>Ga0182228_1000115_pt1 | contig 18287 bp, 19 predicted proteins | sample G6R1MG_19_FD_128385 | JGI IMG/M metagenome (GOLD analysis project Ga0182228, IMG submission 128385) | Miscanthus phyllosphere microbial communities from Michigan, USA - G6R3_MAIN_07NOV2016_LD1 MG | ecosystem: Host-associated > Plants > Phyllosphere > Phylloplane/Leaf | place: USA: Michigan... | reverse complement strand
CGCAGCCGGCGGGGGCAGGATCGGTCGGCATGACGAAGCGCACCGGCCTCACCACCGCCGACGCCCCGGCCGCCGCCCACTCCTTCTCCCAGGGGGTGCGCGCCGGGAACATCGTCCAGGTCTCCGGCCAGGGTCCGGTGGACCCGAGGACGGGCGAGTACCTGCACCCGGGCGACGTCGCCGCGCAGGTCGAGCGGACGCTCCTCAACGTCGAGGCCGTGCTCGCCGCGGGCGGCGCCACGTTCGACGACGTCGTGGTGCTGCGCATCTACCTGACGACCCGCGCGCACTTCGCGGCGATGAACGACGCCTACGAGGCGTTCGTGACCCGCCGGGTCCGCGGCGGCGTGCTGCCCGCGCGGACCACGGTGATGGTCGAGCTGCCGCGCGAGGAGATGCTGGTGGAGATCGACGCCCTGGCCGTCATCGCCTGAGCTGACGACGGCCAGGGCGCCGCGGTGTTCGGGAAGTCCATGATCACGGCCTGGAGGTGCTCCGGAGGTCCATGATCACGCGGGGGGCTAGAGGGTGATCTCGGCGCCCCTCGCGGCGGACTCGTAGACCGCGGTCACGATCTTCGTCATCTCCAGGCCGTGCGTCGCCGGGGCCACCGACGGCTCCAGCCCGCGGGCGGCCCGCACGAACCCGTCGATCTCGTTCTGGAACGCCGGCACGATGTCGAAGCTGCGGCTGTCGACGTGCGGCACCACCTCGGTGATCGTGTCGTGCTGCTCGGTGAAGAGCGTGAGCGCCGGCTCGAGCTCCGCCCCGCCGCGCTCACCGAACAGGGCGAGCCCGACCTGCGGGCGCCCGTGCAGGGAGTACGAGACGTCGAGGTGGAGCACCGCGCCGCCCTCGAAGCGGACCACTGCGCCGGCGAGGTCCTCCACGGAGTTCCTCGAGACGTCGTAGTCGGCGGACTTCCACCGGGTCAGCGACTCGATGTTGCCGCGGTTGCCGAGCCGGTCGGAGGTGTAGCCGCTGACCGCCACGGCCCTCGGCGCCCCCATGAACCACCAGGCCAGGTCGAGGAAGTGGACGCCCACGTCGATCAGCGGGCCCCCGCCGGAGACCGAGCGGTCGGCGAACCAGCCGCCGGGGTTGCCGGCCTGGCGCAGGCAGGTGGCCTTCGCGTAGTAGACGGCGCCCAGGTCACCGGCGTCGGCGAAGGTCTTCAGCACCTGCGCGTTCGGCGACCAGCGCCGCACGTACCCGACCTGCACCACGCCGGCCGACGCCGCCTCGGCGGCCACGATCGCCTCGGCCTCGGCCACCGTGCGGGCCATCGGCTTCTCCACCAGCGCGCTGCGGCCGGAGGCGAGGACGTCGACGGCGATCGGCGAGTGCGTGTCGTTGCGGGTGCAGACCGACACGGCCTCGACCTCGGCGTCGGCCAGCAGCTCGGTGTGCGAGCCGTACGCCCTCACCGGCTCCGAGCCCGGGCTCAGCGCGCTGTACTCCGCGGCGCGCGCCGTCGCCCGGGCCAGGTCGACGTCGGCGACCGCGACGATGCGCGCGCCGGGGTTGCGCGCGTACGAGCTCAGGTGCCACTCGGCGATGGAGCCGCCGCCGACGACGCCGACGCCCAGCGGCGCCCCGGTGCTCGCAGGAGGGGTCTGGGCGGCCATCACGCGGCCTCCGCCCAGAGCTGGCGGGCGTGCGCCAGGCCGGCCGCCACCGCGGCGTCGTCGTCCTCGGGACCCTCGAACTCGATGGTCACCGGGCCGTCGAAGCCGGAGGCCCGCACCTCGCGGACGATCGCGGCCAGCGGCAGGTCGCCCTCACCGACCACCGAGCCGAGCAGGCCCGCGCCGCCCAGCGTGCGGAGCCAGCCCTGCGCCGCTGGGTCACCCGGCGGCTCCAGCTGCGGCCTCACGCGGAAGTCCTTCAGGTGCACCACCGACGCCGTCGGCAGGCTGGTGCGCACGGCGGCCAGCGGCTCGGCGTCGACGCAGAGGAAGTTGCCGACGTCGACCAGCGTGGAGAAGTTCGGCCGCTCGACGGCCGCCACCAGGGCCTGCACGCGGGCCGGGTCGTTCATGAAGAAGCCGTGGTTCTCGACCATGGTCGCCAGCCCCAGCTCGGCGGCGCGGTCGGCGACGCGCTGGCACGGACCCACCACCAGCTCGGCCACCTCGCGGGCCTCCGCGTCGGACGAGGCGCGCCACGCCCACGCGACGACGTCGTGCCGGACGCGCGCCACCCCCAGGCGGCGGGCCGCCTCGAGGTGGCCGAACACCCGCTGGACCTCGGACTCCAGGTCACCGGCCTCGTGCGCGGAGCGGAAGTCGGCGGCGATGACGTAGCTGGTGAGGGGCAGGCCGCGCTCGGCGGCGCGGGCGGCGATCGCGTCGGTGAGGGCGAGGTCGTCGGGGAGGTCGGGCGCGCCGGCGCCGGCCTGGGCGATCTCGAGGTGGTCCGCGCCGGAGGCGGCGACCCTGTCGACGACGCCGAGCAGGTCGAGCCCCCCGGCGGCGATGGTCGAGGCATAGCTGTAGGAGCTGACGCCGAGCTGCACGGTGCGGTCCTCCGTCGGATCGGGGTGTGGCGTGCCGCGACGCTAGGGGCGGTCGGGCACCCAGCGCCAAGGGGTGGCGATCGGCCAGTCGCGAATTAACCGAAGTGCAACCTTCGGCCGTGGCGCCGCGCCGCGGGGACGTGCGTGGATGACGCCCACACCGCGACGGGGAGGCCTCGGGGCGCGCAGCGCAGCGCGCCCCGAGGACTCCCCGCGACCCGCCCCGTCGAAGGAAGTCCCGTGCCCGACAGCACCGCGCCCCCCAACCCGGCCCCCGCTCCGCCCGGGCCCCGCATCGCCGTCCTCGGCGCGAGCCTGGAGGCGAGCACCCACTCCCCCGGCGCCACGCTCGTCAGCGACTTCGTGCGCCGCGACGGCGAGGACCTGCTCGCGGCGCTCCCCTGGTTGGCGCCCGGGACGCCGCTGCGCGGGGCCGCCGACTGGGTCGGCCTGACGCACTACCGCACCTTCGCCGGCGCCCCCGTGCCCGCGGCTGACTGGGCGGAGATGACCGGGGTGCTGCTCGGCGGCCTGCGGGCGGCCCTCGAGGACGGCCCGCTCGACGGCGTGCTCTTCGACGTCCACGGCGCCATGAGCGTGGTCGGCACCGACGACCCGGAGGGCGAGCTCGCCGCCGCCGTCCGCGCCCTCGTGGGTCCGGACACCCTGGTCAGCACCGGGATGGACCTGCACGGCAACGTCTCCCCGCTGCTCGCCCGGGCCTGCGACCTGCTGACCTGCTACCGGATGGCCCCCCACGAGGACGCCGAGGAGACCAAGGAGCGGGCCGCGGCCAACCTGGTCGACCGCCTGCTCGCGGCGCGGCGCGGCGAGGTGCCGCTGCGCCCGATCAAGGCGCGCATCCAGGTGCCGGTGCTGCTGCCCGGGGAGAAGACCAGCACCCGCGTGGAGCCGGCGGCGTCCCTGTACGCCCTGGTCCCGCAGGTGGAGGCTCGCGACGGCGTGCTCGACGCCGGCATCTGGATCGGCTACGCCTGGGCCGACCTGCCCCGCAGCTCGGCGTGCGTGGTGGTCACCGGCGACGACGCCGCCGCCGTCACCGCGGGGGCGGAGGAGCTGGCCCGGGCGATGTGGGCGGTGCGCGACGAGTTCGCGTTCGTGGCCCCCACCGGCAGCCTCGACGAGTGCCTCGACGCCGCCGCGGCGAGCGCTGCCGCCGGCGTCCGGCCCTTCTTCGTCTCCGACTCCGGTGACAACCCCACCGCGGGCGGCACCGGAGACGCCACCTGGACGCTGGCGCGCCTGCTGGAGCGCCCCGAGGTCGCCTCGGGGCAGCTGGAGGTCGTCTACGCCTCGGTCCCCGACGCCGGGGCGGCGCGGGCGGCGGCCGCCGCGGGCGTCGGGGCCCGGGTGCAGCTGGAGGTCGGTGCGCGGGTGGACGACGTGCACCAGCCCCCGGTGCCCGTCGACGCCGTGGTGGAGCACGTCTGCACCGACGACCCGGTGGCCCGCACCGAGGTGGTGCTGCGCACCGGCGGGCTGCGGCTCCTGCTCACCGAGCGGCGCAAGCCGTACCACCTGGAGGGCGACTTCACCCGCAACGGGATCGACGCCCGGGCGGCCGACGTCGTCGTCGTCAAGATCGGCTACCTCGAGCCGGAGCTCTACGCCATGGCCGCGGACTGGCGGCTGGCCCTGACGCCCGGCGGGGTCGACCAGGACCTGCTGCGCCTGCCCCACGAGCGGATCTCCCGCCCGATGCACCCCTACGACGCCTTCGGCGGCCCCGACGGCGCGCCCGAGCCGGCGTTGCAGGCGGAGCTCGTGGGGCAGCTGGACGCACCGCTCGAAAGTTCGCGGCCGAAGTAAGCCGGAGGTTCTTTCGCACCCGCTCAGAACCTGCTCTCCTCTCCCCTCACCAGCACCGACGAGCACGACACCGGCGTCAGCTCGACAGCACCACCCGCAGCCCCGCCCGCCTTCGCGACCCCAGGAGCACCCCGTGGCCTCTCCCCTCCCGACCCCGTCCCGCCGCGCCGTCCTCGGTGCCGGTGGCGCCCTCGGCCTCGCCGGGCTGCTCGCCGCGTGCGGCGGCTCCTCCGGCTCGGGCAGCGCCTCGGGCGGCGGTGGCGGCGCCTCCAGCGGGGACCTGCGCGTGTGGTTCATGAAGGACTCCGTCAGCGACACCGCCATGGACTGGCTCAAGACGACCTTCGAGCAGCAGAACCCCGGCTCCACGCTGACCTACGAGATCCAGGTGTGGGACGGCATCGTCCCCAAGCTGCAGACGTCGCTGGCCAGCGCCGACTCCACCCCGGACATCATCGAGCTGGGCAACACCCAGGCCCCCACGTTCTGCGCCGTCGGGGCCCTGGAGGACCTGTCCGACATCGAGGCCGACCTCGGCGGCGACCAGCTCACGCAGTCGCTGGTCGACCTGGGCTCCTTCGAGGACAAGATGTACGCGGCGCCCTTCTACGCCGGCAGCCGCATCTTCTTCTACCGCAAGGACCTCTTCGAGGCCGCTGGCGTCGCCGTCCCGACCACCATCGACGAGCTCACCGCCGCCGCCACCACCCTGCAGCAGGCCAACGCCGGCACCCCCGGCTTCTCGGGCCTGTACCTGCCGGGCATCAGCTGGCAGAGCTGCATCGCGTGGCTGTTCACCAACGGCGCGCTGCTCGCCTCGCAGGACGGAGACACCTGGAAGGGCGGCCTGTCGACGCCCGAGGGCCAGGCCTCCCTGACCCAGCTGCAGCAGCTGTGGAAGACCGGCTCGGCGTCGGGCACCGTCACCGACTCCACCACCGCGAGCCAGCCGTTCGTGCCGTTCAACACCGGTGAGACCGCCATGTTCTTCGGCTTCAACTGGCACCTGAAGTCCATCGACCCGGCGCTGGTCGAGGCCGGCAAGGTCGGCTACTTCGGCTTCCCGCCCGTGAGCGCGGGCGGGGTGGGCAAGCCCTTCGCGGGCGGCTCGAACGTGGCCGTCTCCGCCAGCTCCTCGAAGAAGGACCTCGCCAAGAAGGCGATGCAGCTCATCTTCGCGAAGGAGTTCCAGGAGTACTTCGCCACCGAGGGCGGCTGGGTGCCCGGCAACCTGCAGTACGCCTCCGCGCTGGGCTCCGACGAGCTCTCCACCCTCACCACCGAGGCCGTGAAGAACTCCGTCGGCACCCCGGCCGCCAAGAACTGGGCCCTGGTCGAGGGCGCCAAGACCGTCGACGACTTCTACGTCGCGATGGGCGCCGGCAAGGACCCGGTCTCGCTGGCCGCCGCTGCTGACGCGGCCATCGAGAAGGTCCTCAACCAGTCCTGACGCACTCCCGAGCAGAGAGGAGCCCGACCGTGTCCCTCGTCCTGAGGCGACGACCGCCCGCCCGCCGCGCGGCGGTCCCCCTGAGCAGCCGCTCGGACCGGCGGCTCGCGCTCCTCCTGCTGGTCCCGGCGACGGCGACCGTGCTGCTGGCCCTCGGCTACCCGCTCGTGCGGCAGCTGGGCATGTCCTTCCAGCGCTTCGGCCTGGAGCAGCAGTTCGGTCGCCCGCCGGAGTTCGTGGGCCTGGCCAACTACTCCGCGATGCTCACCGACCCGACCTTCTGGGCGGTGCTCGGCCGCTCGGTCGGGTTCTGCCTGCTGGTCGCGGCCATCACGATGGCGGTCGGGACGGCGGCCGCGCTGCTGCTGACGGCGTGCTCCCGCCCCGTCGCCGTCGCCGTCCAGGTGGTGATGCTCCTGGCCTGGGCGATGCCGGTGCTCAGCTCGCTGCAGGTGTTCCAGTGGATGTTCGACTCGCGCTCCGGCGTCGTCGACCACACCCTCGCCGCGCTCGGGTTCGAGCAGATGCTCGGGTTCAACTGGTTCGCGCAGCCGTCGACGTTCTTCGCGGTCGCCGGGCTGCTGGTGACGTGGATGAGCGTGCCGCTGGTGGTCTTCATGGTCTACGCGGCGGTCACGCAGATCGACACCTCCGTGCTGGAGGCCGCCGCCCTGGACGGCGCCGGCCCCGCGCAGACCTTCCGGCACGTGGTGGCCCCCTCCATCGCCCCCGTGCTGGCGCTGGTGACGCTGCTGCAGATCATCTGGGACCTGCGGGTGTTCACGCAGTTCCACGTCCTGCAGAGCAACGGCGGCATCACCGAGCAGACCAACGTGCTCGGCACCTTCATCTACCAGGTGGGCCTGGCCGGCGGCGACTACGGCTCGGCGTCGGCCGCGGCCATGCTCCTGCTGCTGCTGACCCTGCTCATCGCCGCCCGCTACATCGCGCTGCTGCTCAAGGAGCCGGCATGACCACCGTCGTCACCCCGCCCACCCCACCCGCCGCCGGGTCGGCCAGGGGCGTGCGCCCCCCCGGCCTGCGCACGGCCCCGCCCCGCCCGGCACGGCGCCGGCCCGGCCGCCGCGGCCTCGCCGTGGTGGCCAACGCCGTCGCCGTCGTCTTCGGCCTCGCGTGGCTCTTCCCGGTCTACTGGATGCTCAACACGGCGTTCCTCACCGACCGCCAGATCCAGCAGCGCATCCCCGTGCTCTTCCCCGTCGGGGGCACCGGGTCGCACTTCGCGCAGGTGCTCAGCTCGCCCGCGTTCTGGTCGGCGATGCGCATGAGCCTCGCGATCGCCCTGGTCGTGGTGCTGGGCGCGATGGTCTTCGGCTTCTTCGCCTCCCTCGCGCTCAGCCGCTTCCGGTTCCGCGGCCGCACCCAGCTCATCGTGGCCGTGCTCGTGGTGCAGATGATCCCCGCGGAGGCGCTGTTCATCTCCCAGTACCGGATGCTCGACGGCTGGGGCCTGCTGAACTCCGTGGCCGGCATGAGCCTGCTCTACCTCGGCGCGAGCATCCCCTTCACGATCTGGATGCTCAAGGGCTTCGTCGACGGCGTCCCGGTCGAGCTGGAGGAGGCCGCCATGCTCGACGGCTGCTCCCGGATGGGTGCGTTCCTGCGCATCACCTTCCCCCTGCTGGGCTCGGGGCTGGTCGCCTCCTCGATCTTCGCGTTCCTGGCCTCCTGGAACGAGTACACCCTCGCCCTGGTTGCCCTGACCAGTGACGACGCCCGCACCCTGCCGCTGTGGCTGACCAGCTTCAGCGGTCAGAACCAGGTCACCGACTGGGGCGCGATCATGGCCGGCTCCACGCTGATGGCCGTGCCCGTCGTCATCCTCTTCATGACGGTGCAGAAGCGGATGGCCTCCGGCCTCACGGCGGGCGCGGTGAAGTGACCGCGGGCAGCACGGCGGCCCCGGCGCGGGCCGACCACGGGCGCCTGCCCCGCCTGGAGATGCGCGCCGGCCGCCCCGTGGTGGCGGTCGACGTCGGCGGCACCCTGGTCAAGAGCGCGCTGGTCGACGCCGACGGCGAGGTCCGCGCGGTGTGCTCCGAGCCCACGGCGCTGGGCTCGGCCGGCGCCCTGCTCGACCAGCTCGCGCGCGCGGTGGCCGAGGCCGCCGCGGCCTCCGCCGGCCACGGGCCCACCGGGCCGTCAGCCGTCGGGGTGCACGTGCCGGGCCTGGTCGACGACACCCGCGGGGTGGTGCTCCTCGCCGAGAACCTCGGCCTGCGCGACGTGCCCCTGCGCGAGGAGCTCAGCGCCCGCACCGGCCTGCCGGTCTCCCTCGGCAACGACGCGCGCGGAGCGGGCTTCGCGGAGTTCCGCATGGGGGCCGCCCGCGGTGCGCGCACCGCCGTCGTCATCAGCATCGGCACGGGCATCGGCGCCGCCGTCGTGGTCGACGGGCACCTGCACGACGGTGACGGCTTCGGCTGCGAGCTCGGGCACATGCCGATGCTGCTGCCCGGGCGCGACGGCCCGGCGCGCTGCGCGTGCGGTGGGGCCTCCTGCCTGGAGCAGTGGGCCTCCGCCGGGGGCGTGGCGCGGAACTACGCGCGGGCCACCGGCCTGCCGCTGGGCGGGGCGCGGGAGGTCTTCGAGGCCGCCGCCCTCGGCGACCCGACCGCTGCGCGCGTCGTGGGCGACGGCGTCGACGCCCTCGCCCTCGCCGTCGCGCAGCTGGCCACCGTGCTGGCGCCGGAGGTCGTCGTCATCGCCGGCGGCCTCTCCCGCGCCGGCGACGCGCTGTTCGTGCCGCTGCGGGAGCGGGTCGACCAGATGCTCACCTTCCACCGCCGCCCCCGCGTCGAGCCCGCCAGGTTCGGCGACGGCGCGGGGGTCATCGCCTCCGCGCTGCGCGCCGACGAGCTGCTCGAGCACCGCCTGGAGGCGGCCGCGCCGGGCGGCGCGGACGGCGGCACCTGGTGAGCCCGCTCTCGCCCGTGCGCCCGGTGGCCGCTCGCTGGGCGGCACCGGGCACGATCACCCCCGTGCAGACGGGCAGCGGCGCCGGTGCGGGCTCCAGGTCGACCGGCCGGGCGGGCCAGCCCCACCCGGCAGGAGCCACCGGCGGCTCGGGGGCCTCGGGTGGGTCGGTGCACCACGGCCACCAGCGCGACGCCGAGCAGGCCGGGGGCACCTCGTCCGCGATCCTCGCGGCCGTGGCCAGCGGGGTCGCGACCGACCGCGCCACCCTGGCCCGCCGCCTGGGCCTGGCACCGTCCACCGTCACGGTCAAGGTCGGCGAGCTCATCACCGCCGGCGTGCTCGCCGAGGCCGGGGCCGCCTCCGCCACCGGGGGCCGTCCGGCGCGCGTGCTGCGGCTGACCCCCGACGGCGGCTGCATCCTCGCCGCCGAGCTCGGCCGTCACCACGCCCGCATCGCGCTGCTCGACATGTCCGGCGCCCTGGTGCGCTCGCACGACCTCGCCCTCGACATCGCGGCGGGCCCCGAGCCGGTGCTCGAGGAGCTGCTCACCGCCTGGACCGAGCTGCGCGGGGCGATCCCCGCCGACGCCGTCCGCGCCGTCGGGGTGGCGCTGCCCGGGCCCGTGTCGAGCCGGTCCGGCGCCGTCGACTCCCCCGCCGCCATGCCCGGCTGGCACCGCTTCCCCGTCGGCGCCCACCTGGCGCAGCGCCTGGGGCTGCCGGCCGTGGTGGAGAACGACGCCAACGCGATGGCGCTCGGGGAGTGCACGGCCCTCGCCACCGCCCCGCCCGAGCTGGGCGCCGACGGCGCACCGGTCGCTGCCGCCCCGGGCGGCCCGGGCGCCCCGGCCAACCTGCTCTTCGTCAGGGCCGGATCCTCGGTGGGGTGCGGGCTGGTGCTCGACGGGCGGCTCTACCGCGGGGCCACGGCGCTGGCCGGTGACCTCGCGCACGTCGTCGTCGGCGCCACGGGTGACGCCCCCTGCAACTGCGGCAACCGCGGCTGCCTCGACACCGTGGTGGGCGGCTCGTACATCCTCGCCGACCTGCGCGCCCGCGGCATCGAGGCGCACGAGCCCGCCGACATCGCCCGCCTCGTGGGCGACGGCGACGCCCAGGCCACCACCCGGGTGCGGGCCGCGGGGCGCCTGCTGGGGCAGACCCTGTCAGCGGTGGTCAACTTCGTGAACCCCGACGCGGTGGTGCTGGGCGGGCTGCTCTCGACGCTGGAGCCGTTCGTGGCCGCGGTCCGCTCCCAGCTGTACGAGAACTGCCACCCGCTCGCCACCCGCGACCTGCGCATCGAGCAGAGCGCCGCCGGGGCCGACGCGGGGGTGCTGGGCGTGGGGCAGCTGGCGCTGCGCCAGGCGATCGTCGCGCTGTGACGGCCGGGCGGGCGGTCGGGCTCGAGGTCACGGTCGACTCCTGCGCCGGGGTCCTGGCCGCGGCCGGGGGCGGTGCCGACCGCGTCGAGCTGTGCGCGGCGCTGGAGCTGGGCGGGCTGACGCCCTCCCCCGGTGCGCTGGCGCGCTGCCTCGAGGCCGCGGACGGGGCGCTCGGCGTCCACGTGCTGGTCAGACCCCGGCCTGGGGGCTTCGTCTACGACACCGACGAGCTGTCCACCTCCCTGCGCGACGTCGAGGCCGCCGCTGCGGCGGGGGCAGCGGGCGTGGTGGTCGGGGCGCTGCGCGACGACGGCGGCCGCCTCGCCCTCGACGCGGCCTTCCTCGCCGAGGCGGCGCAGCGGGCCCGGGCCGCCAGCCCTCTGGGGGCGGGGCTCGAGGTGGTGCTCCACCGCGCCGTCGACCAGCTGCCCTCGGTCGCCGCCGCCGTGGAGGTGCTGGCGGAGCTGGGGTTCGACAGGGTGCTGACGTCGGGCGGGGCCGCGCGCGCCGTCGACGGGCTGGGCGAGCTGGCGCGTGCGTCGACCGCCGGCCGGGCGAGCGGGGTGCAGGTCATGGCCGGCGCCGGCGTGCGGCCGGACCAGGTCGCGGCGCTGGTGGGGGCCGGGGTGCACGCGGTGCACCTCTCGGCCCGCCGCCCGGCGCCTCCCGGGGTCGGGGCCGGCTCGCGGGTGTCCGTGGGCACCGCCGACGACGGCGGCCACGCCGTCACCGACGCCGCCCTGGTGGCCCGGGTGCGCGCCGCCCTCGACGCCCTCCCCTGACCTCCTCCGGCCCCCCGCCCCCCTGCGAACCGCGACCAGGCGCTCGGCTGCGCTCCAGAGCCGCCCTCGAACCGCAACCGGGCGCCCGGCTGCGGTCTCGGCGCTGGTCGGGGGCGGGTCAGCGGGGGGACGACGTGCGGTACCGCGCCAGCAGGCCGTGGGGCAGCTCGTCGCGGGTCAGCGCGAAGGTGAGGTGGTCGCACCACGCGCCGTCGATGTGCAGGAACCGCTCCCGCAGCCCCTCGGGTCGGAACCCCAGCTTCTCCACCACCCGCAGGCTGGCGGCGTTCTCCGGGCGGATGTTCACCTCGACGCGGTGCAGCCCGGTGCGCAGGCAGTGGTCGGTGACCAGCGCGACCGCCGTCGGCACGTGCCCGCGCCCCGCCAGCCGCCCGTCGATCCAGTAGCCGACGTGCGCCGAGCGCATCGCGCCCCAGGTGATGCCGCCGACGGTCACCTGCCCCGCGAGGGCTCCGTCGACCTCCAGGGCGAACGGCATCGCCGTCCCCGACCGGCCCTGGCGCGAGAGCTCGCGCACCAGGCCGCCGAAGGTGCGCACCGGCGGGGTGCCGTCGGGGTCGGTGGCCTCCCAGGGCCGCAGCCAGGTGGCGTTCGCGGCGCGCACCGACCGCCACGCGGCGGCGTCACCGCGTCGCAGGGGGCGGAGCACCAGGTCGCCGTCGCGCAGGACGGCGGGCCACCCGGGAGCGCTCACGTCCGGGGGTGGTCGCCGCCGCGGCGCTGGTCGACGGCGTGCGGGAGCACCGCGGCGAGCACGCCGACGGCGTCGCGGCAGGCCCCCGGGGAGCCGGCCACGTTGACGACCAGCGTGCGCCCGGCCGTCCCCGCCAGGCCCCGCGAGAGGACGGCGGTGGGGACCCCCTTGGCGAGCCCGGTGGCGCGCAGGGCCTCGGCGATGCCGGGGACCTGGCGGTCGAGCAGGGGGGCGGTCTGCTCGGGGGTGGCGTCGTGGGGGTTCAGGCCCGTGCCGCCGGTGGTGACGACGACGTCGTACCCGGCGGCCACGGCCGCGCGCAGGGCGGCGCCCACCGGGTCGCCGTCGCGGACCACCTGGGGGCCGTCGACCTCCAGGCGCGCCTCGCGCAGGCCGGCGACGAGCACCGGGCCCGCGGTGTCCTCGTAGACCCCGGCCGCCGCGCGGTTGCTGACGGTAACGACCAGCGCCCTCGGCGCCGACCCCGCCGAGGTGGGGGCGTGGTCAGCGGTGCCAGTCACCGGAGCGCCCCCCGCTCTTGGCGACCACGCGCACGCCGGTGATCTCGGCGCGCTTGTCCAGGCCCTTGACCATGTCGACCAGCGCCAGCCCGGCGACGGCGACGGCGGTGAGGGCCTCCATCTCCACGCCCGTCCGGTCGGCGGTGCGCACGGTGGCCATCAGCGCCACACCCCCGTCACCGACCTCGGCGACGACGTCGACGGCGTGCACCGCCACCGGGTGCGCCAGCGGCACCAGCTCGGGGGTGCGCTTGGCCGCCTGGATGCCCGCGATGCGGGCGACGGCGAGCGCGTCGCCCTTGGGCACCGTGCCGTCGCGCAGGGCCGCGACCACCTCCGCGGAGCAGACCACGAACCCCTCGGCGCGCGCCTCGCGGACCGTCACGTCCTTGCCGGACACGTCGACCATGCGGGCGTTGCCGCCGACGTCGAGGTGCGGGAACCCCTTCTGGCTGGGCTGCTGGCCCTGCGGGCCGGGCTGGTGGCTCACGGCCTGCCCCGCTCCAGCAGGATGCAGCGCACCACGTCACCGGGCTCGACGGCGGTGGTGTCCTCGCCGGTCACGGCCAGGGCGTTCGCGCCGGCCATGCCCGCCACCAGGTGCGACCCCGGTCCGCCGGCGGGCCGCACGCGGGGGCGGCCGTCGTCGTCGCTGGTGACCACGGCGCGGGTGAACTGCCGCTTGCCCGGCGGCGACGCCCAGCCCTGGGTGGCGGTGGCCACCACCGTCGGCCGGTGCAGCTGCGACTCCCCCATGACCTTGCGCAGCGCGGGCCGCACGAAGACCTCGAAGGACACGTAGGCGCTGACGGGGTTGCCGGGCAGCGTGAAGATCGGCACGGACCCGCCGGTCGAGGAGGTGATGCGGCCGAGGCCCTGCGGCATGCCCGGCTGCATGGCGACCCTGGTGAACTCGACGGTGCCCATCCGCGTGAGCACCTCCTTCACCACGTCGTACGCGCCGGCGCTGACGCCGCCGGAGGTGATGACCAGGTCGGCCTGGCCCAGCTGCCCCTCCAGCACGCGCAGGAGCCGCTGGGGGTCGTCGTCGACGATGCCGACGCGCACCGCCCGCGCGCCCGCGTCGAGGGCGGCGGCCGTGAGCATCGTGGAGTTGGCGTCGACCACCTGCCCGAAGCCGGCGGGCCGCCCGGGCTCGACCAGCTCGCTGCCGGTGCTCAGCACGGCCACGCGCGGCTTCGGCAGCACCTTGACCCGCTCGCGGCCGGCGGCCGCCAGCAGCGCGACGTGCCGGACGGTCAGCCGGGTGCCCGAGGGCACGAGGGTGGCGCCGGGGCGCACGTCCTCACCGGCGCGGCGCACGTGCTGGCCGTCGCGCACGGCGCGGTGCACGAGCACGGTGGCCACGCCGCCGTCGGTGTCCTCGACGGCGACGACGGCGCTGGCCCCCGGGGGCACCGGCGCGCCGGTCATGATGCGCGCCGCGGCGCCGGCGGCCAGGGGCGCGACCTCGCGCACGCCGGCGGGCAGGTCGGCCACGACCGGGAGGGAGACCGGCGCCTCCGGGGAGGCGTCGGCCACGTCAGCCGCGCGCAGCGCGTACCCGTCCATGGCCGAGCCGTCGAAGGCCGGCAGGGACGACGTCGCGACGACGTCCTCGGCCAGGACGCAGTCGACGGCGTCGAGCAGGGCGGTCTCGACGGGGGCGAGGGGGGAGACGGCAGCCAGGCACGCAGCCAGGTGCTCCTCGACCGTGCGCATCGGGGCTTCTCAGGCCTTCGCTGACGGGGCGTCGGGCCGGGCGTGGGTCGGCTGCTCGGTGTCGAAGCCCGAGGCCACCCACTCGCCCAGCCAGGCGTTGAACTCGGCGCCGACGTCCTCGCGGCCCGACGCCAGGCGGACGACCGTCTTGAGGTAGTCGAGCTTGTCGCCGGTGTCGTAGCGGCGGCCGCGGAAGACGACGCCGCGCAGGCCGCCCCCCTGCTCCGCGGGCATCCCCGCGAGGGTCTCGAGGGCGTCGGTCAGCTGGATCTCGCCGCCCTTGCCGGGAGCGGTCCCCTCGAGCACCTCGAAGACGGCCGGGCTGAGCACGTAGCGGCCGATGACGGCGAGGTTGCTGGGGGCGTCGGCCGGGTCGGGCTTCTCGACCATGCCCCTGAGGCGCACCACGTCGTCGTCGCCCTCGCTGGCCTCGTCAGGAGCGAGGTCGGCGCAGCCGTACATGTTGACGGTCTCCTGCGGCACCTCCAGCAGCGCCACGACGGAGCCGCCGTAGGTCTGCTGCACCTCGACCAGGCGCGCGAGCAGCGCGTCGCGCTCGTCGATGAGGTCGTCGCCGAGCAGGACCGCGAAGGGCTCGTCGCCGACGTGGTGCTTGCCTGCGAGGACGGCGTGCCCCAGGCCCTTGGCCTCGTGCTGGCGCACGTAGTGGACGTCGGCCAGCTCGGTGCTGTGGTGCACGAGGGCCAGCTTCTTCTCGTCGCCCTTGGCCGCGAGGTTGGCCTCGAGCTCGGGGACGACGTCGAAGTGGTCCTCGAGCGGGCGCTTGGTGCGGCCCACGACCATGAGCACGTCGGTGATGCCGGCGGAGACGGCCTCCTCCACCACGTACTGGATGGCGGGCTTGTCGACGACGGGGAGCATCTCCTTCGGCGTCGACTTGGTGAAGGGCAGGAAGCGCGTGCCGAGCCCCGCTGCGGGGACGACGGCCTTGCGGACTGCGCGGGACTGCGGACCAGCGGGGCTCATGGGCCACGAGGCTATCGGGCGGGCGCCGTCCCGCACGGCTCGCGCGCAGGGGACCATCAGCCGGTGGGAGCAGCCGGAGCGCCGTCATCCACCGGACCGGACGCCAAGCGGAGCCTGCGCTCGGGCGTGCGCGCCGCCCGCCGGGCGCAGGACGACGGAGAGCGCGCCGCCCTCGACGCGGACCTGGCCGCGGCGGCGCTGGGCCCGGGCTCCCCGCTGGCGGCGCTGGTGGCGGGGTCGGTGGTGGCGCTGTACGACTCGCTGCCCACCGAGCCCGGCACGCGGGGGCTCCGCGAGGAGCTGGCGGCGCGGGGCGTCGTCGTCGTGCTGCCGGTGGTGGTCGGGCCCGACGCGCCCCTGGCCTGGCGGGTCGACGACGGGGCCGACGGGGGCCCCCACCGGGCCGACGGGATCGAGGACGCCGCGGTGGTGCTGCTCCCGGCGCTGGCCGTCGACGGCGCGGGCACCCGCCTGGGCCAGGGCGGCGGGCACTACGACCGCACCCTCGCCCTCCTGGCCCCCTCCGGTCCCGCCCGTCCGCTGCTGGCGGCGGTGGTCGGCGACCCCGAGCTGCTGCCCGCCGGCGCCCTGCCGCGGGAGCCCCACGACGTCCCCGTCGACGCCGCGCTCACGCCGTCGGGGTGGCACGACCTGCGGTGACCCGCACCCCGCGGGCGGCGTCGCGCCGGTAGCGTGCGCAGCCCACCACCTCGCGCGCCCCCGGGTCGCCGCCGGACCATCGACGGGAGGGCCTGTGACGGTCGACGACCTGAACACCGCCGTCCTGCTGGGTGCGCTCGTGCTGGTGGCAGCGGTGTTCGCGGTGCGCCTCTCGGTCGGCACCGGCACCCCGTCGCTGCTGCTGTACCTGGCGCTGGGCGTCGCCATCGGCGAGGACGGGCTGGGCATCCGGTTCGACGACTACGACCTCACCCAGGTCCTCGGGTACGCGGCGCTCGTGCTGATCCTCGCCGAGGGCGGTCTGACGACGCGGTGGTCGTCGGTCCGGGGGGCCATCGCCCCGGCGGCGCTACTCGCGACGCTCGGCACGGTCATCTCGATCGTCGTCATCGGCACGGTGGCGCACCTCCTGCTCGACGTCGGGTGGGCCACCGGGATGCTGCTGGGCGCGGTGGTCTCCTCCACCGACGCCGCCGCGGTGTTCTCCGTCCTGCGCCGGGCGCCGCTGCCCAGCCGCCTGGGCGGCCTGCTGGAGGCCGAGTCGGGCTTCAACGACGCCCCCGTGGTCATCGCGGTGGTCTCCCTCACCACCGTGCTCGGCGGCGGGGGCGGTGGGCACTCCTGGTGGTTCCTCGGCATCGAGGCGGCCGGTGAGCTGCTCGGCGGGGCCGCCATCGGCCTGGCCCTGGGGGTGTCGGCGTGAGCGGCCTGACCGAGCTGCTCGCCGGGGTCCGCCCCGCCGGGGACCGCTCCGAGCCCACCGCCTGGGTGGCCCCGCGGGTCAACCTGCTGCCGCCCGGCGTCATCTCCCGCCGCGCCGTCCGCCGCGCCAAGCGCGGTGGCGCCCTCGGCGTGGCCGCGGCCCTCCTGGTGGTCGCCGGCTCCTGGGCCGTGGGCGCCGCGCAGGCCAGCACCGCCCAGGCCGAGCTCGACACCGCGGTGGCGCGCACCAGCGCCCTGCAGGCCCAGCAGGCCCAGTACGCCGCCGCGCCCCAGACCCTCCGCGCGCTGAGGGCCACTGAGGACGCCCGCGCCACCGCGATGGCCCAGGACGTCAGCTGGGCGGCCTTCGTCGGCACGCTCAGCGCCGCCCTGCCCGCCGGCGCGTGGCTCGACGGCGTGCAGGCCACCCTCACCACCGATGACGCCTCGACCGCCCCGGCCGCCGACGCGACCGCGGGTGTCCCGGGCAGCGAGGGCAGCATCACGATCACGGCGCGTTCCACCTCCTACGAGGACGTGGCCGCCTACCTCGACGCCCTGGGCACCGTCCCCGGCGTGGCCGACGCCTACCTCATGACGGCCACGATGGACAGCGCCCAGGCGGTCCCCGTCGTCTCCTTCACCATCACCGCGCAGGTCACCGATGCCGCGCTCAGCCATCGCTTCGCCCAGAACGCCGACTCCCAGGAAGTGGGCTGACGTGTCCCTGTCGACCCCTGACCTCCGCGCCCCCGGCGGTCGAGGCACCGGCCAGGCCGGGCCCCCCCGCGCCGCCGGCCCGGCGACCGCGGTGTTCCGCCCCGCCGGCAGCTCGGGCGAGGCGGCGCCGTCCAAGGACCCGCGCCCCCTCCCGTGGCTGCTGGGCGGCGTCGGCGCCGTCGCGCTCGTCGCCCTCGGCGGCTGGGCGCTGGTGCTGGCGCCCCAGGCCGCCAGCACCGCGGCCCTGGAGGACCAGGCCGTCCAGACCACCGCGAACGAGGCGCAGCTCACCACCAGGGTGGCCGAGCTCCAGGCGCAGTACTCCGCCCTGCCCCAGTACCAGGCCGACCTGGCCCGGGCCCGCGCGCAGGTCCCCACCGACCCGGACCTGGCCGACCTGCTGCGCGCCCTGCGCGACGCCGCCGCCACGACCGGCGTCACCCTCACCGGTGTGGTGCCGGCGGCCCCCGAGACGGCCGCCGCGGCTGCCACGGACGGCACGGCCGCCGCTGACGGCGCGGCTGCCGCTGACGGCGCGGCTGCCACGGACGGCGCGTCCGCCGCTGACGGCGCCACCGCTGCGACGACCACGACGACGACCACGACGACGACCAGCACGGACCCGGCCACCGGTCTCATCCGCGTACCGCTCACCCTGACCGCCACCGGCGGGTACACCGCAGTGGAGGCCTTCCTCGCCGCGGTCCAGCAGCAGGACCGCCTCGTGCTGCTGACCAGCGTCGCGCTCGCCCCGAGCACCTCGGCGGACGGGCAGACCCTGCTGACGCTGACCGCTGCGGGCTCGGCCTTCGCGCTGCCGGCGACCGATGCCGAGGTCGCGGCGGCTGCCACCGCTGCTGCGGCCGTCCCGACGACCGCGGCAGCGGCCCCCACGGCCCTGCCGACCACCGTCCTCACCGCGGCGACGCCCGCGGTCACCCGCTGAGCGCGAACGGACCAGGAGCTCCCATGACCACCAGTCCCTTCGGAGGCCCTCCTGCCGTCGGCCCCGAGGCCCCGGCGATGGGCCCCTTCGAGGCCGCCGCACTCGCCCGGGGCCCCCTCGAGTCGGAGGACGCGCCCTTCGGCGCGCTGCCCGACGAGCCCCCGGCAGCGGGGACCTCCAGCCCGTTCGGCACGGTGCCGGCCCCGCGCCCCGCTGGTGACACCGCGGCGGCCCCTGCTGCCGAGGTCACCGAGCCCGCTGGTCTGCGCGCGCGGCCCACCCGCCCCGAGCGCCCCGGGCTGGGCCTGCCCTCGCGCGCCGCAGGGGGCGGGACGTCCCGTCGCGGCCCGCTCCTCGTCCTCGCCCTCGGTGGCGGTGCGCTGGTGCT
>Ga0182228_1000114_pt1 | contig 18316 bp, 21 predicted proteins | sample G6R1MG_19_FD_128385 | JGI IMG/M metagenome (GOLD analysis project Ga0182228, IMG submission 128385) | Miscanthus phyllosphere microbial communities from Michigan, USA - G6R3_MAIN_07NOV2016_LD1 MG | ecosystem: Host-associated > Plants > Phyllosphere > Phylloplane/Leaf | place: USA: Michigan... | reverse complement strand
TTGGGAGCGCTATGTGCTGATGCGTGCGTGCCGCTCTTCAAGCAAAAACATCAGTAAGATTTCCAGCAGGTCGTCACTACACGCCACACGTATTAGTAACACCATTGATTTGACTGCTGGCTTCCGCATCCGGAAGCCATGCCTGGACAGCTCACGCGCTGGCTACAGTGCTTTTCGCTGCGCGCTGGCCTTTATTGGCCTTGCCTGTGGTGCCCTCTCTGACGAGCTTAGGCTTTGCAGCAGCCTTGGCCGAGGCTACTTTTGCTGCTTGCCGCGGTTGCTTACTTGACCCGCTATCAACAGAATTCGTCGCAATTGGCTGCACGGTTAGCTCTACTCCAACGGCCTCCATCAGCTTTCTAATGGTGTCATAGCGAGTCTTCGCGCCGCCCTTAAGCGATTTATAAAGGCTTTCCCGATTAACCCCGGCATCTCGGGCAACCTTGTTCACTCCTTGCGCTTTCGCTACCTCGGACAAAGCCTTCATGAGTAATTCAGGATCTTTTGCCTTCATGCTTTCAGCAAGGTAAGCACTGATCGTTTCCGGATTGTCGAGAAAGCGGGAGGCTTCATAGCGGCTGGTACCGGATGTGTTGAGGTTGAGGATAGGCATCTCCTCTGGAGTTGATTTGATTTCAGTCATTTGATCTTACCCTCATGGCATCAAGAATCGCTTTCGCCTCCTTGATACCGCGTCTTTGGTCGGTTTTGTCACTACCCGAAAGCATAAGGTATTCGGCTTGACCCGAGCGTACGTAGTAAACACGATACCCTGGGCCTACAAAAACCCTCATTTCGCTTACGCCTTCGCCCACTGGTTCAGAGTCACCAAAGTTGCCTGCTTTGGCTCGATCCAAACGGACCAATACAGCAGCCTTGCCTTTTGCATCTTTCACACCGTCAAGCCAGTCATCGAACTGAGACGTGGTGCTTATGGTGTACTCGGTGGTATTCGTCATAGCTTTGAGTGTGGCCTATTGGCTACAGTTTGTCGAGTGGGCTGACATAAGGTCTTACTCAGCCATGATCTGGTTATAGCGCTTTTGATAGTCAGCATAGGGGAGTGCCTGCTCTTTGAGCAGATCAAGCTGTTGCTGCTGGTAAGCCTCTTTTGTCAGCGGCGATCTGCCGGCAACAGAGTTCGAACCTTTGGCTCCCTTCAGTCCGGCCGCGCCCTTTGGAAATAACTGATTAGTCATTTCGGTTATCTTTTTCTCGGCATCGATAAATTTATCGATTACGCGACCGCCACCCCAGCGTGAATCATACTCAGCCTGACCGACCTGCTGACCAAATTGATAAACGCGAATATCGGCGTAACTCATGTAGATCGCCATATCCCAGCTCCAGGTCCCGATATAAGTCGTTGTCAAAGGGCAACTGGATGGGCTGCTGCCCGGCGGGATTTGTCGTGTATGGAAGCCTTTCTCGGTCAGCAATCTTACGTAGGTTGTATTGAACCCCTCGCGCAGGCCATCGGCGGGAATCATGCAGATTTCCGGCGCCAGGTCCGAAGACAGCTAGACGGGAGTCACTGTTTGCTTGATGGTGCAACCAGACGCAAATACTGCTGATGCCAGAATCAGGGGGGTGTAAAGGGTGCGCATGGCGACCTCCTTGTCATGAGTTGGGCGGCGAAGGTATCACGGCTCGTGTGAGTTCACTCGTCCCGACTATGGAGAGGTCGATTTGCGCTTTTATTGACGGTTCGCCGCGGCCTTGAGTCTTAAGGCTCTACCGAGCGTTGCGAGTGTTTGGCGAACTCATTGTGTCCGCCCCGACCGTATCACCAGCATCCCATGCACCTTCAAGGAAAGTCGGACCAGGAAGATGAATGCACGAATGTTCTAGACTCACCTCCTGACGTCAGCGATAACCAATCGCTTTCATCGATTCAGGTGTTTTATGCCTTCCACACACTGGATAGACCTCGCTCGCGACCTTGATACAGGCATCGAGACGCTGCACGCGCACTTTCAGGGGCATGCCTATGATCCCCATTGGCATGACAGCTATCTGGTGGGCGTTACCCGGCAAGGTGTGCAGCAGTTCAATTGCCGCCGTCAGCGCCATGCCAGCACGCCCGGGCAGGTGTTCACACTGGAGCCGGGGGAAATCCATGATGGCAATGCCCCGTGCGCCGAAGGGTTCACCTATCAGATGCTGTACCTGGACCCGCATTGGCTGAGCCGGGAGCTCAGTGGGTTGTTCGAACAGGCTCCCGACCAGCATTTGCCTTCTTTCGCCAACACCCTGCAAACCGAATCACGGCTGGCTCACGCGGTCACGTTCGCTTTCACGGCGCTGCATCAAAAAGAACTACGCATCGTTCGTCAAAGCGCGTTGGATGAATTACTGGCGCAGCTCATTGATCGGGTGCAATGGCGACGCATGACCGATCCCGATCCGCGCTTGCCGCAGGTGGCCTTGCGGGCGAGGGATTATCTGCACGCGCATCTGCATCAGGACGTGGGCATGAACGAGTTGGCAGCTGTTTGTGGCGTTGACCGCTTTCGCCTGACGCGGGCGTTCAAGGCCGCCTTCGGCCTGCCGCCTCATGCATATCTGGTACAGCTGCGCCTGGCCAAGGCTCGTCGAATGCTGGCAGCCGGAATCTGGCCCGCTCAGGTGGCCAGCGATCTGGGCTTCGCTGACCAAAGCCATCTGGGCCGCTGGTTCATGCGCGCCTACGGACTGAGCCCGGCGGCCTATCGCTTGCGCTGCTCAAACCTTCCAGACTGATCCTGTGGTATGTCGCAGCATGGGCTTTTTCAGCCCTGGATTGCCTATCATGCTGCCTTTCATACTGTTCGCCTTCGTCGCCTCGATCACCCCCGGCCCCACCAACATCCTGGTATTAAGCAACAGTGCCCGCTTCGGCTGGCGCGCCGTCGTACCGTTGATTCTGGGAGCCTGCACCGGCGCTGCACTGTTGGTGTTGCTCGTCGGCATGGGTGTCGGCCACTCACTGCTCGCGATCCCCAATGCTCAGCGCGTCATGGCATGGGTCGGCGTGCTGTGGCTGACCTGGCTGGCCTGGAAGATAGGTGCCAGCCCGACCGACTCAATCGAGCGGCAAAACCGCCTGCCGATAGGCTTTATCGGTGGCGCAGTACTGCAAATAGTAAATCCCAAGACTTGGGTCATGGCGCTGGCGGTGGTCAGTGTATTCAGCCAGCGCAACCCGGTGTCTTACCTGGCGCTGGTGTTCTTTCTGATTTCCTTGCCCTGCCTCGGCAGCTGGGCGCTGATAGGCGCAGGCTCGACCCGCTGGCTCACATCGCCTTGGCGAGTGCAGTGGATGAATCGAGTGCTGGCGGTTTTATTGCTGCTGGCGGCGTGGATCGGTTTTATGGACAGTGTCTGAACGTGTGCGGCATGGGTTGGCAGCAGGCACGCGAGGAGTCGGCTTCATTTCAAATCAAAGGCTGCTCTTGTCGAGCAACTCTATTTGCTTGTGACGTGAGTTTTGCTCTTCAACTTGCTGGTTTGCTCTGCGGTCGTCATCTCTTTTCACCGCAGAGCTTATATGGCGTCAGATTATTTCGGAGCTTGCGCGCCGCTGGTCCTGGACAGCTCAGCAGGTCGTGTTGCCGCATTGAAGAAAGCCAAATGATAGGCCAGGCCGACGAACACCGCGCCGCCCACCGCGTTACCCAAAAATACCGGGACGAAATTGTCGCCGAACTGCGCCCAGCTCAAGGCGCCGGCAAAGATCGCTGCAGGAATGACGAACATGTTGGCGACGATGTGCTGAAAGCCGATCGCGACGAATGCCATCACCGGAAACCACATGCCGACCACTTTACCGATCACGTCCTTGCTTGCGTAGCTGAGCCACACCGCCAGGCACACCAGCCAATTGCAGCCAATGCCGGAGATGAACGCCTGTTCAAAGCTGGCTCCCACCTTGGCATTGGCGATGGCCACGGTCTTGGCCATGAAGGCGCCTTCAGTCAGCCCCACCACATGGCCGAAACAATAGGCGACGAACAGCGCGCCGATCAGGTTGGCCAGCGTCACCAGTACCCAGTTGCGCACCAACTGACCCAGACCGATACGCCCGGCGAACAGCGCCATGGGCAGGCTCATCATGTTGCCGGTCAGCAACTCGCCACCGGCCAGCACCACCAGAATCAGCCCGACCGGAAACACCACAGCGCCCAGCAGATTGCCCAGCGACGCCCACTCGTGAGGGATCATGGTGCTGACATGAATGTCGAGAAGAAACCCGAGGGCAATGAAAGCCCCTGCCAGAAAGCCCAGGATCATCAACGACGGCAGGCTCAGGTGGGCCTTCTTGACGCCGCTTTCGACGGCAATTTCAGCGATTTGCTGCGGGGTGTTCAAAGACATGGTGGGCTCGTGCGTGGTCGTGGGCTGAGCGGGGGGGATTAAAAGCTCAAGCGGTGCGCGCATCTGTCGCACCGGGAAACAACGTTACGGAATGTTTCGGAGGATGGCTAATCGGATGTTTTGATCGGGTGATTGAGAGGGTCGATGACTGGGGAGGATACTGTGGGGGGAGTGGGCTTATAGTGGTTTGGTTGGCAGGTTTGTAGTGGCTCAACTAAACCCGATCACTGAGTTGTCAGCGACCGAGCCATCTTGGAAACGCTGACTCAAGCGCTCAAGCCAGCGGATTCTGACGCAACGGTAGGCAACGGAGCAAGGCGCCAAGGCTTCTGTAAGACGTTTACTCGTTTCGCAACACGATCCTGTTTTTTACTTCATCCGGCTTGGTATTGGCCGGCATCACCCCATAACTATCCCTGTCTCCATAAACCGCAAGGACAGACCATGACCAACCCAACCGAAACCGCCATCCTTGCCGGCGGCTGCTTCTGGGGCATGCAAGATTTGTTGCGACGCTACCCCGGCGTGCTGCACACGCGAGTCGGCTACACCGGTGGTGACGTACCGAACGCCACCTACCGCAACCACGGCAATCATGCCGAAGCGATTGAGATCGTGTTTGACCCGGCGGTGATCAGCTACCGGCAGATTCTTGAGTTCTTTTTCCAGATCCATGACCCGAGCACGCCTAACCGACAGGGCAATGATCTTGGGCCAAGCTATCGTTCGGCGATTTACTACCTGAGCGAACAGCAAAGGGATATTGCCGAAGATACCGCGGCTGACGTGGACGCCTCCAAGCTGTGGCCGGGGCGTGTGGTCACGCAAATCGAGCCCGCCAGCGAGTTCTGGGAAGCGGAGCCGGAGCATCAGGATTATCTGGAGCGGATACCGAACGGTTATACCTGCCACTTCATCCGGCCAAACTGGAAGTTGCCCAAGCGGGCTTGAACCTGAATTGCATCGGGAAAGGCCGCGATAGGGGGAGAGCGCAAAAGCTGGCCTGCCCCTGTCATGCAGGCAACTGTAGTGGTAATCAGACACTTCTATCTGGCGATATTCTCGCCTGAATGAGTGTCTGGAATTACTAGACCACTACAAGGCTGCATCTGAGAGGACCTCACCAGAAACACAAAAGCCGCGCAATGCGCGGCTTTGAGTATGGTGGGCCCACACGGACTCGAACCGTGGACCAAAGGATTATGAGTTGCCGGGCGAGGTGCTATGCCTAGAGAAATCGTGCGTAGGTGAACGTAGGTTGGCAAAGCTGGAGGCCCCGTTGTTACTGGTATTGAGCGTAATTCTGAGAAGGTTGCTTAAGCTGAGTACTGTACCGTGATTGTACTGATCATTAAGCGGGGAGGCTAATAATCGGCAGCCTTTAGTCGTTCTGCCTGCGGATCAACTACCGAGTCTTATTGCCGCTCAACTCAATGCGACGTTCAACGGCGCCAAGCTCTGCTCCGACTCTCCAAAAGATGCTTTTGGCTGGACACACTTTACGAAACGGCAGGTGTAGAGCCGTCATTTGTCCTGCTGCCGCTCGAGAGCTTTGTTGGGAGGGCGGCTGCAAGTGAAATCATAAATGCGGCGCCGGCAAAACGGGAGCACCATGCGCTTCCAGACGCCACGGCACTCAGGGACGCGGCCCTTGAATATTTCTGGAAACAGCCTGTCGTTAGGATGTATTTGGATTCTGCCGCGAATGTGGATCTTAGATCATTCACCAAGATCCCCCTTTGATAGCTTTTGCAGCTCGGCCTCGCTTTCTGCTACTTCCTCTAGAAGTTTCGCACATGGCCCTAGCTGAGCAGGGCGTGCTCGCCGTGCTTCCGGCGCTTCAAGATCAAGGGTCTCCTCCGAAAAAAAGGAGCGAAACTTGTTAAGCGCATTCGCGAGAAGCCTGTCTCGATCTGGATAGTCGCCGCTGTAGCGGCCGGAGGATGAGTTGATACTCCATTTAGCCTCCCCCTCCTTCCAAAGCTCGCCGGCGATCCTGGCCGGCTTGAATCCAGTAATACTAGGGTGTCCGCACTTCTCTCCGTCTTCGTCAGTAAGCTCCTTGCCAATGACAAGAGCTCCATCTCCTGCTATCGCCCAGATCAGGTAATCGGTATCTGGTGAGCCAAATTCTGAGTGAAGGGCGGCAATACATAACTGAGGGGCGTCGTACAAAATCTGCCGGGTAGGATTGTGAAAAATTTCACCGCCCTGGAACTCACTGCCTTTCAGGTAAGCTGGAGCTCGGACTGCGCCGTATTTTTCATCCAGATAGCTTGATAGTGACTCTTCGTCCCCACTCAGTCGGCGAAGGAATGACTCAAAAAACTGCCCCGACCTCTCTAACTCTTGGGTGAACGGTTTCATTTCCATAAAAAAGGTAATGTAGGGCTTAGCTAAGGCCAAGTCGTCAATGAATACCGCTGTGACGGCATCTCCCTGAGGGATATCGGACGCATCAATGAACATCTTGAAAGCGGGCTTACCCTCATGGAAAAATTGGGCTTGCCATTGGAATCGCGCAAAACCTTTAGTCAGAAATCCGACCTTGAGCTTCTGCCAATGAGAAAGCTCTGCTTGCGATACGTCTGCGATGCCATCATCGGTTTCACGGACATCTTTCGCGCCAGGAAGACCCGCGAAGCGTAACTCCTGGCGCACCTGAGAAATTTCTCGCAGCTTGATTTTGAAGGTAAGCGAGGCCGGATCAAGCTGGTGATCCGACGTAGCTTTAAGGGCCAATATTACCCGTTCGCAAGTTTCCATTGCATAGTCGAAGGGCAGCCGCGTTTTCTTGTCAGTCGGTACGATCAGCACCTCGGGGATGATCAGTTCGGATGGTTCGCTCCAAGTACCAGCAGCGTCCATTTTCTGAATGCCGAGAGCCCATTTACTCTGAGGCTCAGGTAAGAAATGATAGTCGGCCATGGAGATAATCTTGGCTCGGACATATGGGCCATATCGGTCATCATGGACATATAAAACGTCCTCTTGATCAGATTTGTAGCCCAAAATACAGATAGCATGGCTTCCTTTCAGCACAAGCTTAGACTTAGGTAGGCCCTTTCCCTGAACCTTTTCTTTTCGGCCACTGATGTCAAATACGTCCCCAACGAAAATCAATGGGAGCTGGCTATCGATGTGTCCTACCACGGTTTGGAAAAAACGGCTGCGCTCAACATCCCTGGCGCTTTCCATATGATGGCGCAAGCCTTCCGCATCGATGGAGCGAAGGATCTGCTCGCTGCTTAGGCCAGAGTTGGGGAAGCTATTGGATGAGCCATCTCGGTCATTGAGTGCACTCATAGTGATCTCGCTACACGAGCGAATGCTGCGGACACTTCTCCAGCTTAAGCTGTGAAACGCCGACCAGATAGCCGTCGTGGCGCAGGCCGCTACCACCTTGTCCTGTTCCTGAAATGCAATCGAATCGACGCTGAGCTTGATTCCAAATAAATCAACCTCGTAACGTCGGCTCAAGCGCTGTTTCTCTTTCCCAGCAATTTTCACATCGGGAAGAACTTTCAGGCACGTCTTGCCAATGAAGGTCTTGGGTAAGGGCTTGATAACCATGAAGCCCAGGTATGACTTTTGGAGCTGCTCTGCGATCTGATCAGCATCAGCTCCGCCCTCCAAAACCGACGTAATGCAGCCATGATCGATAGTGTTGGCAAAAAAATGCATGCGGGCGCATTTATGGCCATCATTGCCATAGCGTTTTGCGTAGTAACGCGTGAAGTCTTCAAGGAAGTCTTTGTCGACGTAATCGAACTCAAGCAAAACGCTTTTGGCCTTCATCTCATTTAGGTAATTGAAGATGTAGCCAACCTGAGGCTTCTGCAGGATGTCTGGAAACTGGTAGCCAAAGCACTCGCGGACGAGGTTGGTCATCGTCTCCTTGGCAAAGCGGGACACTAGGTACGGAATCATAGACAAAAAAAAGCAGCCGTTGAGGCTGCTTTTCCTTAAAAAAATGGATTAAAGGCTGCAGGTCTTGGCCAGCTGCTCGCGTGTAACGGTCTTGGCTGCGATACGCTTTTCGAACTCGCGATCAGCCTCATCAAACTGACGGCGTACCTGCCGGAAACGTTCAGCGGCGCGCTCAGACGACAGCTCATCATTTCTGGAGAAGGACATCAAAGATTTTAGGCTCATGGCGGTCTCGTCAAAAGGCACGTGGGTTCAGCGTAGCAGTGGCGCTTCACAGACACCAATAAAAAAGGTAACGATCTAGCAGAACACGGCGTGAAGATCGGTTTCGGTCACATTTTTCACAACGGTTGGCGATTCTATAGGTTGCGTTGACACCTTTCACCTCCTATTTCACGCTTTTCTACGAACGGCACGGGCGTGCGGCCAGATTCACTTTATAGGACAAGCAGTTACGCCAATAGTTTTTCGCGCAGCTTGACGTCCGAAATCGAGCGTGGAGGTTGAGGAGTTCCAATGTGTATTCTATCGGCTGTGTCAGCTAAATCTTTACCGGTGGACGTTGCGCATCGAAGCTCAAAGAACCAATAGATCACGAGATTGACATTTTTCTTGACAGATGATTAGATGAGTGGAGATGATGCGGTTAGAAAGCTCTCTATAGGCGTGCCGCCGGGCAGCTTCACCGCCCGGCGGCACGCCTATAGAGAGCGAAACGCACATAAATTTTGTAGCTCTTGTCGCGTCTAACTGGCTGATTTTCAAAGGATTATTTGATTTTAGCGCTTAAGGCTACCTGCAAGGTAGCGAAACGTAATAGGTCTCTCCTTTTCATCCAAAGATTCGTGACCCTGTTCCGATGCAGTGTACCTAGGTTTCCCATACTTTCTCCGTCAGAATTCGCGAGGGTACTCGCTGGATATTGTCCCTCCGGTCAATGGCGTATTTTGCTAACGTCTGCGCCCCTCTACCAAGCTTATGCTCGGCTAGCTAGCTTCTTCTAGTAACCGGAGCGTGCAGGCCGAGTGGCCGAGTCGTGAGGATGGAAGCCAGAAGGGCCAAGACTCCTGCGGCTTGGTTCACGACTGACGGCATTAAACGATGGGGCTACGTTCCCACACTACGCTTTGCTTGATGCCCGAATTATCCCGTCGATGTTTTGATACCCAAGATCTGCGTTTTTTGGGAAACCCGCCAAAAAAGACCTGTTTCCTACGGCTTATGCTTACGTCTCACGTGACGAGGTACTGAGGATGTTTGATTCTCTGAAAAAAAGACGCGAGGCCGAACAGCAGCGCAAAATCGAACGGGTCTTGGATGCCCAGGAAGCGTTTCTGGCTCTGTATGAGACGTCCACGCCGGTCACCCTGCAGGAGGATCTCAAAGCCATTGCTAAAAGTTTTGAGCAAGGACGGCGCGATGATCGAGGATGATTTGGCGTGAGTTCAGCTGATAAAAAATGATCAATGAGGTCTCCTTGCAGATCAAGTGAGATCGCAAAATGGTCGTTCAAGGGGTCAATGAAAGGTAAATTAGGGGGCAATCTCATACCTCTCATTGCCCCCTGAAATATTTCAAGTTCATGACTAAGTATTTGATAAATAAGGGATATTTTTATTTCTACAAATATAGGTCTCTCTAGAAGCAACCCTGCGCCTTGAAGTACAAAGGACCCAACGTAGTGAAGCAGGGCTAGCAACCATGTTGGAATTAGCTAAAGAGATCGTAAGTAGCGGGCCTTCGGGAGTTATCGCATTGCTGGCATTTGCAGCATTCGGCGTAGCTTGGAAAGCTCTATCAGTGCTGGAATCATTGAAAAAGAAGGACAAGGAATGAGGCCTTGGTCGAAAGTGCCGGCATGGTGGTCTGATGAGATTGCGCTCCTTCGCGGAGGTGCTCATGCAGGGCGGTCTCAGGCGATGCTTCGTGTGGTCTTCGCTCTTGCAACGATGACCCCTACTGCAAAGACATACACGGTCGTCTCCTCTGTCAGCGAGCTGATGGAGCGCACAGGATTGAGTCGGCCCATGGTTCGCCAGGCTTTGGTGGATGTGGAGTCACGCGGCTGGATCCGACATAAGCCCGGGGGAGGCAAGCTCAAGTCTGAGTACACGCTGGTATGCCCGCATTTCGAGGCAGAAAAGGACGGCTATTACTACAAAATCCCAAACGACGAGGTTGTTAAGAAGCTTCCGAAGATTTCGCGCCGGGGAGAGAAGGCGCTTGCCGCACTTAAGATCTACGCCGTGCTACTGATCGTGCGACCAAATCAAGCGAGGGTCTCGAGCATCAATGTCGACAACTTGAGAAACAGGGCTGCTGTACAGTGGACTTCTCTAAGAGACGGCTTATCGATCCTCGCTACGCACGGCATGATCGTTGTCGATAAAGCCCCAGGTGATGATGGGGACTACGTAAAAAATCAGTACGTGATCAAAGGGGACATTGTCAGAGAAATCCCGGCATGATTTCTGGGCGCGCTGCGTGGGGTATACAAATCGAAGAAGGATAAAAGGGAAGGTCTCTTAGAGAAAATCGACGATGCCAAGGTACTACGAGATGGTGGCATCGTCATGAGAACACTGACGGGAAAAGAGTCTTTATTACGGCATTCGAATCCGATAAACAGGAGTGAGCTTGAGCCGCGCGTCAGCTTTCACAGATTCATGAAGGCGTCTCCCGAAAATACATATTCTTCTTCGTATAAGGATGTGTAGTGCAGCTCAATTGAGACATCTTTGCGTGTAAGAAAGCTAATCATCGCAAGCTCGCAACCCGGCATTGCTCTTTTCGATACGCCCAAAATCTCGATTTCTGCACTGGGCCTGAGGGCGGCTAGCTGTGTTGGCCAGGCAATAGAAAAACAAAGCGGTTCTATGCCCATGTCACGCAGGATGCGCGGCCATTGATTTTCGCCTAGTCCTGTGTAGGTCTTACCTGATACGGAAACGCTCAGAGAAGTAATCCTTCCGAGACCAATACCTTCATTAGTGAGATACAACCCATTTTTTCCTCCTAAGCCTGCAAAGTGAGGCGTCACCATCAGGAAAGGCCGGACGGAAAGAATATTGTGTTGCCTAGCCATATTGAGCTGCCATAACGACGTGCATAAGGCACCACAGGCAACAGCAAGCGCGGCTAAAGAAATCAATCGCTCCGGGTGATGCAGAGCGCGCGAAAACGTTGACGCTAGGGATTTAACTGTGGGACGCAGCATGCTTTGAGTTTTCCTTTCTCCAAATATTCGATTCAGACTGTCGCTATAGGGCGGCCATGCGAGCCAGCCAACATATGTGCAGTAAAATGCGACTGAAACCAGCGCAGGCCTTGCCGCTCGGTGTAAATGGTGGAGTCACGTGATGCTAAAAATTGCTTCTAACAAGCTTGAGCAGCTCTGCACGGTAAGGGATTTACTAGTATTTGAACACGAGGTCGGCCATCGCCGTGAGGTGATTCCGGTTATCACCGAGTATACGAAAGGTACCATCGACATCGACCCAGATGGGGATTACGAGTTCTTTCGCGCCCGTGCGACGCACCCTGGAGCAAGTCGATCGTCCTTTCACACCTGGCACAACCAGGTGTCAGTGACCCTGTGCCATAAGACCAAGCAAGTAAAGATCGGGCCTGCCGGCCAATTGATAATGAGCAAACGCGGAATTGGCCTAGGCCCGGCATTGATGGCTTGTGTGATCAACTGGCTGGAAGGTCAAGGTGTTGAGGACTACACAATCAGTCCTGGCTCACTTTCAGCGGTCGACGCAGCGACTGATAGTGCTCGGGAGCAGCGTAATCGGTTCTACATGGCGTTTGGTTTCACACTTTTGAACTGGAACGGCGGCAAGACGGGCCTTTCGGTCGCCGATGGCTCATTTACCGCCTTAAACGTGGCTGCGCTGTCGGTTCCAGATCGCTACAAAGACCGCCTGAAGCCATGGTTTGCTTTCGAGGGTGACCTGAGGGACGAGCGCGAGTCTGGCGTGCATAGCCTTAGCGAGCTTAAAAATGTTGACCGCTGGACGGAGGGTCTATCGGGGTTCGAACGCTGGATTCTGAGCAAATGGAACTGGCCGGTACGGTTCGCCACACGGCATAAGCATCAACCCAAGGCCTGGGAACCGCAATAGTAACGGGACATATTGCTGACAAGACTGCTCAAGCTCAACCCGGCCCTTAGTGACGTGGTGTAGCACAGCTCCCGCCGAATTCCTATCCTCCACTAGATCTTCATAGGCCTCAGTACTTGTTCATGAACAAGAAATCTGCTGCAACGGGAGTACTTTGTCATACGCTTACCCGGCGACTTGCCTATCCTGCACTAGTACTTCGTGACAATGAAAACTTCGTCATGACGAAGAACTAGAAAGTTATTATTCGACGGTTGAGCCAAAGTCATATAGATGGTTTGCCAATATATAGTGCTTTGGTTTTAGCTGATGCTTCACTAGCTTTTGGACAGAGAAAAACTTCGTCATGACGAAGTTTCCTGGACGGTCGGTACTTCAGGTCATAGCACCATAATGAGATAATTGTTTCGCCAAAATACTGTTTTTTGGTTTCTAAAACGAACGCTGAAACCGCCTCGCTGATGCTGCTTGCATTATGGGCGCGGCCCTTAAAAGACGGGGCCTACACCGGGTAAGACTGGCGCATAGTCACCCCAAGAACGGCAACGCCGTGCCGGGTGCGATTCCTAAACAGATCGACAGGCCGGACAGACGGCCCAGCGCTCACCATTTCTAATGGAGAGGTGACTATGGATCTGTTTAAGTGTCTGGCTCGTATGGGCAAGCAACCGCTTCGCATTGCTGCCGCATTTTCATCGTTGATATGCGCGCAGCAGGGCTTTGCACAAATTCCTGTAACCGTTACCAGCCAGGTAACCGAATCCCCGATGACTATCGCTGAGTTTGCTTCCAACTCCACCCGTTGGGGTCAGCAGGTTCAACAGATGGCTTCTCAGATTGACCAGATGAAGCAGCAGTACGGAGCGATCACAGGCTCGCGAGGACTCGGAAGAGTGTTCGATGATCCTCAGCTCCGAGAGTATCTGCCTCAAGAATGGCAAGCGGTGTATGACTCAGTGAAACGTGGCGGTTATACAGGCCTAGATGGCCGTGCAGAGACGATCTATGCAGATAACAAGGTGTTCGATGCATGCCAAAGTTTCGCTCAGGATGAGCAACGGGCTGCCTGTCAGGCGCAGGCTGTAAAGCCATCGCAGGACAAAGCGTTCGCATTGGACGCCTATGATCAAGCCAAGGGTAGGCTGCGTCAGCTTGATCAGCTCATGGGGCAAATTGATAAAACCCAAGATCCCAAAGGCATCGCCGAGCTACAGGGGCGCATTGCTGCAGAGCAAGCAATGATTCAAAACGAGCAGACCAAGTTGCAGATGTTCCAAATGGTGGCTCAGGCAGAGGACAAGGTACAGGAGCAGAGGCAGCGTGAATTGAATGCCCAGATTCTTGATAAGCGAGGATTCAAAACTCGCACGATGCTGAACCTGGGGGGAAATTGAAATGGTTTCGTACGCTCACATCCTCCCGATCATCGTTTGCTTCTTCATTCTCACGTCATTACGTAGATTCTGGTTGTGTATCTGCCGGTTCGGCGCTCTGAAAGAGGTATCGCGGCGTGCCCCAGAACTGATTCAGAGTGATCTGCTCGCCGCCGCTACGGCAGTTATGCCATTCCTCTTGGCGCTTGCTGATTGGCTCCACATTGTCCCGCCTCGAGCAACAGACCCGATTTCATCAACGCTTGCAGTTTTGATTTCATTTGCCAGCGCGCTTGCCTCGGCTCTTTTGGTTTCTAAGGCCGAAGCTCGCATTGCTGGTAGTTGGGCTGGTACAAGAGAAAGTGCCCTGCGCACGCTTGCCGCTTTGCAGATTATCGATACTGCCGAACTCGCTTACTCCCTTAAATACGCAGAACAGTTTCGAGCTAAGGCGCATTGCGCATCGCCCCGAAACCTGAGCGTTGTCGAGCGGGAGGATCAGGAATGATTACCTCTCGTTGGTTGGTTTTGGTTCCCGTACTGCTCACAGGATGCGGAGCGGATGAACCTGTCCGTTCTGTCGATTGGTATAAGGCTCATAACGCGGAAAGGGCGATTCAGATCTCGGAATGTGGGCGTGATCCGGGGAGGCTTGCGTTGACGCCGAATTGCGTCAATGCCAAGCAGGCCGAGAATGAGCTGCTGCTTGCTGAGCGAGCGTTCCGTAAGCGCGAGACTTTAGACTTGAAGGAGCCGTGACCATGGAATCCAATTTCTATGAATGGGTAGGTGGATCTATCGATGTCGTATTGAACGACTACGTCCAGCTCATGGCGCAGACTGTCATTGGCGACTTTTCCGTTTTGCTCGCTTTGAGTGGTGCGCTATTTTTCATGACGATGGGACTATTGTCTGTCGGCGGCTTTATTGAGCAACCTCTACCACATCTCTTCAAAATCGCAATTAAATGGGCGTTCATTGGCGCTCTGGCATTAAACGCCAACACGTACCTTGGATGGGTTGTGGAAGCGATCCGTGGCCTGGAAGTTGGGTTGGCTGATGCGTTTTCGCCCAATGGTAAGGGAGCTACAGCGACGTCTGTCTATCAGGTAATCGACAGGGCTATGACCGATGGTTTTGAGATTGCCTCTGACCTCCTTGCCCGTGCAGGCAGGCGAGGCGTAACGGAGATAGGCATGATGTGCTATGACTTGCTCATGGCTGGCACGATGCTCGTCGCAACATTTCTGATCACGCTGCCTGCTGGTGCAATGATCATTACCGCCAAGGTGCTGATGTCGTTTCTGCTGGGATGTGGTCCGATCTTCATCGCAATGCTGCTCTTCGGCCAAATGACCGGCAAGTGGTTCGACCAATGGTTTGCGCAGGTGATGAACTACATCATGCAGAGCGCGGCAATAACGTCCGTGCTGACGCTAGGTATGAAGTTTTTCACTACGATGTTGACGGACATCCAGCCGACTGCTGGGAATGGCCCCGCGACCGATATGTTGGAGGTCTTGGCTCTGAGTGGGATAGTCCTCTACATGGTCTACCAAGCCAGTTCCCTGGGAAGCCAACTTGCGGGTGGTCTATCGTCCAGCGCGATTACGCTAAGGCAGATGGCCCAAGCTGCTATGAGTCCCGCAAAAGCGGCTTATAACGTTGTTAACCCCATGACAACACGGCGCGATCTTCAGTCAGGCATGATGACCAGCGCGAGGGCGGCCAATCACTGGGTCGCGGGCAATACTGCTTGGAACCCGGCTTATCGGCAGCACGTGATGCAAAATCTTGGACATAACTGGGGTAAGGCAAGGGGAGGGAAGGTCAGTAGCTAGCAGATTAAATCAGCAGTGCAGTTAATCGCGCTGCGCGCCCTGGCGGGCTTACCCAAAGGGGCTCTGCCCCTCTGGACTTCCCGCCCTCGCCGGTAGCAGGGGCCGCTGGGGAAAGCGCCCAGCAGCCCCCGCAGATAGGATTTGGATTGCATTGCGTCAAGGGTTCGCTTCGCCGTCATCCTCGCCCGGTCCCGCTTCGCGGGCTGCGGCCTCCGGTGCCGCCCTTGACCCTCCCTCTGCCTATCTAGCGCTGAAATTGTCTTGTTTTTAATCATTGAGTACTTGGAGGGCCCATGAATACTTCAGACATCATCGACGTTTCGGATGCGGAAATGCTTCGTCGTCAAAAAGCAGTTGATTACGCTCGCGCGTCGCTTGCGCTTGAGGGGTTTGTAATCAGCAATGATGAAGAGCAACGTGCCCAGGCTTTCGTGAACGGCAAGCTGACCCTTGCTGAATTTATCTCTGTAGAAATCGCTCAATAGCTGGAAGCTGTGTCAAGGGCATCACCGCAGGCCGCAGCGGAGCGGAGCCCGCAGGGCGAGCACCGAACGGGTGAGGATGATGGGCAAAGCCTTTACCCTTGATGCAGCTGTAGGCGACCAAGCCTAGCGACAGGGGAAGGAACAAGGCGAAGCCGCCGGACCTGCCCCTGCCGCCCGTCCGGCAAGGATAGGACGCGGAATGCAACCGAAGGGGTTGCCCAAGCGAAGCGCGGAGTTCGCACGTGCCTTTTTGTTCAGCGCAGATTTCAATCTCAGGTACGTACCCTTTCTGGCTAGGCAACTACCGACAAAAAAATACGCCTCATGCGTGGCTGCAATTGGCGGAAGATAGCCCTCATTCCAATAAGCATATTCCGCCTCACTTGTTCAGAGCGCTACGCCTAGGGCAGTTATTAGCTTGGCAGGAGAAGCGACAACTTGGGTTCCGTAGCGCTGAGCAAGCGGTTGAAGGATGCCGCACATATGCTTGTCAGCCCTGAAATACGACACGTAAGGAATGTATAGGGCGTGGATGACATCTACGAAATCACTGGCCTTTATCGCCCGCGGTATTTCTCCAAATGATTTCTGCAGTGAGTTGTAGAACGCATTGATGCAGATGAAGATGCCCGGGCAGTACTTCTCAATACTGTCTGCATCATTACAGCTTGGAGCTCCAGGTAAAAGGCGAGCGAGCAAACGGTTGACGATATCGATCGCTCCCTGCTTCTTAAGCTTTGCCCAGCGCTCTCCGCTTATGCCAGCCATGACTGCAGCACGCTCGCTTTCAGGCAACGCTTTGAGCTGCGCCCTTAGGTTAGAAAGCGTTTGCTCGCAACTTTCAATAAGCTCTCGCGCTGGTCCCCTGACCCAGTCTCCAATAGCTCCCATTTTGTGGTGATGGTGAATGAACCACTGGGCCATGTAGCTGGGGTCTCGGAGGCTTTCCAAGAAAGCTTTGTCTGCCTCCGCTCGCGTCGCTTTCCCTAGGAGGTAGCGCTTGAGCACTGTCATATCCTGGGGACGCATTGGCGTTCGTTCAAGAAACTCACTGTAATCCAAACGTTGGCCGAAGCGTTGTTCTATATCGCTACGAAAACGGCCATGCTTGTTTGTCGTGCTGGCTTTCAGGGTTCTCCGCATATTGCGGTTCATCCCGTGCTCATCCATCTGTTTCTGTAGCGCTTCTGCAACATCCATTTCATCGATCGGGCTCATGAGCTTACCCATGTCTGGAAACCACTCGCCATCACTATCCACTGCAGTTAAAGGCTGAAGATCCTGCGTGGCCAGGCGGCCGAGTTCCGCCTTCATTAGCCGATCAAAGGAGATCATGGTGTTACGGCCACAGAGTTCGACCATCAGTCTCGTCCGCTCAGATGCGGCAGAAGCATACTGCTGATCCATCGGGGACATTTCTGAAATGTGTGCTCCCGAGAACACGAAGACTGCCTCACCGCGATTTTTTATCGCCCTCAGCGCCGCCAAATGCAGCGCATCCGGTCCATCGACGCCTGGCTTGCTAAGATTGGAGTAATCGCAGCTATCTAGGTAAATAAGAGGTGGAGTTTGAGCATGCAATTGTTGATATTCCTGTCTATTTTGGTTGATGAGCGTATTTGCTAAAGCTGCACCAAGCCTTGAAGGCGTATGGTCCATAAAGGGGGGGAAATCATAGACCCTCATAAAAAACCAAAATTGATAACAGTTACAGGATTAGGAAATCAAAATCAGAGCTATGAAGAATCGTGGCCTTGTGAACACTCTAAATGCAAAGCCAACGACATTACACTGCCTGATGATATCTGACGTCCAGCAAGCTTAACATTTTTATAGTCGTCCCTCTCGCTCCCAAATGGGCAATATTCCGAGGCTGCCCATTTCGTAACTGTTTGGTCTTTTGAAACTAACTGCTGCTGCGTACAGAGCTCCTGCACCCCCCTGGCTGGCCGTGGTTTCAAGCTAGTAATTGATGAAGAGTTCGCCACATCAGCAAGAATATGTCTGTAGTTAGCAACTGTCTGACGTGTTAGTCGCGCTTCCTTTGCCACAAGGGTCAAGCGAAGCTGTTCACCCCTCCTATGGAGGGCATGACAGGCAACGCGGATCTTGTTTTCAGTTTCCTTCTGCCGCACTTCATGTGTGCGCTTTGCTGCAAGCCTTTGCCGCTGTTTCAGTGGAAGTGAGCGATCTAACGCCATAAC
>Ga0182228_1000111_pt1 | contig 18490 bp, 28 predicted proteins | sample G6R1MG_19_FD_128385 | JGI IMG/M metagenome (GOLD analysis project Ga0182228, IMG submission 128385) | Miscanthus phyllosphere microbial communities from Michigan, USA - G6R3_MAIN_07NOV2016_LD1 MG | ecosystem: Host-associated > Plants > Phyllosphere > Phylloplane/Leaf | place: USA: Michigan... | reverse complement strand
CTACGACCAGACCTGCCGACTGGTGGCACGAAGACGAGGCTTCAGCAAGCAATTGGGTTTGGCACGGCAATGGAGCGGATATTGTAGCATATAGGATTGTCGAGTAATGCTTGACGGCCAACTTGTAGCTATCTTCGGGCGGGTATTTGGTAGCATTTACCTGCCCGCCACGCTGCACAAGCGCACGATGGCTTACGATGGCGATGGCAATCCCACTGCTACGGCTACGGACTATTTGTGCAAGGCGCAAATGGACAGTGTTACCGAGAACATGCGTTCCGCTGCTGGTTATACTGAAAATGATGTTTCCATTTACATTCTTGCGCACAACTTGCCAGTCAGCGTTTCGTCGGATGACGAGATAACGTTGAAAGGCAGGCGTTGGTCTTTGCAGGGTCCGAATCAGGACCCGGCTGGGGCGTACTGGCTTTGCAGGGGGCAGTTGGCGTAATGGCTAAGATCGCGGGCGCTGCACAGTTCACGGCCAAGCTGCGGAACAACAGCGTTCAAGCAGCACTGTTTAACAGGATGAAATGACATGGCACGTTGGATCAAGTTTAATTCCAACTTCGACTACCGCCACCCGTCCCGCGCCGTGACGGCGTACAAGGAGGGAATGGTCGAATACGTGCCGAATAAGGTAGCTGAAGCGGTTATCGAGGCGGGCGCTGCTGTTGAGGCTGAGAAGCCCGTTGATCGCGATGGGCGGGCTTGGTTGAATGGCTAATCACATGACAGAGGCCACTGGCGCGATTGTCAATGCGCTGAAGGCCGATAGCGAAGTTACCGGCATTGTCGGGCAGCGTATCTACAACGTGGAAGCGCCCGCTACGCCTGTGTGGCCGTTTGTGCTGGTTGGCTCGCCCATTGAGACGCCGGACCTGTATTCGTGCTGGGAAGGATCGCAACAGTCAATCGTGATCCATGCGTTTGCGCGCGGGCCGGGTGAATTGGCCACATCCAATCTGGCCTATGCCGTTCGACGGGCGTTGTTCAATCGCCGCACCGAGCGCGGGCAGGTTGAGATAAACCTTTCCCACGAACAGACACAGATCATCCGGGATAGTGCGGAGGCCAGTTCATACCATGCGCTGGTGCGTATGCGGGCGTTTGTTGCGGAGATGGCGCAGGAATAGCCGCCCTTCCCGATAATTCGCTTATCCGCTACCCTTCCCGTGTCAATGCCCTCGTTCGGGCTTAGCACGGGATTTTTCTTATATGGCTTTGCCCAATCGTGTGAAGGGTGGATATTACTACCTCCAAGTCGGCAACGGTGCTGCACCCGAAGTATTTACGACCATCTGTGGCCTTAATACCCGATCGTTCACCGCCCAGCTTAACGGTAACGATGAGTTCATCAAGGATTGCGCGGACCCGGAATCGCTGCCGGTGCGCGCGTTCCTGCCCACCGGCAAGCAGTGGGATATTTCGGGTTCGGGCATTATCGACCGCAACAACATCAAGTCGCTGGTTGACCGGCAGGGCGAGACTGCCAACTATCGCTTCGTGATGGGCGCTCCCGATGGATCGACCGGTTTCGCTGGCCGCTGGGAAGGTCCTGCGGTTCTTACCAACATCCAGTTCGGCGGCAACGACGATGCGTTTGCGACGATCGATGTTACGATCGTGTCTGACGGCGAATGGACGCTTGTAGAGGACGTGTAAGCAAATGGCTCAGGAGGTAATGAGCCTTTTGTTTGGTGACGGTGAATATGATTTTCGCCTGACCATTCACGGCATTAAGGAAATACAGGAAAAGTGCGGGTGCGGGATTGGCAAGGTCTGGTCCCGCCTCGCAGCTTCCCGGCTCAATCATGTTGGAGTTGATTTGGGCCACCCAGAAGTCGCCGAGTTCCGTATTGAAGATATCATTGAACCTATTCGCCAAGGGCTGCTTGGGGGTGGGCGCGGTACGGTTGACGAATGTGAAGTTAAGGTTACTCCATCGGTCGCAAACCGACTGATAGAAAATTATGTCATAAGTCGCCCTTTGCAAGAGGGTTGGGCGGTTGCCTTTTCTGTAGTTGGTACGCTTGTGGAAGGATGGGAGTCTGATAAAAAAAAAGTAGCCACCCCCCTAGAGACAGCGACGGAAGATTTGACTACGCAGGGGCTTTAGCATGGGGTCTGGAAAAAGGCTGCATATCCGATATTAAAGATATGACATTTTGGGAGTTTACGGCGGCTACTGGCAGGCTGAACGAATGGTTCAGCAATGAAGATGATGAAGAAGATGATTTGCCAGATTTTGAAACCATGAAGCGCGGGCTAATGGTTGTGCAAGAAAGCGAAAGGGCCCATTAGTGAGTACAATTCAAGATATTGAAAGAAAGCTTGGATTGGCTCGCGGCTCTTATCGTCGCTTTATCGGCCCCGCTCTTTTTGCTGCTGGGAACAAAGTTCAGGTAGATGCCCAAATCAGCATTACAGAAGGGGCTGTTTCCGGGGAAAACCACGTTCCCAGCCGCCCCGGCGAACCGCCTAACAATGATACCGGTGTTCTGGCTAATAACATTGAAACAGTTTCGGTAAGCCCATTGAAGGTCGAAGTTTCTTCAAACGCGCCCTATTCTCAAAAATTGGAATTTGGCGGACACAACTCAAACGGTTCCTTTGTAGCAGCGCGTCCATTCATGGCCCCGGCAGCTAACAAGAACAGGAAAAGAGCGCAAAGGTTTGTTCAGGCTGCGTTGCGTGCGGCTATCAGGGCATCGATGAGGGGTTGAAATGGCCGTAGCTGAAGAAGTAGTCATTGAACTTATCGCAAGGACGGAAAGGCTTGAAGCTGGCCTAGCTAGGTCTAGGCGAGAGATGGGCGCGCTTGGCAAAGGCGTAAATCTCTTAAAAGGGCTGTTAGCAGGCTTGGGTACTGCCGCTGCTGCAAGAGAGTTCTTGCGCCTTGCGGATGCCTCAAAGCAACTTGATGCCCAGCTACGATTGGCAACTTCTACATTTGGTTCTTACAATGTAGCACAAGCCGATGCTCAGCGCATTGCTAAAGATTCGCGTAGCGGTTTAGTTGAAACTGCTTCGCTGTACGCTGGCTTCGTTCGCGCTGCGCAGGATTTGGGGAAAAGTCAAGGCGAAGCGGCGCAGGCTACCGAGACCTTTAGCAAGGCGCTCAAGATTGGCGGCGCTAGTGCTGAGGATGCAAAAAACGCAACGCGCCAGTTCCTTCAGGCGCTTGCGGGCGGGATTCTTCGGGCTGAAGAATTTAACTCGGTTGTCGAGGCCAGCCCTCGTGTCGCTCGCCTTTTCGCGGAAGGCTTGAATACCAGCGTTGGTGGTTTGCGTAAGTTAGTCAATGAGGGCAAGGTTACTGCCGATCAGCTTTTTGGCGTTCTCAACAACAAGAAGCTGTTTGAAGGAATTAACAACGAGTTCAAGCAACTGCCTGTCACCTTTGGGCAGGCTATGGAGCAAGTCGAGAACGCTGCCATCACTACGTTTGGTGCGTTTGACCGTGGCGGCGGGTTTTCGACTGCACTTGCCAGTTTCATTCTTGATGGCGCGAATGGGTTCAACGACCTGTCCAAGAAGGCCGAAGATTTCGGCGTAAGCGCCCGTGGGTCGATTGAGGGGCTTGCCTCTGCGTTTGGGCCAGTGCTTGATGAAGGCTTGCGCATTTTTGACGCGCTTGGCTTGAGGGTGAGCCAGTTTAGCGCTGACGGTCGCAAAGAAATTTCTGATATTCTTGGCGCTATTGACGATGCTACTGGCTTTATAGATAAGTATCGAATTGCTTTGGGCGGAAACAAGCAATTTACTGTAAATGGACAAAACGTAGAAACTTCTACTAATCTAAGGGGTAGATTTGACGCAAGCGCAGCGGCTTCGGATCGCAGGCGTCGTGACGAAATCAACAGCCGCAAGCTGGACGATATGTTCGGCAACTTTGCCACAGGGCAAGGTAATCGGGACATTTATGGGCGCAGGCTGAATAGCACTACTTCGCGACCGGCGCTTGCTAGTGGGGGCGCGGGCGGCAATGACAAGGCCATTGAAAAAACAGAAAAACTTATTGGTGATCTTAAAAAGCTACAGGCGGGCGCTACGGGCGCTGCCGCAGTTAGTCTTGGAAAGCGTATTGAAAAGGAAACCAAGCGTCTAGGGCTGCTTCGCCAAGGAATTGGCAATGAGGCAATCAACGCATCGCTTGGCGGTCGCGGGCGCGGCAGCGCAGAAGCTGAAGCCAAAAAACGGCAAAGAGAAGCGGAAAAAGCCGCCCGTGATGCGGCACAGTATCAAAATGATATTGGCGCTTTGCGCGCGGACGAAATCCAGTACCGTGCCGATTTGGGTAATTCTATTCAAGCAGATGCCCAGGCCCGCATTGCGGACTTGAATGAACGGCGAGCCGCCTATGCGCGAAACCTCGAACTAGACAAAAGCCTTGATGAAGCAAAGCGAAAAGAACTGCTAACGCAGTACGATGTGAATACCGGGCTTCGAACTGCGCTCATCAATCAGAACGCCAGAAAGGATTTGGAGCGGCAGGCTGCGGACGCAGCGCAAACAATTCTTTCGACTGACGCGGATATTGCGCGTTCGAATGGCGAACTAGCTACAACCCGCGAGCAGCGCTTGGCTGTTGAATTGCGCCTTATAGATATTGCTGAAAAGCAAGAGCGGGCAGCGCTAGAGCGTGTGGTAGCCGAGCAGGCAGGAACGGAAGCAGCGCGCGCTGCGCAAGACCGCCTCGACCGCATTGGGCAAGTTTACGGCAATCAGCGGGCGAGCGCCAATAGAAACGCCCAAGGGGCCTATGCGCGCTACCGCAGCGATATGACAGATGCGGGCGTTCTCGCAGATGATATTGACCGTATTAAGATTGGCACGCTGGAAAGTGTCACCGATGAATTGACCAACGCCACCAAGGCCGCGCTTGGGCTGAAGGGTGCGTTCGGCGATATTGTGGGCGAGTTGATCCGTATCGGCATTCAGCGCCGGTTGATCGGACCGCTTGCTGATCGGCTGTTTGGTCCTGCCGGTGGCGCTGCGGGTGGCGGTAGCGGCGATGGCATTCTAGGTGGCATACTTAATCTGTTCGGCGGTGGCCGCGCATCGGGCGGCAATGTCATGGGCGGGAAGATTTACCGCATCAATGAGAATGGCCCTGAACTATTCCAGCCCGCGCAATCGGGCAAGATTTACCCGACCGGGCAGCTTAACAAGGCAGCGGGACGCGCGAGCGGTGGAACGGTGGTTCAGCAGTCGTTTACGCTAGATGCCCGTGGTGGCGTAGTGACACAGGAATTGTTGCGGCAGGTAAACGTGCTTGCAACGCAGAAAGCGAGCCAAGCGGGCAAGGCTGCATACGAGGCGTCGCCCAAGCGTTCCGCGACGTTGACCGCGCTGGGTACTTGACATGCGCGTACGGCTGTGCATAGTCAGTGACATGCGCGGCCTGACTTCTCAACACTCGATTACCGGCAGCGAGTGGAACGCCTATCCTGCGTGTTGCTGCACGTCAACGGCCTTCGGGTGCAGCGCGGACATTGTTGGGTTTAAGGATGGGAATGCCGGTAACAAAGGGTTAGTGTTTTAATGGAATCAAGAGAAGCATTTCTGTTCCGCTTGGAATGCGACCCGCCCGCATATCTATGGAGCGGCGTGGGCGACCTGATCGTTGACGGCGACACCTATCTAGGCGGCGGGGAATTGCTTTCCGGACTGCCCGAGATTCAACAGCTTATCAACGGCACCGCGAGCCGTGTTGACTTCACTGCATCTGGCGTTGATGCCGAGACTATCCGCCTTGCGCGCGAAGATCGGGCAAGCGTGAACGGCGCTACGGTTCGCATTGGTACTGTTCCCATGAATGCCGATTGGCAGATCGCAGGTCCGGTTGATTGGGAGTGGGAAGGCGTTGCCGATGTCGTGACGGTCGATCGCACCGGCACCGAAGATGGCGGCGTTGTGCGGTCCATTTCGCTATCGGTGGGCAGTGCCGACACAGCCCGTTCGAGATTGCAGCTATCGTTATTCACCGATAGCGATCAAAGGAGGAGAAGCCCAGATGACGCATTCTTTAGCCATGTCGGAGGTATCACGGCGGGTACCTCTCGACGCTTTGAAGGCACAAGCTAATCCGCTATCGGCTAGGCTGCACCGCTATCTGATCGAGGCGGCATCGCAGCCGCACGAATGGGGAGTTTCGGACTGTTGCACTTTTGCAGCAGATTGGGTGGTGGAATGCGGATATCCCGATCCCATGGCACGCTGGCGCGGCAAATATGATACACAAGAAGGTGCTATGTCGCTTATTTGCGACGCTGGCGGGCTTGCAATGCTTTGGACGCTGGGTATGCTTGATGTGTCACTGCCCGAACCAGACGCGCCGCGTATTGGCGACGTGGGCGTAGTGGAGGCGATGACGGTGGAAGGGCCGCAGCAGGTCGGGGCCATCTTCGGTGGCAAGCGCTGGGCCATGCTCTCCCCAAATGGCATCTTCTGTGCTAGTGTGCCCGCCGTAATGATTTGGCGGGTGTGATCCTTTGAGCCGTTCTATTGGGCAAATTATTGCCGTTGCAGGCATCATCGCCGTTCAGATTATCCCTGGCGTGGGTCAGGCGATCGGCGCGGCTATTGCGGCAGGCGTGGGCATTGGCGCGACAACCGCCGCGACTGCATCGGCAATTGCCGCGATTGGTTTTTTTGCTGTAGGCGCGCTTGCTACGGCGTTTGGGAGCAAGCCCGCCCCGCCCGCAGATGGTGTTGCATCAACGGTCAAGAATCCAATTCCCGTTCGCCAGTACGGTTATGGGCGTCGCCGTTTCTACGGTAGTCTTGTACTGTTTGAGACTGCTAGAAATGGCAGTGCTGTTGACGTATATGCGTTTGTTGATGATGAGGCGGATGGCGTCGAGCATCTTTACCTAAACGATGACAAGGTGCAGCGCATTGGCAACAATGTGCAAGAGGGTGAAGACAACCGCTACCAATCGAATCATGTGCACTTTGGCAATACGCTTGGCCAGACTCCTAATCAGCCATTTGCCGAAGTGCAATCACTTCTTCCCGGCATCTGGACGCCTGCCCATCGTGGCGATGGAGTTGTTACGGGCTACTTGGTAAAGCGTCCTGAAAAGACCCGCTCGTTTACCAAGACGTATCCTCAGGGCGATAATATCCAGCCTAGCATTGTTATTCGCGCAACCAAGAATTGCTTCGATCCACGCACCGGCACTACTGGCTGGACCGAAAACCCTGTGCTGCATTTGCTGCACTATTTGACTACAAAGCGCGGATATGATTACAATCGCCGTATTGCGCCCACGGTTCAATACTGGATTGACGCTGCCAATATATGCGATGAACTGATTCCGCTAAAGAACGGTGGGAGCGAGCGGCGTTATCGTTCGTGCGTCAGCTACAACGCAAACTCTATGCCCAAGGAAATTATTGCGTCGTTGCTGCAAACTTTCGACGGATGGTTTGCGCCGCGTGGCGATGGCGCGATTGTAATCTATGCGGGCAAGCTGTACGCGCCCACGGTCACGCTTGGACCGGATGAGATTATCAACTACAATCTACCGTTTGGGGTGGAGTCCGAAGAGCGAGTTGACCAGCTTACAGTATCGTATGTCAGCGAGCCGCACGACTGGAATGTCGTTGACACGACGCCATGGGGCGAGCCGGGGCTGCGTACGGACGCATTCGGCCCACAGACGCCCAGCTACTCGCAAAACCGCCGTCTAGCCAAGCGCCAATATGCCCGCATTAACGAAGCAAATCGCGGCACGATTACGACGAACCTGCTTGGACGCAAAGCGCGAGGGCAGCGCTATATCTATCTCAACATCACCGAAGGCGATATCGAGTGGTATAGCGGATTGGTCGAAGTGACGGGCATCAAGCGCGATTTTACGGCGGGCGGATTGTCGATCGAATGGGTTGCGGTCGATGAGAATATCGACGCATGGAACCCAGCTACCGAGGAAGGCGAGCCTGCTGCGCTAGGCGACCGGATTGCACCACAGCCGCTTGAAACGCCCGTGATTGGCAGCGCGATTTCGTTCTTCGATACTGCGACTGATGGGGGCACGGGCGCGCGTGTCCGCATTACCGTTGCATCGCCCGTGGGTAGGCCGGATTATACATGGTACGCCCGTTGGAAGCGCACTGAAGATAACGCTTGGAATGAACAACGCTACGACGATGTAGGCGAAGGTTCGGTTATTCTAGATACCGGATTTGTGCCCGCTGTCGATAACATCGAAACGCAGGTGTTGTACACTACGGGCGGACGCCCTAGTGACTGGTCGGCATCGGTAATCGTCAATACGTCCACCGATGCCGAGCCGCCCGCAGACGCCACCAGTATCACGCTGACGAACTGGTCGGATACGCTCGATCTAATTAGCGATCCGATCGCACGTGCGTCCTCGTATCGCTGGCGTTTCTATGCCGAAGATGGTACGTCGCTTGTACGTACAATCATCACTAGCGCCCGCACGGTTAGCTACAGCGCCCAGCAAGCCGCTGTGGACGGTGCGCGGCGTGCATATATCGTGCGCGTTGCTGGCGTCAACAGCGCGGGAGCGGGCGGCGAGGCATCGACCGGAACGCTTAGCCTGCCCGCCCCGCCTGTCGTGACCGGCGTTACCGCAGCAGAAGATACCAACCCCGGCAATGCGGTGGTGACGTTTACCGAGCAACCGGGCGTGGCAGGCTATTCCGTCGCTACGTCCACCGTTGCGAACTTCAATCCGCTAACGCAAGGCTTCATCACCCGCGCTTTTGCATCACCCGCGTACATTCAGAATCTTGCCGTTGCTACCTACTACACGAAGGTTGCGGCCTATGACGCTTGGACGGACAGGCCCGACCTGCTGAACTACAGCACGGAAGCTACGTTTACGATCACGGCTGCATCGGGCGGCTCTGGCGGTGGCGGCGGCGGTGGTGGTGGTGGCTACTGCGTTACCGAGGACACGCCAATCCTTCTTGCCGATGGCACACACAAGCCCGCTGGCGAACTAAGCGTGGGCGACCTGTTGTGGACCCAGCATGAAGACACGATGCAATGGGGTGCATATCCGGTTGAAGTGGTCGAGACTGTGCCGTCCGATGACGTATGGTTCGCGCAGGTCGGTCCTAGCGGATTGCGCGCTACTGGTGGACACCGTGTCTGGCTGTCGGGCGGCTGGGTAGAAATGCGCGACATCGGCGTGCCAACCGATGCAGCCCAGGTTGTGCGGCTGACTGTTACCGATGCTCATACGTATATCAGCGCGGGTATCCTTAGCCACAACCTGAAGCCCGTGGACGTTGATGAATAGCCTCGCCCTACCCCGTGACTGGATCATAGGCTAGTATCGCCGCATATGCCGTTCGTGTTTCCCATACACCTTTTCAATCCGAGCAACATCCAGTTTGGATTGCAGGGCAGCACGGTTGCATCCCCGCAATCGATTAGCGGTGTCGGGCAAGTGCTGCGCACCGATGGTGGCGGCTACTGGCAATGCAGCATGTCGGGCATTGTTCTGAACACGCCCAATAAGCTGCGCGCATGGCGGGCGTGGGAAAGCCATCTGGCGGCAGGCGTAACGCGCGTTATCTGCCCGGTGGCGGATGTAGGGCTAGGCCCGCGCCCATTGCAAGGCAAGAAGCTGGCGCGACCTAGCGGCGTAGTGACGACCGGATTTGACCCGAACTTTCCCGAAAGCATTGCGTTCGCTTCGCCATATATCGTGGCATCGATCGCGCCTGCTCCGTTCCGTGCTACGCAAGTCACGATCACGGTCGCGCAAGGATCGCGACTTGAGGGGAGCCAAGTGTTCAGCGTCAATCACCCTACCAAGGGACGGGGCATGTATCGCACGTCGCGCGTTGTGTCGCGCGATGGGCAGACCGCAACGGTTGTGATTGACCCGCCTTTGCGCGAGGCGATCAGCAGCGCGACCGCGATCGATTTCGATTGGCCTTCGTTCCAAGCGGTTGCGGCCACGGGCCAAGAGTACGCGCCCGATATCCAATATGGGCGGCGCGCTGAAGTTTCTATTGTGTTTAAGGAGGCAATCTGATGTGGACTCCGCTCGATGTGCCCATTGAGGTAAGCCGCAACGGCGTTACTGGCATCGGCCTAGAGATTTGGGATGATGTTGCGGATGCGGCGCTAGACCTGACCGGCATGTCGTTTACTTGCAAAGTCGCGAATGCGCTTGGGGAAGCGCCCATTGCTACATTTGTAGCTGAAGTTGTGGATGCCATTGCGGGGCAAGTGGATGTTATATTTGACGGATCGCAAATTAATGTGCAGGGCGAACAACAGATTGTCCGGCTTGCTTACGAAATAAAATCAGATGGCGGCGATACCGTCGTTCGTGGTCCGCTTTATTTAATACCGGGTATTTGACATGGCACTTTCTAACAATGGTCGTATTCGGGTTAATGTTACCGGCGCTCGCGGTGCACTTGGTATTGACTTGCAGGGAACGCCAGCGGCAGGACAGTATCTTGTCAAAGGTGCAGGAGGAGGGCGTAGCTTTGTCGCTATCACCCCTGCTACGTCGATTGCAAACGCTGTCCCGCTTACCGGGCTTGCTGCAAACAACGGCACGAACCTTGTCGGGTATGGCGGGCAATCACTGACGCAACGCCTTCAGGTGCAAAACTTTGTTACCGACACTCGCTTTGCGGGCGGCGCTAAAGGTGATGGTGTATATACCGCATCGAGCGATACCGTTTCTGGCACCGATGATACGGCAGCAATCCAAGCGGCACTGAATGCCGGTGGTCGCGTGGTATTCCCTGGACCCAATCGGATTTATCGCGTAACCAACCGCCTGCTTGTGACGGTTCCGGGTACTTGGGTTGAACTCGAAGCTGGCGTGCAAATCATTGGGATGCCGTGGCGCAAGCCTGCTGGGCAAGATCCTTTTGGCTCGTTGCTACTAATTACGGCGGACAACTGTACGGTTACGGGGGCAAGCGAGCACTCCAGCGGATTCAGGGTGCTTAGCCCATCCGAGGCTAACGGCGTCACATTCCTGCATTGCGGTGGGGTAACTGCCCGCAATTTTTTCGTAAAATACAAGGCAGGCGCTGGCGCTCCCATTTCCGACGATACTTTCCAGACTGGCCTACATGTGCTTAACGCGACAGGCGGCAACGCTAACGGGACGCTTAGCAACGCCCTTATTGAAAACGTGGTTTCCGAAGGGTTTGTGCAGTACGGATTCCAGTTTTACGGCGATTTGTCGGGCGGGATCATGCGAGGTTGCACCGGCACGCTTGCAGGCATTCTAAGCAACCCATCTTCGCGGGGGTCTGGCATTGCCATTACGCGCGGGGTGCGCAACCTTTTGGTTGCCGACAATAACTTTTCGAACAACAAGGAATACGCGGTACTACTTTCGTCCGCTGGGCTGGACAGCTACAACATTACTTTTTCCGAAAATCGGATTGCAGACAACGGGCGCGGCGGAATATCGGGAACGGAAGAGGCGAACCTTGCGTCTGTCGCAGGGCAGGGCATGTCTAGAATCAAGGTGAAAGATAATCGCTTTATCGGTAATGGGAAAAACTCTTCCTTTACTAGCGGAAGAGCCGCTATTCGATTTGGCACATTCGACAATGTAGGCTATATCAAGGGATACGAATGCACTAACAATTATTTCGAAGATAACGTTGATTACAACGAAATATACCAAAGCAATGCCTCCAACGGCGTATTTGATGGCGGCAAGTCTTTTGGCAATGTTTCTGATATTAATGCAAACACGCAATATGCTTTTGCTATTGGTTCTGGCGTAAAAAACTTTTTGCATTCCAATTTCTATAATGGCAATCAGTCAAAAAAAATTACTGATGCACAGTATTACTGGACTGAGTTTGATTTAACTGCGGGCTGGTCTCTGGCTCTTGGGGAGCCGTTTAAGAAATCAGGCTACATGATCGAACCAGACGGACACGTTGCATTGCGCCTGAATACGCAAAACGGGTCCAATGGAGAAGTGGCGTACACTATGCCGGAAGGCTATCGCCCCTCAACCACTGTTGTATTTAGCGACGGCGCTAATAGGTTCTATATCAGGCCTGATGGCGCATTGATTTTTTCGATAGGTAGCGGCCCAATCTTAACCACTGTACGTTACCTGCCATACGCATAAAAAGGAAACCAAATGATCCCTAAAGTTGACGTGTTCAAAATGGGCGAACTGATCCGTGATGCGGAAAAGTCCCTTGACAAGCTGCATAAGTTCGCTCACCGTATGGCGGTGAAACACGCGGGCGATTTGGGACTGAAGAAGGCAAGCGGCGACTTTACCACGCTTAGCGGTGGTGTTCCGAAAGACCCGCCTCCGGAGTGAGGTAACATGATAACGACCGTAGTATTCGGTTTTATGAGCGCGGCGGCTGTATGGCTTGCCGCGCTTTCTTATGTCGATCGCCAAGCACGAACGATCGCAGCAACCTTTCTTATGGCGACATGGGCGCTCTCTAGTTTAAGTTTAGAATTGCGACTGCTATGGCCCATCATGGATACTGCGTTCGGAGGCATGTTCATTATGTGGTGGGTTGACAAGCCTAAGATGTGGAAATTAGGTTTGTTTGCGTTGTTTGTTATGCAATCAGTGTGCCATGTTGTGTATCACGCCGCCCTAGCGTTTGGCGGGAATGTGGGCTACTGTTATACGGCTGCGCTTAACGCTTTGTTTATATGCCAGCTTTTGGTGGTTTCGAGCGACGGAATTAAGCGTGGACGGGATTTATGTATCGATTGGTTCGCTGATAATTTTGGCAGGGCTTGGCCTGATGGTGTACGCTCATTTTTTTCACGACCGGAGCGGTAAGCGGTGATTCATTGGGAACAGGTCGCAATGGCCGCTCTCGCATGGATGCTGATGGGCAATGCCTTGCGCTTCGCTGCGGTGGGCGGACAGGCGATGGTCCCGGTGATGTGGGCGGGATGGGACGTTCTGTGGCGCAAGGGAAGCAACAGCAGGGATTGCGCCCGCCGCTTCGCCGATGCGCTGGATGGGCTTTATATCCGGCTTATGGCCGCGCTTACCACTACTGCCAGTGGCGCTCTGGTGTATTCTGGCATCTTCTTTACCGGCGTGGGAATGGCGATCCGCGTATCGGGCAGCGTACTGCGCTATACGGAAAAGACCGATATGTTCTGGCAGGAATGGTCGAAGTGGCAGAATATCGCATCCACTCCGCTGATTGTTGTGGGCATGTCGTGCATCATTGCGGCGGTTAGTCCACGCCGTACCGCCAGCCTGTGGATGAGCGCGGGGTTTGTGTTTGCGGGCATCGGCATAGGGATGGTCACGACCAGTGCGGTATTTCAATGAAATGGAATTGGGATGACTGGCCCTATTACGCTCTCATGCTGTTCTCGGTAATGTCGGGTCAGTGGGCGCGCATGGGTCACGCATACGAAAGCAAGGGCGTCAAGCCTACTTGGTCAAAAGTTGCCATTGAACTTTCGATGTTGCCCGCGTTTGCCAGCATCGGTGGCGCACTCGCAGCCCAGCACGATTGGCCCATCTACGGCATCATCGCCACGGGCGTTGTAGCGGGCTGGCTTGGCTTTGCGCTGTTCAATATGGCGGGCGAAGCCGTCATGCTGTGGATACGCAAAAAGACTGGTGGCGGCGGGGAGTAACTGGTTCCCCGCCGTGGATTCGAACCACGATCGTCGCAGTCAAAGTGCGATGTCCTGCCATTAGACGAACGGGGAATGGCGAAGGTGGTAGGATTCGAACCTACGATCGCGGGTTTGGAGTCCGCTGCTTTAGACCAACTAAGCTACACCAACGCATGGCTGGGAAGGTTGGATTCGAACCAACGACATGCTGATTAACAGTCAGCCGCTCTACCCCTGAGCTACAACCCATAAACTCTTGCAGCGGCCCAAGCGGGAGGGAGGGCACTTGTTATCGAATCCGGTAAAACCGTTGTCGATGGCCGCTACATAAACCCCTATATGCTGTAGCTTGGCGGGTGTCAAGCCCGGTCGAAATTTCTTAGCATATCGCACTCAACCGTATCGCTAAATATGCGGTGATATAGCCGCTGATCGTATTCGCCCTTGGCAAAGACTACTGTGTCGCCATCGGCAATCTCGCGACGGGCGCGCGAGTCCCAGCCCATATGCACAAAGTCGGGCTGACCCCAAACGCGGACTGCGCTTAGGTACTCATCGCCACGAAACCAGACAAAGTGTATCATCTTGACATTCCTAGCCCATCGCGCTACGGGCGTCAACTGCAATACATGGAGGGTGCGCGCATGGCGCTTATTGATCCGAAGCTGTACGAATATGCCACGCCGCGTCAGGCGGAATATATGCAGGCCATCGAAGCCCATGGAAGCGGGCGCAAGGCTGCTGAGGTGTTGGGCGTTCATTATGCCTCAGTGAACCGTGCATATGCGACTGTTAAGGCGAATGCGGCTCGTGCAGGCTACGCCCCCGGCCATTTCAAGGATGGCGTTGCCCCTGGATATGCCATGGGCAAGGTCACGGTGCAGCGTGGGGCCGATGGTAATGTGGAGCGGACTTGGGAGCGGCAATCGCCTGAACTAAAGTCGCTAGAGACGTTCATGCGGGTGTTGGAAGAGCGGTTTGGTGAAAGCGCCGTTTTGCCCGCTCCCATGATTGAAGCTCCAGCACAAGTCGATAGCGACTTGCTTGCCGTTTACCCTCTCGGCGATCCCCATATGGGACTCCATAGCTGGGGAGACGAAACCGGCGAAGATTTTGACTTGAAGATGGGCGACAGCATCCATCGCAAGGCGATCGATCGCCTTGTCAGTTCTGCGCCCGCAGCAGGCGAGGCATTGCTGATTAATCTTGGCGACCTCTATCATGCCGACGACAGCAAGAACATGACGCCGGGGCATGGAAACCTGCTAGACGTGGACTCGCGCTACGAAAAGGTAATGCAGGTTGGCATCGACATGATGATCCATTGTACGTACCGGCTGCTAGAAAAGCACGATGTGGTAACAGTGTGGAATATGAAGGGGAACCACGATCCTCACGCCTATTTCGCCCTCTCCGCTGCCATGTGGCAACATTTCCGCAACGAACCTCGCGTAACGATAAATGCCAAGCCCGCCGACTATCTTTACTACCGATTTGGGGAAAACCTCATCGGATCGCACCATGGGCACGGAGCGAAGGCTGCGGATTTGCCGCTGCTTATGGCGTCGGACCGCAAGGAGGATTGGGGGCAGACCTCGCATCGCGTGTGGCACTGCGGTCACATTCATCATAAGACGTTCAAGGAGAATCCCGGCTGCGATGTAGAAACGCATCGCACTCTAGCAGCTAAGGACGCATGGCACGCCCAGAAGGGCTATCGTAGTAAGCGCGACGCGAACGTGATTGTTTACCATCGCAAACATGGCGAGGTGCAACGTACGCGCGTTGATGTGGCGATGTTGTAAAGCCCTACCACAAGCCCGCCCATTGCGCTACCTTGCATAATAATTGCATGGGTAGTTAGCATGATAGATTGGAAGGCGACGCAGGCGCGTTTGGGCGTTACCCCGGATGGGATTGTGGGACGGGGCACGTACACAGCGCTCCTGCGCGTGGTAGCGCCGAATGCTGATGCCGCCGTTATCAAGTCGCTGGCGAATGCGTGCGTGGTGCATTTTCCGGCCTATGGCGTCGATAAGTCGGTTGCGCGCATGGCTGATATGCTCGCTCAGACTGCAAATGAAACGGGCGGCTACAAGATATTTAACGAGAACCTGAACTACAGCGCTGAGGCGCTGGTACGGACGTGGCCTAGCCGCTTCACCGCTGCCAGTGCTGCACAGTACGCTCGCAAGCCCGAACTGATCGCAGGCAAGGTGTACGGCGATCGGATGGGCAACAATGGCCCTGCCGATGGATGGGCGTTCCGTGGGCGGGGTATGCTTCAGCTTACGGGGCGCGCGAACTACGAAGCGACCGACAGACGGTTGGGCATCGGCCTGGATACCGACCCCGATCTAGCGGCTGTGCCCGCGCTCTCGCTGCTGATCGCGTGTGACTTCTACCGGCAAAACAAAGTGTTTGAGGCATTGGATGCGGGTGACACGACTAAGGCCCGCCGCATCACGAACGGCGGCGCTATTGGCCTGGATCATGTGAATGCTTTGCGCGCTAAGCTGTTGGGGGTGCTGCGATGAAGCTTGAGGAAGTCCCACGCCTGATTATGTCGGCGGCGCTGATCCTGTATTTCGGCTATGCGCTGGTTGCCCATTGGAGCGAGGGCATCGAGGAAACGCTAAAGGCCGCGTTCATGATCGCCGTGGGGTATTGGCTGGGCAGCAGCAAGGGTAGCGCCGATAAGCAAAAGGCGATCGATGGCGGCCCGACCGGAACGCCTCGCGACCCTATCAGTGTGGACCCCGTATGATCTTTGCCCCATTCACCGCCGCGTCCGCCGTATCCAGCGTGCTAATGTTCTTGGGGCGACATTGGCGCTGGTTCGCGGGCGGCGCGGTCGTGATCGCGGTCATTATCGGCTTGCAGATTTACCGTGGGCAGCGTGACGAAGCCCGCCGCGAAGCGCAAGTGACTCGCGCGCAGCTAACCGAGGCGAACAGTCGGCTAAAGACCAGCAACGCCAGCCTTGATCGGTTGCAGTCAGACGTAACGAACCAAAACGCCGCTATCGACAATCTGGCAACTGAGGGACAAGCCCGCATCGTTGCTGGGCAAAATGCATTGCGCGAGGAAATCCGGCGCGGCGCATCGGCGGCGACAGTTGCCAAGGAACTGAAAGCCGCTCCCACCAAGGCTGAAGACCAAAGCCGCACCAGCCCCAAAGTGCTGGCTAATAAGGACATGCTATGAAGCGATATGCTCTAGTGGCGCTGATTGCGCTTGCAGGGTGCGCTCGCCCCGATGTGTCGCCGCCCGCTATCGAGGTGCGGACGGTCGAGGTGAAGGTTCCAACGCCGGTGCCGTGCGTAGATGGTAAAAGCGTGCCCGCCGAACCGGGTAAGGTTGGCGGGCAGTTGAATGGGCAGGCAGCCCACGACTTGGATTTGGTCGCAGCTAGTGCTCTACAGCTTAGGCAATGGGGGCGGGAATTGAAGGCGTTGATTACGCCTTGCGTTCGGCCTTAGCCATTTCGGCTATGGCTTCGTAACCAGCTTCAGCCATGTAAAACCACTTGTTGGCTATGGCAGGGCGCATAGCATCCAGAGTAGCGCCATTATGCTTGGCCATCGCCCGCGCCATAGCTTCAATCGCGTCACGCTTAGTCATGCGTCAACATTCTGCTTGTGCGGCTTCAGCTTGCGCATTTGTTCGGTGAACTCGTCGGATGCTTTTTGTAGCTTTTTGAAATCTTCCGCTCTGTAGCCCGCTTCGGGGTCAAGCTTGTAAGGGTCTTCCTTGAGTTCAACGAACAAGCCATTGGCGCAATCATCAAAAGCGGCAACGGTGTAAATGCCGCCTTTCTTTGCCCACCACAGTTCGTCGCCTTCAGCCCTGTCATAATCGTCCGTGATGCACACAACGCAATCCCCCACATCATAATCAATCTGCATATATTCCTCCGTCGTTGATACGCGATATATGCCATATCGGCGCACGGCTTGCAATCGCATTTTTCGCTTGCATCGCGTTTTGTGTGAAGGCATAAGGTACCCACAACATAAGGAGGATGTTATGACACAGGCTTGGGCTGGCTTTGCGCTAGGGTTGATTGCCGGGTTCACTCTTGGAGTGCTGTTCATGGCGCTCTGGACGGTAGCAGTGTATAAGGATGAGGATGACACCGTACGATGCGCCCATGGTGGCAAGGATGCTGGCGAGCGCGTCGGATGATGACCTCGCCCGGTACACAAACCGCGACTTTCAGCGATGGCCCGCAACGGTAATCCTGAAAGGTGAACTGATACGCGAGATGATCGCTAACGAAATAAGCAGGAGGCAACGATGCCAGAAAAGTTGACGGATGCGCAGATTGAATGCATGAAGGATGGCGAGCCTACGCTATTCGGCAGCGTAACGCTGATGAAGAGGTACGGGCGTTCCGTAGCAGCCTTCCGGCGTAGAGGATGGGCTGAAGATTTTACACTGACGCCGAACGGCATGGCGATTTACAATCGGGTAGTTGGGGAAAAGAAGTGACCGATATTTTTAGCACGCCGTGGGATCATCGGTGCGCGGTGACTGGCCGCAAGTTCAAGCCTGCCAAGGGCCAGGGTTGGTATCAGGCAGCGCCGCACAAGCGTGGCGAAAAACTGAAGATGCGCGTGGTCAGCCCTGCTGCGGTCAAGGCAGGCTGGGTGCCAACTGATTTTGATGGGCTTGGCCCGGAATATGGCCGCTGTGGCATCTGGGAGGGCTGAGGCATGAACGACTTTGAGTGGCAGGCTGTGCGCAATTACCTGACCGACCATGCCGAGATTGCGGGCAATATCGTGCGTGCGGCAAGGCGAGATAATACGGGCGAAGTGGTGCGACTGCTGCTGATTCTGCTTGCGCCATCGTGCGCGGCGTGCGATACGGTCGAAATCGAAT
>Ga0182228_1000109_pt1 | contig 18627 bp, 15 predicted proteins | sample G6R1MG_19_FD_128385 | JGI IMG/M metagenome (GOLD analysis project Ga0182228, IMG submission 128385) | Miscanthus phyllosphere microbial communities from Michigan, USA - G6R3_MAIN_07NOV2016_LD1 MG | ecosystem: Host-associated > Plants > Phyllosphere > Phylloplane/Leaf | place: USA: Michigan... | reverse complement strand
GCGTACCTCGCCGAGCGCGAGCGCTTCGTTTCCCATGTTCATGTAGGCTCCGATCCTGCGCACTACCTGCCCGTCAAGATGACCACCGAGACTGCGTGGCACAATCTGTTCGGCCGTTGCCTGTTCATCAACCCTGAACAGTACAACCCGGCTGGCAAGGACGAGTGGGAAATCCAGAACGCGCCATGGTTCGTTTGCGACCCTGAGCGTGACGGCACCAACTCCGACGGCACCGTGATCATCAACTTCGCAGCCCGCAAGGTGCTGATCGCAGGCATGCGTTATGCCGGCGAAATGAAGAAAGCCATGTTCTCGGTGCAGAACTTCCTGCTCCCGGCTTCCGACGTTCTGCCGATGCACTGCGCAGCCAACATGGGCGAAGAGGGCGATGTAACCCTGTTCTTCGGCCTGTCCGGCACCGGCAAAACCACCCTGTCCGCCGACGAAAGCCGTTACCTGATCGGTGACGACGAACACGGCTGGGGCGAAGGCGTGGTGTTCAACATCGAAGGCGGTTGCTATGCCAAGTGCATCGACCTGTCCGAGAAGAACGAGCCGGTCATCTGGAAAGCCATCCAGCACGGCGCGGTACTGGAAAACGTCGTACTCGACCCGGTTACCAAAAAAGCCGATTACGCCGACAGCAGCCTGACCCAGAACAGCCGTGCGGCCTACCCGCGCGAACTGATCGAAAAACGCGCACCGAAAAACCTCGGTGGCGAGCCGAACGCCGTTATCTTCCTGACCTGCGACCTGACCGGCGTACTGCCGCCTGTGTCGATCCTCAGCGAAGAACAGGCCGCCTACCACTTCCTGTCGGGTTACACCGCACTGGTCGGCTCGACTGAAATGGGTTCGGGTTCGGGCATCAAGTCCACCTTCTCCACCTGCTTCGGCGCACCGTTCTTCCCGCGTCCGGCTGGCGAATACGCAGAACTGCTGATCAAGCGCATCCGTGGCTTCAAATCCAAGGTCTACCTGGTCAACACCGGCTGGACCGGCGGCGGCTACGGCGTCGGCAAGCGCTTCAACATCCCGACCACCCGTGGCGTGATCGCAGCGATCCAGAGCGGCGCACTGATCGGTGCCGAAACCGAGCACCTCGACACCATCAACCTCGACGTACCGAAGTCGGTACCCGGCGTCGATACCGGCCTGCTCAACCCACGTAACACCTGGGCTGACAAAGCCGCCTACGACGAAGCCGCAAAAGCACTGGCTGGCCTGTTCGTGGAGAACTTCAAGAAGTTCGACGTGAGCGACGCCATCAAGGCTGCGGGTCCGAAGTTGTAAGAAGCTTTAATTAGCCTCTTTAAAAAACCGCCTTCATCAGGCGGTTTTTTTTGGTCCTGGAATTGAGTACTTGATGTAGGCCCTTTCAGATTGCGAACCGACGATTGAGTAGCGTCCGCACAACCTGCGTGGAAATGTCAGCGTTGGCATCTGTCATTTATTATCTTGCCTATGTGTGTGGCCCGGTTTTATTACAATATTCTTTACCAGAGCATTGAATTTTTTACTGTGGTAGAGATCAAGGCACTTCAATAAATCAAACTTTACGCCCTTTACTTCAGACCCAGCCAGAGGGCTTGTATAGTCTCTGGCTAAATACTTATCAATGAGCGCTTCCACTGCATCAGGGCTTTTCTAAAATCCGTAATAAGCCCATTCGTATGAAGACCAAAATCATAGGGGAAGCCTTGCGCGAATCCATTCCAAGCGTGTAGGAGGCATAGTGATTGCGTGGTCTTTCTGCTCCTTGTCGTCTTGATAGGTGATACTGTTTTCAGAAACCTTAAGCGGCTCATGTCCGGGCTGGCCGTCCCAAAAGACCCTATAGTACCTTCTGGCTAATAGCTCGCCTTGATCGTCGAAAATAGTCAACCGGACCCTCTCCATGCCATCGCCATTAAAAAAGCTATTGTTTACTCCGACTCCGCAAATGCTTATCACAAACGTCTTATTGTCAAAGTTTTTTGTGCCGCCGTTTAATTCTTTGGTGTGGTTGTAGCTTTGGCAGTCAGTGCTGTCTAGCACGTTGAATGCAGCGGAGTAAATAACCAAAGCAGCCAGCATGAAAATAAAGAAGAAAAAAGACCTGAGGTACATTTTTCTTACATGGGTTCTGGGGGTTTGCATAATGTATCCAGCTTTATGATAATAGGCTTTTTTAGTTTATGTATTTCAGGTCTGCTGTAAATCATAAAATCGCCACCTCGACCATGCTTTTCTCTCCACTCACTATAAGAGCTATTGTACACAGGCCAGTAAACATCTTTCTCCATAAATTTTCTGACAACACCTGTTCTCTTATCTACTGGCTTGTCAATCTGCCCGCCAGGCAAATAGTCCCAATTGACTTTAGTTTCAGTTATAGGGGCACTACCCATATTAGTATGAATTTTCTTACCGTCAACAAGATCACTGACAACAGCAGAGTAGGAAAGAATCATGTCATTTTTGTTCCAGTGCCCCAGATATTGACTATTGCCATCATTTTTGTCGTTAAAGGAATAGTTATCTTTCAGGTAGGTATACACACTAGTGATGGTCGCCGTAGCTTCAGCGCAAAAAGTTTTGGTTCTGCCTTTATCGTCATATCTGTAGAATTTTTCCACAGCAACTTCAACCATGCCAATAGCAGCATAGATATTAAAATTTCCGAGCGTGACAGTGAGATCAGTTAAACTCAGGCCGTCAAGAGTGTTACGTGTTGATATTGCCTGAAATTGAATTTGCCAGTCAATATGAAACTGCCTGATATCCCTTACCCAAGGAGACGTATCAAAGGAAAGATTTGCTGCCGGACTAGAATCATCGAATTTATTTTTTACATGCTTGAGGATTTTTTGTTTAGCACCTGCAATTGCTTTTTCAGAGTAAATTTTTTCTTCAACCAATTCATTAAATTTTTCTGCTACGCTTCCATACTTCAAAGCCCATTTTAATGTCACTGTTGTGTCATCAATGGGTTGAACTGAATTGGGTTGGTCATTGTAGATATGCTTAGGGTTAGCGAACCACCGTCTGGCGATTTTGGCAGCTGTCGGCCAACCTATTTTGTCCATAGCCAAAGGAACATCCTGAAGATCGAACTTTGGAAGCTTTTCCTTATCTTCCGCATCGCTCTCTAACGTATAGGGCTTTGAGGGTTTGGTTTCCCCGGAGGATGGTTTATTACTTTTAACTTCAGTAAGCGATCTCTTACCTTCCGCTTCTGTTTTTTGCGCTATGAGTTGCTCTTTACTGCGCTCTGTGGGCTTTAAGACTACTTGACCAGGCGCGCAACGATCATAGGAGATTTTTTGTGAAGTATTGATGGGGACAGCACCTTCTAGGCCATCATTTTTTTTCCATACTTTGCCACGAAAAATAGACCGTTTCATCGTGTAATAAGGTATTTTCTTTACTTCAGCCATAAACCCTTTCCTTGGTAAAACAATCAAATCCCAAATCCGCTCAGCACCTCTTGCGCAGCGGCAGGACTGCCGGAGCAAAGTAATGCAGGTCTGCATTGTTTAGCCTGTGTACCCAAACCGTCAATTTCGCTGCACACCGGAGTATCAATTCTCTCTCTCCATGTGACTCGATTAACATTGTGAGCTCGCACGTCCGCGACGTTTGACCGCGTGATGGATGGCCCAGCCTGTGCCGTTCATGCGTCGAAAATTCTGCCCATATGGCTATTGCTTCGGCCACAGCGCATTAGGCCAGTGATCAGCTCAATCGCAGCGGTCGGGAGTTGTCCACCCCGAGTGGTGGAGGGGCAAGACTGATCGCCTGATTCAACGGCAACCGTCGTAACCGCGAGGTCGCCGAAGCCATGTTGTAATTAAACATCTTCGTGTCCGTCCCACATGCGGACCCCGTAAATCCTCATGAAGACGCTCCGACTTGTCGGGGCGTTTGCTTGTCTGGAATACTGATTTCCATTTGTGACGATGACAAGGAGGAGGCTTGTGACAGCGACCGGAATTCAGGTACGTCGTTTTGTGCCGAACGATGAGCAAGGTGTGTCGGCATTGATCCTGCCCATCCAGCGTGAAGAATTCGGTATCCCCATCACCGCCGAGGATCAGCCTGATCTGAAGGCGATTCCGGAGTTTTACCAGACCGGCACCGGCGATTTCTGGGTCGCGGTGCAAGGTGATCACGTCGTCGGCAGCATCGCGCTCAAGGACATCGGCTCAGGGCAGGCAGCGCTGCGCAAGATGTTCGTCGCCGCGCCGTTTCGCGGCAAAGAGTTCTCGATTGCAGCCAAGCTGCTGGACCGTTTGATCGAAGAGTCGACTCGCAAAGGCGTGACCGAAGTGTTTCTGGGTACAACCGACAAATTTCTCGCCGCACATAGATTTTATGAGAAGCACGGTTTCCAGGAGATCGCAAAAGAGGATCTGCCTGCGAGCTTTCCGCTAATTGCGGTGGACAGCAAGTTCTACGTGCTGGGTCTGAACCCTGAGTAAGGCTGTGGCCGCAGCTCAGCCCAACGGATTAAACCCGCTCGCCGCACTGCAATAGCGTTGGCGAGTGGCGGATTCAGCGAGACGCTTGCACTGCTCCTTGAAATACACCTTGGCACCCTTGCGACACTCCCGGTATTCGATTGAGCCTCTACGCCAGTTGTGGCACACGCTGGTGCCGTCGATTTGAGCATCTGTAACGATCCATTCAGCGTGATAGGTGCGCTTCCTGTCCCACTGCCACACAACGGCCGACTCAACGAATTGCGCCGCTGCGAGCCTTGGCTGCGGCCTTTGCTGTTGTGCCTTGTAGTGGCTCATATAGCTCGCAGACACCATCCCCTGTGCGGTTGAATTTCGAACTGTCTCTTGGCCTTTGCCAAATCGACAGGTAGCGACTGTTTCGTCGATGAGATTATCCGGTCCCATGCACTCAGACAGCGTTTGGGGGCGGCCCGGCGTCTCGTGTAGTGGTAGCGGAGCAACGGCTGAAGCGTCGGCATCGACGAAAGCAGAAGATAGCGCAGGCGCGGCATCGATTGTTTTCGGCAAATGCCGGTAATGAAACAGGCCGTAAGCGCACAGCCCCATCAGTAAAAGCACCATCAATAGATAGTGCTGGAACGTCGGAGCACTCCTTGACTTGCGGCGCTGAGCACGCGCAATTGTGTCTTCCTCGTCGACACTCAAGTTCTCGGAAGCGTTACGGCGATTCTTCATGTCTTGCAATCAAGCCTCCTGAATATCTGACTGGCTTTTCAGCGTGTTAAAAATGTCCATCGCCGAGCTGTCCCCCGATGTAATGTTGGCGGCGTAATGGGCGGGGTATTGGGCTTTTTCTATGGGTGGCAGCTGATCGTAATGGGCGAGAAGCATGACCAGCGTTTGAGTACTTTTGCCGGTTTCGTTGTACTCGTCGGTATACCTTTGGCATATGGCCCTTTTCCATACTTGCTCTTGAGAGTAGTTTTCGGAGTAAGCAGCATTTCTTTCGTTTATTGTGAAGTCGCCACCCTCGTCATAAATAATCAACCTCAGTTGATCCTGAGATAAACCCGCGAATGGGTTTTTTCCTGCCCCGTTGTTGAACGAAGTCGCTTGCACGGCTCTTTCGAGCAATGCAGGGTCGTCCGTATCCGGAATCTCTGCGTCGTGCAGTTTCCTATTGGCGTGATAGCTGTTGCCTGCAATTTTGTCACTAATACTGTTTGCCAGAGACCTCAGGCTTTTGAAGTCAAGACTGCTGTCGCGAGCCTGAGCTCGTGCGGCACTACTACTTAATTGACGGGACAATGTCGAGAAGGTGGCACCGTCAATAGCAGATGCAGAATCAAGTTCTTTCAGGCTGGAGTTTAAAGTCGTGGCGGAGGTGCTTTTCTCGACAGTCGTTAGTGCAGTTTTATGGGTGAGGTGTGTGAGGGATGTTGTATCAATCATGCTGCGTCCTCGCGGCAGGGGCCAATCCATGGCTTTATATTCACTCTTTGTATCGGCCCAGCCAGACACCGCTTTAGTTTTCCGCTGAAAAGCGTGCGTATCAAAATGCGACACGCACGCTCCGGGGGCTTATTTCATGGTGAATTCAGCAGCCCACGCGTAGGTAGAGAGATTGGTGGCGCGAGACGTCGCCGCGCAGACAGCGCCGCCTTCAGAATTTGCAGTCCGGTTCCATTTCGGCACCTTGGCCCCGCCTGCACCGGGAAGCTTTATAAAGGTGGTCGAGAATACGCAAACCTTGGACCCCATGACGTAGCGAACACTGGCGTAGCTGGTATCCGGCGAGAGAGTGCTTTGCATCGAGTAAGTATCTGAACCTCCCGGGGGGACTGCAGAGTTAATCGGTGATTTAGCATTCAGCCGGGCAGATATCTCATTACGCGTAACGGGTTTATACTCCGCCACTTCGGAGCCCAGGTTTTTAAATGTAACAGTAACTGCTGGTCCCGCTTGCGCCGTAACGCTGGTGCACAGTGTTGCAAAAGCAAGGGAAGCCAATAAGGTCTTGTTGGTTTTCATAGGGAATAATCCTTGAGTTAAATGAGTAATTTCATATTGATTTTGAATAAGGTAAACGCGAGACGAAACGGGGTAGCGGTCGTTCGTGCCCATACGGATCGTTCAGCTTATAGCGTGTCGCGGAGGGTTAGTAAGTCGTGCGCACAGTGAATGCGTCGGTCAGATAAAGTATCTCCAGTCAACATGATAGATAAAGGTTAAGCGATGCATAAAGCGCATGACTGCCTTGATGGGCCCGTCAGGAGCAAATTTTAACTTGCTGAAATTAGTTATTGTTTTTTAACACAAGCGACACGGAAGGCAAGTAGGAAACTTCTGATTTTTCGTGCATTGGCGAAAGAAATTTTTAATTCTTGTCTTTTAGCGCTGCATTGGATTAACTGCGCTGGCGAGAGCTAAACATGTAAGTATATTGCGCCCTACAAGGCTGAAGGGCGTAATAACTTTCTTCACGTCACCGCATAAAACTTGCGCACATACCCCGTGCTGGTCCATTTGCAGGGCGCGCCCTGGGCGACGAATACGGTATCGCCGGTATTCACACTCAGGCTCGGGCCGTTTTCCAGGCTCAACACTACGCTGCCTTCGATCAGGTTCATCAGCTCATGGATTTTGTGCGGGCGCGAGATGCGCTCGTAGGGGGTGGAGTCCCAGACGCCGATGCGCAAAGTGCTTGCGGTGTCTTCAAACAGGTTGTTGCTGCGGCACTGCGGCAGCGCGCTGATCATGATCGCCGGGTCTGGCGGTGAGGACGGTGTGAGCATGGCGAGGCGGTCCAGGGCGGTGACACCGGGTTTGTCGGGGCCGCTGGCCTGAGTGGATGCGCAGAACGCCCAGAGGCTGTCCGGTTGCGCTTCGATACGTACTTGAGTGCCGCGCCCGATCACGGCACTTTCGCCGGTGCTGATGGTGATGCTGCCGGTGCCAGAGGTCAGCGTGACGCTGCCGCGATGCATCACCAGCATTTCGGTGTAGGGGTAGGCCTCTATCGAGAGCGCCGTACCCAATTCAACGATGCCAGCCGCAATACCCTGTTCATCGACAAATGCCGTGCGGCGGCCACTGTCGAACGGGTCATGCGCATCAATGGGGCCGGTGGTAAATTCGGTATCTACCGGGCTGAGGTCAGCGCGGGCCAATAGCAGGACTGTGGGGTGGGGCATTGAGTCGGGCTCCTGAAGTTGAAGAGTGGCTGATCGTTCCCACGCTCTGCGTGGTAATGCCTTTCGTGACGCTCTGCGTCACATGCTCAAGACCGGACGCAAAGCGTCCAGAACTGCATGCCAACGCAGAGCATTGGCACGATGATGTTCTTCCGGGCGATCAGCCGATCGCCTGGGTAATCAGCGCAAACTGGCGCACACCCTGACTGGCTTGCGGGACTGCGCCCATGCTCATGCAGGTCACGCTATCGACGCGCTTGAGGCCGGCGTCCTCCAGCCAGTCGGCCAGGCCGCTGTCGGTCGGGATGTCGATACGTACGAAGGCATAAGGCACGCGGGCCAGCAGTTCTCCGATCATGTGTTTGGCCTGGTCGACGCTCTGGGCGACGACAGGGCCGAGGCACAGGCCGCGGCCGAACGGGCGCAGCAGAGCAAAGGCCTGTAACTGGCCGTCGTGCTCGATGCCGACGGCGTGCTCAAGGTTGTTCAGCACATCGCCCAGCGTCACCGAGCGGTCCATGCCCGAACCGGCGTTGGCCAGTTCCAGCACGCGAGGGTGGTCAGCCTCGCTCAGCCCCCGGCAACGTTCCTGTGCCTTCAATTCGGTGGTGCCGGTCGGTTGTGCCTGCCCCTGACGCTGCTGGATCTCGCCAAAACTGACAAACCCCATCTTCGCGTAGAGCGGCGCACCCGCCAGTGTGGCGTTGAGGACCGCCGTGCGGGGCGCGACGCAGCCGACGGCCAGCTCCATCAACTTGCGACCAATGCCCTTGCCCTGATAGTCGTCGCTGACGATCACCAGACCAATGGTGGAAAACTCGCCCTGATGGCAGGCAAAGGCACTGCCGATCAACCGCCCGTTGTGTACCGCGACAAAGCCTTGGGCGACACGTTGCAGCATGGCCCAGTCCTCAAGCCGATGCGGCCACTTCAAGGCGATGGATAACTCGTGCGCGTTGCCGACGTCGGCTGCGGTCATGGGGCGAAACTCAAAATCGAGGCGTTGCTGAGCGAGCATGACGTGTCTCCGTCCAGAAGGATGCACAGGCAATAAAAGGATGCGTCAGGCATGTTGTATCCCACCTGCTGCGGACGGTGACAAGAGGGCTGCACGCATTCGGCAGATTCCACGAAGTGCCGTTCGCCAGACCACAGTTACTGCTTAAATCGGCGCGGCCTCCGGCAGCAAATGCTTAGGGTTTTCACCCCGTGTTCAAGCCTTTTATATAGGGCTCGGAGTTTGTCGCCCGCCAAGCGCTGTCGCGGCGCAGTTTCTGCGGCGCAAACCCGCGGGTTTGAGCCCGAGCGCCCTGAAAAGGGTCATAAAAGCGCCGAAAACCGGGCTCTGCCCAAGGCTGGAGCGCCCCGCAAAGTCTGCTGAGCGCGCACCTCAAAACGGTGGTTTCTATCAAGCAGCCATCACTTTTAACGCCATCTGCTGATTTCACGGTGTTGTAATGAGGTTGTGCTGCAGCGTGCATCACCGCCCCTGAACATCAGGCCGGATTGCTCGTCATGCCATGACCTCAACGAACTTTCAGGACCGCACACAATGAGCTTTCTTCGACCAAAATTCATTACGTTCGACTGCTACGGCACCTTGACCAATTTCCACATGGGCACCATGACGCGCGAGCTGTTTGCCGACCGCGTTGCGGCTGAACAGATGGATCAGTTCGTCAAGGATTTTTCGGCGTATCGTCTGGATCAGGTCATGGGTGACTGGATGCCGTACGACGAAATCCTCAAGGTCGCACTGGCTCGCACCTGCAAGCGCTGGAACGTTGAATACCGCGAAGAAGGCCAACTGTATTACGACGCCGTGCCGACCTGGGGCCCGCACGCCGATGTGCCCGCCGGCCTGTCGAAAATCGCCGACAAGATCCCGCTGGTGATTTTCTCCAACGCCAGCGACAGCCAGATCATGTCCAACGTCGAAAAGCTCGGCGCGCCGTTCCACAAGGTGTTCACCGCTGAACAGGCCAAGGCCTACAAACCGCGTCTGGCTGCTTTCGAGTTCATGCTCGACAACCTGGGTTGCGGCCCGGAAGACATCTTGCATGTGTCCTCGAGCTTCCGTTACGACCTGTTCTCGGCGCATGACATGAAGATCAGGAACAAGGCATTCGTGGCGCGTGGTCATGAGCAGCCAGCCAACAGCAGCTTCGAATACCACCAGATTCCCGATATCGGCGGACTGGCCGGGCTGGTCGGCTTGTAAGCCAGGCCCGGCGCCTGACACCGGCATTTTTCAAGGTGCTCTTCGATGAGTGACAAGGGGAACGAGATGCGCAGTGAGTCTTACTGGCTCGATACGGCTCCAGGCTTTACCGGCGCGCAGGACGGCGCAGTGGAGGGGCAGGCTGACGTGGTAGTGGTCGGTGGCGGTTTCACCGGCCTTGCGGCGGCGCGTGCATTGGCCTTGAAAGGTGCCAGCGTGGTGGTTCTGGAAGCAGGCCGGGTGATCGGCGAAGCGTCGGGCCGCAACGGGGGACAGTGCAATACCGGCGTGGCCCAGGACTATGCGTCGCTGAGCGCAACCCTGGGTGCCGATCAGGCACGCGAGTATTACAAGGCTTACGAAAGTGCGGTGCAGAGCGTCGTGACCGTGATTGAGCAGGAAAACATCGCCTGCGACATCAAGCGTAACGGCAAGCTCAAGCTGGCGGCCAAGCCAGGGCATTACGAAGGACTGGCGCGCACCTGCGAGCTGATCCGCCGTGAAGTCGATGCTGACGTCGAGCTGCTGTCCGCCCAGGACGTGCGCGCCGAAATCGATTCGAACGAGTTTCACGGCGGCCTGCTGCAGCGCAACGGCATACAGATGCATGTCGGACGTTTCGGTCTGGGTCTCGCCGACGCGGCGGTGCGTCATGGCGCAAGGGTCTATCAGAACGCAACGGTAAAGGACTGGAAGGCCAACCGTGGCGGCTTTGTGGTCAACACCTCGAAGGGCTCGATCCAGGCCGGCCAGCTGCTGCTGGCGACCGGTGCCTGCCAGCATGGCGGACTGGGCTGGTATCGCCGGCGCATCGTGCCGGTCGGCAGTTTCGTCATCGTCACTGAAGTGTTGCCGCAAGCGCTGATCGACCAACTGTTCCCCCACCAGCGCGCTTACGTGACCAGCCGTTTGATCGGCAACTATTTCCGCCTCACGCCGGACAACCGCCTGCTGTTCGGCGGGCGGGCGCGCTTCGCCATGTCCAACAGCAGCTCCGACGCCAAGAGCGGCAAGGTGCTGCAGGCGGCCATGGTGCAGATGTTTCCGCAACTGGCACACGTCAAGGTCGACTACTGCTGGGGCGGACTGGTGGACATGACCTCGGACCGTCTGCCGCGTGCAGGCGAACACAACGGGGTCTTCTACTCGATGGGTTACAGCGGCCACGGTGTACAGATGTCAGTGCACATGGGGCGGATGATGGCCGAAGTCATGGAAGGCAAGGCACAGGCCAATCCGTGGAAGGACCTGAGCTGGCCAGCCATTCCCGGCCACTTCGGCAAGCCATGGTTTCTGCCGCTGGTAGGCGCGTATTACCGCTACCAGGACAGCCGCCACTGAGTGTTTGTTTGACCGTCGTCGTGTGTGTTTGAAGGACGCTCCGGCCAACCGTGAGCAATTCGGAATTTCCCCTTTTCGACAGGTAGAACTGATATGGCTGATAACAAAACCGACTCCGCGTTGATCACAGGCCAAGACAGCCTGCGGGTTTTCGAAGGTCTCAATCGTGGCCTGTCGCGGCGCGATGCGTTGCGAATGCTGGGTGTTGCAGGTGTGGTTGCGGCGGGCTCCACCAGCCTGTTCGGCGCGGCCGGCAAGGTCTTTGCCGACGACGCGGATGCCCCTGTCAAAGGCAAGCCGGGCGGCCGCATTCGCGTTGCCGGCATGTCCAGTTCTACCGCCGACACGCTGGATCCGGCCAAAGGCGCGCTGTCTACCGACTACGTGCGTCATTTCATGTTCTACAACGGCCTGACCCGTTTCGACAGCCATCTGGTGCCGCACATGGAGCTGGCCGAGAAGATCGAAAGCGACAACGCGACCGTCTGGACCGTGACCCTGCGCCAGGGCGTGACCTTCCACAACGGCAAGGCGCTGACCGCTGGCGACGTGGTGTTCTCCCTGTCGCGCCACAAGGACCCGGCCACTGGCTCGAAAGTCCTGCCACTGATGGCACAGTTTTCCGAGATCAAGGCCACCGGCCCGCTGGAAGTGCAGATCACCCTCAGTTCGCCCAACGCCGAGCTGCCGTCGATCCTCGCCGTTTCACACCTGCTGATCGTGCCCGAAGGCACCACCGACTTCAGCAAAGGCATCGGCACCGGGCCATTCACCGTCAAGGAATTCAACCCTGGCGTGCGCTCGGTCAGTGCACGCAACCCCAACTACTGGAAGCCGGGCCTGCCGTACCTGGACGAGATCGAATTCATCGCCATCAGCGACGAGCCATCGCGGGTCAACGCGCTGCTTTCCGGCGACGTACACATGATCAACGAGGTCAATCCGCGCTCCACCACACGCATTGCCGCCAGCGCCAAACACCGCGTGGTCGATGCACCGTCCGGCAACTACACCAACCTGATCATTCGTCAGGACCAGATGCCCGGCAAGAGCCCGGAATTCACCGAGGCCATGAAGTACCTGCTGGACCGTGAACAGGTCAAATCGGCGGTGTTCCGTGGCTACGCGCGCGTGGGTAATGACCATCCGATCTCGCCAGGCTCGCGCTACTTCAACGCCGACCTGCCACAGCGCGCCTACGACCCGGAAAAAGCCAAATTCCTGCTCAAGAAAGCCGGCATGGAAAAGATCACCATGGCCGTCGCGGCATCGCCTGCCGCCACGGGTTCGGTGGACATCGCCGTGCTGCTGCAACAGTCCGCCAAACAGGCCGGGCTGACCCTCAACGTCAACCGTTTGCCAAGCGACGGCTACTGGTCCAACCACTGGATGAAACACCCGCTGAGCTTCGGCAACATCAACCCGCGCCCCAACGCAGACGTGATTTTCTCGCAGTTCTTCCAGTCCACCGCGCCGTGGAATGAATCCGGCTGGAAAAACGACCAGTTCGACCAGTTGCTGTTGCTGGCCCGTGGCGAAACCGACGACGCCAAGCGCGCCAAAATGTATGGCGACATGCAGGCGCTGGTGAGCCAGAACTGCGGCATCGGCATCCCCGTGTTCATCAGCAATATCGACGGTGTGGACAAGCGTATCCAGGGCTACTCCAGCAACCCGCTGGGCGGCTTCATGGGCTACATGTTCAGCGAGCAGGTATGGCTGGACGCATAAATGCAACGCTGAACCGAGCAGGAGGATGCAGATGAATAGCAACACACTCTGGTTGATCGTGCAGCGCTTCGGCGCGGCGATCGTGACGTTGTTGATCGTTTCCATCGTGGTCTTCGCCATCACGGCGGTGTTGCCCGGAGACGCAGCGCAACAGGCCCTTGGGCAATTCGCGACGCCTGAACAGGTCGCGGCATTGCGTACCCAACTGGGCCTCGATCAGCCAGGTGTGGTGCGTTATCTGCATTGGTTGACCAACCTGCTCGGCGGCAACCTCGGCGAATCGGTCTCCAACGCGATGCCGGTTTCCGAGCTGATTGCCGGACGCTTCCCGAAAACCCTGATGCTGTCGGCCACCACCGCGCTGGTATCGGTGCCGGTCGCGCTGGCACTGGGCATCGGCGCCGCAATGGGCCGTGGCGGTCGCCTCGATGGCGCGCTGAATTTCATCACCCTGTCACTGGTCGCGGTGCCCGAGTTTCTGGTGGCGACGCTGGCGGTGCTGATTTTCGCCGTCAACCTGGGCTGGCTGTCCGCGCTGTCCTACGGCGCCGATGTCAGCTCGCCGTGGCAGTTCATGCGCACGTATGCATTGCCGGTGATGACCCTGTGCTGCGTGATCGTGGCGCAGATGGCGCGCATGACCCGCGCTGCGGTCATCGATCAGCTGGACAGCCCGTATGTGGAAATGGCGCGCCTCAAGGGCGTCAGCCCGGTGCGCATCGTCTTGCGCCATGCCTTGCCGAACGCCATCGGGCCGATCGTCAACGCCGTGGCACTGAGCCTGTCGTACCTGCTCGGCGGGGTGGTTATCGTCGAGACCATCTTCAACTATCCCGGCATCGCCAGCCTGATGGTCGATGCCGTGACCAACCGTGACATGGCCCTGGTGCAGGGCTGCACGATGCTGTTCTGCTCCGCTTACCTTGGGTTGGTGCTGATGGCCGACCTGTGTGCAATTCTTTCCAATCCGAGGCTGAGAACCCAATGACTCAATTCATTGCGAAATCGACGCCTGCGGCGCCGCAACCGGTGCTTCGCAAAAAGGCGTCCCGTCCGACCTCATGGCTTGGCCTGCTGGGCGCTACGGTGTGCCTCATCTGGTTGATGGTCGCCCTGTTCGGTCCTTGGCTCGCGCCGCATCCGGTGGGCGAAGTGGTCTCCGACAACATGTTCGAAAACATGAGCGCAGCCTACCCGTTCGGCACTGATTACCTGGGCCGCGACATGCTCAGCCGCGTGCTGGTCGGTGCGCGTTTCACCGTCGGTCTGGCATTGATTTCTGCCGTGCTGGCCAGCGGCATCGGCACCCTGTGTGCGCTGCTGTCGGTGGTCGCGCCAAAATGGCTGGACGAAATCATCAGCCGCCTGATGGACGCGTTCATCTCGATCCCCAGCAAAATGCTGGCACTGATCATGGTCTCGGCGTTCGGCTCGTCCGAAGTGTTGCTCATCTGCACGGCGGTACTGAGCTACACGCCAGGCGCGTTTCGGATCGCCCGCAGCCTGGCGGTGAACATCGAGGCGCTGGAGTACGTGCAAGTGGCGCGCACACGCGGCGAGGGCCGTATCTACATTGCCTGCCGGGAAATCCTGCCGAACATGCTCAACCCGGTCATGACCGACCTGGGCCTGCGCTTCGGCTTCATCGTCTTGCTGCTCAGCGGCATGAGCTTTCTGGGACTCGGTGTACAACCGCCTGACGCCGACCTTGGCTCGCTGGTACGCGAGAACATCGGCGGCCTCAGCCAGGGCGCTCCGGCCATTGTGATCCCGGCACTGGCCATCGGCACGCTGACCATCGGCGTCAACCTGTTCATCGACCGGCTGGCCTCGCGGCGCGGCCGTCGTTCGGGAGGGCATTGAGATGAGCCAGTTGATTCGTGTGCAAGACCTGCGTGTGGTTGCCGAGGGCGACCATGGCGAGCTGGAGATCGTCAAAGGCGTCAGCTTCTCGCTGGAAAAAGGTGAAGTGCTGGCACTGATCGGCGAGTCGGGCTCCGGCAAGACCACCATCGCGCTGGCCCTGCTCGGTTACGCCCGACGAGGTTGCAAGCTGGCTGGCGGGGTGGTTCAAGTGGGCGAGCACGACATGCTCAGCCTGCCCGAAAGCCAATTGCAGGGCCTGCGTGGCAACCGCGTTTCCTACATTGCACAAAGCGCCGCAGCCGCCTTCAACCCGGCGAAAAAGCTGATCGATCAGGTGATCGAAGGTGCGCTGATTCATGGTCTGGGCAGCCGCGCGGAACTGGAAGCCAAGGCTGTCGAGCTATTCCGCGACCTGGCCCTGCCCAATCCGGAAAGCATCGGCCGGCGTTACCCGCATCAGGTCTCGGGTGGCCAGTTGCAGCGCGTCATGGCGGCCATGGCGCTGATCAGTGATCCGTTGCTGGTGATCCTCGACGAGCCGACCACCGCACTGGACGTCACCACGCAGATCGACGTGCTGCGCGCATTCAAGCGGGTCGTCCGCGACCGGGGTGCCACGGCAGTCTATGTCTCCCACGACCTTGCGGTGGTGGCGCAGATGGCCGATCAGATCGTGGTGCTCAATGGCGGGCGGATCATCGAACAGAGCAGCACCGCCGAGCTGCTCAAAGGCCCGGCGGATGCCTACAGCCGCAGCCTGCTGGCGGCGGCGCGTCCGGATAAAGTACTGAGTCCGGCCAGCGAAGTGGTCAAGGACAGCACGCTGCTGACCATCAAAGGCCTGACGGCGGGGTATGGCAAAAAAGACCTGCAAGGCATGCCGATGATTCGCGTGCTGGAAGACATCGACCTGACCATCCGCCGTGGTCAGGCCATCGGCGTGATCGGCGAGTCGGGCTCGGGCAAATCGACGCTGGCCCGTGTGGTCGCCGGTCTTCTGGACCCGGCGCATGGCAGCCTGACGTTCGACGGTGCCGACTTGTCCGGCACCCTGGCGGGTCGTACCGAAGAACAGTTCCGGCGCATCCAGATGGTGTTTCAGAACGCCGATACCGCGCTCAACCCCATGCACAGCATCAGCGCGATTCTGGCCCGCCCGCTGAAGATGTATTTCGGCCTGAAGGGCAAGGCCCTGCGCGAGCGCATCGATGAGCTGATGGACCTGGTGCGCCTGCCTCGCGAGCTGGCCGAGCGGCGTCCCAACGAACTCTCGGGCGGGCAGAAACAGCGCGTCAACCTGGCCCGCGCCCTGGCGGCCAAGCCGGACCTGATCCTCTGTGATGAAGTGACCTCGGCGCTGGATACCGTGGTCGGTGCATGCATCCTCGAACTGCTCGGCGAACTGCGCCGCAAGCTGGGGGTTTCCTACCTGTTCATCAGCCACGACATCTCCACCGTTCGCGCGCTGTGCGACGACATCGTGGTGATGTACAGCGGCCACAAGGTCGAAGAGGGCAGCCGCGAAGCCTTCAGCCGAGTGCCATTCCATCCTTACACCGATCTGCTGGTGCATTCGGTGCCGGAATTACGTCAGGGCTGGCTGGAAACCTGCGGTGTGACCAGCGGCAAGCTGCCGCCCATCAGCGCACCGGCCAACAATCCGGAGCTGTGCACCTTCCTCAATCGCTGCCCGGCCCGCATCGAAGGCCTGTGCAACAAGACCGCGCCGGGTCGTCGCCTGATCGCAGGTGGCAGCGAGATCCTTTGCCACCGCGACAGCGACGAGCTGCAGGCCGTGCAAGAAAACCTGAACCCTGAAACCGTCGGAGCTTACGCATGAATGGCCGTTTTGTGAGACTGGGCGAACGTGAACGCCCGGTCGTGAGCCTGATGGTCGATGGCGCGCCCATCGAGGCATTGCAGGGCGATACCCTGATGGTGGCGTTGCTGACCCGCAAGGCCACATTACGCCAGTCCGAGTTCGACACCGGGCGCCGTGCAGGTTTCTGCCTGATGGGCGCCTGCCAGGATTGCTGGGTCTGGACCCGCAGCGGCGAGCGGCTGCGCGCCTGCTCCAACGAGGTCCGCGACGGACTCGACATCGTCACCACCCAACCGGAGGCGAAATGGCCACTTCTTCACGGTTAGACGTTCGCAACCCCGGCAGCCCCAGAGTCGTCATCATCGGCGCCGGCCCGGCAGGCACCCGTTGCGCCGAAACCTTGCTGGCTGCAGGCATCAAACCGATTTTGATCGACGAAAACCGGCGTGACGGCGGGCAGATCTATCGCCGTCAGCCAGAGGGCTTCAAGCGCGATTATTCAGCGCTGTATGGCACCGAAGCGGCCAAGGCGCGTGATCTGCATGAAAGCTTCGATCGCCTGCGCACGCAGATCGACTACCGCCCCGACACGCTGGCCTGGAACCTGACCCACGGCGAACTGTGCTGCGCCAGTCAGGGCGTGCACACCGTGGTCGAATACGACGCACTGATCCTGTGTGCCGGGGCCACCGACCGCCTGATGCCGATCAAGGGCTGGCAGCTGGCAGGCACCTACAGCCTCGGCGGCTCGCAGATTGCGCTCAAGTCGCAATCGGTCTCGATTGGCAGTCGCGTGGTGTTCATGGGCAGCGGCCCGCTGCTGTACCTGGTCGCCAGCCAGTACGTCAAAGCCGGTGCCGATGTCGCTGCGGTGCTCGACACCTCACCGTTCGGCAAACGCGTCAGCGCGATGCCCAAATTGCTGGCGCGTCCCGGTCTGCTGTTCAACGGCATGAAACTGCTGGGCCAACTGTACAGCGCCGGGGTGCCGGTGCATCTGGGCGTGCAGCCCGAGGAAATCATCGGCAGCGAACAGGACGGCGTGGTCGGCGTGCGCGTGAAGCTGGCCAATGGCACCTCGCTGAACGTCGATTGCGATGCTCTGGCGCTGGGTTACCACCTGCGTCCGGAAACCCAGCTGGCTGATCTGGCCGGCTGCCAGTTACGCTTCGACGAAGCGTCCGGGCAATGGGTGCTGGCAGTTGATGAAGAGGGGCGTACTTCGGTCAAAGGTTTTTACGCCGCAGGTGACGGCGCGAAGATTCGTGGCGCCGATGCCGCCGAACAGGCCGGTCGACTGGTGGCGATGGCACTGCTGGAGGACCTCGGGCGACCTGTGGATAACTCGCGTCAGGAAGAAGTACGCAAGAGCCTGGTGGCAATGGATCGCTTTCGGGTCGGGCTGGCCGAGGCGTTTCCGTGGCCTGCGGCCCAGGCCGCTGCCTTGCCCGATGACGCCATTGTCTGCCGCTGCGAGATGATCAGCGCGGGAGAACTGCGCGGCGTCGTACGTGAAAAGGGCGCCTGCGAAGTCAATCGCGCCAAGGCTTTCAGTCGCGTCGGCATGGGCCGCTGCCAGGGCCGTTACTGCTCGCAGGCCGGGGCCGAGGTGATCGCGGCCGAAGCCGGTGTGCCGGTCGAACAGGTCGGTCGCCAGCGCGGTCAGGCGCCGGTCAAACCGTTGTCGATGCTGATCGACGAGGTGGTGTCATGAGGCAGCCGAGAGTCGATGTGCTGATTGTCGGCGGCGGCTTCATGGGCTCGGCGTCAGCCTTCTTTCTGCGCCAGCGCGGCAAGTCGGTGACGCTGCTGGAGCGCGACGTGATTGGTCAGTACGCCAGCGGCGTGAACTTCGGCAACGTGCGCCGTCAGGGGCGGCATCTCGGCCAGCTGGAACTCGCCAACCGTTCCAGAGCGTTATGGCAGCGGCTGCCGGAGCTGATCGGTGAAGACCTGGAATTCCTGCCCAGCGGCCACATGCGCGTCTGCTATCGCGAGGACGAAATC
>Ga0182228_1000108_pt1 | contig 18679 bp, 14 predicted proteins | sample G6R1MG_19_FD_128385 | JGI IMG/M metagenome (GOLD analysis project Ga0182228, IMG submission 128385) | Miscanthus phyllosphere microbial communities from Michigan, USA - G6R3_MAIN_07NOV2016_LD1 MG | ecosystem: Host-associated > Plants > Phyllosphere > Phylloplane/Leaf | place: USA: Michigan... | reverse complement strand
GGTCGACTTCGAGGTCGGCGAGTCGGTCACGGTCATGGAGGGCCCCTTCGAGACCATGCCGGCCACCATCTCGGAGATCAACGCCGACCGCCGCACGGTGCAGGTGCTGGTCTCCATCTTCGGCCGGGAGACGCCGGTCGAGCTGTCGTTCGGCCAGGTCGCCAAGATCTGACCGGCTGCTCCTCCAGCACTCGCTCGCGAGGAAGACCACGAGGTAGAGAAGAGCCATGCCCCCCAAGAAGCGGGTCTCCGGACTCATCAAGCTCCAGATCAACGCCGGCGCGGCCACCCCGGCCCCGCCGATCGGCCCCGCGCTGGGCCAGCACGGCGTCAACATCATGGAGTTCTGCAAGGCGTACAACGCCGCGACCGAGTCGCAGCGCGGCAACGTCGTCCCCGTCGAGATCACCGTGTACGAGGACCGCTCGTTCACGTTCATCCTCAAGACGCCGCCGGCCGCCGAGCTCATCAAGAAGGCCGCCGGCGTGGCCAAGGGCTCCCCGACGCCGCACACCACCAAGGTCGCCCAGCTGACCCAGGACCAGGTGCGCGCCATCGCCGAGCACAAGATGCAGGACCTCAACGCGAACGACGTCGACGCCGCGATGAAGATCATCGCCGGCACCGCGCGCTCCATGGGCATCACCGTCCAGGCCTGAGGCCCCCCGGCGGCGCCCCGCGCCGCCAGCACCGCACACCCGTGGGAGGGCCGGTCCAGCACCGGTCCGCCTGACCACTGAGAGGAACACCCGTGAAGCACAGCAAGGCCTACCGCGCCGCAGCGGAGAAGATCGACCGCGCCGCCCTCTACAGCCCCCTCGAGGCCGTGAAGCTGGCCAAGGACACCTCGGTCACGAAGTACGACGCCACCGTCGAGGTCGCCTTCTGCCTGGGCGTCGACCCGCGCAAGGCCGACCAGATGGTCCGCGGCACCGTGAACCTGCCCCACGGCACCGGCAAGACCGCGCGCGTCCTCGTGTTCGCCGTCGGCCCGCGCGCCGCGGCCGCTGAGGCCGCCGGTGCCGACATCGTCGGCGGCGACGAGCTGATCGAGCGCGTCGCCGGGGGCTTCCTCGACTTCGACGCCGCGGTCGCCACCCCCGACCTCATGGGCAAGGTGGGTCGCCTGGGCCGCGTGCTCGGCCCCCGCGGCCTCATGCCGAACCCGAAGACCGGCACCGTGACGATGGACGTGGCCAAGGCCGTCACCGACATCAAGGGCGGCAAGATCGAGTTCCGCGTCGACAAGCACTCGAACCTGCACTTCATCATCGGCAAGTCCTCCTTCTCGGAGACCGCCCTGGTGGAGAACTACGCCGCCGCGCTCGACGAGGTGCTCCGCCTCAAGCCGGCCGCCGCCAAGGGCCGCTACATCTCCAAGGCGACCATGGCCACCACCATGGGCCCCGGCATCCCGCTGGACCCGTCGCGCACCCGCGACCTCCTCGAGACCGGCGCCGCCTGACGGTCTCCGCAGGACCCCTGCAGGCCCCCGCCCCCGGACGCACCGGGGGCGGGGGCCTGCGCCGTCCCCGCACCGCCTCCGCGCGCCGGTGGCCCTCCAGGACGGTCCGGCCCACCCCCGCAGCCGTGTAGAGTGGGCCCACCGAAGACCGCCGGTCTCCGCCCGCCCCCCGGGGAGGACGGACGAAGGCTCCGCCACGACGGAGCGCCCAGCGCAGGTGAGCGAGACCCAGCAGCACCCCGAGCGCGAGAGCGTCCGGCGGACCGCTGCCTGCGAGCCCCGTGCGCCTGGCGCCGGGGCTCTCGTCGTGTCGGGCCCGGACCGCCGTCGGCCGGGTCGCTCCCTCGCGGGAGCGGTCTGCAGCACGTGACAGACCCGGAAGGAGGATCGTGCCCACTGCTGAGAAGGAAGCAGCCGTCGCCGAGCTCACCGAGCTCTTCCGCGGCGCGAACGCCGGTGTGCTCACCGAGTACCGCGGCCTGACCGTCGCGCAGCTCAAGGAGCTCCGCCGCGCGATCGGCGACAACGGCAGCTACAACGTCGTCAAGAACACCCTCACCGCGATCGCCGCCAAGAACGCCGGCGTCGACGCGTTCGAGGGCCAGCTGTCCGGCCCCACGGCCATCGCGTTCATCACCGGTGACCCGGTGGAGGCCGCCAAGGGCCTGCGCGCGTTCGCCAAGGGCAACCCGCAGCTGGTCATCAAGTCCGGCTTCCTCGAGGGCAAGCCGCTGACCGCGGCGGAGGTCCAGGCGCTCGCCGACCTCGAGCCCCGCGAGGTCCTGCTGGCCAAGATGGCCGGTGCGCTCAAGGGCTCCCTCAACCGCGCCGCGTACGTCTTCAACGCGCCGCTGTCGAAGGCCGCCCGCACCGTCGACGCCCTGCGCGCCAAGGTCGAGGCCGGCGCGCCGGCCCCTGCGCCGAGCGACGAGGCCGCGGCTCCCGCCGCGACCGACGAGGCCCCGGCTGCCGCCGCGGCCGACGAGGCCTGAGCCTCACCACCCCAGACACGCACCACACGAGACACGAGGAGAGCCACCATGGCCAAGCTGTCCACTGACGAGCTGCTCGACGCCTTCAAGGACATGACGCTCATCGAGCTGTCGGACTTCGTGAAGAAGTTCGAGGAGGTCTTCGAGGTCACCGCCGCTGCCCCCGTCGCCGTCGCCGCCGCTGGTGGCGCCGCTGGCGGCGCTGCCGCCGAGGAGGCCGAGGAGCAGTCCGAGTTCGACGTCATCCTCGAGGCCGCCGGTGACAAGAAGATCCAGGTCATCAAGGAGGTGCGCGCCCTGACCTCCCTCGGCCTGAAGGAGGCCAAGGACCTCGTCGACGGCGCTCCCAAGCCCGTCCTCGAGAAGGTCGCCAAGGACGCCGCCGAGAAGGCCAAGGCCCAGCTCGAGGGCGCTGGCGCCACCGTCTCCGTCAAGTGAGACCGGTGCTGCTCGCGCGCGGCGCAGACCGCGCCTGAGCAGCACCACCAGCACCACGTCGTCGGCGCCGGTCCCCTCGGGGGCCGGCGCCGACGCGCGTCCCGGGCCGGATGGCGGCCCCCGGCCTGCGCGTTCTGCTTGACGGGGCGGGAGACCGGGGGCATCCTCGACGGGCCGGGGTGCTCCAGGGGGCTCCGGACTCCGGAGAGCGACGACGACGGCGTCGTCTGCTCGAGTGACGCGGGCTCCGGGCCCGCGGGTGACCCCGGCTGGACTTGTGCGCTCTGCGGGCGTACGGTAGCCCCTTGCGCACACTCATGCATGCCCCGAACCGACGATAGTCGGCCAGGGGTCGCAAGCATGCGCCCGCACCGTCCGCAGGCCCGTGGAAGGACTCCTCTTGGTCGCCTCGCGCACCTCGCTCCGCCCCAGCTCCAACGGTTCCACCTCGACCGCCCGTCGTGTGTCGTTCGCCAAGATCCGCGAGCCCCTCGACGTCCCCGACCTCCTCGCGCTGCAGACGGAGAGCTTCGACTGGCTCCTCGGCAACGAGCGCTGGCGCGAGCGCGTCGCCGCCGCCCAGGCGGAGGGCGAGGTCCCCGACACCTCGGGCCTGGAGGACATCTTCGAGGAGATCTCCCCGATCGAGGACTTCTCCGGCTCCATGTCGCTGAGCTTCCGCGACCACCGCTTCGAGCCGCCCAAGTACTCCCTGGAGGAGTGCAAGGAGCGGGACATGACCTACGCGGCACCGCTGTTCGTGACCGCCGAGTTCATGAACGCCACCACGGGTGAGATCAAGAGCCAGACGGTCTTCATGGGCGACTTCCCGCTCATGACCCCGCGCGGCACCTTCGTGATCAACGGCACCGAGCGCGTCGTCGTGTCGCAGCTGGTCCGCTCCCCGGGCGTGTACTTCGAGCGCACGATCGACAAGACCTCCGACAAGGACGTCTACTCCACCAAGATCATCCCCAGCCGCGGCGCCTGGCTGGAGTTCGAGATCGACAAGCGCGACATGGTCGGCGTCCGCGTCGACCGCAAGCGCAAGCAGTCGGTGACGGTCCTCCTCAAGGCGCTCGGCTGGACCGACGCGCAGATCCTCGAGGAGTTCGGCCAGTTCGAGTCCATGCGCGCGACGCTGGAGAAGGACTCGACCGCGAGCCAGGACGAGGCGCTCCTGGACATCTACCGCAAGCTGCGCCCGGGCGAGCCGCCGACCAAGGAGGCCGCCCAGACGCTGCTGGACAACCTCTACTTCAACCCGAAGCGCTACGACCTCGCGAAGGTCGGCCGCTACAAGCTGAACCGCAAGCTCGGGCTCGAGGAGCCGCTGAGCGCCGGGACGCTGCGGGTCGAGGACGTCGTCGCCACCATCAAGCTCCTGGTCACGCTGCACGCGGGCCAGAGCACGATGAAGGGCGTGCGGAACGGCCAGGAGGTCGACATCCGCGTCGAGGTCGACGACATCGACCACTTCGGCAACCGCCGCCTGCGCGCCGTCGGCGAGCTCATCCAGAACCAGGTCCGCACGGGCCTGAGCCGGATGGAGCGCGTCGTGCGCGAGCGCATGACGACGCAGGACGTCGAGGCCATCACGCCGCAGACGCTCATCAACATCCGTCCCGTCGTGGCCTCCATCAAGGAGTTCTTCGGGACGAGCCAGCTGAGCCAGTTCATGGACCAGACCAACCCGCTGGCGGGCCTGACCCACAAGCGCCGCCTGAGCGCCCTGGGCCCGGGCGGTCTGAGCCGCGACCGCGCCGGCATGGACGTCCGCGACGTCCACCCCTCCCACTACGGCCGCATGTGCCCGATCGAGACCCCGGAGGGCCCGAACATCGGCCTGATCGGGTCGCTGTCGAGCTACGGGCGCATCAACCCGTTCGGCTTCGTGGAGACGCCGTACCGCCGCGTCGAGGACGGCGTCGTCAGCGACGAGGTGCACTACCTCACCGCCGACGAGGAGGACGAGCACGTCATCGCCCAGGCGAACGCCCCCCTGGGCGAGCGCCAGGAGTTCACCGAGGCCCGCGTGCTGGTGCGCGCCAAGGGCGGCGAGGCCGAGTTCGTCCCGGCCGCCGACGTCGACTACATGGACGTCTCGCCGCGCCAGATGGTCTCCGTGGCCACCGCGATGATCCCGTTCCTCGAGCACGACGACGCCAACCGCGCGCTCATGGGCTCCAACATGCAGCGCCAGGCCGTGCCGCTGGTCCGCGCCGAGGCCCCCCTCGTGGGCACCGGCATGGAGCTGCACGCCGCTGTCGACGCCGGTGACGTGGTCGTGGCCGAGAAGCCGGGCGCCGTCACGGCGGTCAGCGCCGACATCGTCACCGTCGCCAACGACGACGGCACGACGTCGACGTACCGCCTGGCCAAGTTCCGCCGGTCGAACCAGGGGACCGCGTACAACCAGCGCGTGCTGGCGGTCGAGGGCACCCACGTCGAGCGCGGCACCGTCCTCGCCGACGGCCCGTCGACCGACCAGGGCGAGCTGGCGCTGGGCCGCAACCTCCTCGTGGCGTTCATGCCGTGGGAGGGCCACAACTACGAGGACGCGATCATCCTCTCCCAGCGGATCGTCCAGGACGACGTCCTGAGCTCGATCCACATCGAGGAGCACGAGGTCGACGCCCGCGACACGAAGCTGGGCCCGGAGGAGATCACCCGGGACATCCCCAACGTCGCGGAGGAGGTCCTCGCGGACCTCGACGAGCGCGGCATCATCCGCATCGGCGCCGAGGTCGTCCCCGGCGACATCCTCGTCGGCAAGGTCACGCCCAAGGGCGAGACCGAGCTCACCCCCGAGGAGCGCCTGCTGCGCGCCATCTTCGGCGAGAAGGCGCGCGAGGTGCGCGACACCTCGCTGAAGGTGCCCCACGGCGAGTCCGGCACCGTCATCGGCGTCAAGGTCTTCGACCGCGAGGACGGCGACGAGCTGCCCCCGGGCGTGAACCAGCTGGTCCGCGTCTACGTGGCGCAGAAGCGCAAGATCACCGGTGGTGACAAGCTCGCCGGCCGCCACGGCAACAAGGGCGTCATCTCCAAGATCCTGCCCGTCGAGGACATGCCGTTCCTCGAGGACGGCACCCCGGTCGACATCGTGCTGAACCCGCTGGGCGTGCCCGGCCGCATGAACGTCGGCCAGGTCCTCGAGCTGCACCTCGGCTGGATCGCCAAGCAGGGCTGGAAGATCGAGGGGAACCCCGAGTGGGCCGCTCGCATCCCGGAGGTGGCCCGCGAGGTCGCCCCGAACACGCCCGTGGCCTCCCCGGTCTTCGACGGCGTGTCGGAGAACGAGATCACCGGGCTGCTCGGCTGCACGACGCTCACCCGCGACGGCGAGCGCCTGGTGGACGAGTCCGGCAAGGCGCGGCTGTTCGACGGCCGCTCCGGCGAGCCGTTCCCGCACCCGGTGTCGGTCGGCTACATGTACATCCTCAAGCTCCACCACCTGGTCGACGACAAGATCCACGCCCGTTCGACCGGCCCCTACTCGATGATCACGCAGCAGCCCCTGGGTGGTAAGGCCCAGTTCGGCGGCCAGCGGTTCGGCGAGATGGAGGTGTGGGCCCTCGAGGCGTACGGCGCGGCCTACGCGCTGCAGGAGCTGCTCACCATCAAGTCCGACGACGTCCTGGGCCGCGTGAAGGTCTACGAGGCCGTCGTCAAGGGCGAGAACATCCCCGAGCCGGGCATCCCCGAGTCCTTCAAGGTGCTCATCAAGGAGATGCAGTCGCTCTGCCTGAACGTGGAGATCCTCTCCAGCGACGGCACGAGCATCGAGATGCGGGAGACCGACGACGACGTCTTCCGCGCTGCGGAGGAGCTGGGCATCGACCTCTCCCGCCGCGAGCCGTCCAGCGTCGAGGAGGTCTGACCTCCCGTCGCCCGGGCCCCCGCTGGGGGGCCCGGGCGACGCACCCCTCTCCCAGCACCCCGCGCTCAGCAGACTGAGCGCCCCTGAGCACCACCGAGAGGACACCAGTGCTCGACGTCAACTTCTTCGACGAGATCCGCATCGGCCTGGCCACCGCCGACTCGATCCGCGCCTGGAGCCACGGCGAGGTCAAGAAGCCCGAGACCATCAACTACCGCACGCTCAAGCCGGAGAAGGACGGGCTCTTCTGCGAGAAGATCTTCGGTCCCACCCGGGACTGGGAGTGCTACTGCGGGAAGTACAAGCGCGTCCGCTTCAAGGGCATCATCTGCGAGCGCTGCGGCGTCGAGGTGACGCGCGCCAAGGTGCGCCGCGAGCGGATGGGCCACATCGAGCTCGCCGCCCCCGTGACGCACATCTGGTACTTCAAGGGCGTCCCCAGCCGTCTCGGCTACCTGCTCGACCTCGCCCCCAAGGACCTCGAGAAGGTCATCTACTTCGCGGCCTACATGATCACGTGGGTCGACGACGAGTCGCGCTCCCGCGACCTGCCCTCCCTGCAGGCGCAGATGGACGTCGAGAAGAAGCAGGTCGCCGACCGCCGCGACAGCGACGTGGAGGCCCGCGCCCAGAAGCTCGAGGCCGACCTGGCCGAGCTCGAGGCCGAGGGTGCCAAGGGCGACGCGCGCCGCCGCGTCCGCGAGTCCGCCGAGCGCGAGATGAACTCCATCCGGCGCCGCGCGGACGCCGAGGTCGACCGCCTGACCCAGGTGTGGGACCGCTTCGCCAAGCTCAAGGTCGCCGACCTCGAGGGTGACGAGGTGCTCTACCGCGAGCTGCGCGACCGGTACGGCCTCTACTTCGAGGGCGGCATGGGCGCTGCGGCGATCCAGAAGCGCCTCGCGTCCTTCGACCTCCAGGCCGAGGCCGAGTCCCTGCGCGAGACCATCGCCACGGGCAAGGGCCAGCGCAAGACCCGCGCCCTCAAGCGCCTCAAGGTCGTGTCGGCGTTCCTGACGACGACCAACTCCCCGCTCGGCATGGTGCTCGACGCGGTCCCGGTCATCCCGCCGGACCTGCGCCCGATGGTCCAGCTCGACGGTGGCCGCTTCGCCACCTCCGACCTGAACGACCTGTACCGCCGCGTGATCAACCGCAACAACCGCCTCAAGCGGCTCCTCGACCTCGGCGCGCCCGAGATCATCGTGAACAACGAGAAGCGGATGCTGCAGGAGGCCGTCGACGCGCTGTTCGACAACGGCCGCCGCGGCCGCCCGGTCACCGGCCCGGGCAACCGCCCCCTGAAGTCGCTGTCCGACATGCTCAAGGGCAAGCAGGGCCGGTTCCGCCAGAACCTGCTCGGCAAGCGCGTCGACTACTCGGGCCGCTCGGTCATCGTGGTCGGCCCGCAGCTCAAGCTGCACCAGTGCGGCCTGCCCAAGCCGATGGCGCTCGAGCTCTTCAAGCCCTTCGTGATGAAGCGGCTCGTCGACCTCAACCACGCGCAGAACATCAAGTCGGCCAAGCGCATGGTCGAGCGCGCCCGCCCCGTGGTGTGGGACGTGCTCGAGGAGGTCATCACCGAGCACCCGGTGCTGCTGAACCGCGCACCCACGCTGCACCGCCTCGGCATCCAGGCCTTCGAGCCCCAGCTGGTCGAGGGCAAGGCGATCCACCTGCACCCGCTCGTCTGCGGCGCGTTCAACGCCGACTTCGACGGTGACCAGATGGCCGTCCACCTGCCGCTGAGCGCCGAGGCCCAGGCCGAGGCGCGCGTGCTGATGCTGTCGAGCAACAACATCCTCAAGCCGGCGGACGGCCGCCCGGTGACGATGCCCACCCAGGACATGGTCATCGGCCTGTTCCACCTGACCTCGGTCGTCGAGGACGGCCCGGGGACGGGGCGCACGTTCGGCTCGGTCTCCGAGGCGATCATGGCGTTCGACGCCAAGTCCCTCGACCTCGGCTCCGTGGTGCGCATCCGCCTGGAGGGCGTCGTCCCGCCGGCCGGTGCCGCCACGCCCGACGGGTGGGAGCAGGGGCAGCCGCTCCTGGTCGAGACCACCCTGGGCCGGGCGCTGTTCAACGAGGCCCTGCCGACGGACTACCGGTTCGTCGACGCGGTCGTCGACAAGAAGCAGCTGTCGACCATCGTCAACGACCTCGCCGAGCGCTACCCCAAGGTGCAGGTCGCCGCGACGCTGGACGCCCTCAAGGCGGCCGGCTTCCACTGGGCCACGCGCTCGGGCACGACGATCGCCATCTCCGACCTGGTCTCGCCGGACAACAAGCAGGCGATCCTCGAGGAGCACGAGGCGCGCGCCGAGAAGGTCCAGCAGCAGTACGAGGCCGGCCTGATCACCAACGACGAGCGCCGCCAGGAGCTCATCGAGATCTGGACCGTCGGCACCAACCGCGTCGCGGAGGACCTCGAGTCCTCGATCGACCCGAAGAACACCATCTTCCGGATGGTCACCTCGGGCGCGCGAGGCAACTGGATGCAGATGCGCCAGATCGGCGGCATGAAGGGCCTGGTCGCCAACCCGAAGGGCGAGATCATCCCCCGCCCGGTGAAGTCCTCCTTCCGCGAGGGCCTGTCGGTGCTGGAGTTCTTCATCTCGACCCACGGCGCCCGCAAGGGCCTCGCGGACACCGCGCTGCGCACCGCCGACTCGGGCTACCTGACCCGTCGTCTGGTGGACGTCTCGCAGGACGTCATCGTCCGCGAGGACGACTGCGGCACCAGCAAGGGGCTCACGCTCCCCATCGGCGTCCGCGGCCAGGACGGCGAGCTCCGCCTGCTCGACACCGTGGAGACCAGCGTCTACGCCCGCACCCTCGCGACCCCGGTCGTGGTGGACGGCGAGGTGCTGGCCGACGCCGGCGCCGACGTCGGTGACGTCCTCATCGACGCGCTCGTCGAGCGCGGCGTCGAGGAGGTCAAGATCCGCTCGGTGCTGACCTGCGAGTCCAAGGTCGGGACATGCGCGCTCTGCTACGGCCGCTCGCTGGCCTCGGGCAAGCTCGTGGACATCGGCGAGGCGGTCGGCATCATCGCCGCCCAGTCGATCGGCGAGCCCGGCACGCAGCTGACCATGCGCACCTTCCACGTCGGCGGCGTCGCGTCCGAGGGCGGTGACATCACGCACGGCCTCCCGCGCGTGCAGGAGCTGTTCGAGGCGCGCACCCCGAAGGGCCAGGCGCCCATCGTGGAGGCCGTCGGCAAGGTGTCCATCGAGGACGCGGAGCGCACGCGCCGCATCACGGTGACCCCGGACGACGGGTCCGAGGAGGTCTCGCACCTGGTCAGCAAGCGCGCGCGCCTGCTGGTCTCGGACGGCCAGCGCGTCGAGGTCGGGCAGCAGCTCGTGCAGGGGTCGGTCGACCCCAAGCAGGTGCTGCGCATCCTCGGCCCCCGCGCGGTGCAGAAGCACCTGGTCGACGAGGTCCAGTCGGTCTACCGCAGCCAGGGCGTGGGCATCCACGACAAGCACATCGAGGTCATCGTGCGGCAGATGCTGCGCCGCGTGACGATCATCGACTCCGGCGACGCGCACCTGCTGCCCGGCGAGCTCGCCGAGCGCGGCCGCTTCGAGTCGGAGAACCGCCGCGTCGTGGCCGAGGGCGGCACCCCCGCCGCCGGTCGCCCGGAGCTCATGGGCATCACGAAGGCGTCGCTCGCGACGGAGTCGTGGCTGTCGGCGGCCTCCTTCCAGGAGACCACCCGCGTGCTCACCGAGGCCGCCCTCAACGGGCGCAGCGACCCGCTGCTCGGCCTCAAGGAGAACGTGATCCTGGGCAAGCTGATCCCGGCCGGCACCGGCCTGGCGCGCTACCGCGACGTCAAGGTCGAGCCGACGGAGGAGGCGAAGGCCGCGATGTACGCGATCCCGAGCTACGACGACTCCGACTACGAGGGCTACTTCGGCTCCGGCTCCGGCCAGGCCGTGCCCCTGGAGGAGTACGACATCGGCGGCTACGGCCGCTGAGCGCGTGCCGCGCCGCTGACCAGCGGCGCGGCGCACGCACCTGACGCCCTCGGCGACCGGGAACACCCCGGTCGCCGGGGGCGTTTTGACTGGTGTATCGCGCACCGCGTACCCTCGACAGAAGCCCGGGCGCGCCCGGGCCTCCGTGCGCCAGGACCGGTCCGCCTCCATCGAGGGGTGGGCGTCCGGGCCGGGTCCGGCGGGAGATCCGCCGGGCAGTCGGACGTGCCCGACCACGGGGGCCAGGCAGTACGAGGGTCGAACGGAGCCAGCTCCGGGAGACGGCAGCCCGACACAGACAGACGCACGTCACGACCCACGGAGACTCAGTGCCCACCATCCAGCAGTTGGTCCGCAAGGGCCGCCAGGACAAGGCGAGCAAGACCAAGACGCCTGCGCTCAAGGGGAGCCCGCAGCGCCGCGGCGTGTGCACCCGCGTGTACACGACCACCCCGAAGAAGCCGAACTCGGCGCTCCGCAAGGTCGCCCGCGTCCGCCTCTCCAGCCAGGTCGAGGTCACCGCCTACATCCCCGGTGAGGGCCACAACCTCCAGGAGCACTCCATCGTGCTCGTGCGCGGCGGCCGCGTGAAGGACCTCCCCGGCGTCCGCTACAAGATCGTGCGCGGCGCCCTCGACACCCAGGCGGTCAAGAACCGCAAGCAGGCCCGCAGCCGCTACGGCGCGAAGAAGGGTAACTGATGCCTCGCAAGGGACCGGCCCCGAAGCGGCCGCTCGTCGTCGACCCGGTCTACGGGTCCCCGCTGGTCACCCAGCTGGTCAACAAGATCCTGGTCGACGGCAAGAAGTCGACGGCCGAGCGGATCGTCTACGGAGCGCTCGAGGGCGCCCGTGAGAAGACCGGGGGCGACCCGGTCGTGGCCCTGAAGAAGGCGATGGACAACGTCCGTCCCGCTCTCGAGGTCAAGTCGCGCCGCGTCGGCGGCGCCACCTACCAGGTGCCGATCGAGGTCCGCGCGGGCCGCTCCACCACGCTCGCGCTGCGCTGGCTCACCAGCTACGCGCGCTCGCGCCGCGAGAAGACCATGACCGAGCGCCTGATGAACGAGATCATCGACGCCAGCAACGGCCTGGGGGCTGCGGTCAAGCGCCGCGAGGACACCCACAAGATGGCCGAGTCGAACAAGGCGTTCGCGCACTACCGCTGGTGACCCACGGCGCGCCGCCGCTCCGGCGGCGGCGCACCTGCACCTGACCCACACCACTCGATCCACAGGCCCCTCGGGGCCGGACAGGCGGGACCACAGCGTGGCACTCGACGTGCTGACGGACCTCACGAAGGTCCGCAACTTCGGCATCATGGCCCACATCGACGCCGGCAAGACCACGACGACGGAGCGGATCCTCTTCTACACGGGGATCAACTACAAGATCGGCGAGGTCCACGACGGCGCCGCCACGATGGACTGGATGGAGCAGGAGCAGGAGCGCGGCATCACCATCACGTCCGCCGCGACGACGTGCTTCTGGAACGGCACCCAGCTCAACATCATCGACACGCCCGGGCACGTGGACTTCACCGTCGAGGTCGAGCGCAACCTGCGCGTCCTCGACGGCGCCGTCGCGGTGTTCGACGGCAAGGAGGGCGTCGAGCCCCAGTCGGAGACGGTGTGGCGCCAGGCGGACAAGTACGACGTCCCCCGCATCTGCTTCGTCAACAAGATGGACAAGTTGGGCGCGGACTTCTACTTCACCGTCCAGACCATCAAGGACCGCCTGGGCGCCACCCCCCTGGTGATCCAGATCCCGATCGGCTCCGAGAGCTCCTTCATCGGCTGCGTCGACCTGGTGAAGAACAAGGCGCTCGTGTGGCGCGGCGAGGTCGACAAGGGCGCCGCGTACTCCGAGGAGGAGATCCCCGAGGACCTCGCCGAGCAGGCCGCGGAGTACCGCCACCAGCTCATCGAGACGGTGGCCGAGTCCGACGAGGCGCTGCTCGAGAAGTACCTGGGCGGTGAGGAGCTCACGATCGAGGAGATCAAGGGCGCCATCCGCAAGCTGACGATCTCGTCGTCGCTGTACCCGGTGCTGTGCGGCTCGGCGTTCAAGAACAAGGGCGTCCAGCCCATGCTCGACGCCGTCGTCGACTACCTGCCGACCCCGCTGGACGTCCCCAGCGTCGAGGGCCACAAGCCCAACGACGAGGAGACGATCCTCACGCGCGCGGCGAAGTACGAGGAGCCCTTCTCGGCCCTCGCCTTCAAGATCTCGACGCACCCGTTCTTCGGCAAGCTGACCTACATCCGCGTGTACTCCGGGCGGATCGCCTCCGGCTCGCAGGTCGTCAACTCGACCAAGGGCAAGAAGGAGCGCATCGGGAAGATCTTCCAGATGCACTCCAACAAGGAGAACCCGGTCGACGAGGCCGCGGCGGGTCACATCTACGCCGTCATCGGCCTGAAGGACACGACCACGGGGGAGACGCTGTCCGACCCGTCGGCGCCGATCGTCCTGGAGTCGATGACCTTCCCCGAGCCCGTCATCTCGGTGGCGATCGAGCCGAAGACGAAGGCCGACCAGGAGAAGCTGGGCACCGCGATCCAGAAGCTCGCCGAGGAGGACCCGACCTTCCAGGTCCAGCTCGACGAGGAGACCGGCCAGACCATCATCAAGGGGATGGGCGAGCTCCACCTCGACATCCTGGTCGACCGCATGCGCCGCGAGTTCAACGTCGAGGCCAGCGTCGGCAAGCCCCAGGTGGCCTACCGCGAGACGATCCGCCGCACGGTCGAGAAGCTGGACTACGTCCACAAGAAGCAGACCGGTGGTTCGGGCCAGTACGCGAAGGTCCAGATGAAGTTCGAGCCCCTGGACACCTCCGACGGGCAGATGTACGAGTTCAAGAACGCCGTGACCGGTGGTCGCGTGCCTCGCGAGTACATCCCCAGCGTCGACGCCGGGATCCAGGACGCCATGCAGCTCGGCGTGGTCGCCGGCTACCCGCTGGTGGGCATCAAGGCCACGCTGCTGGACGGCGCGTACCACGAGGTCGACTCCTCGGAGATGGCCTTCAAGGTCGCTGGCTCGATGGTCCTGAAGGAGGGCGTCAAGAAGGCCGACCCGGTGCTCCTGGAGCCCGTGATGGCCGTCGAGGTCCGCACCCCCGAGGACTACATGGGTGAGGTCATCGGCGACCTGAACGCTCGCCGTGGCCAGATCCAGGCCATGGAGGACATCAGCGGTGCGAAGATCGTGCGCGCCTCCGTCCCCCTGTCGGAGATGTTCGGGTACGTGGGCGACCTGCGGTCGAAGACCCAGGGCCGCGCCGTGTACACGATGACGTTCGACAGCTACGCCGAGGTCCCGCGCAACGTGGCCGAGGAGATCATCAAGAAGGCCCGCGGCGAGTGACCTGCTGACGCCACGTCGGCTGGAGCGGGTCACCCGTTAGCATCATCGTCAGACAGATCTCGAGGAGGAACACCCAGTGGCCAAGGCCAAGTTCGAGCGGACCAAGCCCCACGTCAACATCGGGACGATCGGGCACATCGACCACGGCAAGACGACGCTCACCGCGGCGATCTCCAAGGTCCTGCACGACAAGTACCCGGACCTGAACCCCTTCACGCCTTTCGACCAGATCGACAAGGCCCCTGAGGAGAAGCAGCGCGGCATCACGATCTCGATCGCGCACATCGAGTACCAGACCGAGCAGCGCCACTACGCGCACGTCGACTGCCCCGGGCACGCCGACTACATCAAGAACATGATCACCGGTGCGGCCCAGATGGACGGCGCGATCCTCGTGGTCGCCGCCACCGACGGCCCGATGCCGCAGACCAAGGAGCACGTGCTCCTGGCCCGCCAGGTCGGCGTCCCCTACATCGTGGTGGCGCTGAACAAGGCCGACATGGTCGACGACGAGGAGATCCTCGAGCTCGTCGAGATGGAGGTCCGCGAGCTGCTGTCCTCCTACGAGTTCCCGGGTGACGACCTGCCCGTCGTCCGCGTCTCCGCGCTGAAGGCGCTGGAGGGCGACGCCGAGTGGGGCGCCAAGCTCCTCGAGCTCATGGACGCGGTCGACTCGTCGATCCCGCAGCCCGAGCGCGACGTCGACAAGCCGTTCCTGATGCCCATCGAGGACGTCTTCACGATCACCGGCCGCGGCACCGTCGTGACCGGCCGCATCGAGCGCGGCATCCTGAAGGTCAACGAGACCGTCGAGATCGTCGGCATCAAGGCCGCTTCGCAGTCGACGACCGTCACCGGCATCGAGATGTTCCGCAAGCTGCTCGACGAGGGCCAGGCCGGCGAGAACGTCGGCCTGCTGCTCCGCGGCCTCAAGCGCGAGGACGTCGAGCGCGGCCAGGTCGTCTGCAAGCCGAAGTCGATCACGCCCCACACCGACTTCGAGGCGCGGGTCTACATCCTGTCCAAGGACGAGGGCGGGCGTCACAACCCGTTCTACTCGAACTACCGTCCGCAGTTCTACTTCCGCACGACGGACGTCACCGGCGTCATCACGCTGCCCGAGGGCACCGAGATGGTCATGCCCGGCGACAACACCGAGATGAGCGTCCAGCTCATCCAGCCGATCGCCATGGAGGAGGGCCTGCGCTTCGCCATCCGCGAGGGCGGCCGCACCGTGGGCGCCGGCCAGGTCGTCACCGTCACCAAGTGATCTGACGCACCACCCGCCTCGGCGGGTCGACGAGGGCCCGGGAGCACTGCTCCCGGGTCCTCGTCGCGTCTCCGGGGTGCTGACCGTGCGGGGCGGTGCTGCGGCGGCCGAGGAGCGCGACGCGCCCGGATTGGACCGGCGGTGGACTCGTCTGGCAATATGTACAGGTCGTTCGACGTGCGCGCCCTGCGGGGGATCACCTCCCCTGAAGAGCGCCCCACCTCCGGTTTCCCGCAGGTGGATCGTCAGCGCCCGAAGCACCGGGCACGGCAAACAGACCTCCACAGGTGGCAAGCGCGCCAGAGCGCTCGAGGATCGGCGACACGCCCGACCTCGGGGGCCGGTGGCTCGCCCTGTGGCACAGCGGGACGAGAGAGGGACGGGCCATGGCGGGACAGAAGATCCGCATCCGGCTGAAGTCGTACGACCACGAGGTCATCGACAGCTCCGCGCGCAAGATCGTCGACACGGTGACGAACGCCGGCGCCACGGTCGTGGGCCCGGTGCCGCTGCCGACCGAGAAGAACGTGTACGTCGTCATCCGCTCGCCGCACAAGTACAAGGACAGCCGCGAGCAGTTCGAGATGCGCACGCACAAGCGGCTGATCGACATCATCGACCCGACGCCGAAGGCGGTCGACTCGCTCATGCGCCTCGACCTCCCCGCGGACGTCAACATCGAGATCAAGCTCTGAGCCGGCCGGCGAGCTGAGCTGAGAGAGCTGCGAGGAGAACGACGATGAGCACGACCACCGACGCGCGGCGTCGCGTCGCGGGCCTGCTGGGCACGAAGCTGGGCATGACCCAGGTCTGGGACGAGGCGGGGCGCCTCGTGCCCGTCACGGTCATCCAGGCCGGGCCGTGCGTGGTGACGCAGGTCCGCACCCCCGAGACCGACGGCTACGACGGGGTCCAGATCGCCTTCGGCGCGATCGACCCCCGCAAGGTCACCAAGCCCCTGGCGGGCCACTTCGCGAAGGCGGGCACCACGCCCCGTCGCCACGTCGCGGAGCTGCGCACCCCGGACGCCGGTGACTACAGCGCCGGCCAGGAGCTGACCGCCGAGCTGTTCAGCGCCGGCCAGCTGGTCGACGTCACCGGCACCACGCGCGGCAAGGGCTTCGCGGGCGTCATGAAGCGCCACGGCTTCGCCGGCGTCTCGGCCAGCCACGGCGCGCACCGCAACCACCGCAAGCCCGGCTCGATCGGTGGCTGCGCCACCCCGGGCCGCGTCTTCAAGGGTCTGCGCATGGCCGGCCGCATGGGCGGCGAGCGCCAGACCACGCAGAACCTGCTCGTCCACGCCGTCGACGTCGAGCGCGGCTACGTGCTGGTCAAGGGCGCTGTCCCCGGCCCGCGCGGCGCGGTCGTCGTCCTCAAGAACGCGGCCAAGGCCGCTCAGGAGGGTTGAGCCCGATGTCCACGCAGACCACTGGTGCGAGCGACGCGGTCCTCGACCGCACCGTCGACGTCATCGGCCCGGACGGGTCGGCCTCCGGGTCGGTCGTGCTCCCGGGTGCCGTCTTCGACGTGCAGACCAACGTGCCCCTGATCCACCAGGTCGTGGTGGCCCAGCTGGCCGCTGCACGCCAGGGCACGCACGCCACCAAGACCCGCGGCGACGTCCGCGGCGGTGGCAAGAAGCCCTACAAGCAGAAGGGCACCGGCCGCGCCCGCCAGGGCTCGACGCGCGCCCCCCAGTTCGCCGGCGGTGGCGTCGTCCACGGCCCGCAGCCGCGCGACTACAGCCAGCGGACCCCCAAGAAGATGAAGGCCGCTGCCCTGCGCGGCGCCCTCTCCGACCGGGCCCGCCACGACCGCGTCCACGTCCTCTCGGGCGTCGTCGCGGGCGACGCGCCCAGCACCCGCAGTGCGATCGGCGTCCTCGCCGGTCTGTCCGCCCGCCCCCAGCGCCTCGTGGTGCTGCAGCGCGGCGACGAGCTCGCGTGGAAGAGCCTCCGCAACGCCGCTGGCGTGCACACGCTCTTCGCCGACCAGCTCAACACCTACGACGTCCTGTGCTCCGACGACGTCGTGTTCACCTCCGGTGCGCTCGAGGCCTTCCTGGCCGGCGCGACCCGCAGCGAGGAGGCCGCGCGATGAGCGAGACCACGACCAGCACGACGAGCCCGTTCGCGGCCGTCGGCAAGGACCCCCGGGACGTGCTCTTCGCGCCGGTGGTCTCCGAGAAGAGCTACGCGCTCCTCGACCAGGGCAAGTACACGTTCCTGGTCGACCCGCGGGCGAACAAGACCGAGATCAAGGTCGCCGTCGAGAAGGTCTTCGGCGTCAAGGTGGCCTCGGTCAACACCCTCAACCGCGAGGGCAAGAAGCGCCGCACCCGCACCGGCACCGGCAAGCGCAAGGACACCAAGCGCGCCGTCGTGACGCTGCGCGAGGGCACCATCGACATCTTCGGGGGAGGGGCCTGACATGGGCATCCGCCAGTACAAGCCGACCACGCCGGGTCGCCGCGGTTCGTCCGTCGCCGACTTCGTCGAGATCACGCGCAGCGAGCCCGAGAAGTCCCTCGTGCGCCCGCTGCCCAAGAAGGGCGGCCGCAACAACAACGGCCGCATCACGACGCGCCACCAGGGCGGCGGCCACAAGCGCGCCTACCGCGTCATCGACTTCCGCCGCCACGACAAGGACGGCGTGCCGGCCACGGTCGCTCACATCGAGTACGACCCGAACCGCACGGCCCGCCTCGCGCTGCTGCACTACCTCGACGGCACGAAGCGCTACATCCTCGCGCCGACGAAGCTGAAGCAGGGCGACCGGATCGAGAACGGCCCCGAGGCCGACATCAAGCCCGGCAACAACCTGCCGCTGCGCAACATCCCCGTCGGCACCGTGGTGCACGCGGTGGAGCTGCGTCCCGGCGGCGGCGCGAAGATGGCCCGCTCCGCGGGCGCGTCGATCCGCCTCGTCGCCCGTGAGAGCGGCGTGGCCCAGCTGCGCATGCCCTCGGGCGAGGTCCGCACGGTGTCGGCCGAGTGCCGCGCCACGGTCGGCGAGGTCGGCAACGCCGAGCAGTCGAACATCAACTGGGGCAAGGCCGGCCGCATGCGCTGGAAGGGCGTCCGCCCGACCGTGCGTGGTGTCGCGATGAACCCGATCGACCACCCGCACGGTGGTGGTGAGGGCAAGACCTCCGGTGGACGCCACCCGGTCAGCCCATGGGGCCAGAAAGAGGGCCGCACGCGCCACCCCAACAAGGAGAGCGACAAGCTCATCGTCCGCCGTCGTAACGCTGGCAAGAAGCGTAAGT
>Ga0182228_1000106_pt1 | contig 18922 bp, 19 predicted proteins | sample G6R1MG_19_FD_128385 | JGI IMG/M metagenome (GOLD analysis project Ga0182228, IMG submission 128385) | Miscanthus phyllosphere microbial communities from Michigan, USA - G6R3_MAIN_07NOV2016_LD1 MG | ecosystem: Host-associated > Plants > Phyllosphere > Phylloplane/Leaf | place: USA: Michigan... | reverse complement strand
GGAGAGTGAAGTACCTTACCAACAAAGACCATGTTAAAAACGAGGGGGAGAGGCAGACCTTAATCTGGCAGAGGCAACAATATGCAATGTCATCCAAAGACTGCTTGTTGCCAATGCCTCTCACTCACGATAGCGATAGGCACTCCAGCTTCTCTCAGTTGAACAGCCTTTTTGATTTTCAGGCCGTAGCTGCTATGCAGCCATTGGTCATTTCCGAAACTTCCAACAATCAGAAAGCTGGTTTTTTTTGTGAGACCTTTACAAATCTGGCCTCCTCGCTCAAGGACCAGTTCTTCGCAGTGCTTTCTAGGTCCATACGCCATTGTTCCAGTGAACATGAAAAGACGATCGTTCCAGTCAAGCACCGGTGCCGGATTATTGAGCGGTAACGTGCCCGGCATTGAAATACCGGCAGACGAGAGGCTTTGGCCTCCACCAAACTGCTTAAGCAGGCTGAATAGTTCAACGGACTCCTCGGCATCAAGCACAGCGTCACTCAGCATATTTTCCAATCGACGATAGAGAAGATTAACGACAGGATCGTCAAGATGGGTGAGGTTGCCCTCAATCCATTCTTTGAGAAAGACAGCCTCCGCTTGATTGATAGAGCCATCCGCACACAATCCTGCGCTTATTCCAATCAACGCATCCACGGATCGCCTGTCTATGCGTGCCTCGTTAAAAAAGCGACTGCTCTGAAACTCCTGATGCAAGTCGACCATTGATTTTTTCTCCTGGTTTATCTGACTCAACAGCCTTGTTGAGGTATTTCGATTGATTCGGCGTGAACGTCACGACAATTTTGGTCAATGAGCACACAAGCTGATATTTTTTTGTACGATCAATATCCAGGTCCTCGCCTCTCAGTCCCTGCCACTGGGCCAAGTACTTAAAAGATCCAGATTTTTTACGTAATTTCATGTTGCTGGAAACTCCGCCTTTCCATGACAAAATCGGTAGCTCGTTTTCCAAACATCTTTTGGCCAAATCTGGCGACGTGACTGCGAGTTCACGTCCGTTTTCCCAGCACTGGATTATGCCCTCGTCCTCTGCATCCCATATCTGAGCATGCGTTAGCCCAGATCTTGGTGGCGTATCATTTTCACGAAAGATACGAGTCATGATCCGCACTCCTGCCGGTCACTGGCCGGAGGAAAATCTGTTCCGTATCGGAGATAGGCAATGACAGCACTCTGAGTCGTTTCCAGAATCCGATCATTCATAAGGCCTGACCGAGCGTCATTGAGGCAGTAGAGCGTTACCAGCGCATAGCCATCCTTCCCTTTGGAGGCGCTAGATATCTGTATCGCACGCAGATCAGTTTTCAGAGCTGCGTTCCAGTCACTGGATGCAAGTGGGGTATTAAAGATAAGTGACCGGCTGGACAAACGGACTCCATCCTCGCTCAGCAGATGGTCGTAGCCTTTCACCCCAGCTTTGGCTTGAGGAAGAAGACTGTAGCCAAGCGCAGAAGCATGAACACGGTGCACTGCAAAGTGCCAACCACGCAGAAAATCTCCCTCATAGAAATCATTGTGAGATATCCACACGTGCCTGGTTTTCTTCGTTAACAGGCTAGAGCGATCTTTAGTTGTTGGTTTCGACATCAGCCTCTCCGTGGCTTGGATCATCCGTGCTTGTACCGGTGGAAACAGATGATGTCAATATGACTCTTCATAGCTGCGAACCAGACAGACCAGCACCACTGTCCAGACAAACTCCTCCAGCATAAAGCCAGTAGTAGAAAGATGTGACGCGAAGCGCCGCAAGTTGTATGTCGATGTAGAACATCAGCACGATAGCCATAATCCCGACTGTCGCGCCGATGCTCAGCGTCAGACATCTACCTTGAACGTTTCCGGCTCACGGAGATTCCAACACTGCATAGGCAGTAGTACGCTGCGGGGTCGAAACTTTCGAGAGGCCTTGCTGGCACTGCCATGGAGTCTGTCTCTCAATCTGCCAAGGAATCATTCATGACCACTACCAAGAAAACCGCCCTGATCATCGGTGCTTCGCGTGGCCTGGGCCTCGGGCTGGTGCAGCGCTTGACCGAACAGGGCTGGCAGGTCACCGCCACCGTACGTGATCCGCAAAACGCTGAAAACCTGAAAGCGGTCGAGGGCGTGCGCATCGAAGCGGTGGATCTGGACGAAACGGCCTCGCTTGAAGTGCTGGTCCAGAAGCTGCGCGGTGAAGTGTTCGACGTGCTGTTCGTCAATGCCGGCATCAGTGGCGCGGCACACCAGAGCGCTGCGAAGTCGACCGCTGCCGAACTCGGGCAGTTGTTCCTGACCAACGCGGTGGCACCGATTCGTCTGGCCGAACGCTTCGTCGATCAACTTCGTCCCGGCACGGGCGTCCTGGCGTTCATGAGTTCGTGGCTGGGCAGCGTCACTTGCCCGGACGGCGCAAACCTTGCGTTGTACAAGGCCAGCAAGGCTGCACTCAATTCGATGACCAATACCTTTGTCACCGAGCTGGGCGAGAACCGTCCTACCGTTTTGTCTATGCATCCGGGCTGGGTGAAGACCGACATGGGCGGCGAAAATGCCGCCATCGACGTGATGACCAGCACCACTGGGCTTGTCGAACAGCTCAATGCCTACGCCGGCAAGGGCGGCCATCACTTCATCGACTACCAGGGCAAGACGATTGCCTGGTAATCGGCTGCTCGACTAGAATCGCCGTCCTTCGCCGGGGCGCACCCGACCCCGGCGACCCTGGATCAGCAGACAGGGCAACACTGAGCTGGCTAACCTGAACCTGTCTTTCAGAGGAGCCGGCCCATGCCTGCGATCCGTATCTGGTTGAAAAATCCCCTTGCCGTTTTCACTGCCAATGACCTGGACGCCCGTGGCGGTCTGGTGATCGAAGGCGGCGTCATCACTGAAGTGCTCGCCGCCGGGCAGCTCCCGTCAAAGCCCTGCACTCAGACGTTCGATGCCCGTGAGCATGTGTTGCTGCCGGGGTTGATCAACACGCACCATCACTTCTATCAAACCCTCACGCGGGCCTGGGCACCAGTGGTCAATCAGCCTTTGTTCCCTTGGCTGAAAACCCTGTACCCGGTATGGGCGCGCCTGACGCCGGAGAAGCTCGCGGTCGCCAGCAAGGTGGCGCTGGCCGAGTTGCTGCTGTCCGGGTGCACAACCGCTGCTGACCACCACTATCTGTTTCCCGATGGGCTTGAACACGCTATCGATGTTCAGGTGCAGAGCGTTCGGGAGCTGGGCATGCGCGCGATGCTGACGCGCGGTTCGATGAGCCTGGGCGAAGCGGATGGAGGCTTGCCGCCGCAGCAAACCGTGCAGCAGGGCGAGGTGATTCTGGCCGACAGCCAGCGTTTGATCGAGACCTACCATGAGCGTGGTGACGGCGCGCAGATCCAGATCGCGCTGGCACCCTGCTCGCCGTTTTCGGTCACGCCGCAGATCATGGCCGAGAGTGCGGCCATGGCCGAAAAACTCGACGTGCGCCTGCACACCCACCTGGCTGAAACCCTCGACGAAGAAGACTTCTGCCTGCAACGCTTCGGCCTGCGCACCGTGGATTATCTGGACAGTGTCGGCTGGTTGGGACCGCGTACCTGGCTGGCCCATGGCATCCACTTTAACCCCGACGAAATCGCCCGTCTCGGCGCAGCAGGTACGGGTGTCTGCCACTGCCCGAGCTCGAACATGCGCCTGGCCTCCGGCATCTGTCCGACCCTGGACCTGCTCGCTGCTGGCGCGCCGTTGGGGCTTGGGGTCGATGGCTCAGCGTCCAACGACGCATCGAACATGATCCTGGAAACCCGCCAGGCGCTTTACCTGCAACGCCTGCGCTACGGCGCCGAAAAAATCACTCCGCAGCTCGTGCTGGGCTGGGCCACCAAGGGGTCGGCGCAATTGCTGGGACGCACTGACCTCGGTGAACTGGCGGTGGGTAAACAGGCTGATCTGGCGTTGTTCAAGCTGGACGAACTGCGCTTTTCCGGCAGCCATGATCCGCTGTCAGCGCTGCTGCTGTGCGGCGCGGACCGTGCCGATCGGGTGATGATCGCAGGACAATGGCGAGTGATCGACGGCCAGGTCGAAGGCCTTGACATCAAGCAGTTGATTGCCGATCACAGCCAGGCCGCGCGGGAGTTGATTCGGGGCTGAACGTGCGGGGCGATAATCTCAACTATCGTGCGACGCTCCGCGTCGGCATGCCGTTCAGGACGCTCTGCGTCCTCTTGCGACGCAGAGCGTGGGAGCGATAGGCAATAGGCCCTAAAGCCCCAGGCACGAGAGCATGATGAACGTCGCGAACAGCACGAAGTGGGTCATGCCTTCGATGGCATTGGTTTCGCCATCGTTGAGGTTGATGGCGGACACCAGCAGGGTGATGAAGATCATCACGGTCTGCACCGGAGTCATGGCCATCTGGAAAGGCTGGCCGCTGTATAGCGCCATGGCTTCCATGACCGGAACCGTGAGGATCACGGTCGACAGCGACGCACCCAACGCGATGTTGACCACCGACTGCATGCGGTTGGCCAGCGCGGCACGCAGGGCCGTGAGGATCTCCGGCGCGGCAGAGATGGCGGCGACCAGGATGGCGGTCATCACCGGCGGTGCACCGGTGCCTTCCAGGCCCAGGTCAACCGTCTTCGACATCACTTCGGCCAGCGCGCCGATCACCACCACGCCGACAACCAGTGTGGCAATTGAGCGGGTCAGATTGACCGGCTCTGCATGCTCTTCAGCCGTATTGGAACCCTGGCTCTGACGCTTCTTCTTTTCCGGATAGCTGTAGCTGAAAAAGTAACTGTGCGGCCCGACCTGCATGCGCAGGAACAGGGTGTAGAGCAGGATCATCGCGCCGATGGTAAACGCCGAATAGATCTTCCAGTCACCCTTGGGAATGAACTCGGGTACGACCATCGACACGCCCATCGCGGTGAGGATCATCACGCTGTAGGTGCGCGCCGAATCATCGTTGTATGACTGCTCGCCGTGCTTGATACCGCCCATCAGCGCCGCAAGACCGAGGATGCCGTTGATGTCGAGCATCACCGCCGAATAAATCGTGTCCCGCACCAGCGTTGGCGACGGCTCGTTGCTCATCATGATCGCCAGGATCACCACTTCGACCGTCACCGCCGACAGTGTGAGGATCATCGTGCCGTAAGGATCGCCGACCTTTTCCGCCAGCATCTCGGCATGGTGGGCAACGCGCATCGAGGCGCAGATGATGAACGCGACCAGCGCCAGCCCGGACACCAGCGCCACGACCTGACCGTTGCCTACCAGCACGTGCTCCAGTGGATAAGCGACGAACATGGCAATGATTGCCAGCAACAGAAACTTTTCTTGCTTGAGCAATGCGCCCATTTTTATTCCCCAAACCTTGCGACATCGCCGCGGATGTACATGAAGGTGGCCAACAGTGAAGCGTGTCAGAGTAGCTTGTGTGACAAAAGGTTTCATAAAATAGCCCGAATGCGAACCGCACCCACGCGTAAATGACTTTTGATCCCGTCGCCACGATGTGAAATAGTGCCCGCCGTTTTCAACAATAGTGCCCGCCGTTTTCTTCGCGGCCTTCAGGGCGCGCCTGTTTTTCCTGATTCCGTTTTGTTAGAAAGGACCTTTGCCATGCGTGCTTTTCGACTTCCGCATCTGCTGGCTTGCGGCCTGCTGACCCTGATGGCGAGTGCAGCCCAGGCCGCGCCTATCGACATCGATGACGGCCAACACAAAGTTCACCTGCCTGACACCCCCAAGCGCGTGGTGGTGCTGGAGTTTTCGTTTCTCGACGGACTGGCTTCGGTCGGTGTGACGCCGGTCGGTGCCGCCGACGATGGCGATGCCAACCGCGTACTGCCCAAGGTGCGCAAGGCCGTCGGCGAATGGCAGTCTGTGGGCCTGCGCTCGCAACCCAATATAGAAGTGATAGCGCGGCTCAAGCCGGACCTGATCATTGCCGACCTCGGTCGCCATCAGGCGCTGTACAACGACCTTGCCAGCCTGGCACCGACGCTGATGCTGCCGTCACGCGGCGAGGATTATCAGGGCAGTCTGAAATCTGCCGAGCTGATCGGCGTGGCGCTGGGCAAAGGCCCAGAGATGCAGGCGCGGATCGCGGAGAACCGCCAGCACCTGAAGACTGTTGCCGAGCAGATTCCGGCCAACACCAACGTGCTGTTCGGCGTCGCCCGCGAAGACAGCTTCTCGGTGCACGGCCCGCACTCTTATGCGGGCAGCGTGTTGCAGGCGATCGGTCTGAAGGTCCCGGAAGTACGCAAAGACGCCGCGCCCACCGAATTCGTCAGCCTGGAGCAGTTGCTGGCATTGGACCCGAACTGGTTGCTGGTCGGTCATTATCGTCGCCCGAGTATCGTCGACAGCTGGAGCAAGCAGCCGCTGTGGCAGGTGCTTGGCGCAGTACGCAACAAGCAGGTGGCCGAAGTTGACGGCGACAGCTGGGCGCGCAATCGCGGGATCATGGCGTCCGAGCAGATCGCCGACGATGCGCTTGCCGTACTCAAGGGCGGCAAGGCCGTGCTGAACCCGTAAATGCGCCGCTGGCTGATGGCGGGCGTGATCACCGCGACCTGCCTGGGACTGTTCTGGGTGTCGCTGTTCGCCCTGTCTTCGTTCAGCATTCGCCAGGTGGATGCCTGGAACGGGCTGATCACGCAGGGCCGCGAGGGCGGCAATATCGCTTACATCGTCGCGCAACTGCGCGTGCCACGCGCCCTGTGCGCGGCGCTGGTCGGTGCCTGCCTGGGCGTGGCGGGCGCGTTGATGCAGGGCATCACCCGCAACCGTCTGGCCTCCCCGTCATTGTTTGGCGTCACGGCGGGCGCAGCGTTGGGGCTGGCGCTGTTTTCCACAGGTCTGGTCGCTCTGCCCTTCCCCGGTGGCGCTCTTTTAATGACCTGCCTCGGCGGTGCACTGGCATGGATCACCGTGTTCAGTCTTGGCGGTGCATGGTCACCCGCCACGGCTCAGGGCCGACTGGTGCTGGCGGGTGTCGCCGTCGCCGCGCTGTGCGCAGCCTTGACCCGTCTCACCGTAATTCTTGTCGAAGCGCAGGCGCAAAGTGTCCTCAACTGGCTGGCTGGATCGCTGGCCAATGTCGGCGCGGCGCAATTGCAACTGCTCTGGCCGTGCACGCTGATCGGCGTGGTGCTGGCGATTGCCTGTGCGCCGCGCTTGAACCTGATCAACCTCGGTGAAGACGCTGCGCGTTCGCTGGGCGTGCGCATCGGTGCGTTACGCCTGCTGGTATTCGTGCTCAGTCTGCTGCTGGTTGGCGCCAGTGTCTGTGCAGTCGGGCCGATCGCCTTTGTCGGCCTGATCGCGCCGAACATCGCTCGCCAGTGGCTGGGCAATGACTACCGCTGGCTGATCCCGATCAGCGCCGGCCTGGGCGCGGCCATCGTGCTGGCCTCGGACCTGATCAGCCGCGCCGTGGCCTTCCCGGTGGAAACACCGGCCGGGGTAGTGACGGCATTGATCGGCGCGCCGTTCTTTCTGTTTCTGGCGAGGCGTGCGCTATGAACCACCCGCGCTCAAGGCTGTTGCTGCTGATGACTCTGCTGGCACTCGCCCTGCTGCTGAGCCTCAGCGCTGGCACCGTGTGGCTGACACCCGGCGCCGTGCTCGATCACCTGATCGCCCACGACAGCAAGGACTTCGAAGTCTGGAATCACCGCCTGCCACGCGGCCTGATCGCAATCATGACCGGCTGCGCGTTCGGCCTGGCTGGCGCCATCGTGCAAGGCGTGATTCGCAACCCGCTGGCCTCGCCGGAAATCCTCGGCGTCACCCAGGGTGCCGGGCTGGCGCTGACCATTGCGATTATCGGCCTGCCACAGTTACCGGTATCGGCGCTGCCGTTTGTGGCGTGTCTGGGCGGCGCGGCGGGTGCGCTGCTGCTGGCGTTGTACAACACCGGCGTGCAGTTTTCCGGGGTGCGTTTCGCGCTGTCCGGGGTGGCGATTGCGGTGACGCTGTCGAGCATCACCGAGTTCCTGATCCTGTCCAACCCGCTGGATATCAACACCGCCCTGCTGGCGCTGACCGGCAGTTTGTGGAGCCGCAACTGGCACCACGTCTTGCTGGCCACGCCGCTTCTGCTGCTGATCCCGCTCAGCCTGCTGCTGGCCAAACCACTGAACCTGATCGGCCTGGGTGACGAGGCGGCGCAGAGCCTGGGCACCGGCCTCACGCGTACGCGCTGGCTGTCGATGGGCAGTGCCGTGCTGTTGACCAGCCTGGGGGTGGGCATTATAGGCCCGGTGAGCTTCGTCGGCCTGGTCGCACCACACATGGCCCGTCGTCTGGTCGGCGGTCATCATCATTACCTGCTGCCCGCCTCGATGGTGCTGGGTGCGTTATTACTGGTGCTGGCAGACACGCTGGGACGCACGCTGATCGCGCCCAGCGAAATTCCGGCCGGGATTCTCACGGCGGTGATCGGCGCTCCGTATTTCCTCTGGCTGCTGGCCCGATTCAAAGGTTGATCCCATGACTATTCTGAAGGCGCAGCAACTCGACATCGGCTACGGCGCAACGCGCATCGTGCAAGACCTGTCGTTCAGCCCGCCGCCTGCGCAGGTCACTGCGCTGATCGGCCCCAATGGCTGCGGCAAATCCACCCTGCTCAAGGCCTTCGCCCGAATTCTCACCCCGCAATCGGGCAGTCTCAGTCTGGATGGCACGGCCTACCGCCAGCTGTCGGCCAACGAGCTGGCGCGCAAGGTGGCTTTTCTGCCGCAAGTGCTGCCGATTCCGGAAGGCGTCAGCGTGCGCCAGCTGGTGGCGTACGGCCGCAGTCCGCACAACAGTCTGTGGGGTCGCCTGAGTGGCGCCGATCAACGCAGTGTCGATCAAGCCTTGCAGCGCATGGAGCTGGACACACTGGCCGAGCGCCCGCTGTCGGATCTGTCCGGCGGGCAACGACAGCGCGCCTGGCTGGCGATGATCCTTGCGCAGGACGCGGCCATCGTCCTGCTCGACGAGCCGACCACCTATCTGGACATCAGCCATCAGGTCGAGCTGCTGGACCTGATGCGTGAGCTGAGCGCCGAAGGCAAGACGGTGATTACCGTGCTGCATGACATCAATCAGGCCTGCCGCTACGCCGACCACCTGGCGGTCATGCAGGGTGGACGTCTGGTGACCTGCGGCGCGCCGGGCGATGTACTGACGGCCGAGCTGGTCTGCCAGGTGTTCGATGTGCAGGTGCAGATCATGCGCGAACCCGTGGCAGGCACGCCGATGTGTATCGTCGAGCGCAGCACGCGCTGCACCAGTTAGCGGCGTAACCTGCAGCGTCTGCACCTTCCCGCTGCATGGTGAAACAGGCAGGCAAGCGGCAAAGCGCGCCAGCATCGTAAGTTGTCCTGTTGGTCAGTTATTTGCATTGTCGGGGTATGCACTCCAACAAGACCGCAAGGAGCTAGACCCGATGCACCTGACCAACCCACGTCGTCCTCTGAAAAAACTGCTGTGTGCCATGGCCGCCGTTGTCGGCATTGGCTCCAGCCTGCTCGCCTCGGCAGCCGATCCGCTGAAAGTCGGATTCGTCTACATCGGCCCCATCGGCGACCACGGCTGGACCTATCAGCATGAACAGGGCCGTCAGGCGATGGTCAAGGCGCTGGGTGACAAGGTGACCAGCAGCTACGTGGAAAACGTGCCGGAGGGCGCGGACGCCGAGCGGGTTATCCGCAACATGGCCAAGGGTGGTTATGACCTGATCTTCAGTACCTCGTTCGGCTACATGAACCCCACGCTGAAAGTCGCCAAGCAGTTCCCCAAGGTGAAGTTCGAGCACGCGACCGGCTACAAGCAGGACAAGAACATGGGCACTTATCTGGCCCGTACCTATGAGGGTCGCTACGTGAGCGGCTACATCGCCGCGAAGATGACCAAGACCAAGAAGATCGGTTATGTCGCTTCGTTCCCGATTCCTGAAGTGCTGCGCGACATCGACGCCATCCAGCTGGCGCTGAACAAATACAACCCGGGCACCGAGATCAAGGTGGTGTGGGTCAACTCCTGGTTCGATCCGGGCAAGGAAGCCGATGCGGCCAATGCGTTGATCGATCAGGGCGTGGACGTGGTGTTCCAGCACACCGACAGCCCTGCGCCGATCCAGACCGCTGAGCGTCGCGGCGTGTATGCCGTCGGTTATGCCTCGGACATGGCTCACTTCGGACCGAAAGCAGTGCTGACCTCCATCGTCAACAACTGGGGCCCGCACTACATTCAGGCCGCCGAAGGCGCCATCGCAGGGACCTGGAAACCACAGGATTACTGGGGCGGCCTGAAGGAAGGAACGGTCGAATTGCCGATCAGCGACGTGGTGCCTGCTGACGTGAAGGCCGAAGCGCAGAAGATCATTGCCAGTATTGAAAGCGGCGAATTCCACCCGTTCACCGGTCCGATCAAGGACCAGAACGGCACCGTGAAAATTGCTGACGGTGTGGTCGCGACCAACGCCGAGCTGGCATCGATGAACTACTACGTCGAAGGCATCAAGGCCGAGCTGCCCAAGTAATCAGTCCGCCACTTGCCTGACCATCGTGCCTGCTGCGCCAGGCACGATCATCGACACCCGACACTTCCTTTCAGGACCGGTTAATGGACCAGCTTCCCGTCATCGACATCGCCCCGCTCTACGGCACGGACACTCAGGCCTGGCAGGATGTTGCCGGGCAAATCGACAATGCCTGTCGGGCATGGGGCTTCTTTTACATCAAGGGCCACCCGATCAGCGCGCAACGCATCGAGCAGGTGCAATCGGCGGCAAAGGACTTCTTCGCCCGGCCGGCAGCTGAAAAGCTCCTGATCGATATCACCCAAAGCACCCATCATCGCGGCTACGGCGCCATCGCGACCGAACAACTGGACCCCAGCCTGCCGAGTGACCTCAAGGAAACCTTCGACATGGGCCTGCACCTGGATGCCCGTCATCCCGACGTGCTGGCGGGCAAACCGCTGCGTGGGCCAAACCGGCATCCGGACATTCCCGGCTGGGAAGCGCTGATGGAGCAACACTATCTGGACATGCAGGCGCTGGCGCAAACCCTGCTGCGCGCCATGACCCTGGCACTGGGCATCGAGCGCGATTTCTTCGATCAGCGCTTCAAGGACCCGGTCAGCGTGCTGCGCATGATTCATTACCCGCCGCGTGATACAGCGACCTCGGCCGAGCAACAAGGCGCAGGCGCACATACCGATTATGGCTGCATCACTCTGCTGTATCAGGACACAGCGGGCGGCTTGCAGGTGCGTGATGTGCGTGGCGAATGGGTCGACGCGCCACCGCTTGACGGTACCTTCGTGGTCAATCTGGGCGACATGATGGCGCGCTGGAGCAACGATCGTTATCTGTCCACGCCGCACCGGGTCATCAGCCCGCTCGGGGTCGATCGCTACTCCATGCCGTTCTTCGCCGAACCGCACCCCGACACGCGCATCGAATGCCTGCCCGGTTGCCAGAGCGACGATCATCCTGCCCGCTATCCGGTGACCACCTGCGCCGAATTTCTGCTGTCGCGCTTCGCGGATACCTACGCTTATCGCCGCGAACAGGAGGCAAGTTGAACGTTCGGTCAGGTTTTACCCTGCGCAGCGACGTGCATCTGTAGAATGTCCGGGATCTGCACCTGATGAGAAAAGAATATGTACGACTGGTTGAACGCCCTGCCCAAGGCAGAACTGCACTTACACCTCGAAGGCTCGCTGGAACCCGAGTTGCTGTTCGCCCTGGCCGAGCGCAACAGGATTGCCCTGCCGTGGGATGACGTCGAAACCCTGCGCACGGCGTATGCCTTCAACAACCTGCAGGAATTCCTCGATCTGTATTACCGGGGCGCAGACGTATTGCGCACCGAACAGGACTTCTACGACCTGACGTGGGCCTACCTGCTGCGCTGCAAGGCACAGAACGTTATCCACACTGAACCGTTCTTCGATCCGCAAACCCACACCGACCGTGGCATCCCGTTCGAAGTGGTACTGGCCGGGATTACCGGTGCGCTGAAAGATGGCAAGTCGAAGCTGGGCGTCGACAGCGGCCTGATCCTGAGTTTCCTGCGCCACCTGTCCCAGGAAGAAGCCGAAAAAACCCTCGATCAGGCGCTGCCGTTCCGTGATGCGTTCGTTGCCGTGGGCCTCGACAGCTCGGAGATGGGCCATCCGCCGAGCAAGTTCCAGCGTGTGTTCGATCGCGCGCGCAACGAAGGCTTCCTGACTGTGGCTCACGCCGGGGAAGAAGGTCCGCCGGAATACATCTGGGAAGCACTGGACCTGCTGAAGATAGAGCGCATCGACCACGGTGTTCGCGCCATCGAAGACGAGCGGCTGATGCAACGCATCATCGACGAACAGATCCCGCTGACCGTCTGCCCGCTGTCCAACACCAAGCTTTGTGTGTTCGACGACATGGCCCAGCACAACATCCTCGACATGCTCGAGCGTGGCGTGAAGGTCACCGTCAACTCGGACGACCCGGCCTACTTCGGTGGCTACGTGACCGAGAACTTCCACGCGCTGTACACCCACCTGGGCATGACCGAAGATCAGGCCAAACGCTTGGCGCAAAACAGCCTGGATGCACGACTGGTCAAGCCCTAAAGAGGGAATGAGCGGGTGACATCCATCGCTGCTCATGCTCTGCGTCGCAGAGGACGCAGAGCGTCAGGAACTGCATACCAAGGCGGAGCATTGGCACGATAGTGGTGGGGCAGGCGCCTCCATCGTTCCTCACGCTCCGCGTGGGAATGCCTTTCGCGACGCTCTGCGTCGCAAGAGAACGCGGAGCGCGCAGAACTGCGTGCCGACGCGGACCGGTGGTACGTTAGTGGTGGAGCGCGCCACACCTGCCGCTCCCGTCAGGCCGCCGCTGCGATCTTGCTGATTTCCCGCTGCCCACTGGATGAGACCTGCAAGGTGCTGGACTCTTCAGTGGTGCGCAGCCAGCCCATCTGAATGAAAAGCTGCAACAACCCCGCCCCCAGCGCGCCGCCCAGATGCGGGTTGCTATCGTTCCATTTCGGACAGACACACACCGTTTCGCGCTTGCGTTGCGCCAGTGCGGGAATGTAGATACCGCGTTCGGCAAATCTGGCCACACCCTTGCTGGTAACTTCGACGCGCTTCTCCTGCTGTTCTATCCAGCCCGCCTCCAGCAGGCGCTGATAAAGCTCGGCAGCCATCTCGCCACCCAGATGATCGGAGCAGACTCTTGCGCGGCGCAGCGGCAAGGGCGGCGCAGGCTGGGCAAAGCGACGATTGATCTGTTCAGCACTGGCCAGCGAAGCACAGGCCAAGGCCTCGACCGCCGCCCCCACTTCCGGCGCAGCTAGGCGAAAGAAGCGCTTGCGGCCGCGGACCTCCTGTTTCAACAGACCACCACTGGTCAGCCGCGCCAGATGGGCGCCGGCAGAAGAAGTCGAGAGTCCCGCCAGGATTGCCAATTCATCGGCAGGGCGAGCAGTACCATCCATCAGTGCCCAGATCATTGCGCTGCGCTTGGGGTCAGCCAGCAAGGTTGCGATCTGGCTGATGCAAGGTCCGTATTCCATGTGTTCACTCCCTGTTGAAACATTCATCTATGGTGATGACTGGGTGAAAGCAATCACGCCTCGATAGAGTTGAACGTGGCTCTTATATGTCATGACAAGTATAAACTCTATGCCCTCCGCCCCCGTTGGATGAAAAACGCCTCTTACACACGGTGGGTACACCACGACGCAAAAAATCGCCCAAGTATGGCGTGCTCCATCAACATCAAGTTATTCCCGCGAATACACCGCAACCCCTCTATTCAAGGGGTTTGCAGCGACACTTCAAAAGAGGATTAAAAAGACAAGCGTAATGGCTATGACAAAAATGCCAAATCCACTCAACAACAGTCAGTTTCAACTTTGTTCCGGCAGCGAAACTTCGCGTTATTGAACGGCCGTCGAAAATTATATTTTCCGACATTTCCGAAGGCCATTTCCTACTGGGGCGCGGCGATTAAAACACGCTGGCGGACGACAGACTTACAGCATGTTGCTTACACCGTGACCTGAGCATTTCCAGTAACAGAATGACAGGCTTGCTGAGTTGCGCCCGATGCGCGCACAACAGGTTCAATGGCGCCCGCTCCCCGATCAGGTCGGGCATCAACACTTTCAGGTGCCCGGCCCGCACATCAGCGGCCACGTCCAGCCAGGATTTGTACGCCACACCTTCGCCCGCCACCGCCCAGCGGCGCACCACGTCGGCATCGTCGCTGAACCGGTTGCCGCTGACCGTCAGACTTATTTCGCGCTTGCCGTCGTTCAGCGTCCAACGGTCATGAACGCGATCACCGAGCATGAACAGCAGGCAGTTATGCTGCGCCAGTTGCTCGACCTGATGCGGCTCGCCATGACGCTGCAGGTAACTCGGCGCCGCACACAGTACCCGGCGGTTGTCAGGCAACACCGGCAGTGCGACCAGGCTGGAGTCTTCCGGCTCGCCGTAGCGCAGCGCCACGTCGACAGGCTGGCGGAACAGATCGGCAATACGATCACCCAGCAGCAGACGCACAGTCAGTTGCGGATGCTGCTGTTGAAATTCGTCGAGCCACGGCAACAGCACGTTGCGCCCCAGGTCCGATGGCGCCGAGAGTTGCAGCACGCCCTCGCAACGGTCCTGGCTGCTGGCCAGCAAACGCCGCCCCTCCTCAAGGCTGCCCAGCGCGGCACGCGCGTATTCCAGAAACCCCTCGCCTTCGGCAGTCAGGCGCAGGCTGCGCGTCGAACGGGCCAGCAAGCGCGCGCCCAACTGCCGTTCGATACGCTTGAGCGCCGCGCTGGCAACCGCCGCAGACAGGTCCATGACCCGCGCTGCGGCAGAAAGGCTGCCCAGATCCGCTGCACGTACGAACAACTGCAAGTCATCAAAACGCAGCATCAAGGCCCCGTATTATCAAAATAAAATTGAAAGAGCCTGCCGTTTTAGCGGGTTTTATCTTTGCTGGAAATAGCCAATGATCTCTTCATCATTTTCTTTCGGAGACGCCCCTGACATGAAAGCCATTGCGTACTATCAGTCCCTGCCCATCAGCGACGTGAAATCATTGCAGGATATCGAGCTGCCCGAGCCGGTGGCTGGCGATCGCGATCTGCTGGTCGAGGTCAAGGCCATCTCCGTCAACCCGGTGGACACCAAGATCCGCCAGAACGTCCAGCCTGAGGACGGTGCAGGCAAAGTGCTGGGCTGGGACGTGGCCGGAGTGGTCAAAGCCGTCGGCAGCCAGGTCACGCTGTTCAAGCCGGGCGACAAGGTGTTCTATGCAGGCTCTCTGACCCGGCCAGGTGCCAATAGCGAGTTGCACGTGGTGGATGAACGCATCGTTGGCCACATGCCCAAGACCCTGAGCTTCGCCCATGCGGCGGCGCTGCCATTGACAGCCATCACCGCCTGGGAACTGCTGTTCGAGCGACTGCAGATCCCGCAGCAAAAAGGTGAAGGCGCACACAGCCTGCTGATCGTCGGTGCTGCCGGTGGCGTGGGTTCGATCCTGACCCAGCTGGCGCGCAAACTGACCTCGCTGAAAGTCATCGGCACCGCCTCGCGGCCCGAGACCGAAAGCTGGGTCAGCGAACTGGGCGCGCACCATGTGCTGGATCACAGCAAGCCGCTGAGCGAAGAACTCAAGCGCGTCGGCCTGAACCACGTCACTCATGTGGCCAGCCTGACCCAGACCGAACAGCATCTGGATCAGCTCGTCGAGGCACTCAAGCCACAAGGCAAGCTGGCGCTGATCGACGACCCCAAATCGCTGGATGTGTCGAAACTCAAGCGCAAGAGCCTGTCGCTGCATTGGGAGTTCATGTACACCCGGTCGATGTTTGAAACCGAGGACATGATCGAGCAGCACAACCTGCTCAACCGGGTTGCCGAGCTGATCGACGCCGGTACGCTGAAAACCACCTTTGGCGAGCACTTCGGCACCATCAATGCCGAAAACCTGCGCCGCGCTCATGCCCTGCTGGAAAGCGGCAAGGCCAAGGGCAAGGTCGTGCTGGAAGGTTTCTGAGCCACAGAGGCCTGAGCCGTGTGAAGTCGATGGTATCAGTCACGCCCGGCGCGACTGACACCACCGCTTTGGCGATCAGGCGGTCTGGAGCGATGCGTCGCGCCGTGCCTGCGCACGGCGCGTCAGCACCGAGATGCCCACAGTCAGCACGCCGCACAAGCTGATGACCAGCGCCATTGGCGTGGCCGTGCCATCATGCAGCAAGCCCACCAGACTGGCGGCGACGGCGGCAACGCTGAATTGCAGGCATCCCAGCAACGCCGACGCACTGCCCGCGCGCGCCCACTGGCCATTCATGGCGCAGGCCGATGCATTGGGGATGATGCACCCAAGACTCGCCACACAAATGAACAGCGGCACCAGCAGCGGCCAAAGCGCTTCGGTGCGTAGCAAGCTGATCGCCAGCAACACCAGCCCCGCAGCCAGGTAGATCCAGACCGTGCGCGACAGCAAAAACGCCGGACCGGTCTTGCGCAGAATACGCGCATTGATCTGCGCCACCAGAATGAAGCCCGCCGCATTCATCCCGAACAGCCAGCCGTAATGCTCGGCAGGCACGCCATACAGCTTGATGAACACAAACGGCGAGCCCGCGACGTAAGCGAACATCCCGGCCATGGCGATGCCACCGGTCAGCGCATGACCAATGAACACGCCGTCCTTGAACAGATTGAGGTACTGGCCCAGCGCGCCGCTCAACGGCTGGCGCGGCGTGGTGGCCGGCATGCTTTCCGGCAGCCCCAGTGCGACGGCCGCCAGACAGGCACCGCTGAACAGGGCCAGGCTGACGAAGATCGATTGCCAGCCAAAGGTGCTGACCAGCACGCCGCCCAGCATGGGAGCCAGAATCGGTGCCAGGCCCATGACCAGCATCAGTTGCGAGAAGACCTTGGCCGACTCGACAGCGTTGCACTTGTCGCTGACGATGGCGCGCGACAAGACCATTCCGGCACAGCCACCCAGCGCCTGCACGAAGCGTGCAGCGATCAGCCATTCAAGACTCGGCGCAAAGGCGCAGGCGACCGAGGCCAGCATGAACAGGGTCACGCCAACCAGTAACGGAATGCGCCGACCGAACCGGTCAGCCACCGGACCATAGGCCAGTTGTCCCAGGGAAAGCCCCAAAAAGTAGGCCGCCAGGGTCAGCTGTACGTGTTTTTCATCGGTCCCGAAATACGAGGCCATGGCCGGAAAGCCAGGAAGATAGAAGTCGATGGCCAGAGGGCCGAAGGCGCTCAATGAGCCAAGGATAAGGATCGTTCGTAGATTCATCGGGTGTCCATTAACGGATGCAGAGCAACGGGCTAGTTTACCCGGCTTACCTTGCAGAGAACGACGGACGGGGGAATTAATTCAAAATTTTTCAATGTTTACAGACCGGGAGACCGCCTTGATCTCCCGGGTCTGGATCATGCCGGCTGCGCCTGATAACCCTCTTCGCTGATCAGGCTGACAATCCGCTCGGGCGACAAACTGCTTTGCACCTTGACCTGTTTACTGGCCAGTTCGACCTGAACATCGGCGCTCGGATCGTCATGCTTGATGGCCTCGGTCACCGCGCGAACACAGTGCCCGCAGGTCATGCCTTGAACGTTGAATAACTGCATGGTGTCACTCCTTCAGTGATGAACAGTGAGCATCTTCAACCTTGTCATCATGGGAAGGTCAAGTTTCTGTCATTGCTGCCGGGCTGGCATTCGGCGTAATCGTGAGCCAAGCTGAGTGATCGACACCTATACCGTCAGCCACATTTACATCAGGAGTATCAGCGATGCGCTGGTCAGCAGTCAGCCTCTTCAGCATTCTCGGTTTCCTGGCTATCACCCCTGCCACTCAGGCGGCTCAGGACTACGGCATCCTGATCATTTCCCGCGAGCGCCTGGAAGTCGCGACTTCCTGCGAGATCGGCATCTACGTTCAGGACCGCCTGGCCGGCAGGCTGTTTCAGGAAGACTCGGTGTCCTTCAACCTGCCGGCAGGTGAAGTCTCGGTGCGGCTGAGCACCCTGCGCGGCAATGTCGTGGGCTGTGAACCCGGCATGGAAGCGCCGCGCAGCACCAAGATTCAGCTGCGCTCCGGGGATATCCTCAAGTACCGCATTGCTACCGACCTCAACGGGCTGTACCTCAAGAAAGCCGACCTCAACTATTGATTCGCGCTTGACCTTGCCCATATGGCAAGGTTGATCCTTGCAGGCAGCCAGCCTCAGGGAGTGATTCACATGCAAGACACCACCACCTTCGACCTGCCGATCAGCGGCATGACCTGCGCCAGTTGCGCAGGTCGGGTCGAGCGTGCCCTGGCCAAAGTGCCGGGGGTCAACAGCGTAACGGTCAACCTGGCCAATGAACGCGCCCATGTAGACACCGCAGCGCACACCGATCCGCAAACCCTGATCGACGCCGTCAGCCGCGCCGGTTATGGCGCCACCCTGAGCCAGGATCGTCACGCCGAAGCCGATCAAAAAGCCCGTCACTTGCATAACGAGCGCTGGGCCTTGCTGCTGGCCATCGCGCTGGCGCTGCCGCTGATCCTGCCGATGCTGCTGACCCCGCTGGGCGTGCACTGGATGCTGCCCGCGTGGGTGCAGTTTGCGCTGGCGACGCCGGTGCAGTTCATCCTTGGCGCACGCTTTTACGTGGCCGCCTGGAAAGCCGTGCGCGCAGGTGCCGGCAATATGGACCTGCTGGTCGCCATCGGTACCAGCGCCGGCTACGGCCTGAGCGTCTATCAATGGCTGCACGCTGCGCCTGGCACAACGCCGCATTTGTATTTCGAAGCATCGGCGGTGGTGATCGCGCTGGTGCTGCTGGGCAAATACCTGGAAAGCCGCGCCAAGCGTCAGACCGCCAGTGCTATC
>Ga0182228_1000104_pt1 | contig 19269 bp, 27 predicted proteins | sample G6R1MG_19_FD_128385 | JGI IMG/M metagenome (GOLD analysis project Ga0182228, IMG submission 128385) | Miscanthus phyllosphere microbial communities from Michigan, USA - G6R3_MAIN_07NOV2016_LD1 MG | ecosystem: Host-associated > Plants > Phyllosphere > Phylloplane/Leaf | place: USA: Michigan... | reverse complement strand
GACGAAAAGTGGCGGCCAGTTGAGTCCGGCACATTCCCTCTGGCTGATGCTGGGGCCTTTCGCAACCGCGTGGGCCTCCTGCGGGGAGCGGGTAATGCGGTCACGCTCGGGCAAGCGGAAGGCTTCCTCGTTGCTGTCCGCGAAAGTCTGATGGGGCGGGGCGCGTGACCCCGCCCGCCTGATCAGCCGAGCCGCTTGTTGATCGCGCCGTCGAGCCGATCAAGCGCCGCATCCGTCCGCGCGCGAGCATCGGCATAGGCGGACTTGAGCGCCGCCTGCTCCTTCGGCTTCCCGTCGAACAGGTCGGTCACGATGCCGACCAGCGACTCGGCCGTCTTGAGCTCCGCCTCGCGGCCGGTGAGCGTGGCGAGGGCGGCGAGCGCGTCATGCGCCTGCTGGAACGTGGGCAGCTTCATCGTGCGGCTCCTGCCGTGCAGGGCGCGTCGGGCGCGCCGGTGGAGAGGGTGCGGACGGCGTTGACCGCGCAGGTCGCTTGGCTGACCGCTGCGCGATAGCTGGCGGCATTGCCGGTGTCGTAGGCGGCACGGACGGCGCGGACGGCGACGCGGGCCTGCGCGACGCGGGCCTTGAGCGCCGGCAGCTTGTCGGTGGGCACGACGCCGGTCTGCACCGCCAGCGTGGCGAGGTCAGCTGCAGCTGCGACCGCCGTCTCGAACGCGATCCCGGCGCTCTCGTCGATGGTCGTGCGATCGGCGAGGACAACGGGCGGCGGGGCGTTCACGCTGTCGGCGACAGTCGCAACCGTGTCGGCGTCCATCGTGCCCGGCGGGATGGTGGCGCAGGCGGAGATCGCCAGCGCGGCGGCAAGGGTGAAGGCGAAGCGCATAGTTCATGGTTCCTGTACGGCTGGAGGGGGTGAGGGCTGCGTGACGATCGCGACGCTGTTGGGCGCCGACTCCGCGACCGTGACTGCCTCCGCCTTCGCGCGCAAGTTCCGGCGCGTCCGCCACCACGTCAACACCACCGGCACTACGATCGCGAGCACCGTGGCGCCGTCGCTTGACTGGAGCCACTGGAGGATGCCGGTGAGGTCGCGCGCGCCGATCAGCTTCACGAGGATCGGGAACGCGGCGGCGACGATCGCGATGTCGCGGACGACGGTGTTCGCGACCACCGGGACGGCGGACGGGTTGACGATGATGGGGGCGTTCGTTTCGGTCATGGCAGGATCAGTCCCTTCGCCTTGGCGGTGCGTAGCTGGCGGTCGGCGATGCCGTTGCGCCCGCCGTTGATCTTGCGCGTGATGCGCTCAAGGTCGTCGGCGTCGGCCATGGCGTTGATGCCGTTCACCGACCAGAACCGCGCCGACGTCATCATGCCGATTGCCGGCTGCGCGACGATCGCCGGGTTGGCCTCAAGGTCGATGCCGAGATCCTCGCCAGCCTCCCGATAGTTGTTGCGACCGGTGAGCTGGATCGGCCCGCGTCCGTGGAAGAGCGCGCCGTCGCCGGGAATGACGTTGCCGAGATCCTTCCGCCCGTCGTACCGCGCGAAGTAGGACGCGCCGCCGATCTCCTCCATGTAGACGAAGCCGCCGCTTTCGTGTGCCGTCTGCCCGATGAAGTGGGCGAGCCGCAAGGGGCTGTCCATGATGCCGTAGGTGCGGAGGTGAACGTTGGCGCCAAGGGCGAGATCGCGCGCGCGCTGTGGCCCTGCGCCCATCGCGACGAACAGTGCGGCGAGGGTGACGCGGCCGGGGTTGCCGTCGTCGCCCACCTTGAGCCGCCGCTGCATTGGCTTCCAATCAATCACGGTGTCGTTCCTCCCTCGTCCAGCGCCTCGGCGTCGCCCAGCGCGGCCGCAGCGATCACGCCGCTTGCGATACCAGCTTTCTCCGTTGCGCGCGCCTGGCGCGCCTCCGCCCGCATCGCGCGCACCTTGTCAACGGCGGCGGCGGCTCGTTCGGGGTTGACCTCGATCATCAGCATCAGCGCGTCGAGGCATGCCTCAAGGTTCTGGATCGTGTGCCGGTCGGCCCGCTGCTCAAGCTCGAGCTGGGCGATTCGCGCGCGCATTCGCTTCATCTCCAGCGCGCGCTCGCGGAGCAGGTTGCCCTCGCGCTCCTGCGTGAGCTTCCGATTGATCGGGCCTTGCCGGATCAGGATGGTGAACAGCGTGATCACGCCGGTCCAGATGCCGACCCCGCCTGGCGTGATCTCCTTCAGCCAGTCGAGCACGTCACTCATCGTCGGCGTCCTCGACCGTCTGCACGACGAGCGGGCCGCGACCATAAGAGAACATGAGGCTCAACACGTAGAGGGCGACCAAGGCGCCGGCGACGAACAGCGCCTTCCAAGCCTCATCCCAATGTGGGGCGACCAGCCACCGGAGATTGTGCCCGAGGAACAGCGACGCGACGAGGAACACGGCGAGGCGCATCGGGTCGCCTCGGCGGACGTGATCACGCTTGCGGAATGCGGCGGTGAATGCGCCACCAAGTGCAACGACCAGCACCACCGACCAGACGATGATGTTCGCGAGCCAATAGGGGGCCATCAACGGTTCCTCTCAGCGCGCCTTGCGCGGGCCATGCGGACCCGAGACGCGATCACGTCGAAAACGAGCGACCCGAGCTGATAGGCCCCGATCAGGCATCCGGTAACGGCCAGCCAACTCGATTCCACCCCACGCTCCTACGATCGCGACCTGCGCCCATGCCGCCCAGCTGAGATAGTCCAGGCCGCGATACATCGCCCAATCGGCGTTGACGTTAGCGATGACCTTGGCGCCGACCGAGGCATGACAAACGAGTTCGATGACGTAGAGCACACCAACGGCGATCTGCCACATGGAGATGGTTCCATATTGGCGGAGTAGCAGCAGGATCGAGAATCCCGCAGCGTAGTCGAACATGGCGAACACGGGCCACGGATACTTGCTCGCCCACGTCGGCACGTCGGGCGCGGTGGCGGCCACGAACGCGGTGCACAACGCCCAGTTGACGAGCAGGATGGCGGCCGTTCCTCCCATGCGCTTGTCGCGCAGATGCACGGCGACCGCGACGAGCGCGACGAGGCACAGGAAGAACGGCCAGTCCACGTCAGTTTCCGCCGAGGCCGGGCTCGGGCGGCGGGGGCGGGGGAGGCGGGTTGCCACCGCCGTTGTTGCCGCTGTCGGCGGTCGACACGCCGCCGTGGTGCGCGATCTGTGCGGCGACCCATTTGGCGACCTCGACCTGCCATGCGGAGAGGTCGGCGAGATACTTGGCGATGTTGGGTGGCATAGGTTCCTCCGGTGTCGGGGGCTGACCTATAACAAGCGGCACGGGTGGCGGTAAGGCCGTCAGATCACGCCCAGTCGTCGACCTGAAAACCCCACTTCGTGTTGAGGGGGTCGAGCCGTTCGTACCGGTCAAGGCGGGAGAACAGCGACCAGTGGATGCGCTCGTTCAGCCCCGGCCCCGCGTCGGGATCCTCGATCACGAGCACCGATCGGCTGCTGCCACGGTCGAGCTGCAGCGCGTACAGCGCGCGCACCTCGTCACCGGTGAGGTCGCCGAGCGTCCACGCCCACGACCCGGCGCGGGCGCCCTCGTCAATGCTGAACCCGCCGCCGAACAGCCGCGAGACGGTGCCGGTGTCGGTCACCGCTCGACCGCCGCCGTATTCCTGCCCGTAGGTTGGGCGGAAGGCGCGCCCGGCCGCAACGGTGCCGACGACGGTGCCGACCGCGAAGTTGCCCGAGATGCGGAGGAAGCGTGCAGAGAACGGCGTGTCGAACATGCGGAGGAAGTGGCGGCGCGGCTCGATCGCATCGCTTTCCGCCGCCGCGATGGTGCCGCCGTCCTGCTCGGAGGGTCCACCGGTGCCGTATCGGACGGTCGCCGTACTGCCCGCCGCCGCGTTCGTGTAGCCGAGGAACAGCGTGTCGATCAGCTGCACCGCGCCGAGGTCGATGTCGATCGTACCTCCGCCGCCGGTCGCGACCGCCGCCTCCTTCGGGTCGGGAGTGGCGAGCAGCGGTGCGCCAGTGAGCGTGCCGCTGGTCGCCACGATGGAATAGGGTCGGACGATCGCCAGAACGCTCATGCCCCCCTCCGTAGCACCGTGAGCGTCGTCGTGCGCCCGTCCTCCGCCTCGGCCGCGCCAATGACGAAGCAGATCGGCGCCGTCTCATAGCCGAGCCGGTCGCCTCGAATGCGCCGCTGCGTGCCGATCAGATCATGCCGCAAGCCCTTCACGACGATGCGGTCGCGCGACAGTGGACCGGCGAGGAACAGCGCCTGGCGCGTTGCTTCCGCCTGCGCGTCATCCTTCAGCGCCAGCGGCGAGATGATCGTCGAGTTCTGCGCCTTGTCGCCCCAGCGCGTCGCAGCGCCCGCCACGTTCGTCGTGACGTAGCGCGCGGGCGCCTTCAGCCACGCGGCATAGCCGGGTTCAACCGCCATCGTCGGTCTCCTCGTCGGTCAGTGCCGGCGGCTCCCCCAATGCGGACAGCCCGGCGCGGATCGCGTCCAGCCACGGGCGCACGTTGATGTCATTCGCGAGCTTGGCAGGCAGCGCGTCGATCTGCTGGCGGATGGCGTCGACGTCCAGCTTCTCGCGCGTCTCCATGATGATCGCCCGCCGCGCTCGTGCGGCCTTGGCGTTCGCGCGGCGCTGCTTCTCCTGCTCGTCCATCATGCGGCTCCTGTTTCGGTCGGCGTGATCGCCTCAATCTCTTCCACCGTTTCGGCCGAAGCGACGCGCGCGGCAAGGTCATCGGCGACTTGCGCCGCCTGCACGACGGCGGCGGCGCGCGCGCGGATCACCTCGTCCAGCTTGGCGCGGCGCGCGGCCTCGACCGGATCGGCGTCGATCAGCGTGCCGCCGGCGAAAGGCCCGCCGTCCGCGATCAGCCACGCCAGCGCCGCTTCGCGCGGCCCTCCCTTCGACCAGTCGAGATCGGCGAGCGGCGCGTGATGCCGCGATGAGCCGAGGCGCAAACTGATCTCGTCGCCGGTCATGTGGTCGACATCAATCGCGGCCGCGCTCGGGCCGATCACGATGCCCGCGACCTCGTGATGCTTCGACAGCATGCCCTCGGCCGAGACGAGGTTGAACGCGATCAGCTTCACGAATTCCTCCGCAGGAAGGAGTTGCCGTTCGATGTGGTCATGAGCGTCCCGTTCCCGTTCACCTGCGTATAGGCGCTGAACATGAAGGTGTATTGCTGCCCGGTGTTGTTCGTGAAGGTGCCGGAGATCACCCGGTTCTGCGTCGACCCGGCGGGCACGGATAGGGTGCCGGAGGCGATGTTGCCGGTGTATTGATCGTTCGCGAGGCCGACCTGAATGTAGAGCGTGACGTCGGACGAATCGGCGCCGCTGGTGTTCATGACCTCCAGCGAGAACGTGAAGTTGACGCTGCTGCCCGCCGGGATGGCAACGTCGGTGCGATCCGACCGGAAGTTGTTGACGATCGCGGTGTTGTCGAACCGCTTGGTGTCGAGACCGGGAGTGGGCGTCGGCGTCGGCGTAGGCGTCGGGGTGGGTGCAGCAGCGCGTCCGGCGAGCGCGGCGGCATAGGCGGCGTTGCCCGAGCGGGCGTCGACCCAGAACCGGCGGAGATCGTCGGCGACGACCTGCGTGTCGAAGTTCGCGTCGTCCCACCGCTGCGGCAATCCGCCCAGGTAAGAACCGAGAGACGACACTTTGGCGTTGGCGTTGCTCGATGCCGCTTGGATCGCGTTCGGGTAGTTGAGGGCGGCGTTCTGCTGGTTGAGGCTGTTGAGCTCGTTGTTGAGCACCTGCCAGTCCTGCACGTATTTCGGCTTCTCGTTGCGCGAGAGCACGCCGTCGCTGTCCATGGCATTCGTACGCGCCTGCGCGCTGGTCGCGACGATCTCCGCATAGGCGCGCAGTGCCTCCGCCAGCGCGTCCAGCGCTTGGCCGTACGCGACGAGCGCCGCGTTCGCCTGACCTCGATCGACGCGCGTGATCGTGTCGAAGTTGTCCCAGCCGGGGTGATTGGTGAGGTAGTTGCGCCAGTTCGACCGAGCGTTGTCGGCGACCGATGTCGCCTGCGCCACCACCGGCGACTTCATGAGCAGGCCCGAAGCACGATCGCGCAGGAGCGAATAGGCCGCCTCGAGCCGCTGGTTCTGCGGGACGATGACCGTGAACTTCTCGTTCTGATCCCACACGTCGTCGTCGTTGGCGTTCTGGATGGCGGTGACCGCCGCGCGCACGTCGAGCGACACCGCGCCGATCAGCGCCGCCTCGAATGCGTTGACCGCCGAGACCGCGTTTGACCAGCGCGCGATGTAGGTGGCGGGCACGATCGCGATGCCGGCAGTCGTGTCGTCGACGTTGAGCGTGTTCAGGTAGGGGACGAGCTCGTTGTAGACCGCCTGTCCCGCCGCCGTACGCTCGTCGAGACTGTCGGCGGGCTGGCCGAGTTCGTCATGCCGCGCGACCAGCCGCGCCAGCTTGCTCAACACGTCGTCGCGGTCGATGCGGGCTTGCCGCTTCTCGCCGCCGTCAAGGTAGCTGTCGGAGGCGGCGCGCGTCGCGGTCGTTACCGCCAGATCCTCGCGGTCACGAGCCTTGCCGTCGATCGCCGCCAGCAGGTTCGTCCGCGCGGTGTAGTAGGCGAGGAAGAAGCTGTAGAGGCCGGAATGCGAGTTGAGCGGCGTGTTCGCCGACAGGTCATTCCACGTTGGAGGCCCGAGGCCGCCGAGGTAGCTGTCGAGTTCGTCCTTGCGCTGCTGCAATGGGTTCACGTCGACGCCGCGCGCCTGCCCCAGCGCGCCGAGCGTCGAGTGGTTCAGCACGATCTCGTTGTAGAGCGCGATGACGCCCGGCTTTTCACTTCGGTCGAGGATGCCATCGGACTGCACGGCGAGGATCTGAGCCAGCGCCGATGCGGCGTTCGCGACGAGGTCGGTGGCCTGCACTCCACCGACCAGCGTCCCCGCCGGCGCGCCCTTCGTCGCCCCCGGGTCAGCCGGCCGCAGCGCATCAATCGGGGTGCCGTCGACATAGGTCGCGTCGAGGGTGCCGAGGATGCTGGCGCTGATCTCGGCGTCGCTATGCTGGCGCTCGTTCCGCTGGAACCCGACGCGACGCGCGGCAAGCGGCGCGTAGACCGATTCGCGCTCAATCGTATCGGCCAGCAGCGTCTCCACGCCTGCGCCGTCGCCCCATGCGAATTCACGGATGGTCACGGCGCCCGCCGGCGATAGCGTCCACACCAGCGACACGCCGAGCAGCACGCGGTCAATCGCGTTGGCATAGGTCTCGTTCGCGTCGTCGACATGGATGCCAGCGGACGCGTCGCGCAGCGTCGTCGCAGCGGGCAGGTTCGCCATCGTCGCGGTCGAGCCTGCTGCCACTAGCGAGCCGGCGATCGTCGCGGGACGGTCGACGTATCCGCCGCCGGTCTCGCCCCGCAGGTCCGCCGTCAACGGCCCTGCCGGCACCGTCCACCACTTCACGCACGCCAAGGCCGCCGACACCACCGCGCCCCCTCGAGGCACCGTGGCGGCGCGTAGAGCAGCAAGGTTGGCCGCCGCACTGCCTTGGTCGGCCAGCACCTGCATCGTGCCAGCCAGCCCCTTGTCCTTCACCGCGTCGAAACCCGCGATCGGCCGCATGGGATCGCCGAACTCGTAGATGTTGTTCGCCGCGTCGAGCACGCGACCTTCAATGTTCCAGACACGCCCCCATGAGCGCCGCTTGATGCGCCCGGTCGCGGCGTCCGGCCCCTCCAGACCTCCGGTTCCTGCGAAGGTGCCGGTGGCGATCGGCTTGGACAGCGACTGCGCGAGGTCGGCGATGGTGAGGCGAAGCGACGGACCCGAGACGCTATGCTCGGCGATGGTCCCGACGAGGAGGGTGGTGAAGGTCGGCGTTCCGGTCGCGTCGTCGCCGACGCTGATCGTGACGCGCGCGCCGCGCCAGTAGAGATTGCCGAGCTGTGACAGGACGGCGCGGTCGAATGCGGAGAAGGTGACGACGCTCGTCTGCGGCACCGCGCCGCCGTTCCATCCGGTCTCGTCGAAGCCGATTGCGGTGGTGAAGCGCGGCACTGCGGCGATGCCCGAGCGCCAGTCGAAGAAGCCCTTATACCCGGCATAGGGGCGGCCGCTGCCACCGCCCGCGAGCCGCACCTCCATGACCATCACGCCGTCCGCCGTCGTCGGCGATGCTTCGATCAGAACGACTTGGGCCATGCCACCTCACGCGAGGGCGAGGTTGGTCTGCCTGCCCGTTGTCAGCGCGTCATAGCCGCTGCCGCCCCCGCCGCCAATGAGCGCCGCGATGGCGCTCGGAAGCGCGCCGACGTTGGCGTTCAGTCGGGCGAGCAAGTCGTTGGTTTCGTCGACGCCGGCCGCCACGCTGTTCACCGCGTCGGTGGTTGCCGCCTGATCGCGCGACGCCTCCTCAATCCGCGTTCGCTCCATGGCGATCACCCGCTCGACGCCGCTGATCGTGTTCGCCCGGTCGGCGCCGTATTGCGGATCGGCGGTGCCGAAGGCGTCGCGCGAGAACGAGATCAGCTGCGCGCTCAGCGCCGCCAACTGGTCGGCCGCGCCCTCAACGCCCGCCTCGGCATCCGTCTGTGCCTTGGCGATCTGCGTCAGCAGCGCCGACCGCCGCTCGCTCGCGGACCCCTCGAACAGGTCGCCTGAGTTCACGGACGCGAGGAAGTCGGTGAGCGAGCCGAGGCGCGACTTGAGCGTGTCGTCGATCAGCTTGGCGCGCTGGTCGGCGTTCAGCTTCTCGACCTTCACGATGTCGAGGCCGTAAGCGCGCGCGAGGCGCAGACGCTCCTTCGCCGCCGCCTTCTCGGTGTTGAAGATGCCCTTCAGCGATCCGCCCGCACCGTCGAGCGCCGCCTCGAGGTTCTTCACGCCCAAGGCCTCGCGCAGCGCCTTGTCGACGTCGGTGGTCGACCGGAACGCGCGCTGCACGGCATCCGACAGGCCCGCAATCGCGCCGTCCGCAATGGCGTCCGCGAGCGCGGCGGCCTGCGCCTCCGCCTCAGTATTGTAGGTGGTGACGCCATCGTTCGACTTGCCGCGCGTCGTCCGCCCCCGCCCGGTGGTGTCGACTTGGAACTTGCCGTCGCGCGAGCCGATCGACACCGCGAACTGCCCGAGCTCGCCGCCGAGCTGCTGGACGATGGTGTTGATCGTGTCGCCGACCGCGCCGGCCAGCCCCGACGATGCCGTCTTCAAGCGCGCGTTGTTGCCGCCGGTGCCCGTGACGCCCGCCACGCCGTCGACGCTGCCGATGGTCGCGCTGCCCGTCTTCGTCGTCTTGAACGCGCCGCCGATGAGCGAACCGACCACCGCGCCGATTTCACGACCGCCGGGGATGGGGATGAACGAACCGACCGCGCCGCCGACCGCCGCGCCTGTCTTCGACGTCTTCAGCCCCAACGCGCCCGCGATTGGCTTGAGGTAGCTGTTGATCGCCACGCCCTCGGCCGCGCCCGCAATGCCCTTGCCCGCGAACTGGCCAAGCGCGCCACCGATGCGCTTGCCGGTCTCGGGGTTGGTGAACGCGCCGACGATCTTCTCGGCGACGCCGCCCAGCCCCTTAGAGAACAGCGCCTCGGGGTTGAGCGTGGACGTGCGCTTGCCGGTGACGACGATCTCGCCCTCGCCCTCCGTCACGGTCGGCCCGTCCGGCCCCTTGTATTGCGCGAGCAGCGACTGGAGCGTCGCCATGCCGCTCGCGGTCGAACCCTGCGCGCCGCCAGCGGCCGCCGACGCGGCGCCGTTGAGCGCGTTCGTGAAGTTGCCGAGCGCCGCCGTGGCATTGTCGACCGGCGGCTTGATCGACCCGAGCGCCGTCGCGGTCGCGCCCGACTTGCGCGTCACCTCATCGACCGCCTTGGCGAACCGCTCCGACGCGTCCTTCGCGGTCGAGGTGCCGTTGATCTGGTCCTCCAGATCGCGGAACACGCCGTCGAACAGCCGGTCGAACAGCTCGTTGGCCTTGAGCGTCGAGAAGGCCTTGATCAGCCGCCCCGGCAGCGCCTCGATCCCGTCCTTGCCGTCGAACAGTGCACCGCGCACCGACTCGCGGATGCTGTCGAGCGCGGTGAGGTAGTTGCGCTGCTTCTGCTGGAGGATGTCGGCTTCGCGCTGCTGCTCGCGGAGCGCCTGATTGGCCGCGAGGATCGCATCCTTCTGGTCGGTCGAGAGGACGAGGCCGGTGCGCTCCAGCTGTTGGATCTGGCGCAGCGTCGCCGCCTCATCCGTGCGGCCGGCGGCGATGAGGCGCTGCACGTCGAGCGACCGCGCCTGATCCTCCACGAAGTCGCGGAACGGGCGGTTGATGCTGTCCTCGATCAGCGGCTTGAGCGACCGCGCGTCGGCGATCAGCTTTTCGAAGCCGGGGGGCTTCTTGCGCGCGAGGTCGTCGATCAGGTCGTCGAGCTGGCGGACCTGCGTGTTGACCCGGCGGATGGCATCGGGCGTGTCGGTGAGGCTGTCGCGCAGATTGGCGAGCCGATCGGCGGCGTCCTCGCCGAACTCGTCGCGTCCGGCGGTGCTGGCGGGCTTCTTCGGAGCCTTCGGCTTCTTGGGCCGCTGATACTGGCGCAGGCCGGCGGACAGCTTGCCCCCACGCGCGGCCTCAAGCGCCTCACGGTTCGCCTTCTCGTCTTCCTGCGCCGTGGCGAGCGCGGACAGCTTGAGTCCCTCCTCGACCGCGCGCGCCTCGCCGAGATTGAGGCGGTCAATACGGGCCTGCGCCTGCGCCTGCGTCAGCTTGCCGGCGGCGAAGCGGCGGGCAATGGCCGCGAGCTGTGCGTTGTTGCCGCTCGCCGCGCCGCCCTGCGCGCTGTTGAGCGCACCAGCCGCCGCCGCAATGAACCCCGGCCCCTGCACCTGGCCGCCCGCCGTCGCCGCGCCTCGGAAGAAGCCGGGGTCACCGGCGCCGCGCAGCGCATCCCGCGCATCTCGCTGATCCTGCTGCGCCTTGAGGATGCCAGCCCGCGCCTGCAGCTGGATTGTCTGGATTAGCGTCTCGTTCTGCGTCTTGAGCTTGCCGGTGGTGAGGTCGATCGCCTTGCCGAGGAAGCCCTGCGCATTGCCGTAGCTGTCGGCGGCGGTCGCGGCCTTCGACGTCTTGTCGAGCAGTTCCTCCGCCGCCTTGCCACCCTCGAACAGCTTCTCGACGAACGGTGCCAGCACCACCGTCGCCACCGTGAGCGCAATGCCCCACGGTCCAGCGAGGAATGACCCGACGCGCTTGAGCGGCCCCTTCTCGAACTCCGACAGCGCGAACGCGACCTGCCCGATCTGCGACGAGAAGGCGCGGATCACGCCGCCGCCGAGAGAGACCTGCGTCGCGAAGTCGCCGAACTGCGCGCCGAGGTTGCGGACGGCAAAGCCCTGCCGGTTCAGCGATGCGGCCGCGTCCGCCTGCGCCTTTGCCGCCTCGCGCTGCGCCGCCGCCCCCCGCTTCGCCGCGTTGACGATCGCGTCGCCCATGCCGGTCGCCGCCGCGCCCGCGCGCGCTTCGGCGGTCGCGAGCCCCTCGGTCGCGGTCTCGAGCGACTTGGCCCCGGTGGCGGCCTCCTTCGCCGACCGGCCGAGACCTTCATAGGCGGCCTCGCCTTGTCCAGCCGCCGAGACGAGGCCGCTGGCGTCCGCCGTGATCCGCGCCGAGAGATCAAATGCCATGCCGCCCGGCTCCTACCGCTTGCGCGACCAGTAGGTGATCGCCGCCATCTCGAGTTCGCGTATATCCGCAAACACGGCGGGCGTCATGTTCACGGCGAGTAGACGCGCCGACGCCTCCAGCTGCACGCGGTTGATGTTGGTGCGGATCGACCCGCCCATGCCGAGCGACAGGCTATCCCACGGCGCATCGCAGAACAGCGCGAAGGCGTCGCGCATGTCCGGCCACACCGGGATCGCGTCGACCGGAGCGGAGCCGCCGAACGCTGCCGGGCTGACCCCGAACGCCTGGCACTCCCGCTCAAACGCGGTCAGCTCGCGGGGGGCGTCGGGTTCGTCTCGTCCTTGCGGGTCGCGTCGCTGGGCTCGGCCGCTTGCCCATGCTCGGCCGAGCCGCTGGAGTTTCCCGTGCGGGTCGCGATCTGCCCGCGCCACGCCGCCATGTAGGCCGCGCCGAACGCGTCCGTGAAGCCGGGCGCGCGAATGATCCGGCCGATGTTGTCGTCGGTGAACGGAGCCACCTTGTTGCCGGCCTTCACGCCGCGCCAGCCCTGCGCTACGCGCTTGAACGAGCCGAGCTCCTTGGCGAGGATGCGGGCGACCGCTTCTTCGTCCACCGCGTCCGAGGTGTCGACCGCGCTATCGCCGATCCACGCGACAAGCTCGACGCGATCCAAGATCTCGACCTGTACCTCGACACTATGCTCGGTCGCGACCGCCTCCCCGTTCGGCCCCTCCTTCACGCCCGGCCACTTCACCGGAATATAGACGAGAGGCTTGTCGAGAAGGTCGAACTGCATGGCGTGCGCTCCATAGAAAAGGGCCGGCCGTGGCGTACCACAACCGGCCCTGTCCGCAAGCGGGGCGGGTGAGCGCCTACTTGCTGGTGAACACGATCTCGTCGTTGCCGGTCGCGGACGGCAGCGCGGTCACCGGGATCGTCGCCATCGTCTCGCCGTCCTCGTTCGACAGCGTGGGCGCGCCGGTGATTTGCAGCCCCTGCGCAGCCGCTTGGACGATGTTGCCTGACGTCGTGCCGTGAACCGCCGTCGCCGCGCCGGTCGCGCCGGTGCGGATTTTGGTGAACGGGTTGGCGACGCCGAGGTCTGGCACGCGCACAACGAGGTTGCCGCTCCACGACCGCCCGCCGTACTTCGTGCGGTCCTTCGGGTTGATGAGCGACCGCTGCGACAACTGGGCGTTATCGCTCATCGTCCACGAGCGCAGCGGGTAGGCGTAGCCGTCGAACATGAAGGTCGACACCTCGGTCGACGCAATGAGCGGGTCGACGTAGCCGGTCGGCGCGACGGCGGGCGGCGTGACCTGATCGATCAGCGACGCTGGCGGCGCGCCGAGCAGGTTGACCGAGAAGATCGGGTACTCGTCGTCCTGAAACGTGAAGCCGACGCCGCCGCGCGTGCCAAGTGCGATCACGCGGAGGTCGTCGATGTAGTAGTAGAACGACGCGGACGGGATGCCCGACGTGCGCGGTGACTGCGTGACCGAGTTGGCCCCGGCCAGCGGCGCGCCGAAGCCGCAGAACGCCAGCACCTTCATCCACGGCGGGATGGTAGTGCCGGCCGCGACGCCGCCGCCCGCCCAATCCATGTCGAAGGTCGCACCGCGCCGCAGGTTCGACAGGCCGACCGGATCAGCGCCGAAGAACGCCTTCTCGAGCGTGCGCGTCTTCTGGTCGGCGTCGAGGAACGTCGGCACGAAGTTGCGGACCTTGAGCGCGTCGGCGGCGAGCGCGGGAACGCTGTCGGTGCCCTCGGTCGTCTCCGCCTTGAGCAGGATCAGCTTGCTGTTCCAATCGTGGATGTCACCGGCCATGGATCAGGCTCCCGTGCTGGCGGCAGATGCCGCGTGAATGTCGGCAAGGATCGCGTCCTTGTTCGCGTCGCTCTCGATCGTGAGGCCAAGCCCCTCGGCGTGCGCGATGAGCTTCGCCTTGGTCCAGTCGAGCGACGGCGTGGCGTTGGCGGCTGCGCGCGCGTCGGCGTCGTCGTGCTTCACGCGGCGCGCGGCGTCGGCGATCAGCTCGTCGCCGATCAGGCCGTCAGGATCGCTCGTCTTGCCGTCGCGGGCCAGCGCCTCGGCGCGGAGGCGGATGTTGGCGGGATAGTCGCCGTCCATCGCAACGCCGGTCTCCGCGTCAATGGCGGGCGGGTTGAACTCGGGCTCGTCGGTCGATGCCATGCTCGGCTCCTTTCGGGGGTCGGGCAGGGAATAGCGCGCAGGGGGTGGAGCGGGAAGGCCGACAGCCCCTTAGGAGGTGGTGCTGACCCGGTAGGTGGTGGTGAACGTCACCTCGCCCCACGCCAGTCCATTGCCGATCTCGACGATCCTGTAGCTGGCATATTCGAGGGGGGACTCCGCGCCGGCCGGTTGCCATCCGATCAGGATCCGGATGATCGCCTTGCGGGTGTCCTCCATCTGCCCCTTGGTCGCGCCGTCGATGCGGGAGGCGGACTCCACGAACAGCACCGACAGGTCGGCCGAGACGCGTTGGGCATGCCCGCCGACATATCGGTTCGGATCGGCGACCTCGCGCGCGACGGCGATGAAGGCGGCGGGCGGCGCGGCGGGCAGCGTCTGGTCGAGCGCCTCGGCGGCGGTCAGCGCGTCGGAGATCGAGCGGAAGTGCCCGAGCGTTTCGAGCCGCGCCTCCACGGAGGTCATGTCGATGCCGAAGTCGAGGGGGTCAGCCATTGGTCGCTCCTGCACCGAATTCGCGGATCAACCGCCCCTGCCACGCTTCCTTGATCTCCGCCACGTCGTCATCGTCGACGCCGATGAACGGGCGGGCGGGGAGATTGGTGATCCGGCCGTGCCCGCGCACCGTCGACGTGACCGGCTGCGCGAGCGTCGCACCGAATGCGCGCGTCACCGTGCGCTGGTGGCGGACGACCACCGTCTGCCGATGCGAGCCGAACTGGTTGGCGAGCGCCTTGACCGGGCTCTTGAGGCCGTCCGACCCGACCTCGACGTAGTTGGCGCCGACCTCGCCTCGGATGCTGTCCTGCAGGTCGCCGGTGTCGACGAGGATGCGCGCCCTGTTCGGCCCCCGCGCGCCGACCGCCTGGCGTACCTGCCGCTTCGTTGGCGCCCACGGGATGCCGCCGGGGCCGCGCCCGGTCTCGAACCGCCGACCGACCGATCGGACTAGCAGCGCGCGCGCGTCCTCCATGAACGGGCGAAGATCAGCTCCGAGCTCGCGCAGACGGTTGAGCGCGGCGAGCGGCTTCTCCAGCCCCCTCGTCGCGTCGATCTGCGTGGCGAACCCGCGCGCCATCAGCGCATCCAGTTCGGCGCGCAATTGCCGCCCGTGAACGGCGCGGTGAACGCGTCGAGCCGACCGCATCCGAACGTCGGCGCGTCACGGTCGCGCGAGGTAAGCGGGTCGCCGGCGGGCACCTCGCCCGGCTGCGCGTCGCCCTCCTCGATCGGAAGGTTCATCTTGCCCGCCACAAGGTCACGCAGCTGCCCGTATGCGCGATCAGCCGCGTCCTTGATGTTTTCGTTCACCCGCGTCGACACGGTGGCGAGCTTGAAGCGCGCGATGGCGGCGGTCCACCCGACGACGAGGCGGGGCGTCGAGGACAGCGGGATCGCATAGCGGCGGCCGACGTAGCTATCGACCTCGTCTGTCGCATCCTCCAGCGCCTCATCGACCTTGGCGGTGTCGTAGGTCGCGCCCTGCCCCTGCGGCGTCTCGTAGTTGGTGAACAGCGTCGTCTCGCGCGCGCCGAACCGGTCCACGTACTGCTGGGCGTCGAGGTATGCCATGCGGGGTGCTCCATGCGAAAGCGGCGCCCCAGCATGTAGCCGAGACGCCGCCCGATTGCGAACGGGGCTGGTCAGTTCCCCTGCGTCGGCTCACGCGCGATGATCATGACCGGTGTGTTCGGTGCCTTCGCGCCGAACGGATTGATGATCGAGCCGAGAAGGCCGGTGAGCGTCCCGGTGAGCGTGGTGGGCGTCGACTGCATGCAATCGCCCGAGGCTGACGTCGCGGATCGCGCCAGCACCCGGCAGACGACCGGGAGCGACGACGACGACGACACCGGGTGCGGCTCGATGATCGGCGAGGTCGATGCGAACGGCGCGGCGAAGGTGATTGCCCAGTTCCCGCTCGCGTCGCTCACCGTGTTCATGCCCTGCACAGTCGAGGCCACCGACGCCTCCATCTCGGCGCGGCTGGCGGGCGGCGCATAGGCGGAGACCGTCTGCGCCGGCGCGGCAACGGTGATCACGGCCAAGATGTGAGCGGCGATCAGGGTCATGGGCTTCACTTCGCGTCTCCCGAGATGAAGGCGGTCGCGCTCGCCGTCTTGGCGAAGCACGACGCGCCGCTGCTGAACACGGCAACGATGCCGGTCGAGAAATACGTCGGCGTCGCGCGGAAGTTGAGGTCGAGGCTGGTGTTCGCCGCGAGGTAGTAGCATTTCGCCGGAGTTACCGCGCCGTCTGCGGGGGCCGCCGTGGCATTGAACACCATCACCGTTCCCGCCGTGGCGCCGGACGCCGCGTTGAGGCCGTAGAGGTTGCCCGCTGACGCCTTGATCACCACCGCCGACGCGGCCGCTGTGGTTGCCGCTGGAGTCGTGCCGACCGCCGCCACCGAACTCGCGGCGTTGGCGGTGAGCAGGCTTCCGGACGCGTCGCATCCCAGCGCGGCCGTGAAGCCGATCGACCACGCGACCGGAGCGCGATACTTGCACCCGATCAGGTCGGCGGTAAGCGTGGTGGTGAGCTGCGCGGCGGGGTCCACGTTGCCGGCGCTGGAGAGGCCGACCTTGAGGCGGCCGTTGGCGATGCAGTTGAGCGGATTCGTGGTGCCGACGACGTATGCCTGGTCGCCGGTGACCGTGGCGCATTGGGCGAGCGTGCCCGTCTGACCGGCGGTCGACGATCCTTGCGGCGCCGGGGTGGCCGACGATGCGCTGGCGATTGTGCCGTCCGCATTCCGCACGAACACATCCTGCACGGCGCGAGGCTGGCCCGAGGCGTTCACGGTGTTCGGCCCGGTGATGGTGACGGTCTGGGCGATGGCGGTGGCCGGCATGAGCAGCGCGGCAGTGGCGAGGAGCAGGCGGATCATGGCGTTCCTTTCAACGAAAAGGGGCGGCCCATCTCTGGACCGCCCCGCATGTGTTCGGCAGCGGGGCCGATCAGCCCTCGGCGCGCTTCCGCGTGCGCGGAGGCTTGTCGGCGTCGTCCGCATTCGCGTCGGCGTCGGCATTCTCGCCGCCCGAGCTCGCGTCGGCGTCGGCCTGCGCCTTCTCGGCGTCCGCCTTGGCCTTCTCCTCGGCCTCACGCTCCTCGTCGGTCTGCAGCCGGCGCGCGGTGTCGCGGAGCTCGTCGTCGGACATCTCGGCCATCTTCGTCTTGCTGCCAGCGAGCACCGCCTGTTCCAGCTGGACCCGGTTCATGTCGTCGATCGCGACCGTCTCGGTCGGGACCGACACGCCGGTCGACGGCTGGCTGTCGGCGATGCGGCCCTGATCAACCAGCACCTGAATAACGGCGGGATGCACATCGTCGTCGATGGCGTCGCCGAGCGCGTAGAACTTGCCCGCGACCTCCATGTTGTCGAACTGCGCGTAGTGGGTGGCCTTGGTCATCGTCTGCTCCTCGAAACGCGGAAGGGGCGAGGCTTGCGGCCCCGCCCCGGTTGATCAGGCCGCTGGCGTCGCGACGTTCTGGAAGAGGTAGCCCGCGAACGGCGCCACCTGGCGCTCCAGCACGCGTTCACCCGCCATGACGCGGACACCGCCGAGGATGCCGAGGTCGCCCGCATCGTATTCCTTCTCGCTCGCGATCCAGTCGCCAAGCTGGAAGGTTGCGAGGAAGGCCGGCGACTGCTCCATCGGCCCCGACAGCGAGTTGACCCCGCCCTCCGCGGTCCCGTCCGTGTAGTGCATGGCGAAGTTGTCGCCCCAGATGTTGCCCGTCGTGAGCGACTGCCCGCGCTTGCTGGTCTGGTAGAGCGTGTCGCCGACGATGATCTCGCGGAGGTTGAACAGCCGCGCGACCCGCTGCAGGTCGTTATACTGACCCGACTGGAGCGAACCGCCGAGTGCCGCCGCGACCTTGGGATGACGCTCGAGGATGTCGGCGACGCGGCGCGACGTGACGCCAACCGTGGGGCGGATCAGCATCTTTGACTGCGCGTCACGAACGTCGGCGACGGGATCGCTGTTGTTGAAGTCAGACCAGCGCGCGGCCGTCTTGTCGACCGTGTAGCCGGGCGAATAGCTGGCTGCCGAGTTGACGAGCGTGGCGACGCGGATCTCGCGGTTGAGCTGCACCTGATTGGTGACGTTGCGAACCGCCGAGGCGCGCAGCGAGAACGGAATCCCCTGCGCCGTCGCTTCCCGTTCGTCGGTGTACGCAACCTTCTCGCTGATCGCGTAGTCGCGGGTCCGATCCTCGGTCAGATCCCAACCCTGCGTGATCTCGTTGACCTGGCCGAGGCGGTCGATCTGCGCATCGAACACGGTGAACGCCTCCGACAGGCGGCTCCGATACCAGCGGAACAGCTCGGAGGTGACGCGGCGGCGAGGCGCCACGCGGTCGGCGATGTAGCCGCGCTGCACGCGGTTGATCTCGGCGTAGTTGATCGCCACGCCCGAGAGGGGGACGGAAATCTGCGGGAAATTGCGGGCCATTGCGATCCGATCCTTCTATTCGAGCGGGGGCGTCAGAGGATGCCGAGGGCGACGGTGGCGGTGCCGATGTCGCCGACGACGCCCGACACCTCGGCGATGCCGCCGTAGCGGTTGCCGGTGGTGGTGGTCGCGATGGCACGGCCCTGAGCGTCGGAGGTGAGATAATCGCCACGGGCGATCGTGCCGCCGTAGAGGATCTCGGCCACGTTGCCGCCCTGCTGCACCGACACGCGGTCACCGACCGGGGTGTCGACTTCGGCCGAGATGCCGATGAGCGTGGTCGTGGCACCGGTCGCCTCGACGCAGGTGCCGTCCGTGGCCCCCTCAACGACGAAACGATACGCGCGCACGGTGGCGGTGGCGATGCGGCTCTTGATCAGTCCATTCGTGGTGCGGCCCATGGCGCGTGCTCCTGTCGGTCGAAAGGGTTAGGGTTACGCCTCGGTCTGCTCGGCGAGCAGTTCGGAGGCCGCCTCGAACGACAGCCCCTTCTCGGTCGCCAGCGCCTTCGCGCGGGACACGAAGTCGCCGCCCGTCTTCGGTGCGTCGGCGGAGAACTCGCCCTTGGGCGACTGCTGCTCGCCGATCGGCACGCGCTTCGGCAGTCCGGCCATGAAGGCCAGCAGCTTGCCGGCGGCGGTCGCCTTGACCGGCTTGTCGGCGGCACCGAAGGTCAGCTCCTCGCCCTCCGGATCGAGCGCGGCGAAGGCGATCTTCAGGTCGGCGACCTCGGCCGGCGTGATCTTGCCCTGCGTGACCAGCGCGTCGAGCGCGGTGTTGTTGCTGGCGTTGAACGCGGTCTGGATGCGGAGGGCGGCGGCCTTCTCACGCTCCGCGATTTTGTCCTCGCGGGCGGCGAACTCGGCGTCGGCGGCGATCTGCTCGGGCGTCTTCTCGGTGGGCATGTCAGCGCGCTCCTTGGCGGTGAAGAGGATCGGGGTGGGGGCGGGCGCGG
>Ga0182228_1000094_pt1 | contig 20380 bp, 20 predicted proteins | sample G6R1MG_19_FD_128385 | JGI IMG/M metagenome (GOLD analysis project Ga0182228, IMG submission 128385) | Miscanthus phyllosphere microbial communities from Michigan, USA - G6R3_MAIN_07NOV2016_LD1 MG | ecosystem: Host-associated > Plants > Phyllosphere > Phylloplane/Leaf | place: USA: Michigan... | reverse complement strand
CGCTCCGGGTCGCGGCCGAGCGGGACCACGGTGGCCCCCGCGGCGGCGAAGCGCCGGGCCGCGGCGGCGCCGATGCCGGAGCTCGCCCCCGAGACGACGACGGTGCGCCCCTCCAGGCGGGGCAGCGCCGAGCTGTGACCGGGGGTCTGGGGCGCGCTCGTCATGGGCCCAGCATCCGTGCGCCGGGCCCCGCCGTCGACCCGGCGCACCTAGCCTGCTCGTGTGGCGTGGCTGGTCGTCGCAGCGGCGACCGCTGCGCTCGCGGTGGGGATGGACCGGGTCGGCGTCCCCTCGGCAGCGCTGTTCGCAGCGCTCGTGGTGGGGCTCGTCGCCGCCCTGACGGGGTGGCCGCGGCCGCGTCGCCGCGCGGGAGGGGACGGGCGCCTGCAGCTGCCGGGCCCGGTGGCCCTGGGGGCGCAGGCGGTGCTCGGGGTCCTGTCCGGGGCGCTGCTGCAGCCGGCGACGCTGGCCGAGCTGGCCGGCGCGTGGGCCCCGGTGCTCGCCGCGGTGGTGGCGACCCTGGTCATCAGCGTCCTCGCCGGGCTGCTGCTGGGGCTCCGGCGCGACGTCGACGCCGCCACCGGCTCGTTCGCGATGGTCGCCGGCGGCGCGTCGGGGCTGACGTCCATCGCCGGGGAGCTGGGGGCCGACCAGCGGGTCGTCGCCGTCGTCCAGTACCTGCGGGTGCTCGTCATCCTGCTGGCCATGCCGGCGGTGGCGCTCCTGCTCGGCAGCGGGTCGGGCGGGGGTGCCGCCGGGGCGGGCGCGACCGGCGGGCTGGCCGCGGGCGCCGCCCCGCCCTGGCTCGACGTCGTGTTCACGGCCGTGGTGGCGGTCGCGGGGGTGCTGCTGGCGCGGCGGCTCCGCGTGCCCGCGGGCGCGCTGCTCGGGCCGATGGTGCTGGCCGCGGCCGCGTCGGCGACCGGCCTCACCCAGGGCGCGACCGTGCCCGCCGCGGTGCTCCAGGTGGCGTTCGCGCTGATCGGGCTCCAGGTCGGGCTGTCGTTCACCCGCGAGAGCCTCCGGTCGGTGCGCCGGCTGCTCCCGGCGGCCCTGGGGCTGATCGTGCTCGTCATCGTCGCCACCGCGGCCGCGGGCGTGCCGCTCCTGCGCCTGGCGGGCGCCTCCACGCTGGACGCCTACCTGGCCACCACGCCGGGCGGCCTGTACGCGGTGGTGGCCACCTCGGCCGACGCCGGCGGCGACACCACGCTGGTGCTGGCCGTCCAGGTCCTCCGGCTGCTGGTGATGCTGCTGCTCGCGCCGCTCATCGCCTCCGCCCTGGGTCGGCGGGGCGGGCGGCGCCGCACCTGAGCGGCGGCCCGCCGCGGTGCCTAGGGTGGCCCGGTGAGCGCGCTGCCCGGGGTGTCCGAGACCTTCGACCCCGCCGCGTGGCGCGAGGTCCCGGGGTTCGAGGGCCTCACCGACGTCACCTACCACCGCTGCGTGCTGCCGGGTGCTGCCGGCGGGACCGTGCGGATCGCGTTCGACAGGCCGCAGGTGCGCAACGCCTTCCGCCCCCACACCGTCGACGAGCTCCACCGCGCGCTGGACCACGCCCGCCGCACCGCCGACGTCGGCTGCGTGCTGCTCACCGGCAACGGCCCGAGCGCCAAGGACGGCGGGTGGGCGTTCTGCTCCGGCGGTGACCAGCGCATCCGCGGACGCTCCGGGTACCAGTACGCCGCCGGGCACGAGGACGCCGACGAGACGGCGTCCGGCGTCGATGCGCGCCGCACCGCCGCCGAGGGCGGGCGGCTCCACGTCCTCGAGGTGCAGCGCCTGATCCGGACGATGCCGAAGGTCGTCGTCGCCGTCGTGCCGGGGTGGGCCGCCGGTGGGGGGCACAGCCTGCACGTGGTGTGCGACCTGACCGTGGCCAGCCGGGAGCACGCGCGCTTCAAGCAGACCGACGCCGACGTCGGCAGCTTCGACGCCGGCTACGGCTCCGCGTACCTGGCCCGGATGGTCGGGCAGAAGCGGGCGCGGGAGATCTTCTTCCTCGGCCGGGAGTACTCCGCGCAGGACATGGCCGACATGGGCGCGGTGAACGTCGTCGCCGACCACGCCGACCTCGAGCGCGAGGCGCTGCGGGTGGCCGCCGAGGTCTGCGGCAAGAGCCCGACGGCCCAGCGGATGCTGAAGTTCGCCTTCAACCTCGTGGACGACGGCCTCATGGGCCAGCAGGTGTTCGCGGGCGAGGCGACGCGGCTGGCGTACATGACCGACGAGGCCGTGGAGGGCCGCGACTCCTTCCTGGAGAAGCGCAAGCCCGACTGGTCGCCGTTCCCGTACTACTTCTGAGGGGTGTGGGCGGCGTGACCTGCGAGGAGACCGCGCGGCGGGTGGCCGAGGAGCTGCTCGCCCCGCAGGCGGCGCGCCTGGAGGCCGAGGGCGCCGTGCCGCGGTCCCACCTCGACGCCCTCGCGCGGGCGGGGCTCGGACGGGCCGACGGCGCGGACGCGCTCGCCGTCCTCGAGGAGCTGGCCGCGGGCGACCTGGCCACCGCGTTCGTGTGGGTCCAGCGGATCGGGGTGGTGCGGTGGCTGGCGCAGGCCGGCCCCGCGTGGGCGGAGGAGCTGGAGGACCTGCGCGCCGGCCGGCTGCACGCCGGCATCGCCCTGCAGGCGGCGCTGCGCCCCGGGCCCGCCGCCGTGGTCGCGCGCCGCGAGGGCGACGACGGCGCGTTCGTGCTCGACGGCACCGTCCCGTGGGTCACCGGGTGGGGCCTGCTCGACGCCGTCCTGCTCACCGCGCGCGACGGTGAGGACGTCTTCTTCCTCCTGCTCGACGCGAGGCCCGACCAGGAGGGCCCGACCCTGCGCGGCGAGCCCCTCGACCTCGTCGGCGTGCCCGCGAGCCGCACCGTGGAGCTGCACCTGTCCGGGCACCGCGTGCCCGCGGACCGGCTCGTGGCCACCGGGCGGCACGCCGCGCTGCTCGCCGGGGACGCCGCGGGGCTGCGTCCCAACGGGTCGCTCGCGCTCGGCCTGGTGCTGCGCTGCGTCCGGGCGCTGGAGGGGTCGCCCGCAGCCGGCGCGCTGGGGGCTCAGCTGGCGGCGGCCCGCGAGCGCCTCGACGCGGCGGGACCGGCCGAGCTGCCGGCAGCGCGCGCTGCGGCGGTGGAGCTGGCGTGGAGGGCCGCGGGGACGCTGGCGACCGCGACCGGCAGCGGCGCGGTCATCGCGGGCGGGCTGGCGGAGCGCACGGTGCGGGAGGCGCTGTTCCTGCTGGTCTTCGGGTCGCGGCCGGCCATCAAGGAGGCGCTGGTGGCCTCGCTCGCGCGCTGAGCCCCCCGCGCCCCCGGCCCCCACCCGCAGCCGAGCGCCCGGTTGCGGTTCCGCCCCCCTCCGGGACCGCAACCGAGCGCTCGGCTGCGAGACCCCGGGGGGGCACCCACCTCTCGCGGGGTGGTCACCGGGCGTCCACCTCGGCGTCGTCGGCGGGGCGGCTGGCACCGGTAGACCGGAGCCTCGTGAGCACGACGACCGCGGCTGCCACCCCCCTCCCCCGCCAGCGCGCCAGCGCCCGTCGCGGTGACGTCCTGGAGCTGGTGCCCGCTCCGGCGGTGCGTCCGGCGCTGCGGGGCTGGCTGCACGCGGGGTTCGCGCCCGTCGTCGCCGTCGCCGGGCTGGTGCTGCTGGAGCGCGCCGACGGCCCGCTGGAGGTGGGGGCCGTCGGCGTCTACGCCGCGGTGAGCCTGGTGCTGTTCACCACGAGCGCGCTCTACCACCGGTGCGCCTGGGGCCGGGCGGGGCTGCGCCGGATGAAGCAGCTCGACCACGGCAACATCCCGCTGGTCGTCGCGGCGAGCGCCACCCCGCTGCTGCTGCTCGGGGTTCCGGGCGGGCTCGGGGTGTGCCTGCTGGCGGCGCTGTGGACCGCCGCCCTGCTGCTGGCGGCGTCGCGGTGGGTGTGGCCGGACTGCCCCCGGCGCCTCCACACCGCGGCGACGGCGGCGCTCGGCTGGGCCGTGGTGCCGGTGCTGCCGCTGGTGCTCACCAGCGGGGCGGTGGCGGGCGCCGGGCTCGTGGTCGCGCTCGTGGCGGCGAGCGGTGCGCTGCTGACGGCGGGCGCCGTCGTCTACGCGACCCGGTGGCCGGAGCCGTGGCCGCGCCTGGCCGGCCACCACGAGGTCTTCCACGCCCTGACGGTGCTGGCGTGGCCGCTGCACGCGGCGGCGGTCTGGCTGCTCTGCGGCTGAGCCCCCTGCCCGGTGCCAGGTGCGCGTGGTAGACCGGGGGGACGACGGCCAGCGCCGACCCCGTGGAGGTGTCCTGCATGAGCGCGTCCCAGCCGGTCCCCTCCCGGGTGACCGTGCCCTCACCCGCAGCCCTGAAGCCGCTGATGCGCGGCTGGCTCCACGCCGGAGCCGTGCCGCTGGTGCTGGCGGCCGGCATCGTCCTCGTGAGCACCGCCAGCCGGCAGGCGGGCGCGACAGCGGTCACCGGGGTCGCGATCTTCGCGGGCACGAGCACGCTCCTCTTCGCCACCAGCGCCGTCTACCACCGGTTCCGGTGGTCGGACCGGGCGCGGCTGTGGCTGATGCGGGCCGACCACGGCAACATCCCGCTCGTCATCGCCGGGTCCATGACGCCGGTGGCCCTGCTGGGCCTCACCGGCGGCTGGCGCGTCGGGGTGCTGGCCACCGTGTGGACGGCGGCGCTCCTGGCCGTGGCGTTCCGCTGGCTCTGGCCGCGGTGCCCCCGGGCGCTGCACACGAGCATCTCGCTGGTCCTCGGCTGGGCGCTGCTGCCGGCGCTTCCCGTGCTGCTCGACCACGGGGGCGTCGCGGTGTTCACCCTGGTGCTGGTCGGCGGCGCCCTGTACACGGTGGGCGGCGTGGTCTACGGCCTGAAGCGCCCGAACCCCTGGCCGCGGACCTTCGGCTTCCACGAGGTCTTCCACGCCCTGACCCTGCTGGCCTGGCCCGCCCACTACGTCGCGATCAGCCTGCTCGCCTACCGCTGAGAGGTCCCTCACGGCCGCTGTCCGCCGGGAGGGGGAGCGCCCCGGTATAGCCTCCTGCGCGATCTCACAGCCGAGCAGGAGGAGCCGACCATGGCGACCGCGACGACGACGTCCGATCCCGACGAGGTCGAGCGGCCCCAGACGGCCCCACCGCGCTCCAGGGCCGGCCAGGTGGCGCTCTGGACGGGCGTGTCCCTGGTGGGAGCGGCGTGCTGGACGGTGCTGGCGCTCTCCCGCGGGGAGTCCGTCAGCGCGCTGTGGATCCTGTTCGCGGCGCTGTGCTCGTACGCCATCGCCTACCGCTTCTACTCGCGCTTCATCACCTACCGGGTGCTGCGCGCGGACGACCGCCGCGCCACCCCCGCGGAGCGGCTCGAGAACGGCACCGACTACGAGGTCACCGACAGGCGGGTGCTCTTCGGGCACCACTTCGCCGCCATCGCCGGGGCCGGACCGCTCGTGGGGCCGGTGCTCGCGGCGCAGATGGGGTACCTGCCGGGCACGATCTGGATCGTCGTCGGGGTGATCTTCGCCGGGGCGGTGCAGGACCTGGTGGTCCTGTTCTTCTCGATGCGGCGCAACGGCAAGAGCCTCGGCCAGATGGTCCGCGAGGAGATCGGCGTGGTCGGCGGGATCGCGGCGCTCGTCGCCGTCTTCGCCATCATGATCATCATCCTGGCGGTGCTGGCGCTGATCGTGGTGAACGCCCTGGCCGAGTCTCCGTGGGGCGTCTTCTCCATCGCGCTGACCGTGCCGATCGCCCTGTTCATGGGTGTCTACCTGCGCTACCTGCGGCCCGGCCGCGTGCTGGAGACCACCGCCATCGGCGTCGTCCTGCTGCTGGCGGCCATCATCGGCGGCGGCTACGTGGACCAGCTCGGCCTGGCGGAGTCGCTGACGCTGTCGAAGGAGACCCTGGTCATCGCGCTGGTGGTCTACGGGTTCGTGGCCTCGGTGCTGCCCGTGTGGCTGCTGCTGACCCCGCGCGACTACCTCTCCACGTTCATGAAGGTCGGCGTCATCGTGCTGCTGGCCGCGGCGCTGCTGCTGGCGCGGCCGGTGCTGGAGAACGACGCGATCACCAGCTTCGCCCGCGAGGGGAACGGCCCGGTCTTCGCGGGGTCGCTGTTCCCGTTCGTCTTCATCACCATCGCCTGCGGCGCGCTGTCGGGCTTCCACGCCCTCATCTCCTCGGGCACGACGCCGAAGATGGTGGCCAAGGAGCGGCAGGTCAGGTTCATCGGCTACGGCGGCATGCTCATGGAGAGCTTCGTCGCGATCAGCGCGCTCATCGCCGCGTCGGTGATCGACCAGGGGCTGTACTACGCCATGAACGCGCCGGCGGGCGCCACGGGCGGCTCGCCGGAGACCGCGGCCGCGTACGTGAGCGGGCTGGGCTTCGCCACCTCGCCCGACGCGCTGGCCGGAGCCGCGGCCGCCATCCAGGAGCCGAGCATCATCAGCCGCACCGGCGGGGCGCCGACGCTGGCGATGGGCATCTCGCAGATCTTCCACGAGGCGTTCGGCGGCAACCTCCAGGCGTTCTGGTACCACTTCGCGATCATGTTCGAGGCGCTGTTCATCCTCACCGCCGTCGACGCCGGCACCCGCGTGGGCCGGTTCATGCTGCAGGACACCATCGGCAACGTCTGGCCCAGGTTCGGTGACCTGACGTGGCGCACCGGCACGTACGTCGCGAGCGCCGTGGTCGTGGGGGCGTGGGGCTACTTCCTGTACACCGGCGTCACCGACCCGCTCGGGGGCATCAACCAGCTGTTCCCGCTCTTCGGCATCGCCAACCAGCTGCTGGCGGCGATCGCCCTGACGCTGTGCACCACGCTGCTCATCAAGCACGGCAGGGCGCGGTACGCCTGGGTGACCGGGATCCCGCTGGCGTGGGACCTCGTGGTGACGATGACCGCCAGCTGGCAGAAGGTCTTCTCCTCCAACCCGGCCATCGGCTACTTCGCCCAGGCCTCCCGGTACCGCGACGCGCTGGCGACCGGCGAGGTGCTGGCCCCGGCGCAGGACGCGGCGCAGATGCAGCAGGTGGTCACCAACTCCACGACCAACGGGGTGCTGCAGTCGCTGTTCGCCGTGCTCGTCGTCGTGGTGGCGGCCAACGCCGCGCTCGTCGTGGTCCGGGCGCTGCGCGCCGGGTCGCTGCCCACCACGGAGGTCCCCTTCGAGCAGTCGCGGCTGGTCGAGCCCGCGGGGATGCTCGCCACCCCCGCCGAGAAGGAGGCGGTGCGCCAGCACGCGGCGGCGGGCGGACGGGCCGCCGGCGGTCACCGGTGAGCGCGCGGCTCGGGTCGCTGGTCTCCGGGGTGCGCTGGTACCTGAGGGAGATCGGCGGCACCGCCCGCTGGGAGGCCTACCTGGAGCACTGCCGCGAGCACGGCCACGAGCCGGTGAGCCGCGGGAGGTTCGAGCGGGCCCGCACCGACGCCAGGGCCGCCGTCCCCGGCGCCCGCTGCTGCTGACCCCGCGGCACCCGGGAACCGCAGCCGGGCGCCCGGCTGCGATTCCCGAGGGGGCTCGAACCGCGACCAGGCACCCGGCTGCGGCCGAGAGGGGTCTCGAGCGGGGGACGACGACGGGCGCGGCACCCGGTCGCTAGCGTCGGCGGGTGCCCTCATCGCGCGTGGACGGTCCCGTCGTCGTCGTCACCGGTGCCGCCGGCCGCATCGGCAGGGCCACCGCCCCCCTGATGCCCCGCTCCTGGCGGCTGCGCCTGACGGACCTGCGCGAGGGCGACCTGCCCGGCAGCGGCCTGCCGGTGGCGGCCCTGGACGTCACCGACGAGGGGGCCTGCCGGGAGGCGTTCGAGGGCGCCGACGCCGTCGTCCACCTCGCCGGGGTGCCCGACCCGCACGCCGCCTGGGAGCAGCTGCTGCCCGCCAACGTGGTCGGCACGCACAACGTCGCGGCGGCCGCCGCGGCGCAGGGCGTGCGGCGGCTGGTGGTGGCCAGCAGCCTGCAGGCGGTCTCGGCCCCGCCCGCCGAGCACCAGGCGCGCAGCGAGGACCCGCCGCGCCCCGCCAACCTCTACGGCGCCACCAAGGGGTGGGCCGAGCTGGTCGGCTCCTGGGTGGCGGCCACCAGCACGACGTCCGTCGTGGCGCTGCGCATCGGGTTCTTCCAGGAGCAGGGCCCGCCGTGGCCGGGGGCCACCCCGCGGGACAGGGCGGCGTGGCTGTCGGTGCGCGACGCCGCCGACCTGCTGCGCGCCGCGGTGCAGGCCGACCTGCGCCAAGTCGACGGCGAGCCGGTCGGGCACGGAGCGGGCTTCGTGGTGGTGAACGGCACGTCGGCGGGGCGGTACCGCAAGGCCGACCTCGCCACGCCGCAGCAGGTGCTGGGGTACCGCCCGCTCGACGACGCCTGGGCGGACGAGCCGCTCCCCTGACCCCGGAGGGCGCTCACCGCGGCTCAGGCCCCGGCGGGGCGCCGGGCGGGGTGGACGGCCACCTCGGCGGCCTTGACCGCGAACCAGACCCGCGCGCCGGGCACCAGGTCGAGGTCGGCTGCGGACGCGGCGGTGACGTCGGCCGCGAGCGCGGGGCCCCCACCGGCCGGCGCCTCGGCGCGCACCCTCACCAGCGGGCCGCGCGGCTCGACGGCGGCGACGACCACGGGCAGCGCCACCCGGGGGCTGCTCCGGCCCGCGGCCGGGGGCTCGCGGTGCACCGCGACGGCGGCCGGGGAGAAGACGGCGACGGCCGGCGCCCCCGGTGCGCACGCGGGGTCGAGCACCCCGGCGAGGAGCGAGCCGTCGGCCGTGCGGAGGCCACCCGGCTCGGCGGTGCCCCCGACCAGGTCGAGCCCGGCGAGCCGGGCGGCGAAGGCGCTCCTGGGGCTGGCGAGGACCTCCCGCACCGGCCCCTCCTCGACCACGCGGCCCGCCTCGAGGACGACGGCGCGGTCGGCGAGGGCGAGGGCGTCGAGGGGGTCGTGGGTGACCAGCAGGGTGGGCGGGGAGCCCGGGGCGGCGAGCACGCGGCGCAGCAGCTGGCGCACCTCGGGGGCGGCCGCGACGTCGAGGGCGGCCATCGGCTCGTCGAGCAGGAGGGCCCGCGGCGAGGTCGCCAGGGCGCGCGCCACGGCCACCCGCTGGGCCTGGCCGCCGCTCAGCTGCGCCGGGCGGCGGTCGGCGAGGTGGGCCGCGTCCGCCCGCCCGAGCCACGCCAGCGCGGCCGCCCGGGCGGCGCGTCGCCGTGCTCCGGCGGCGCGGACGCCGAAGGCGACGTTCTCCGCGGCGGTCAGGTGCGGGAAGAGCAGGGGCTCCTGGGCGAGCAGCGCGGTGCCGCGGCGGTGGGGCGGGACGTCGGCGGCAGCCCCCTCCCCAGCGCCCGCACCCGCCGGCGCGCGCAGGAGCACCGCGCCGTCGAGCTCGACCAGCCCGCGGTCGGGGCGCAGCAGCCCGGCGGCCACCGCGAGCAGCGTCGACTTGCCGGCGCCGTTCGGGCCGAGCAGGGCCACGACCTCCCCGGGGGCAACCCGCACCTCGGCGTCGAGGTCGCGCGCGTCGACGGCGGCCCGCACCAGCAGCCCGCTGCTGGTCGGGCCGCCGGTCGGGCTGCCGGTCACGGGACGTCTCCGGAGGTGGTGCGCCCCCGGGCGACCACGATGACGACGACGGCCACCACCACGAGCACGAGCGAGAGCGCCACCGCGGCGCGGGCGTCGGACTCGCGCTGGAGGTAGACCTCCAGCGGCAGGGTCCGGGTGACGCCCTGCAGGCTCCCCGCGAAGGTCAGCGTGGCCCCGAACTCCCCCAGCGCCCGGGCGAACGACAGCACCGCGCCGGAGACCAGGCCGGGCAGCACCAGCGGCAGGGTCACGCGGCGCAGCACGGTCGACGGGGCGGCACCGAGGGTGGCGGCGACCTGCTCGTACCGGGTGCCGCGGGCGCGCAGCGCCCCCTCGAGGGAGAGCACGAGGAAGGGCATGGCCACGAAGGTCTGGGCGATGACGACGGCGGCGGTGGAGAACGCGAGCCGCAGCCCGAGGACCTCCAGCGACGAGCCCAGCAGCCCCTGCCGCCCGAAGGTGTAGAGCAGGGCGATGCCCCCGACCACCGGCGGGAGCACCAGCGGCACCAGCACCAGCGAGCGCAGGAGCCGCAGCCCCGGGAAGGAGCACCGGGCCAGCACCAGGGCCAGCGGCACGCCCAGCAGCAGGCACAGCGCGGTGCTCGTGGAGGCGGTCAGCAGCGACAGGCGCAGCGCGCCCAGCGACGCCTGGGAGGTGACCAGGGACCCGAAGGACGGCCAGTCGACCCGCGTCACCACGGCCACCAGCGGCAGGACGACGAAGGCAGCGCCGAGGCCCGCGGGGACGAGGGCCCACGCGGGCAGGCCCGAGCGGCCGGCGCTCACGCGGGCCGGCGGGGGCGCGCGGCGGTCACGACGCCCCGGAGGGGGTCTCGACGATGACGGTGGTCGCCTTGACCACCGCGACCGCCATCCGGCCCGGCTCCAGCTCGAGCTCGCGGGCCGCCTCGGCGCTCATCAGCGAGGTCACCCGGTGCGGTCCGCACTGCAGCTCCACCTGGGCCATGACGCCGTCGGCCACCACGGAGGTGACCAGTCCCACGAAGCGGTTGCGGGCCGAGCGGGCCACACCGGAGGGGTCGCCGGCGGGACGCCCGGCGTGGGTGCGGGCGAAGGCCGCGAGCTCGGCGCCGGGCACCGCCAGGCGCCCCGCCGGGCCGCGGTGGGCGGGCAGGGCGCCCGAGTCGACCCACCGGCGCACGGTGTCGTCGCTGACCCCGAGCAGCTCGGCGGCCTCGCGGGCGGAGTAGGTGGGGGGCAGGGCCGCCGGGCTCACGACGACACCGTACGCCGCACCTGCGGCGCAGCGGGGACCCGCGGTGCCGCGGATGCGGCCCTGGAGGGCGAGATCCCTCCGTCGGCGCATGGTCCCCGGCCGCCGGGGAATGAAGTTGCCTGCCGCAAGCATTCCACATACGGTTGCCCCAACGAACTGATTGAGGAGGTTGCCCGTGGCCAGTCCCCACGCCTGCGCAGCGCTGGTCGACCAGTTCCCGCACCTGGCGCGCAGCAAGCGGGCGCTGGTCGGTTCGCACCCGGGCGCCGCCACGGCCACCCTGGCCGCCGTCGTCGCCGTCGGTCCCGCCCGCGTCAGCGAGGTGGCCGAGCAGATGGGCCTGGACCTGTCGACGGTGAGCCGCCAGGTGGCGCACCTGCGCCGCGACGGCCTCGTCCAGGCCTCCCCCGACGCCTCCGACGGCCGCTCGCAGCGCATCTCGGCCACACCGGCCGGCGTGGCGCTGCTGCGCGGTGAGCGGCGCCGCCTCGTCGACGCCGTCGCCACGCGCCTCACCACGTGGGACGACGACGACCTGGGCTCCCTCACCCGCCTGCTGGACCGCCTGGCCGACGACCTCGCCCGCACCCCGCCGCAGCCCGTCGCCCCGCACCCCGTCCCCGCACAGACCGTCTCCGCACAGCCCGCCCCCGCGACGCAGACCTCGAGGTACGCATGACCACCACCGCACCGCGCCCCGACACGGCGCTGACCAGCACGCTGCCGCCCGGCGAGCAGCCCGCCATGACCCACCGGCAGATCCTCGAGGCGCTCTCGGGCCTCCTGCTGGGCATGTTCGTCGCGATCCTCAGCTCGACGGTCGTCTCCAACGCCCTGCCGGTGATCCTCCCGGCCCTCGGCGGCGGCGAGTCCGGCTACACCTGGGTCGTCGTCGCGGCGCTGCTGGCCACGACGGTCTCGACCCCCATCTGGGGCAAGCTCGCCGACATCTTCTCCAAGAAGGTGCTGGTGCAGAGCTCGCTGGTCATCTTCGTCATCGCGTCGGTGGTCGCCGGCCTGTCGGTCAACGTCCCGATGCTCATCGCGGCCCGCGTGGGTCAGGGCCTGGGCGCCGGCGGCCTGACCGCCCTGGCGCAGATCGTGCTGGCCACGATGATCGCCCCCCGCGAGCGCGGTCGGTACTCCGGCTACCTCGGGGCGACCTTCGCGCTGGCCACCGTCGGCGGCCCGCTCATCGGCGGCGTCATCACCGAGCACCTCTCGTGGCACTACACGTTCTTCGTCGGCGTGCCCTTCGCCGTCGCCGCGTTCGTCGTCATCCAGAAGACGCTCGACCTGCCGGTGGTCAAGCGCGAGGTGCACATCGACTACTGGGGCGCGACGCTGCTCGCCGCCGGCGTCTCGGCCCTGCTGGTCTGGGTGTCGCTGGCCGGGAAGGACTTCGACTGGGTGTCGTGGCAGACGTTCGCCCTGGTGGGCGGCGGCATCGCACTGCTGGTCGCCCTGGTGCTCGTCGAGCGGCGCGCCCGCGACGCGATCATCCCCCTGCACCTGTTCCGCTCGAGGACCACGGTGCTCGCCTCGGTCGCCAGCCTGTTCGTCGGCATCGCGATGTTCGGCGCCACGATCTTCCTGGCCCAGTACTTCCAGCTGGCCCGCGGCGACTCCCCCACGGTCGCCGGCCTGCGGACCCTGCCGATGATCGCCGGGCTGTTCCTCTCCTCCACCGCCGTCGGCCAGCTGGTCACCCGCACCGGCCGCTGGAAGCGCTGGATCGTCACCGGCGGCGTGCTGCTGACCGCGGGCCTCGGCCTCATGGGGACCGTCGCCTGGGACACCGACTACTGGGTGGTCGCCGTCTACATGGCGCTGGTCGGGCTGGGCGTGGGCATGATGATGCAGAACCTCGTGCTCGCCGTGCAGAACGTCACCGCCCCGCAGGACATGGGCACCGCCAGCTCGTTCGTGGCCTTCACCCGCACCCTGGGCGGCGCCATCGGCGTCTCGGTGCTGGGCGCCGTGCTCGGGCACCGCGTGACCGGTTACCTCGCCTCCGGCCTGAGCGACGTGGGCGTCGACCCCTCGCAGCTCGGCTCGGCCGGAGGCGGCGGGGTCCCCGTGCTCGCCGAGATCCCCGAGCCGGTGCGCGGCGTGGTCCAGGCCGCCTACGGCGACGGGATCGCCGACATCTTCCTCGTGGCGGCGCCCTTCGCCCTGCTGTCGCTGCTGATCGTGCTGTTCTTCACGGAGACGGCCCTGCGCACCAGCAACGCAGCCCCCGGGTCCGCCGGTGGCCAGGTCGCCGACGGCTCGCAGGACGACGGGCAGCACGGGCAGGACGGGCAGGACGACGGGCAGGACGACGGCGGCGCCGCCCACGGCCGGCACGCAGCGGCGGTGGAGCCGGTGACCGGTGGCACCGACCACCTCGGTCGCCACACCGACCGCCGGGCGCCCGTGGACGCCCACCGCTGAGCCGGCGAGGCGACACCGCAGCCCGCTGACGCACCAGGACCGCACTCCCGAGGGGGTGCGGTCCTGGTGCGTCAGCGGGCGGTGCGGGTCAGGCGCGGGGGTCGGTGGGGTCCGAGGGCTCCGCGCGGAGCACGTCGGCCGCGTCCTCCTCGGGGCGGGGCGGCACGGTCTCGTCGTCCTCCAGGACCTGCAGCTCGGGCTCCGGGCTGCCCGGCAGCTCGCTCACCGGGAGCCGCCCGGGGTGTCGTAGGAGGAGTGGGGCCGTGCACCCGGGTTCTCGGGGCCGGTGTCACCGGGGACGGCCTGCGCGGCGTCCTCGGCGCTGATGGTGATGCCCGCCAGCGGGTCTCCCGCGGCGGTGCCGTCGGCGTCGCCCTCCCCGCGCTGGTCCATCACCGGCGGCGGGACGGAGGCGCCGGTGGCCCGGGCGGTGCCGTTGCTGCGGTCGGCGATGGCCGACTGCGTCTCCGGGTTGTCCGCCGGGGCGATCTCGTTCTCGGTCATGTCCCGACCATGGCGCGGTCCGCCCGCTCGTGCGAGTCGTGGCGCCCCTGGGCGGGCAGCGGCGCGGGACGCGGTGCCGGGGCCGGCGCCCCGGCCGTGACGGGGACGACGCGCTCGGCCAGGGTGCGCAGGTCGACGGAGACGACGGTGCCGGGGGCCAGGGGCTCCCACCCGTCGGTGCGCAGCCCGGACGACGAGAACACGACGGTCCCGTCGGGCGAGCGCCGCCGCCAGAGCTGGTAGTAGCCCGTGCGGTGGCCCGTCGGCAGCTCGTGCTCGGCCAGGCCGCTCGCGTCGAAGTCCTCGTGGGGGACGCGAGCCCCCGCACTGGCCTGCACGACCACCAGCTCGCGCGCGGTCAGCACCACGGCGTTCAGGCTCGAGCTCGGGAAGAGGGGCGCCAGCTGGGCCACCACCGAGGCCGCTGCGGCGGCCAGGTCGCCCAGCTGCGCGGCGCGGTGGCGCACCAGGGCGGCGTAGCGCTCGCTGTCGGTGGTGCCCTGCAGCCGGTGGCGCACCGGGTCCGGGAGCAGGCCCTCCAGCAGCGCGACCGGCTTCACGGCGCCGTTGTGCGCGAACGCCGTGCCCGCGTCGAGGAAGGGGTGGGTGTTCTCGGGGGCCACCGGCATGCCGGAGCTGGCCAGGCGCAGGTGCACCAGGCCGGCGCGCGCCGGGGTCGCGGTGGTGAGCGCGGCCAGCGCCGGGTCCTCGTGGCCGCTGCGGGGGCTGCGCTGGGTGCGGACCGCACCGCCGTCCCCGGCGGTCCAGGCGGCGCCCCACCCGTCGTCGTGCAGCCGCGCCATGGCGCAGAAGGTCGCCATCTGGACCGCGCCGACGGCGTCGGCCAGGGAGCGCGCGTCCGGAGCGGCGAACCCGAGGAGCCTGCACATCCCGACCACGGTAGGCACCACCGCGCCCGTCGGAGGTGCGACACGGCGGGCGACCGATGAGTTGCGTCCCCCTGCGCCGTCCACCCCGTGACGGCCCCGGTCCCGCGGGCCGGTCGAGCGGCAGACCCGGAGGACCTCGTGGCCCACACCCTGAACCCGTACCTGAGCTTCCGCGGCACGGCCCGCGAGGCGATGGAGTTCTACGCCTCGGTCCTCGGCGGGGAGCTGGTGCTGACGACCTTCGCCGAGGGCGGCGTGCCGGTGGGCGGTGACGAGGACGCCTGGGTCATGCACGGCCAGCTCACCCTGGGCAACGGCACGGTGCTCAGGGGCTCGGACACGCCGTCGTCGATGCCGTTCGAGGGCGTGAAGGGCTTCGCCGTCGCCCTGACCGGCGACGACGCGGACGAGCTCCTCGGCTGGTACCGGGCGCTGGCCGCCACCGGCCACGAGGACGTGCCGCTGGCCGAGGCGCCCTGGGGCGACTGGTTCGGCCAGTGCGAGGACCGCTGGGGCACCCCGTGGATGGTCAACGCCACCCCCTCGAGGACCACCCCCTGACCCACCCCCGTGATCATGGACTTCCGGAACAGCGCCTGGAGCACCGTTCCGGAAGTCCACGATCACGGCCGGACCTGGGGTCAGCGGCGCAGCCAGACCGCCGTGTCGGTCGGCAGCAGCTGAGCGTCACCAGCGCCGTCGCCGTCGGCCAGGGGGCCGCTGGCCAGCAGCACCTCGGCACCTGCGGGGAGCGCCACGGGCTGCTCCGAGAGGTTCACCCAGCAGGCGAAGCCCGGCTCGCGGGTGAACGCCAGCACGCCGTCGCGCGACGCCTCGCCGCCGTCCACCCACGCCAGCGGCCCGTCACCGAGGGCCTCGAGCGAGCGGCGCAGCGACAGCGCCGAGCGGTACAGCTCGAGCGTCGAGGTCGGGTCGCCGTCCTGGTCGGCCACGGTCAGCCCGGCGAAGGACGCCGGCTGCGGCAGCCACGGCTCACCGGTCGGCGCGGCGCCGTCGGCGCGGTCGCTGAAGCCGAACGGGGCGGCGCCACCCGACCACGGCAGCGGCACGCGGCAGCCGTCGCGCCCGCGGTGCTCCCCGCCGCTCTGGAACCACACCGGGTCCTGCAGCGACTCCTCGGGCAGGTCCTCCACCTCCGGCAGGCCGAGCTCGGCCCCCTGGTAGACGTAGGCGCCGCCCGGCAGGGCCAGCATCAGCAGCGCGGCGGCGCGGGCGCGCCGCAGACCGACCTCGAGGTCTGCCGGGCGGCCGACGAAGTCGCGCTCGCCGCGCAGCTGGGGGCGGTCCTGCTCGCGGGCGTAGCGGGAGACCTCGCGGAAGACGTCGTGGTTGCTCAGCACCCAGGTGGGCGGTGCGCCGACGGCGTCGTGCGCGGCCAGCGTGCCGTCGATGACGGTGCGCAGCTCCGGCTCGCGCCAGGCCGAGACCAGGAAGTCGAAGTTGAAGGCGGTGTGCAGCTCGTCGGGGCGCAGGTACATCCCCAGCCGGGCCGGGTCGCCCGTCCACGCCTCGGCCACGAACACGCGCGGCTCGTCGTACGAGTCGGCGATGGCGCGCCAGCGGCGGTAGACCTCGTGGACGTCGTCGCGGTCCAGGAAGGGGTGGTCCCCGGCTCCGAACGGCTGGTGGGGGAACTCCCGCTCGCCCAGGTCGGGCAGGTCGGCGTGCTTGGTGAGCCCGTGGGCGACGTCGATGCGGAAGCCGTCGACGCCGCGGTCGAACCAGAAGCGCAGGACGTCGTCGTACTCCTCGCGGACCTCCTCGCTGGTCCAGTCGACGTCGGGCTGCTTGGTGTTGAACAGGTGCAGGTACCACTGGCCGGGCTCGCCGGCCGGGTGCGCCTCGTCACCGACGGCCTCGACCACGCGGGTCCAGGCGGAGCCCCCGAAGTGGCTGGTCCAGTCGTTGGGGGGCAGCTCGCCGGCCTCGCCGCGCCCGTCGCGGAACACGAAGCGCGACCGCTCGCGGGAGCCGGGGGCGCTGGCGAGGGCCGCCCGGAACCAGGCGTGCTCGTCGGAGAGGTGGTTCGGGACGACGTCGAGGATGACGCGCAGCCCGAGGGCGTGCGCCTCGGCGATCATCGCGGTGGCCTGCTCGAGGTCCCCGAACAGCGGCTCGACGGCGCGGTAGTCGGCCACGTCGTAGCCGGAGTCGGCCAGGGGCGAGGGGTACCAGGGGTTGATCCAGATCGCGTCGACGCCGAGGGAGGCCAGGTGCGGCAGGCGCGCCCGCAGGCCGGTGACGTCGCCCGTGCCGTCCCCGTCGCCGTCCGCGAAGGAGCGGACGTAGACCTGGTAGACGACGGCCTCGCGCCACCAGGGGGTGGCGAGGCGGGACGCGGCGCGCTGCGCGCCGGTGGTCGCGGTCGTGGTGGGGGCCGTGAGGGTCACGGGGTGCTCCGGGAGTGACGTGGGTGTGCGGGGGCGGGTCCACCAGGTGGCCGACGGGGTTGTCGCCGGGGGTGTCACCAGGTGGTGCGCCGACGATGCTAGATCGATCCAGCACCGCGTGTCACGCGCATCCGCACGACTGGCGGACGACGAGCCGCGGCGGCACCGCCAGCTCGACCGGAGACGCGTCCGCGGACGGCTCCGCCAGACGCCGCACCAGCCCCTCCGCGGCGGTCCGGCCCAGCTGCTCGCCGTGGGTGGAGACGGTGGTCAGCGGCGGCTCGTACAGCGCGGCCGCGGGGATGTCGTCGTACCCGGTCACCGGCAGCGCGCCGGCCCGGCCCGCCTCCCGCAGCGCCCGCAGCAGGCCCGTCGCGTGGACGTCGCTGAAGCAGACGGCGCCGTCGGGCGCGAGGCCCTCGTCGTCGGGGAGCAGCGGGCCCGCCACCGCAGCGCGGCCGAGCAGCAGCCCGGTCGGGTCCTCCTGGAGCCACCTCAGCGCCGCCACCACCTGCGCCCCCGGAGCGCCCGCCACGGCGTCGTGCACACCGGCCTCGCGCAGCCGGGCGCCGGCGACGTCGCGGGAGGCCCCCACCAGCAGCAGCCGCCGGCAGCCGTGGACCCGGAGCAGGTGCTCGGCGGCCAGCCGGCCCCCGAGCCTGTCGTCGGGGGCCACCGTCCACGTGCTCGCCCCGTCGACGGGCTGGGTGAGCAGCACGTGCTCGAGGCGCCAGGTGCGCAGCTCGTCCACCAGGGACGCCGGCGTGCCCGCCACCGGCGCGAGCACCAGGCCCGCCACCCGGTGCTCGCGCAGCAGCCCCAGCAGCTCGGCCTGCTGCGCCAGGTCGTGGGCGGCGTTCGCGAGCAGCGGCAGGTACCCCTCCTCGCGCAGCGCCGCCTGCACGCCCACGAGGGCCTGCGCGAAGAACGGGTTGGTGATGTCGCTGACCACCACGCCCACCACGGGGGCGTGCTGGGACCGCATGGCCGCGGCCACGCGGTCGTAGACGTAGCCGAGCTCGGCCATGGCGGCGTGGACGCGCTCGCGCGTGGCGTCGGAGACGCGCCCCTCGCCGCGCAGCACGAGGGAGGCGGTGGCCCGCGAGACGCCGGCGTGCGCGGCGACGTCGGACAGGGTGACCCGGGCGCTCACACGGTCGATGATGCCCGTGCGGCCGGTGCGGACCCGACGGCTCGCACCGGGCGAGCCGGACGACCGGGGCGACCGGCCCGGGCGGGTCGCAGCACCAGCCAGGTGAGGACCCCTGCCAGGAGCGCCCAGAAGGCGCTGCCCACCCCGAGCACCACGACGCCGGACGCGGTGACCGCGATCGTCACGAGCGCCGCCGTCGACGTGGCCGGCCCCTCGGCCAGGGCCGCCCCCAGGGCGCCCGCCAGGGCGGGGAGCAGGGCCACCGCCGCCAGGGCCGCCACGACCGGGCCGGGCAGGGCGCTGTAGGCGCCGACGAGCCACCCGGCGCCCGCTGCGGCGAGGAGGTTGGCCGCACCGCAGACCAGGCCCGCGACGTAGCGGCGGCGCGGGTCGTGGTGGGCGTCCGGGCCCGCGGCGATGGCGGCGGTGATCGCGGCCAGGTTGGTCGCGTGCCCGCCGAAGGGGGTCAGCAGCGCCGAGACCGCCGAGACCGCGCCGACGAGCAGCCGGTCCGGCAGGGTGAAGCCCGCGGTCCGCAGCACGGTGAGACCCGGGGCGTTCTGCGCGGCCATCGTCACGAGCAGCAGCGGCAGGGCGATCCCCAGCTGGGCGCGCAGGTCGAAGGTCGGCCACGTCCAGACCGGGGTGGTCAGGTGCAGCCCGGCGCCCGCGATCGCCGCCGGCTGCAGCGACCCCGCGAGGGTGGCGACCAGCGCGCCGACGACCAGCGCCGCGAGCACCGCGTACCGCTCCAGCCAGCGCTTGGCCACGAGGAAGGCGGCCACCACGGAACCCGCCGCCAGGGGGGCCGCCGTGACCGCGGTGGCGCCGTGGACGACGAACGGCAGGAGCACGCCTGCGAGCAGCGCGGACATCAGCGCGCCGGGCACCAGCGACAGGAGCCTGCCGAACCAGCCGGTGGCACCGAGCACGCAGGCGGCCGCGCTCGCCGCCAGGAAGGCGCCCACCGCGTCGGACCAGGCGAACCCGCCGAGGGAGGCGATGAGCAGTGCGGCACCGGGGGTCGACCAGGCCACGACCACCGGCAGCCGCGTCACCCAGGACAGCGCCAGCCCGCTGACGCCGCTGCCGAGGGTGATGGCCCAGACCCACGAGGCGGTGTGCGCGGGGTCGAGCCCGGCACCGCGGGTGGCCTGGACGACGACGGCGAAGGGCCCGGCGAACGAGACGAGAGCGGCCACCAGTCCGGCCACGACCGCGGTCACCGACAGGTCCCGGTGTAACGCTGGCCGCGGCGGTAGAGTAACGGTACTGTTGAGTTTCATGAACGACAGTACCAGTGCTGGCCGCGCCGCCGAGGTCGTCCGGCACCTGCGCCACCTGGCTGACGCAGCGCCGCCGGGACGGGCGCTGCCCGGTGTGCGCCAGCTCTGCAAGGACCTGGGCGCCAGCCCGGTGACCGTGGGGCGCGCCGTCAGCGAGCTCGTGGCGCAGGGCGTGCTCGTCTCCAGCCCCGGTCGCGGCACCTTCGTCGCCCCGCGCCGCACCCGCTCCGCCGGGGACACCTCCTGGCAGCCCGTGGCGCTGCCCCCGGCGCGGGTGGACCACGCCGACGTCGCGGCCCTCGACCCCGCCACCTCGATGACGACCGCATCCCCCGCCGACGGCGGCCGTGCGGGCCGGGCGTCCTCGGCGGGTCCCACGACCACGGTGCTCTCGAGCGGCTACCTCAGCGCGGACCTGCAGCCCCGCCGGGCGCTGCAGGCCGCCACCGCCCGGACCGCCCGGCGCTCCTCGGTCTGGGCCGCCGCCCCCTCGGCGGGTCTGCCCGAGCTGCGTGAGCTGTTCGCCGCGCAGGTCGGCCTGGGAGCCGGCGACGTCCTCGTCACCAGCGGCTCCCAGCCCGCGCTGACCAGCATCTTCCGCACGCTGGCCAGCCCCGGTGACGCGGTCGCGGTGGAGAACCCCACCTACCCGGGGGCGCTGGCGGCGGTGCGGGCCGCGGGGCTGCGGCCGGTGCCGGTGCCCACGGACCCGTCCGGGGTGCGTCCGGACCTCCTCGACAGCGTGCTCGAGCGCACCGGGGCCCGGCTCGCCTACCTGCAGACCCACGTCAACAACCCCTCCGGCGCCTCGCTGGCCCTGGACCGGCGCCAGCAGGTGCTGGCCGTGGCCGCGCGGCGCAGGGCGCTGGTGGTGGACGACGACTGGGCGCGCCACCT
>Ga0182228_1000088_pt1 | contig 21104 bp, 18 predicted proteins | sample G6R1MG_19_FD_128385 | JGI IMG/M metagenome (GOLD analysis project Ga0182228, IMG submission 128385) | Miscanthus phyllosphere microbial communities from Michigan, USA - G6R3_MAIN_07NOV2016_LD1 MG | ecosystem: Host-associated > Plants > Phyllosphere > Phylloplane/Leaf | place: USA: Michigan... | reverse complement strand
CAGTACCGCGAGGCCGAACAGACGTTCGTCACCCAGCACGGCGGCGATCAGGTTATCGCGGCGCTCGTCGAGCAGGGCCTCATCGCTGATGGTCCCTGGCGTGATGATCCGCACCACCTGACGGTCCACCGGCCCCTTGCTGGTGGCCGGGTCGCCGATCTGCTCGCAGATCACCACCGATTCGCCCAGTTTCACCAGCTTGGCCAGGTAACCCTCGGCTGCGTGGTAGGGAATCCCGCACATGGGAATGCTCTGACCTGCCGACTGGCCGCGTGCGGTCAGGGTTATATCCAGCAGCTTGGCGGCTTTCTTCGCGTCTTCGTAGAAGATCTCGTAGAAATCGCCCATGCGATAAAACATCAGCTGATCCAGGTGCTGGTTTTTCAGTTTCCAGTACTGCTGCATCATCGGAGTGTGTGCGGAGAGGTCGGAAATTGCTTTATTCATCAGTGGCTTAGGCAAGTTCTTGAGAGGAGTGAGGCAACCTTGAGACGCGACGGGTGGCCCTTGTCTGAAGCAAGGGGCGTCTGCCGGGTATGTGCGATGGCGGCAAGGTTATCACGCTCGACCGGGTGGTGCAGTGACCGCGTGGCTTCCGGCGTATTGGTGACCGGGCGTTTCCAGACAGCCATGCATCCCGATTTGGCGTATAGACTTTCATCGCTGCCACCCGATAACCGGGCGGTAACTTATAAAAAAGGATTTTTATATGAAGAACAAACGAGCAAGGGACTCTGTCAGCGGGCGCTTCATTCCTTTGGAAGAAGCCAGAAAAAGGCCGAGAGAAACCACGGTGGAAACGGTCAAAAAGCCCGGGCGCAGGAAAAATGACCAGTAAAGCAGCATGCTCTGCCCCGTTGCGCGGCAGGTGCGCTGCCTCAGGATTCACCTTTACAGGCTTTCCAGCATGAACGATTACACCGAGGATGAGATAACCGGGCTTGCCGATACGCTTGGCAGGCTTCTGGGTGCAATGGGCGCGCAAGTGACCACTGCCGAATCCTGTACGGGGGGCGGAATAGCCGAAGCGATCACGCGCATTGCCGGCAGCTCGGCGTGGTTCGAAGCGGGCTACGTGACCTATTCGAATGCCCAGAAGACCCGCCAGTTAGGGGTGCCCGAGGTGTTGTTCGCACAGGTCGGGGCGGTCAGTCAGCCGGTTGTCGAGGCCATGGTGCGAGGCGCGCAGCGTGAAAGCGGTGCACGATTCGCCGTCGCGGTCAGCGGTGTCGCGGGGCCTGGCGGCGGTTCGCCGGACAAACCGGTCGGTACTGTGTGGCTGTGCTGGGGCAAGGATGATGCGCTGATCGCCCGGCGTTGCCACTTCGATGGCGACCGTGATCAGGTCCGTCGACGGACGGTCGAAGCCGCGCTGCACGGGCTGATACAGCTTGCACGCGGAGAAATGCCAAAACAGGGGTAGGCGCGCGCTCACTGCTGTGGAATAATACTGTCTACTTATACAGGTGTTGTGGCCATCAAGGCCCTAATTGAATTTGATTACGTGAGGACTTCAATGGACGACAACAAGAAGAAAGCCTTGGCTGCGGCCTTGGGTCAGATCGAGCGTCAGTTCGGTAAAGGCGCCGTGATGCGCATGGGCGATCATGATCGCCAGGCGATCCCTGCCATCTCCACCGGTTCGCTGGGTCTGGATATCGCACTCGGTATTGGCGGTCTGCCGAAAGGCCGGATCGTGGAAATCTACGGTCCTGAGTCTTCCGGTAAAACCACACTGACGCTGTCGGTCATCGCTCAGGCCCAGAAAATGGGCGCTACCTGTGCCTTTGTCGACGCCGAGCACGCACTGGATCCGGAATACGCCGGCAAGCTGGGCGTCAACGTCGACGACCTGCTGGTTTCGCAGCCGGACACCGGTGAGCAGGCGCTGGAAATCACCGACATGCTGGTGCGCTCCAATGCCATCGACGTGATCGTGGTCGACTCCGTTGCTGCGCTGGTACCCAAGGCAGAGATCGAAGGCGAAATGGGTGACATGCACGTGGGTCTGCAGGCGCGTCTGATGTCGCAGGCGCTGCGCAAGATCACCGGTAACATCAAGAACGCCAATTGCCTGGTGATCTTCATCAACCAGATCCGCATGAAGATCGGCGTGATGTTCGGCAGCCCGGAAACCACCACCGGTGGTAACGCGCTGAAGTTCTACGCTTCGGTACGTCTGGACATCCGCCGTACAGGCGCGGTCAAGGAAGGCGATGAAGTTGTCGGCAGCGAAACCCGCGTCAAGGTCGTGAAGAACAAGGTAGCTCCGCCGTTCCGTCAGGCCGAGTTCCAGATTCTCTACGGCAAGGGTATCTACCTGAATGGCGAAATCGTCGATCTGGCCGTTCTGCATGGTTTTGTCGAGAAGTCCGGCGCCTGGTACAGCTACCAGGGCAGCAAGATCGGTCAGGGTAAGGCCAACTCGGCCAAGTTCCTGGCAGATAACCCGGAAATCTGCAAAGCGCTCGAGAAGCAGATCCGCGACAAGTTGCTGACCCCTGGCGTTGATACCAAGGCTGTCGGCTCCCGTGAAGCAGTGGCTGCCGATGACATGTCTGAAGCAGATGTCGATATCTGATAGCCATGCCTGCCGTGCTCGATACACCCGTCGCCGTCAGGCGCACTGCAATGGACCTGCTCGCACGTCGCGAGCACGGTCGAGTCGAGCTGACGCGTAAACTGCGTCAGCGCGGCGCTCCCCCCGAGCTTATCGATGCAGCCCTTGATCGTCTGGTCGAGGAAGGTTTGCTCTCCGAGTCCCGTTACCTTGAAAGCTTCGTTTCTTATCGGGCACGTTCGGGCTACGGTCCTGTTCGTATTCGAGAGGAGCTGGGTCAGCGTGGTTTACAACGTGCCGACATCGAGCAGGCGCTCAGGGAGTGCGGCATTGATTGGCAGGAGAAGCTTCACGAGCTCTGGCAGCGCAAGTTTGCCGGTGCTCTGCCTGTCGATGCTCGTGAGCGAGCCAGGCAGGGGCGTTTTTTGAGTTATCGCGGCTATCCGCTGGAAATGATCGGCCGCCTGTTAAGCGGCCGTGGCGGGGATGACTGATCTATCCGGGCGCTTACTGTGGCGCCCGGTTCCGAGCTGCGTCCCTTGGCGCTGAAGCGTCGTCTTCCCAGTTTTCCTGTTGATTGATGTAATCCACCAGTTCCCGAAGCCTGCCCTGATTGCGTCCTGTGAACGTGAACGCCAGTCGTGTCAGGTGACTGAATTGCGCTTCATCGTGCTCTTCGCCCTGATAACTGTGCTGATGAAAGTTTTCATTGATGCACAGGTCAGCGAACGCTTCCTGCATGTGCTCCAGGGCCTGTTCGTTCAGCGCATGATGCATACGGATCACGAACTTGTTTTTCAGCCAGCGGCTGGAATGGAAGTTGGCATAAAACCGGTTGATCTCTTCCACCGCTTCATCGGCGCTGTAAACCAGTCTCATCAGCTTCATGTCGGCTGGCAAAATGTAGTGATTGTCCTGCAACTGATGCTTGATGAAGTCCAGTGCACCTTGCCAGAAACTTCCGCCAGGCGTATCCAGCAATACAACAGGCACCAACGGGCTTTTGCCGGTTTGTATCAATGTCAGCACTTCCAGGGCTTCATCCAGAGTTCCGAAGCCGCCGGGGCATAGCACCAGCGCGTCGGCTTCCTTGACGAAGAACAGCTTGCGCGTAAAGAAGAAGTGGAAGGGCAGCAGGTTTTCGCTGCCCTCAACTGTCGGATTGGCGTGCTGTTCGAAGGGCAGGGTAATGTTGAACCCAAGGCTGTGTTTCAAGCCTGCACCGGCATGGGCTGCCGCCATGATGCCGCCGCCCGCGCCGGTGATAACCATCATGTCGGAGCGGGCCAGCTTTTCACCCAGCTCTCTGGCCTGTGCGTACAGCGGATGTTCCGCCGGTGTGCGAGCGGAGCCGAATACAGTGACTTTGCGGCGGCCCTTGAAACGCTCGAGCACCCGAAAGGCCTTGTCCAGTTCGCGCAGGGTTTGCAGCGTTATCTTGACGTCCCAGCGGTTACGGTCATCCTGGGCCATGCGCAACACCGTGAGCATCATGTCGCGGTACAGCGGCAGGTTTTTCGTGCCCGGAGCCACCTCATTGATGTGCTCTTCAATCTGGCTGGTCAGGTCGAGACCGTCGCGTTGGAAGTGTCGGGATAGAAGATCGTCAGGTACATACGGCATTCGGGATTTTTCCTCCTGCTGGATCAATGGCCCGATGGGGCGTGTTGAATCGATGATGTCCCGGTTTGCAGCGAAAGGCTACCCATTCCCTGTTCATTGCCAGAGTGGATTAGTTGCAGGATGTCTTGAGAGTTGCTCGACTGACGCGCCTGAGGGACAGGCGCGCGGGGGGAGGTGACATGTCGGATATGGCTTATTGCTTGGGTTTTACAGTGCAGTCGGAAGCCTGAAAGGTTTGCGTCGCAACCGGGCGGTTGGTCTTGTACTCAGTGAACTGATACTTGAGGACGGCACCCTTGGTCATCAACTGGCGGAAACCATTGTTGTGGCAAACGCTGTTGCCTAACTGGTTGCGCATCACGTCCGGATTGGCGCGCATCTGCTGAGCCTGGCCTTCACGAACGCTCAAGTGGTTGATCAACTGGTTGCCGGTGACGGTGTAACCCTGATCGAGGATGTCTTCGTTGATCGCTCTCGGCGTGCCGACACTGCTTTCCTTAGCGACTTTTTCCAGCATCTTGCTGAGTTCGAACTCCTGTTTCGACGCCGCCTGGGCGCACAGTGGAGCAACGAGCAAAAGCGTAAGGGTGGGTACGATAAGGCGCAGCATTAAACTCTCCTGATTAAGTAACTGGCCGTTGGACCAGCGACTTCAAAGTGCGTTCCGGGCAGCCCACCGATAGCGCGGGGTGCGATGGCGCAGCAGTATAGAGCAGGAGCCTTCATCGGGCCTAGGCTCTGTACGAAAACAGGCCTCCGGACCGAAAGCGCGTTGAAGTGCCGGGGCTCTGATAAACTGCGCTGACTTTAATCCTGCCGAGTCTTTGTGGTGTCGATGTCTTTCCCCCGCAGGCGTGTCCTGTAATGAGCCATGCCGTCTCCCGCCTGCGCGATGAGCGTCTGGCCCGCAGTACCAGGCCTTTTATTGCCCGAGGCTCGCGCGCGCCGCGCTGCCCGGATTGCCGGGTGATTTCCAGCTATTGCCTGTGCGAATGGCGACCCAGCGTCGCTGCCGAGTCAGGCATCTGCCTGCTGATGTATGACACCGAGCCCTTGAAACCGACCAACACCGGCTGGCTGATCGCCGACGTCATCAAGGACACTCATGCCTTTCTCTGGTCGCGGATAGAGGTCGATGAGCAATTGCTCGCCTTGCTGGATGACCCGCAGTGGCAGCCTTACATCGTTTTTCCCGGTGAGTTTGTTGCCGAGGACCGCGTGGTGAATACGGTTTCGCGCCTGGATGGCAAGCGCCCGCTGTTCATTCTGCTGGATGCCACCTGGACCGAAGCACGCAAGATGTTTCGCAAGAGCCCTTATCTGGAGCGTTTTCCAGTATTGAGTCTGGAGCCCGAGCAGATCTCGCGCTACCGTTTGCGTCGATCAAGGCGCGACGATCACTTCTGCACGGCGGAAGTGGCCGCCCTGTGTCTGGAGCTGGCCGGTGATGCCAGCGCCAGCGGAGTGCTGGATGCTTATCTGGACGTGTTCAGCGCTCATTATCTGGGCGCCAAGTATCAGAATCCGATTGATCCCGACGACGTGGCGCATACCCATTTGAAGGCGTTCATTTGAAGGCTGTTCATAACAAGGGGCTGCCGAAGTCCACTGGTTTGGCTAATTGCCATCTATGTTCTCGGGTATCGACGCTTCGCGCTTGACCGTCATGGCCATGCTGGGCATGCTTGGCGCCGCCTGGAAGCCGATTCATCTGGTCTGGCATTGCGCCGGCGCCCGTTTTGGGTTGCGCACTGCGCGTTCGCCAGCCTCGCTGGGTGGCCGATTCGTCGGTCCCTCACTATAAAAACAGGATCATTACATGACCTACGACATCCTGATCGCCGATGATCATCCCCTGTTTCGCAGTGCGCTGCATCAGGCGCTGAGCATCGGTCTGGGGCCTGACGCACGGCTGGTCGAGGCAGAAAGCATTGCCCAGCTTGAGTCGCGTCTGGCGGAGAAGGCTGATTGGGATCTGGTTCTGCTGGACCTGAACATGCCAGGGGCCTATGGCTTCTCCGGGCTGGTCCTGTTGCGTGGCCAGTACCCGCAGATACCGGTGGTGATGGTCTCGGCGCAGGAAGAAGCCTCCATCGTGGTGCGCTCCAGAGAGTTTGGTGCCAGTGGCTTCATTCCCAAATCCAGCTCGCTGGAAGTCATTCAGCAGGCGGTACGCACGGTGCTTGGTGGTGACGTCTGGTGGCCGCCGCAGGTCAATGAAGTGATCAGTGTTTCAGACGAGGCAAAGGCCGCCAGCGCAGGCCTTGCCAGCCTGACGCCGCAGCAGTTTCGAGTGTTGACGATGGTTTGAGAAGGCTTGCTGAACAAGCAGATTGCTTCCGAACTCAGCGTGTCCGAAGCCACCATCAAGGCACATGTCACGGCGATTTTCCGCAAGCTTGGCGTACGCACGCGCACCCAGGCAGCATTGTTGTTACAGCAGCTTGAGTCCATTTCGTCCAGCTGACGGCTTTCAGGTTCCAGTATTCACGCTTTTTTGACCTTTATTGCCTTAGCTTTCCTCATCTTTTTACACAGCAGCCTCTCTATGTCGCCCTTCAAAGGCCAAACCGGTCTGAAACGTATTCTTAATGCCGCAGGTTATTCACTGGACGGTTTATGCGCTGCCTTCAAAGGTGAAGCGGCTTTCCGTCAGTTGGTACTGCTCAACGTGGTCCTGGTCCCGCTGTCGTTTTTTCTGCACGTCAGCAAGGGTGAGCATGCCCTGCTGGTTGCCGTGTGCCTGCTGGCGCTGATCGTCGAGCTGCTCAACTCGGCCGTAGAGGCGGCCATTGACCGCATCTCGCTGGACCTGCACCCGCTGTCCAAGAACGCCAAGGACATGGGCAGCGCTGCCCAGTTCATCGCTCTGAGCATGATCGGTCTGGTGTGGGCGATCATTCTGCTGGGCTGATGCCTTTCGATACAGACGCGTCAATACAGGCTTGGCAGCACGATTTCGTCGCTGCGCTGAACTCCGGCGGTGAATGCGCGGCACAGCTCAAGAAACTCGCGCATGGCTGAGGTCTGGTATTTCTGTTTGTGCCAGATGAAATAGAACTGCCTGGCCAGGTCCAGCTCGGGCGTGGCCAGCTCCACCAGATTGCCGCGACGAAAGGCATCGCGCAGCGCCAGTCTGGAGATGCAGCCAATGCCCAGCCCGGATTCGACTGCACGTTTGATCGCTTCGGTGTGCTCAAGCTCCAGCCGGACATTCAGCCCGTTACGGTGATGACGCATCGCCTGATCGAACGTCAAGCGCGTGCCCGAGCCTTGTTCCCGAAGGATCCAGGCTTCGTGGGTCAACTCTTCCAGCGTTACCTGAGCGCGTTTGGCCAGCGGATGCTGCGGGGCACAGAACACCACAAGTTCGTCTTCGACCCAGGATTGCACTTCGATGTCCGGGTGGCTGCAATCGCCTTCGATGAGGCCCAGATCGATCTCGTAGTGAGCGACCTGTTGCACGATATGCGCTGTGTTCTGGACATGCAGCTTGACCTGGCTTTCCGGGTGGCGCTGCATGTAGCCGCCGATCAGCAGGGTTGCGAGGTAATTGCCGATCGTCAGCGTGGCTCCGACCGCCAGTGAGCCGAAGCCTGATTTGCCATTGAGCAGGTCTTCGATTTCCTTGGCCTGATCGAGCAGCGCGACGGCTTGCGGCAGCAATTGCCTGCCGGTGGCGTTGAGGCTGAGGCGCTTGCCGGCGCGGTCAAACAGCTGGCAGCTCGATTGGCGCTCCAGCTCGGTGATGGAGGTACTGGCAGCCGACTGCGAAAGCGAAAGCAGTACCGCGGCTTTGGAGACGCTTTCCTGCCGGGCGACGGCCACAAATACCTGGAGCTGACGGAGAGTAAATCGCATATCTATATAACCGATAACCTATATCTTGATAATTCATTTAACAGATATTGTGTCTGCCACTAGAATGTCGCGCAATAGCGCAGTGCTTCTGCGCGCACTATTTTTTCAGGAGTCCTCACGTACATGAGCAACATGAACCACGAGCGTGTCCTCAGCGTCCACCACTGGAACGACACCCTCTTCAGTTTCAAGTGCACCCGCGACCCTGGTTTGCGTTTCGAGAACGGTCAATTCGTGATGATCGGTCTGCAGCAGCCAAACGGTCGTCCGCTCATGCGTGCCTATTCGATTGCCAGCCCGAACTGGGAAGAGCATCTGGAGTTCTTCAGCATCAAGGTGCCGGACGGCCCGCTGACCTCCCAGTTGCAGCACCTCAAGGAAGGTGACGAAATCATCATCAGCAAGAAGCCTACGGGTACGCTGGTGCTGGACGACCTCAAGCCGGGCAAGCATCTTTACCTGCTGAGCACTGGCACCGGCCTTGCGCCGTTCATGAGTGTCATCCAGGATCCCGAAACCTACGAGCGTTTCGAGAAGGTCATCCTCTGCCACGGCGTGCGTTACGTGAACGAAGTCGCCTATCGCGAATTCATCACCGAGCATTTGCCGCAGAATGAATTCTTCGGTGAAGCGCTGCGTGACAAGCTGATCTACTACCCGACGGTCACCCGCGAGCCCTTCGAGAACGAAGGTCGTCTGACCGATCTGATGCGCAGCGGCAAGCTGTTCAGCGACATCGGCCTGCCGCCGATCAACCCGCAGGACGACCGTGCCATGTTGTGCGGCAGCCCAAGCATGCTCGACGAGACCAGTGAAGTGCTCAATAGCTTCGGTCTGACCGTATCGCCGCGTATGCGCGAGCCGGGCGACTATCTGATCGAGCGTGCTTTCGTCGAGAAGTAAACCGGCTGCACAAGACCCGCCTCGTCCTTGACTGGATCAGGCGGGTTTTTGTTGCGCGGGATTTGTCGCCTCGATCAGTTTAGGCAAGCAGCAGCTTCAGGCGAGCAGCACTTCCAGCACGCAAATCACACCCGCTTGCGGGTAGTGCCAACGCACGTCCAGATCCCAGAACTGAGCACCATAGCGACGTTCCGGCGTGGGCAGCTGATAGGCCGGGCGCGGGTCCTGGGCCAGACACTGCTCGATCAGTTCGACCAGCGGCTCATTCAGGCGCAGCGCGTGTTCGCGAGCCTGTTGCAGCGCGGCGTCTTGCCAGTGCACCGGTATCAGGGCTGGCGCAGCACTGGCGATGTAGTTGGTCGCACCGCCAATTGCATCGGCGTAGGGTACGTAGGGCTTGATGTCCAGCACCGGCGTGCCATCCAGCAGGTCGATGCCGGACAGCCAGAGCCGCCCAGGCTCGACCTTGTCCAGCTTGACCACCGACTGGCCGATGCCATTGGGACGATGGGTTGCGCGTGTAGCGAACACGCCCATCGACTGGTTGCCACCCAGGCGCGGCGGGCGCACCTTCAGGCGTGGCTTGTCTTCCAGCGCCAGGTGGAACAGAAACAGCAGCCAGACGTGACTGACCTGTTCCAGCCCCTGAACCGCTTCACCCTGATCGAACGGTGCCACCAACTCCAGCACCCCGCGGGCCGCCGGGGCCAGTTGTGGCTGGCGAGGGATGGCGAATTTCTCCTTGAAGCAGGAGCGCACGAAGCCGACAGGGGAGACGTTGTAGCTCATCGTGGCAGGTTCAGCCACGCACGCGCAGGGTCAGGCCCTTGAGGAAATTGCGCAGCAGTTGATCGCCACAGGCGCGGTAGTTGGTGTGTCCGACCTTGCGAAACAGGGCGCTCAGTTCTGGCTTGGAGACCGGGAAGTCGACTGATTTGAGGATGGCGTGCATGTCATCTTCTTTCAGTTCGAACGCCACGCGCAGTTTTTTCAGGACGATATTGTTGGTGATCGGCAAATCGATCGGCTGTGGCGGACGGCTTTCGTCCTTGCCACGCTTGAAGTAGACCAGGCCATCAAGGAAGTGCGCCATGATTTCATCGCTGCAATCCAGGTAGCCTTCTTCTTCCTCTTTTTTCATGAACGCGATGACATCGCTTTTCGACACTTCAAAACCGGTCAGTGCGGTGATCTCGACAATCTTGCTGTCGCTGATATCGAGCATGTAGCGCACGCTGCGCAGTACGTCGTTGTTCATCATGAGGCGTGGTTCCTGATAAGTCGTAGGGCAGCGCATGACGGTGGTCATGCGCGCTGTAATAAGGTGGGTGGCGCGAGGGTCAGAACTTTTCCTTGGCCGTCATGTAGCGCCACTGGCCCTCGGGCAGTTTGCCCATGGACACGCCGCCAATACGGATACGGCGGATGGCGACGATCTTCAGGCCGACGGCCTCGCACAGCAGGGCGATGATGCCGGGCTGCGGATTTTTCATCGCAAAGCGCAGGCGGTTCTCGTTCTGCCAGCTGGCTTTCACGGCCGGCAGCTCCTTGCCTTTGTAAGTCAGGCCGTGGTTCAGCCGGTTGAGGCCATGAGCAACCATCTCGCCCGAGATCTCCACCACGTATTCCTGCTCGATCTTGCTGCGGTCATCGGTGAGCTTGCGCAGGATCTTCCAGTCCTGGCTGAACACCATCAAGCCGCTGGCGTTGGCCTGCAGGCTTGAAATCGCCTCAAGGCGCATGAAGTGGCCCTTGAGCGGACGCTTGCTGTAGCTGTGCTCTACGGAAAGCGTGCCCGGAGTGATCATCTGCAAAGCCTCTTCGGCGCTTGCCGAGGCGGGTTTGTGCAGGATGATCGTCACCGGCTCCGGGGCGTCGGCCTTGGCGTCCGGGCTGAGTTCGATTTTCTGGGTGCTGACCTTGAAGTGCGGTTCTTCGATGACCTCGCCGTCCACCGTGACCCAGCCGCCCTCGATAAACAGCTCGGCCTCCCGGCGGGAGCAACCGACCAGCTCGATTAGGCGTTTGGAAAGGCGAATGGGGTCTGTCATGACAAAAAAGCCGTTTGCTAAAATAAAGTCGCCATTGTAACCGTCTGGCGACGGTTAATCGCGGCAACATTGCATCTGCGTTGCAATCGATGTCATTGACGATCGATCAGGCGCATTCTGAGCATGGGGTAAGGCTGGCCCAGGCCATCGACTTCAGAGCGGCTGACAACCTCGAAACCATACCTGCGGTAAAACCCCAACGCCTGCGTATTCTGCTCGTTGACGTCCAGTTCACGGATATTGAACTGCTCGATTGCATGAGCCAGCAACTGCGTGCCCAGCGTCTGGCCGCGATGGTCCGGGTCGATGAACAGAATATCCAGACTGGTCTTGCGCGTGCCCGCAAAGCCGGTGATGTTGAGCTGTTCATCCCGGGTACAGAACAGGGTCACACTGCCCAGATACTGCGGCAGCAGCCCCTTGAGCCGGGTGATGTAGGCGTCTGGCAGAAAGTCATGGGTCGCGCGCACCGAGCGTTCCCATACCTCGGTCAATTCCGGGTAATCGTGGGTATCCGGTGTATACAGCGGCATCTCGCGTCCTCCTTTCAGCTGGTCCTGGATAGACAACAGCCGGAGACAAAAAAGCCCTGCCGGTTAAAGGGCAGGGCTTTCGTTTGCAACCAGGGCGAGCGCTTAGAGCATCTCGGCCCACAGGTCGTATTCGTCGGCATCGGTCACCCGGCACATGATCTTGTCGCCGGGCTGAACGGTACTGCCGTCTTCCAGGCCGATGAACACGTTGCCGTCGATTTCCGGGGCGTCGAAGAAGCAGCGGCCCACGGCACCACGATCGTCGACTTCGTCGATCAGCACTTCGATTTCCTTGCCGATCTTCATCTGCAGGCGCGCAGCGCTGATTGCCTGCTGATGAGCCATGAAACGATCCCAGCGATCCTGCTTGACGTCGTCCGGCACGATGGCCGCGTCCAGCAGATTGGCGGGCGCGCCTTCAACCGGCGAGTACTGGAAGCAGCCAACCCGGTCCAGCTGCGCTTCGGTCAGCCAGTCCAGCAGGTACTGGAAGTCTTCTTCGGTTTCGCCCGGAAAGCCGACGATGAAGGTCGAACGGATGATCAGGTCAGGACACTGCTCACGCCAGTTCTTGATGCGCGCCAGCGTCTTGTCTTCGAAGGCCGGACGCTTCATCAGCTTGAGGATTTTCGGGCTGGCGTGCTGGAACGGGATGTCCAGGTACGGCAGGATCTTGCCAGCGGCCATCAACGGGATCAGTTCGTCGACGTGCGGGTACGGGTAGACATAGTGCAAGCGCACCCAGACGCCCATCGAGCCCAGCGCCTGGCACAGCTCGGTCATGCGGGTCTTGACCGGCTGACCGTCCCAGAAACCGGTACGGTATTTGACGTCAACGCCATAGGCGCTGGTGTCCTGGGAAATGACCAGCAGTTCCTTCACGCCGGATTTTACCAGGCGCTTGGCCTCGTCCAGCACATCGCCCACCGGGCGGCTGACCAGCTTGCCGCGCATCGACGGGATGATGCAGAAGCTGCAACTGTGGTTGCAGCCTTCGGAAATTTTCAGATACGCGTAGTGACGCGGGGTCAGTTTGACACCTTGTGGCGGCACCAGATCGATCAGCGGATTGTGGTCCTGGCGGGGCGGCACTACGTCGTGCACCGCGTTGACCACCTGTTCATATTGCTGCGGGCCGGTCACCGACAGCACGCTGGGGTGTACGTCGCGGATGACATTGGCGTCGACGCCCATGCAGCCGGTAACGATGACCTTGCCGTTTTCCTTGATGGCTTCGCCGATCACTTCCAGCGACTCGGCCTTGGCCGTATCGATGAAGCCACAGGTGTTGACCACCACCACGTCGGCGTCCTCGTAGGTCGCAACGACTTCGTAACCTTCCATGCGCAGTTGGGTCAGGATGCGTTCAGAGTCAACGAGTGCCTTTGGGCAACCCAGTGAAACGAATCCAACCTTGGGGGCGGACGGCGTGGTGACGGTGGACATGGCAAACCTCGGCGTGAAGGGCACCCGGACGCGAAGCGCAGGCGCTGACTGGGCGCTTGCTGCGCCTCTGATCAAAAAGTGCGCAATTCTAGCGGTGAGTGGACAGGATGACCAGCGTTTGCATGAGAATTACGACGTACGCGAGACGCAGCCGGGGTCAGCGCCCACCCATTCGATCGCATTATGATCGACAGTAGCTTCGGTACACGCAGTGTATTGAGGGGCATGGCCGAGGTTGCAGCGTGCGACTGAGACATTTTGAATGCAGTCCAGGCCCGCATGAAGGGCCTGGACTGACTTTCACATGTTCTCAGCGCCGCGGTTCGTGCATCGGGCAGCCGTTGTGCTGACTGCGAAAGCCCGCCGAGTGTTCATAGGCCGGTTTGCGCACGCGCATGACGCCGCCCAATGGACGATGCGCCTCAAGGCCGTGCCACGGGCTGAATGCCATGGCTTCGTCAATTTCCTGAACGTTTTGCTCGGACCACGACGACTGGCGGGGCACATCGATGCGAGCGACGGTGACGTAGGGGCTGAGGTCTTCCGGCCAGATCGCCGAGGCGTCCTCGATGGGCATTTTTTCCAAGTCCGTGGCCAGCTGAACGCGGACTTCCCAGCTGGCGTCGTGTTCAAGAAAAAACGCTTTGACCGCTTCGCGCAGACCGTCCGGATTGTCTTTGAGGTCCAGCGCCTGGTCGGTCAGCGCAATCAGCTCGGCGGAGACGGGCACGACGCTGAGCTTGGCGTAGTAGGGGCCATACAGAAAAGGCACGACGGTGTAGAACGTCTCGCCGAGGATGTGGGTCATCGGGTGCCCGCCGAGACTTCTCAGTGTGCCACTTTCGCCCCCTGCAGACTCGATCACCGACTCTATGCCGCGCAGGACGGCAGACAACGCACGTTTCATGCCCGGAGCCTTGTCGGTCGTTTTGGCCAGCAACTTCAAGGTCTTCAGGAAGGCCTTGGGGTCCTTGGCGGTAAAGGCCTTGGCGTTTTGCATGACGAAATCCTGAGTGGTTGCCTCTGCGCTGCCAGGCAAGCGCGCGCCTTCGACGCCGACCAGTTTGATGGCCAGGCCTCTGGGCGTGGATACCTTGTCATCGAGAATGTCGCCCGGGTTGGTCGAGAAGCGCATGACGACCGGGAAGTTGCCGGGCCTGGCAAAGGCACCCTGGGCCAACGGCTCGGGCAGGTCGCCGTAGACCTGAATCTGACCGTGAAGCAAGCCGTGAGCCTTGGCGTGCACACTGCGAATGGCGTGCCCCGTGTCTTGATACGTGGTCTCGAGGATGGAATGCATGGCTTCGACCAGCTCTTTGCTGGTCTGCGCTTCATCGTCCGGAACGACTTCAAATGAGGGCTGGAAGGGTAACGGCTGGACAGTCAGGTTTTGTGTGGTCATCAGAGCATCTCGTTGGGAGGGGATCAGGGTGCCCTGGCGTCGATGCGGTTCTTGAAGACCCCTGATGCGGCAGGCTTAAGTAATGACCGGCCGATATTTTTGTCGTTCCATGAGAAATGTTGCTTCGAAAAACTGCTTCAAGGGGCCGTGATCAAGGCGTGGTGGCAGGCCGGATCGATATAACCATCTGCGTTTCACCAAGAATTACGACGAGTGCTGCGTTATGCTTCGCGCCATCGCGCCGAGGCATGTCAATGTCTGGCTGAATCTGAATTGTTACGCCTTGTGATGTTCTCAGTGTTGAACCTCATGTCTGGTTTCCGGGAGTAGTGGATGAGTCAAGCAAACAGTCATGCGGAGGCCGGAGGCGCTGCCAAGCCCATCGGACTGCTGATCGCCGCAGTCGGGGTGGTTTACGGCGACATCGGCACCAGTCCGCTGTACACCCTCAAGGAGGTGTTTCAGGGGGGGTACGGCGTGGAAGTGACCCATGATGCGATTCTCGGGGTACTGTCGCTGATCTTCTGGTCGCTGATCTGGGTGGTTTCCTTCAAATACATGGCGTTCGTCCTGCGTGCCGATAACCAGGGCGAGGGCGGCATCATGGCGCTGATGGCCCTGGCGCGGCGTGCGTCGGCCAAGCATCCCCGCCTGCAAATGATGATGGTGGTGTTCGGACTGTTCGGCGCCGCATTGTTCTACGGTGACAGCATGATCACCCCGGCAGTTTCGGTGTTGTCGGCGATGGAAGGGCTTGAACTGGCGTTCGATGGCCTCGATCACTGGATCGTGCCTATGGCGCTGGTGGTGCTGGTGGGCCTGTTTCTGATTCAGCGTCATGGCACCGCGCGCATCGGCGTGCTGTTCGGCCCGGTGATGGTGACCTGGTTTCTGGTGCTCGGTGCGCTGGGTGTCTATGGCATCATGCAGTCGCCGGAAGTGCTGAAAGCGGTCAATCCGGCATGGGGTGTGAATTTCTTCATCATCCATCCGGGCATCGGTGTGGCCATTCTGGGTGCTGTAGTGCTCGCCCTGACGGGGGCCGAGGCGCTGTATGCCGACATGGGGCACTTTGGCCGCAAGCCGATTTCACGTGCCTGGTTCATCCTCGTGCTGCCTGCGTTGCTGCTCAACTATTTCGGTCAGGGTGCGCTGGTGCTGGGCAATCCTGAAACGGTTCGTAACCCATTCTACCTGCTGGCGCCGGGCTGGGCGCTGCTGCCACTGATCGGTCTGTCGACGATGGCAACCATCATTGCCTCGCAAGCGGTGATCTCCGGCGCCTTCTCGATGACGCTGCAGGCGATCCAGCTGGGCTACATTCCACGCATGCACATCCAGCACACCTCCAGCGACGCGCAAGGCCAGATCTACATCGGTGCCGTCAACTGGGCGCTGATGGCGGGCGTGATTCTGCTGGTGATCGGCTTCGAATCGTCTGGCGCGCTGGCGTCCGCCTACGGCGTGGCGGTGACCGGGACCATGCTCTGCACCACCATTCTGGTGTCGACCGTCATGCTGATGCTCTGGAAATGGCCGCCATTGCTGGCCGTTCCATTGCTGATCTGCCTGCTGCTGGTGGACGGTCTGTTCTTCGCGGCCAACGTGCCGAAGATCTTCCAGGGCGGGGCCTTCCCGGTGCTGGCGGGTGCGGTACTGTTTATTCTCATGACCACCTGGAAGCGCGGCAAGCAATTGCTCGCGGAGCGAATCGACGAGGGCGGCCTGCCATTGCCGATCTTCATCGGCAGTATTCGCGTCCAGCCGCCGCATCGGGTGCAGGGCACGGCAGTGTTCCTGACGGCGCGTTCGGATGCCGTGCCCCATGCGCTGTTGCACAATATGCTGCACAACCAGGTGTTGCATGAACAAGTGGTGCTGTTGACGGTGGTGTATGAAGATTCGCCGCGTGTACCGTCCGCTCAGCGCTTCGAAGTGGAATCCTATGGCGAAGGCTTCTATCGGGTGATCCTGCACTTCGGCTTTATCGATGAGCCCGATGTGCCGGCTGCGCTGGCCTTGTGTCACTTGCCGGAGCTGGACTTCAGTCCGATGCGCACCACGTACTTCCTCAGCCGCGAGACGGTGATCCCGTCCAAGATGGATGGCATGGCGCGTTGGCGTGAAGCGTTGTTCGCCTTCATGCTCAAGAACGCCAACGGCAACTTGCGCTTCTTCAAGCTGCCGTTCAACCGGGTGATCGAGCTGGGTACGCAAGTGGAGATGTAAACGTTGTCCGGGTTGTCCGGCAGCGCAGATAAAAAAATCCCGGCAACCTCACGGTGCCGGGATTTTTTTGGGTCGCAGACTGCAGCGTTACTGAGCGGTAGTCTTGCCCTGACGCTTGTTGATCGCGTCGATCAGACGTTTGGCCAGTGCCGGGTAGTCTTCATCGAAGTGATGACCGCCTGGTAACTGAACCGCTTCGCCAACGGCGGTGGTGTCGGTGCAACCGCTGTCTTTCTTCTCTTCTACGCCGTAAACGCAGAACACCTTGGCGGCTGGCAGCTTGGCCATTTCCTGTCCGGTGGTGGCTTCCTTGCCTGCGTTACCGAGCCAGCCGTCAACGTGAATCTCGAAGCTGCCAGTGCGCGCGAAGGCCAGCAGAATGATTGCGTCAACCCGGTTCTGATCGTCTGCGGCCAGGCGATTGTAGATGGCTGGCATAACGTCCGCACCGAACGAGTAGCCAGCCAGAATGAAGCGCTTGGTGCCCCATTTCTGACGGTAGTGGTTCATCAGGTCGGTGAGGTCGACGGCGGTCTGTTCCGGCGTCTTGTGTTCCCAGTAGTAGCGCAGCACATCGATGCCGACCACCGGGTAGCCCATCTTGGCCATGTCGCCAGCCACGACCTTGTCCAGGTCGCGCCATCCGCCGTCACCGGACATGAACAGCGTCACCGTGTCAGAAGGCTGGCTGGCCGGGACTTCGACCGTTGGTATGCCCAGTCCGCCGCTGTCATTCTCGCCGAGCAGCAGATGACGAAGTTCGGTATTGAGCACCTGAGGCAGCGGAATGTCGTAGTCGCTGATGCTGGTGTCGGCGTTGGTCTGGTCGCGCACGAACGCTGCGCTCGGATCATCCGGCGCGTCATTCCAGGCGGCCAGCCAGTGCCCGTGCTCAGCCTTTTGTGGCAGTGGCACGTCACAGATCTGTGGTGGCTTTTCATCCTCTTCCACAACAGGCGGCGGGTTCGAGGCATGTTCAAGCGCAAAACCTACGGAAATGGCCTGCGCCTTGTCATCGGTCTGTCCGGCCAGCCAGCGCCAGGCCAGCGTTGCACCAGGGCCTATGCCACCGACGACCTTTGCCGGGCCGTCGAGCTTCGCCAAAGCGTCCTGGAAGGTCTTCTGCTGCAGGACGCAGTCGTCCTTGGGCAACACCACCTGAATGATGCGTGCTGACGCATCCTTGCTGATCGCCAGCAATTGCTTGTCGGTCAACATGTCTTCAGCGGTAACGGCCAGTGCGATACGGGTCTTGATGCTGGTGGCCGGTGTTACGCTGGTCAGCGGCGCGCCACCGTCAAGGTTCGAGTGTTCCAGTGATGCGGGCGGGGCGGGGCGGGTCCAGACCCAGACTCCCAGCGCTACGATTAAAAGAACAATTACCAGAGCTGCGAGCAAAAGGCGCCAGGAGCGTCGAATCATCAGCGTTTCACCAATCCAGTCAGGCCGCCCGCAATCAGGGCGGCGGTGTCAGCCAGTGCCACGAGCGGATCAAGTCCGGCAGGCACGGCCATATAACGAGGTTCCCAGTCAGGCTGGAACTTGTCCTTGAAGCGACGCAGCCCCTGGAAGTTGTACAGCTGTTCGCCACGGCGGAAGATCATCGAACCCAGACGCTGGGTGATGGGGGCACCGCGTCGTGGCTGCAGACCCGACAAAGGCACCATGCCCAGGCTGAAGCGCGCGTAGCCCTGGGCTTTGTAATGCAGAATCAGGCCGACCATCATGAACTCCATGGTCAGCTTGGGCGCATCCGGGTGAGAGCGCATCAGGTCAAGGCTGGCCAGTTCCGGGCTGGTGGTTTCCAGCAGGTTGGAGAACGCGACCGGCTTGCCCTGAAAGTGCACGATGGCAATGCGGAAGTACTTCAGGTACTCGGTGTTGAAGCGGCCCAGGGAGAAGCCTTTTTCACGGACATTCTTGCCCGTCAGCCAAGCGTCGGAAATCACTTTCAGCTCGTCGATCGGCGCCTGGCCCGGTTCGTAGATTTCCAGCGAAAGACCATCGCGGCCACCCCGGTTCCAGGTGTAACGCAGGTCCTTCATCTCCTTGCCCTTGGCGTCGATGTCGAAGCGCCGCAGGTCGACGCGCGCTTCTTCACCCAGCTTGATGGCGGTGAGACCGATGTCCATGTAGAACGGCAGGTTTTCTGCACGTACCTGGTAGAACACCGGACGTGCATGGTGCACGTCGCACAGATCGCGGAATTGCCAGATCAGCTCGGCACGCTGCTGTGTAGGGCCGATCGGATCGTAAAGCGCCACCAGACTGCGGCCGCGATGCGAGTACATCAGGAATGCATTGCCGGCCGGATGAAACAGGATCGCCTTGTCGCCGGTCAGCACCAGGCCGCCATCCGGCTGTTTGGATGCCTTGAGGATCTCGGCTGCCTTGTCCAGATCTGCTGCGTCGGGCAGCTTGATGACCGGCCTGGCAGTACGCAGCAACCAGGTCAGCGAAACCACCACCAGCAGTACTGCGCTGCCCAGCGCCGAACGCAGACCGCGCGGGGCGTCTGCATCGAGGGTGAACTGCCACCACAACTGGTGACTGTAAGGCACGTCCTGATAGGCGAACAGCAGCAGCCAGATCGAGGCACCGACCACACAAATGCTGGCAATCAGGTAGACCGGCGAGAACGGCAGCTCCAGCAGGCGGCTTGGACGGTAGAACGAACGGCGGAAGGTCAGCAGCAGGCAGGCGGTCAGCAGCAGCATGCTGGCTTCTTCCCAGTCGAAGCCTTTGAGTATCGACAGCACTGCACCGACCAGCAGCAAAATAGAAGTCAGCATCCATGCGGCCGATAGTCGCCGACGCAGGCCCTGGGCAAGCAGCAGGCACAGTACGCCCACCAGACTGGCCCCGAAGTGCGACGCATCGATCAGTCGATGCGGGATCATGAAGCCGACGTTTTCCAGACGGGTATCGATTTCAGGGGTGGCACCAGAGAAGAGCAGCACCACCCCCGACAAGAAAACCAGTAGTGCCAGAATCGGTGCCGCCAGCCCTGAGGCGACGCGCATGGCCTGCCGGGTCGGCAGCAGACGTTGGGCTTCGGTAAACAGCAGGGTAAGACAGGCCAGCAGCAGCGGCAGGATCACGTAGATCAAGCGGTACAGCAGCAGCGCAGCGGCGAGCGGGGCGGCACCCAGTTCGTTGGCAAAGGCTGCGAGCAGAATCGCTTCGAACACGCCGACGCCGCCAGGCACATGGCTGAGTACGCCAGCAGCGAGGGCCAGCAGATAGATAAGGATGAATGCACCCAGCGGCGGCGCGTGCGGCAGCAGGAGGTACAGGACCATCGCTGCGGCGGCGACATCCAGCGCGGTGATCACCAGCTGGATCAGCGTCAGCTTCAAATCCGGCAGGCGCAAGGTACGACGACCGAGACGAACCAGAATATTGTGCGGGATGTCCTGTTCCGGCAGGCGGCGACGGTAGACAAACACCGCCAGCAGCAGGCTGCCGATCAAAACTGCTGTGGCGACGACAGCCAGCACGTCGACGGGAAGCTTGAGTGCCAGTGACGCGCCTGACAGGTTGCTCAACGTGGCCAGTGCAGCCAGCGGCGGCAGCGCACAACCCAGTGAAAGGCTGGCGAACACGGTCATGCGGGCAATTTCGATTGCGCCTACGCCGTGGCGTGAATAAAGCCTGTAGCGCACCGAGCCACCGGACAGCATCGACAGGCCGACCGCATTGCCAATGGCAAATGAGGTGAAGCCGCCGAGAAGCAGCGTCTTGATGGGCAGGTCGACATTGGCATAGCGACTGGCCGACAGTTCATAGCCCATCAGGATGATATAGCCGACGATTGCCGCGAGCAGCGCACCGCCCAGGGCGGGCAGGGGGACTGCGAACAGCGAGTCGTGCAGCGCATACCAGTCCATTTCGACCAGCATGTGGCGGCAGGCTATAAGGGCCAGGCTGAACAACAGCAGCATCACTGCCAGCCCGATGGGCTGTCGGTATTTGCTCAGCAGCTCCCGCCAGTTATGGCGCGGTGGGCTGATGGGTTGCTCTGCATCAATGGTTTCATTGGAATCGGACATGTTGTCGCGCATCAATCACTCCTTGGATCGTGCGCGACAGGATGGAGGTATGCAGCCAAGTTACCAATCCCTACGCAGAAAATATTTCAGGATGTTAGCGCGTCAACGTCTAACGAGCGAATAGCGAATCGAGCCGGGTGATGCTGTTCAGCTACGGTTCAGTCGTGATTCAGCTTAGTAACACCTATCGGCAGCGCACGCAAAAACTGTCGTAAATGCACGCATTACGTTACAGATGTGATGATAGGGTTTCAAAGGGCTTTGGAAATAGTCTTTTTTGTCAGACAGTTAGCCGTTGCCCGCACTGCTTTTTTACCGGAAACAAAAAAGGCCACTCTTTCGAGTAGCCTTTCTTGATGTTTGGTTGCGGGAGCCGGATTTGAACCGACGACCTTCGGGTTATGAGCCCGACGAGCTACCAGACTGCTCCATCCCGCGTCTGTG
>Ga0182228_1000085_pt1 | contig 21604 bp, 12 predicted proteins | sample G6R1MG_19_FD_128385 | JGI IMG/M metagenome (GOLD analysis project Ga0182228, IMG submission 128385) | Miscanthus phyllosphere microbial communities from Michigan, USA - G6R3_MAIN_07NOV2016_LD1 MG | ecosystem: Host-associated > Plants > Phyllosphere > Phylloplane/Leaf | place: USA: Michigan... | reverse complement strand
TCCGATAAGGAAACCGCCAAGATCCTCAAGGGTACGGAGATCCCGTATCAGGAATCCAGCTCCAGCGGTGCGACCACCGTGAGCTTCAAGGAGGCCTCCCTGTCGCTTGAGGTAACGCCGCAGATCACGCCGGACAACCGCATCATCATGGAAGTGAAGGTTACCAAGGACGAGCCGGACTACCTGAATGCGGTGCTGGGCGTACCGCCGATCAAGAAAAACGAGGTCAACGCCAAGGTGCTGATTTCCGACGGCGAAACCATCGTCATCGGTGGTGTGTTCTCGAATACGCAAAGTAAAGTTGTCGATAAAGTGCCATTTCTTGGCGATGTACCGTATCTTGGCCGGCTTTTCAGGCGCGATGTGGTATCCGAGTCCAAATCCGAGCTGTTGGTATTTCTGACTCCGCGTATCATGAACAACCAGGCGATTTCTGTGAGTCGTTGATTTTGTGCGAAATTTAATACTTGTGGGGCCGATGGGTGCTGGCAAGAGCACCATCGGCCGTTTGCTTGCCAAAGAATTGCGACTGCCGTTCAAGGATTCCGACAAGGAAATCGAGCTGCGTACGGGCGCCAACATTCCCTGGATCTTCGACAAGGAAGGCGAACCGGGTTTTCGTGATCGCGAGCAGGCCATGATTGCCGAACTGTGCGACGCCGATGGCGTGGTTCTGGCGACCGGCGGTGGCGCGGTCATGCGCGGCGAAAATCGCCAGGCACTGCGGGCCGGCGGGCGCGTGGTGTATCTGCATGCCTCGATCGAGCAACAGGTGGGGCGCACCGCGCGTGATCGCAATCGTCCTTTGCTGCGTACCGCCGATCCTGCCCGGGTACTGAGCGAGCTGCTGGCCATCCGCGACCCGTTCTATCGGGAAATCGCCGATATCGTGATTGAAACCGATGAGCGGCCTCCCCGAATGGTGGTTCTCGAGATACTGGCGCGACTGGCAGAGCTTCCTCCCCGTTAAAGCGCAGGCGAAAATGCGCTATTCTCGTCGACCAGCAAAACAGCGTCGGTTCATGGCCTTGCGTCATGAGATGCTGAAGCACAAACCGTCCAATCGGTAATCAATGTGGGGACACATGCAGACACTTAAGGTCGAGCTTGGTGAGCGTAGCTACCCGATCCATATTGGCGAAGGCCTGCTGGATCAGCCAGAGCTCCTGACCCCGCATATCGTCGGGCGTCAGGTGGCTATCGTTTCCAACACGACAGTGGCACCTCTGTACCTGGAGCGCCTGACGCAAACCCTGGCCGGTTACAACGTTCTGCCGATTGTTCTGCCCGATGGCGAGGCGTTCAAGAACTGGGAAACCCTGCAGACCATTTTCGATGGCTTGCTGACCGCTCGCCATGACCGTCGCACCACGGTCATCGCTCTGGGCGGCGGGGTGATCGGCGACATGGCCGGGTTTGCCGCCGCCTGTTATCAGCGCGGCGTGAACTTCATCCAGATCCCGACCACGCTGCTGTCTCAGGTGGACTCATCGGTCGGCGGCAAGACCGGTATCAATCATCCGCTGGGCAAGAACATGGTGGGTGCCTTCTATCAGCCGAGCGTGGTGCTGATCGATACCGCTTCGCTCAATACCCTGCCCGAGCGTGAACTGTCCGCCGGGCTGGCCGAAGTCATCAAATATGGCCTGATCTGCGACGAGCCCTTCCTGACCTGGCTCGAAGAGCACGTCGATGCACTGCGCGGCCTGGACCAGACGGCGCTGACCGTAGCCATCGAACGTTCCTGCGCCGCCAAGGCGCTGGTGGTCGGCGCCGATGAGCGCGAGTCCGGCGTTCGTGCGACATTGAACCTGGGTCACACATTCGGGCACGCCATCGAGACGCATATGGGCTATGGTGTCTGGCTGCATGGCGAGGCGGTTGCTGCCGGTACGGTCATGGCGCTGGAAATGTCCTCGCGCCTGGGCTGGATCAGCACGCAGGAGCGGGATCGCGGCATTCGTCTGTTTCAGCGTGCCGGGCTGCCGGTCGTGCCACCGCAGGACATGACGGAAGACAATTTCCTCGAACACATGGCGATCGACAAGAAAGTCATCGACGGTCGCCTGCGTCTGGTGCTGTTGCGCCGGATGGGTGAAGCGGTCATCACGGACGATTATCCAAAAGAAGTATTACAGGCCACCCTGGTTGCGGATTATCGCGCCCTGGTGGATCAGCTCAGAGGTTAACGGAAACCCCATGACTAGTTTGCATGCCGACGAGGCCTTCCTCGGCCATTATCAGTTGAGTCATGACCCCTTTGCTGCGCGGGTACCTGGCTTCAAATTCTTTCCTGCCCAACGCAAGCCTGTGCTGGGTCAGCTTCATCATCTGGCGCGCTACAGCCAGCTGCTGCTGGCGGTCACCGGGCCTCAGGGCAGCGGCAAGACCCTGCTGCGCCAGGCGCTGGTGGCGAGCACCAACAAGCAGTCGGTGCAAAGTGTCGTGATTTCTGCGCGCGGTGCAGGTGATGCGGCAGGCGTGCTGCAGCAGGTCGCGCAGGCGCTGAGCGTCGCGCAGGCTGAAATGCAGTCGATCCTGTCGCAGGTCGTGCAGCTCGGGCTGACCGGCCAGGAAGTCTACCTGCTGGTTGACGATGCGGAACAACTTGGCGATTCGGCGCTCGAAGCGTTGCTGGGTCTTGCTGCGGGAACGCCTGAAGGGCGTCCGCATGTATTCCTGTTCGGAGAGCCATCGCTGCTCGATCGTCTCGATCAGATGTGTGCCGACCTGCAGGGTGATGTCGAAGGCGAACGCTTTCACGTCATCGAGCTGCAACCCTATACGGAAGAGGAAACCCGGGAGTATCTGGCTCAGCGTCTGGAGGGTGCAGGGCAGGGAATCGCGTTGTTCACCGCCGACCAGATCACCGATATTCATGAACAGTCCGATGGCTGGCCTGGCGCAATCAACCAGGTAGCCCGCGATTCAATGATCGAGGCGATGATCGCGAGTCGTTCCGCGGTCAAGCGTCCAAGTGTGGGGTTCAAAATGCCGAAAAAACACGTATTGGCCTTGGGTGCCGTTGTCATAGTGGCCGTGGCAGCAGCCGTGCTGATCCCGGGTCGCGGCGACAAGACGGGTACACCCGCCAATGCCCCGGCTTCCGCTCAGGCGCAACTGCCGCTGGGTGAAGGCAAGCCAACTGCTCAACAATCGAATAACGGCAGCCCGGCCATCGAATTCGCTGGTAACTCCCAGCCGATGCCGCTACCGATGAATGGCTCTCAGCCGGTGATGCGCGGTCCTCTGGCCGAGGCTGCCGGGTCCAGTGATTCCGACGAAGACGCAGTGCCGACAGGTTCGCCTGCACAGCCGCCGACCGTCACCACTACGGCGCCGCCAGCGGGTGTACCGGCAGGTCAGGCCGCAGCACAGACGCCTCGCTCGTCCATCCCTGCACCGACCCCGGCACCTGCGCCAGCCGCCAAGCCGGCCCCTGCGCAGACTCAGGTCGCGACAGCCAAGCCTGCCCCGACTCCGGCTCCGGCTGCCAAGCCTGCTGAAAAACCGGCAGCGGCGGCGGCCAAACCGGCTGCCGGCGGTAGCTGGTACAGCAGCCAGGCACCCGGTCACTACGTGGTCCAGATCCTCGGCACCAGCTCCGAAGCGACGGCTCAGGCCTACGTTGCAGAGCAGGGTGGCGAGTATCGTTATTTCAAGAAAACCCTGCAGGGCAAGCCGCTGTACGTCGTGACGTACGGCAACTTTCCTGACCGTGCTGCCGCCCTGGCAGCCATCAAGGTATTGCCAGCCAAGGTTCAGGCTGGTAAACCTTGGCCTCGTACTGTCGCCAGCGTCCAACAAGAGCTCGGCGCCACTCGTTGAAGTCGCAGCGGCTCTACCCGGGCCGCCCGCCGACCTACCTGACTTAACCCGCCTGAGCGCGCCGCATGTCGGCGCGCCTTGCGGCGTCTGCGTTACAAGCGCCTTACAGTCTCCCGTCGCGTCAGTCAGATTCACGAAGAAATACTTTGACTAGCACAGCGACCCGTTTTAAAACTTTCATAATTGCGACATTGATTATCAGCCAGTCGTCGTTAAATTTGTTAGCCCTTGTGTCGCTGTGTACAATGACCTCCGTTTTGCCTGTCCGAAGCTGGCGCACGTTCGGCGTGACAGGTAATTGGTTGAATTAAAAGGAAATTTGCCTCGAATAGAGGCAGCCTGGTGAGAAAGTGTCTATGAAAGCAGGTCTGTACCAACCAGATGAATTCAAGGATAACTGCGGCTTCGGCCTGATCGCTCATATGCAGGGCGAGCCCAGTCATCACCTGTTGCAGACGGCCGTTCAGGCCCTGACCTGCATGACCCACCGTGGCGGTATCAACGCCGACGGCAAGACCGGCGACGGTTGCGGTCTGTTGATTCAGAAGCCCGACGGCTTCCTGCGTGCGATCGCCAAGGAACACTTCGCCGTCGATCTGCCCCGCCAATACGCTGTGGGCATGGTGTTCCTCAATCAGGACGACGCCAAGGCCGACGCCGCACGCGAAAACATGAACCGTGAAATCCTCGCCGAGGGCCTGGATCTGGTGGGCTGGCGTCAGGTGCCGATCGATACCAGCGTTCTGGGTCGTCTGGCGCTGGAGCGCCTGCCGAAAATCGAGCAGGTATTCATTGGCGGTGAAGGCCTGAGCGATCAGGAATTCGCCATTAAGCTGTTCAGTGCGCGTCGCCGCTCGTCGGTGTCCAACGCCGCAGATACCGATCACTACATCTGCAGCTTTTCGCACAAGACCATCATTTATAAAGGCCTGATGATGCCGGCCGACCTCACGGCCTTCTTCCCGGACCTGAGCGACGAGCGTCTGCAGACCGCTATCTGCGTGTTCCACCAGCGTTTTTCCACCAATACCCTGCCGAAATGGCCGCTGGCGCAGCCGTTCCGCTTCCTCGCCCACAACGGCGAGATCAACACCATTACCGGCAACCGCAACTGGGCGCAGGCGCGACGCACCAAGTTCACCAACGATCTGATGGACCTGGACGAGCTGGGCCCGCTGGTCAACCGCGTGGGTTCTGACTCGTCGAGCATGGACAACATGCTTGAGCTGATGGTCACCGGCGGCATCGACCTGTTCCGTGGCGTGCGCATGATCATTCCGCCTGCGTGGCAGAACGTCGAGACCATGGACCCGGACCTGCGGGCGTTCTATGAGTACAACTCCATGCACATGGAGCCGTGGGACGGCCCTGCGGGCGTGGTCATGACCGAAGGTCGTCATGCGGTCTGCCTGCTCGACCGCAACGGCCTGCGCCCGGCGCGCTGGGTCACCACCAAGAACGGCTACATCACCCTGGCGTCGGAAATCGGCGTATGGGACTACAAGCCTGAAGACGTCATCGCCAAGGGCCGCGTCGGCCCTGGGCAGATCTTTGCCGTGGACACCGAAACCGGTCAGATCCTCGACACCGACGCCATCGACAACCGCCTCAAGTCGCGTCATCCGTACAAGCAATGGCTGCGCAAGAATGCCCTGCGCATTCAGGCCACCATGGAAGACAACGACCACGGTTCGGCTTTTTACGACAGCGAGCAGCTCAAGCAGTACATGAAGATGTATCAGGTCACGTTCGAAGAGCGTGATCAGGTGCTGCGCCCGCTGGGTGAGCAGGGTCAGGAAGCCGTAGGCTCGATGGGTGATGACACGCCAATGGCTGTGTTGTCGCGTCGTGTGCGTTCGCCTTACGACTACTTCCGCCAGCAGTTCGCGCAGGTGACCAACCCGCCGATCGACCCGCTGCGCGAAGCCATCGTCATGTCGCTGGAAATCTGCCTCGGTGCCGAGCGCAACATCTTCCAGGAATCGCCGGAGCACGCCTCGCGCGTGATCCTCAGTTCGCCGGTCATTTCGCCAGCCAAGTGGCGGTCGCTGATGAACCTGGAGCGTCCGGGCTTCGAGCGTCATATCATTGACCTGAACTACGATGAAAGCCTGGGTCTTGAAGCCGCTGTGCGCAGCGTTGCCGACCAGGCCGAAGAGGCCGTGCGTTCCGGTCATACGCTGATCGTTTTGAGCGACCGACACATCGCACCGGGCAAACTGCCGGTGCACGCTTCACTGGCGGTCGGCGCGGTTCACCACCGTCTGACCGAACAGGGCCTGCGCTGCGACAGTAACATTCTGGTCGAAACCGCGACGGCGCGTGACCCGCACCATTTCGCCGTGCTGATCGGCTTCGGCGCCTCGGCGGTCTATCCGTTCCTGGCTTACGAAGTGCTGGGCGACCTGATCCGTACCGGCGAAGTGCTGGGCGATCTGTACGAAGTCTTCAAGAACTATCGCAAAGGCATCACCAAGGGCCTGCTCAAGATCCTCTCGAAGATGGGCATCTCGACCGTTGCGTCCTACCGTGGCGCGCAGTTGTTTGAAGCCATCGGCCTGTCCGAGGAAGTCTGCGATGTCAGCTTCCGCGGTGTGCCGAGCCGCCTGAAGGGCGCGCGCTTCGTCGACATCGAAGCCGAACAGAAGGCGCTGGCTGCCGAAGCCTGGAGCCCGCGCAAGCCGATCCAGCAAGGCGGCCTGCTCAAGTTCGTGTTTGGTGGCGAATACCACGCCTACAACCCGGACGTGGTCAGCACCCTGCAGGCTGCCGTGCAGCAAGGCGACTACAGCAAGTTCAAGGAATACACCTCGCTGGTGGACCAGCGTCCGGTGTCGATGATTCGCGACCTGCTGCAGGTCAAGACACTCGATCAGCCCTTGAACATCGACGAAATCGAGCCGCTGAGCGAAATCCTCAAGCGCTTCGACTCGGCCGGTATTTCGCTGGGTGCCTTGTCGCCCGAGGCCCACGAAGCGCTGGCCGAGGCGATGAACCGTCTGGGCGCGCGCTCCAACTCCGGTGAGGGTGGCGAAGACCCGGCTCGTTACGGCACGGTCCGCAGCTCCAAGATCAAGCAGATCGCGACGGGCCGCTTTGGCGTGACGCCCGAGTACCTGGTCAATGCCGATGTGCTGCAGATCAAGGTTGCGCAGGGCGCCAAGCCGGGCGAGGGCGGGCAATTGCCGGGCGGCAAGGTCAATGGGCTGATCGCCAAGCTGCGTTATGCGGTGCCGGGTGTGACGCTGATTTCGCCGCCACCGCACCACGACATCTATTCCATCGAAGACTTGTCGCAGCTGATTTTTGACCTGAAACAGGTCAACCCGGCGGCGCTGGTGTCGGTCAAGCTGGTGGCAGAAGCGGGCGTCGGCACCATTGCCGCCGGTGTCGCCAAGGCCTACGCCGACCTGATCACCATTTCCGGTTACGACGGTGGCACCGGTGCATCGCCACTGACCTCGATCAAATACGCCGGCGCACCGTGGGAGCTCGGGCTGGCCGAAACTCACCAGACCCTGCGCGGCAACGACCTGCGCGGCAAGGTTCGGGTACAAACGGACGGTGGTCTGAAAACCGGCCTGGACGTGATCAAGGCTGCCATCCTCGGGGCCGAAAGCTTCGGCTTCGGCACCGCGCCGATGATCGCGCTGGGCTGCAAATACCTGCGTATCTGCCACCTGAACAACTGCGCCACCGGCGTAGCGACCCAGAACGAAAAGCTGCGCAAGGACCACTACATCGGCACCGTCGACATGGTGATCAACTTCTTCACCTACGTGGCAGAAGAAACCCGCGAATGGCTGGCCAGGCTGGGTGTTCGCTCGCTGGAAGAGCTGATCGGCCGTACCGACCTGCTGAACATCCTGCCGGGCGAAACCGAGAAGCAGCAGCATCTGGACCTGACACCCTTGCTGGGCAGCGACCATATTCCGGCCGACAAGCCTCAGTTCAGCCTGGTGGATCGCAACCCGCCGTTCGACAAGGGCCTGCTGGCCGAGAAGATGGTGGAGATGGCCAGGCCGGCCATCGAGTCGCTCAGCGGCGGCGACTACGAACTGGAGATCTGCAACTGCGACCGTTCGATCGGCGCGCGCATCTCCGGCGAAATCGCCAGACTGCATGGCAACCAGGGCATGAACAAGGCACCTGTCACCTTCCGCTTCAAGGGCACTGCCGGCCAGAGCTTCGGGGTGTGGAACGCCGGTGGCCTGAACATGTATCTGGAAGGCGATGCCAACGACTACGTCGGCAAGGGCATGACCGCTGGCAAGCTGGTGATCGTGCCGCCCAAGGGCAGCCCGTTCAAGACCAATGAAAGCGCGATTATCGGTAACACCTGCCTGTACGGCGCAACTGGCGGCAAGCTGTTTGCAGCGGGCACGGCTGGCGAGCGTTTCGCTGTGCGTAACTCCGGTGCCCACACTGTCGTTGAAGGCACTGGCGATCATTGCTGCGAATACATGACGGGTGGTTTCGTCTGCGTACTGGGCAAGACCGGCTACAACTTCGGTTCCGGCATGACCGGTGGTTTCGCCTACGTGCTCGACCTGGACAACACCTTCGTTGACCTCGTCAACCATGAACTGGTCGAGATCCAGCGTATCAGCGGCGAATCGATGGAGGCTTACCGCACTCACCTGCAGAGCGTCCTGAATGAGTACGTCGCGGAAACCGACAGCGAATGGGGCCGTAATATCGCGGAAAACCTGGACGATTACCTGCGTCGTTTCTGGCTGGTCAAGCCCAAGGCTGCCAACCTGAAATCGCTGCTCTCCAGCACTCGGGCCAACCCGCAATAACAGCAGCTGCGAGCGGCGAGCTTCACGCCGCACGTTAACAGCAGTGCGCCAATTGCCTGCGATCATGATTCCCGCAGCTTCAGGCTTGTAACCTGAAGCTGCTGCAAAGAGGCTCCAGAGAATGGCTGAACGTCTCAGTAACGACTTCCAGTTCATCGACGTCGGACGTAAAGACCCGAAGAAGAAACTGCTGCGTCAACGCAAGAAAGAGTTCGTGGAAATCTACGAGCCTTTCAAGCCCCAGCAGTCTGCCGATCAGGCGCACCGATGCCTGGGCTGCGGCAACCCGTACTGCGAATGGAAGTGCCCGGTGCACAACTTCATTCCCAACTGGCTCAAGCTGGTCGCCGAGGGCAATATCCTCGCGGCTGCGGAATTGTCGCACCAGACCAACACCCTGCCGGAAGTCTGCGGCCGCGTGTGCCCGCAGGATCGCCTGTGTGAAGGTGCCTGCACACTGAACGACGGTTTCGGTGCGGTGACCATCGGTTCGGTCGAGAAGTACATCACCGACACTGCTTTCGCGATGGGCTGGCGTCCGGACATGTCCAAAGTCGTGCCCACCGGCAAGCGCGTCGCGATCATCGGCGCAGGGCCTGCGGGCCTGGGCTGTGCCGACGTGCTGGTGCGTGGCGGCGTGACCCCGGTGGTGTTCGACAAGAACCCGGAAATCGGCGGTCTGCTGACCTTCGGCATCCCGGAATTCAAGCTGGAGAAATCCGTGCTGAGCCATCGCCGTGAAGTGTTCACCGGCATGGGCATCGAATTCCGGCTAAATACCGAAGTCGGCAAGGATGTCACCATCGATCAACTGCTCGAAGAATACGATGCGGTGTTCATGGGTATGGGCACCTACACCTACATGAAAGGCGGCTTCCCCGGTGAGGATCTGCCGGGTGTGCACGATGCGCTCGACTTCCTGATCGCCAACGTCAACCGCAACCTGGGTTTCGAAAAGGCGCCGGAAGACTTCGTCGACATGAAGGGCAAGCGGGTCGTGGTTCTGGGCGGTGGTGACACGGCGATGGACTGCAACCGCACCTCGATCCGCCAGGGCGCCAAGTCAGTGACCTGCGCCTACCGCCGCGACGAAGAAAACATGCCTGGCTCGCGCAAGGAAGTGAAAAACGCCAAGGAAGAAGGCGTGAAGTTCCTCTACAACCGTCAGCCTATCGCCATCATCGGCGAGGGCAAGGTTGAAGGCGTGAAAGTGGTCGAGACGCGCCTGGGCGAACCGGATGCCCGTGGTCGTCGCAGTCCCGAGCCGATTCCGGGCTCCGAAGAGATCATCCCGGCAGAAGCCGTGGTCATCGCCTTCGGCTTCCGCCCAAGCCCGGCACCATGGTTCGAGCAGTTCACCATCAGCACCGACAGCCAGGGCCGTGTCGTGGCCCCGGAACAGGCGCAGTACAAGCACCAGACCAGCAACCCGAAGATATTCGCCGGTGGCGACATGGTGCGCGGCTCCGACCTGGTGGTGACCGCTATCTTCGAAGGCCGTAATGCGGCTGAAGGGATTCTGGATTACCTGGGCGTCTGAGTCTGGTGTTGCCGGGGTGTGCCGTTGCTGACGCGCACCCCGACAACAAGCGTCTACCCTTCGCATGCACTGTGCCAATGTCTCTGACATCCCGCCCGGCACTTACTCTCTGGACTCGGTGTAACTCGCTCAGGAAGAGCGTTTCCACCGGGGAAGGCAGTGATGAATAGTCGTTTTTGCCTGTTTCCTGCGCTTTTGAATGCGTCAGGCGCGTGTGCGCTCGACGTGGCGGGTTTGAGATCTTCTGAAACAACCCCGATTCTCCGATCACGACCTGTTCGTAAGGGGCGCGATACTCGATTGTTAACGCCTTGTTTCTGCCCTCGGTTTCTGCTTCCGGAAGGCGTTACGCTGTTGCGCTTTCATCGGGATGCCAATTGCCGTGCAGGCACTCCCGCCATCCATGTCGCTATAAGGAAATAGCCATGTTGAAAGCCGCCCCCATGGGCAAACTTGCTCTATCCAAAGAACAGAAACTTCTCGGTCCGGACAGGTTCACGCCCAGTACGGTTGCCGTACGCGAACACCGGGCTCGAGAACGCGCGGACCGGATAATCGACCAATTCATCGGGCGCTTTACAGAGAAGAACTTTTTCCCTGAAGGCGGTGAAGATGCGTTATTCGCCTTGCTGGTTCAGTTGCCTGACTGGCCTGCCAGCCTGTCTATCAGGATTCACAACGAAAACGACGAAGTGCTCGCGGTCTTTTTGAAAGGCAGCGATGAAAGCGCCGTTCAAGGCAGCATCGTCCTGATGCAAAACGCCGATGCCTATATCGTTCCGGATGATGTTCCGGTCTCCAATGATGAGCCGTTGCTGCACTGGGTGTTCAGTCAGTTGCCGGCAGGTTCCAGTCTCGGCATGGGTGGCAACTTTCCCGGCAGTCACAGTGATGACGGACGAATCGTTACCCTGCGCGAACAAATAGCGGGTCTGGCAAATGACCAAAGGCCGCTGTTATTCGATGCACTGGTGGCGGCCGATGAGGGCGCCTCGAAGGGGCAACTGGATACCCGCACACGTAATCCTTTCCTGCCACTGTGGGTTCGTCAGCAGACTCTGCTTTCTCCGGTCCTGAGCGAGCTATGCGCTTTATACCCGGATGTTCCGGCCGGTCGTCTTGAAGGACTGTTGGAGCAGATGCCGCTGACAGAGCAGGAAGAAGCTGACTTTCTGGATAATGTTGTTCTGCCGGAGTCTTTCGACGAGGCGATGAGCATTTCTCTGGATGAGTGGAGCAGCAGTCTGGCTATCGACGGCCTGTCGCGAACGCGGAGCTTCAATACCTACACGGATGAGCTGGCCCGCGAGATCATCAGAGAGTTGCTGACTGCCGAATCGGGGCGAGAGCTGGTGATCTTCGAACCCGGCGAGAGCGAGTATTTTCCGGAAGACCCTGACGATACCCGTATCGTTCTGCTGCATGACGGCTACGGCAACTACAGTGCTCGGGACACCGAAAGCGGCGGGTTTTTCTCATTCAAGCCGGGTACCGACAGCTTCTATCTTGCGATCAGTTCGCAATTGAAAGCCGAAGAGCGTTTTGCGCTGGGCATGCAGTTCGAGCAGGATGTGAAAGGCATTCGCGACGTTCTGACCCGGCGTGCCATTGAGAAAAATCGCGGCTGGTTCGACCCTGAGCAACCCACTGAAATCGAAAACGATTGTCTGCCTGACTGGTTCGCGAACGCGACCGATGTCGAAAAACAAAGCTGGAAAGTGGCGGTGCAGGACTACAGCCAGGCGTTGCTCGAAGCCCAGGCACCTGACCTGCCGGATCCTTCCGTTTACGGACAGCCTGACCGGTTGCGTAACTACGCGCGGGGAAAACTGCAAGAACGAATTTTGCTCGACCACGGCATTACAGTGGATCCTGACCGCATCAGCGTTCATACCACCAGCGTCGAGATTGATCCGGGCATCGGCATTGATATCGATTATGAATATGTCGGCCCTTCCGAGCTGGAGCCGCATTACGAAACGCAAGAGCGCAGCCTTACAGATCTGTCGCTGGAGAACATTGCACTCACCAATATCAACTTTCTACTCACCGGTCGCGCGTTTGACGATCAGGGGCAACTGCTCAGTTTCCTCAACGCCGGTTATCTGTTCGGCCTGATTCGTGAGCTGAACATTGGTGAGGATTACTCAAGGTATCTCAGCATAGTCCTGTCCACGTCGGCGGCAGGACAATGGCACCGTGAGCGTTATGCACGCGTCATGCGCGCACAAATGCGCCTCGACGCGATCGAAGCGAAAATGGCGGGAGACTTTCTGGGCGGTGGCGGACTTCCTCCCGAGCTGGCGAACAGAGGCTACAAATGGGTTGCCGCTGTGCTCGATCACCCAGTTGACAATGATGATCGCGCGACGGTGGAGGGGCATCGTATTCAGGTCAGCCAGTTATCCCTCAATGGTGTGTCATTGAGCGGTGTATTGGTGATCGGCACCGAGTCGCGCTCCAGCGTCGCCAACGTGGTGGTTTTTACCCCGCAGGCTCCTGACGGCATGTGCTTCCGGGAAATGAGCGATACGCAGGAGTTCCGGCAGCGGATATTGCTTGAGCCCGAATTGCTGAACTACCTGGTGAGCAGGGCACCTTTGGCCTCACAGGCCGATGTCAGGCAGGTACTGACCGCTGGCCGTGACACGCTGTTCATGGAACTGCAGCCGTGTACCGGGAGTTTTCTTGAGGTGGTCTATGAGTCTGAAGTCGCGCGGGTCATTTCTGCTGTCGATGAACAGACCAATACCAACTGGGAAACCTATTGGGAAAGTGCCTGGGAAATCACCAAAACCGTTGGCGACATCCTCCTCACCTTCACACCTTTTAAAGTGCAACTGCCGATCGCTGCCCTTCGCAGTTTTTACGCTATCTGGCAGGGCGTTGGAAAGAAGTCCAGCGAACAGGGGAGTGCCCCGTTGTATTTGGTTCAGGCGGCATTGTTGCTGGCCGATGGGTTGACGCTGTCAAAAGGGCGACGGGTCAGAACATCTTCTACGGCAACGGTTGGCCGCTCTGTGCTCGATCCGAAAACAGCGGTATCCAAAACGCCTGTCGGGCTGAAAGCGCGCAGTGACGGGATTTACCGGGGCATCCATGAGAAGGCTCAAGAAGGTGTACCGAGTCGCTTTTACGCCGTGCAACAGGAAAAAGTCTATGCCGTCAGATACGACTCAGATTGTGCGGCATGGCGGGTTATTGATTCGCGGCGACCGGATGCGTATTACCAACTGCCGATCCAGCTCGACGATCAAGGTGTCTGGGTACACGCGTCGGCCGGTTTGCGCGGTGGCGGCAGACACCGGATAACCAAGCTGCCCACGGAAACAGGGAACGGTACGGATACACCGGGCAAGAGTGCTGGAAAACTCAGGTACAAAATACACATGAGTGATTTTTTCAACGCTGCCGAATTCAAAAGAGCGGATAAGGAGATACAGGCCAAAGACCTGGAAGCCTCAGTCAGGAATGCTGTTGAGAAGTACGTTCTTGATGGCGCTGCTCACCTGCATAGATGGAAACCCACTGCAAAAAATAAACTGGATAAAAACGCAAAGTTTTTTTTCCTGGACTTGCCCTCCATTGGCGATAGCACCGGGAGAGGGGATTGGCGTCTGGTGCTCAAGCGAGTGGAAAAAGGCCTGCTCGAGCCTTTCGATATCCTCAACCATAAGCAAATGTGACGGAAATCAGCCGGTTCTGAAGGCGCATGCCCGTGCATAACGACAGCAAATCGGCACGATAGACAAAAGGCACGGCTCTCGCCGTGCCTTTTGCGTCGAGCTCTGAGAAAATGCCGGCACTTTTATTGCGGATGCCGACATGACTGCCCTGAAGAACGACCGTTTCCTTCGCGCTTTGCTCAAGCAACCCGTAGACGTCACGCCGGTATGGATGATGCGTCAGGCAGGTCGCTACCTGCCGGAATACCGCGCCAGCCGCGCCAGTGCCGGGGACTTCATGAGCCTGTGCAAGAACCCGCAGTTCGCCTGTGAAGTCACTTTGCAGCCGCTGGATCGCTACCCGCTGGACGCGGCGATTCTGTTCTCCGACATCCTGACCATTCCCGATGCGATGGGTCAGGGGCTGTACTTCGAAACCGGCGAAGGCCCGCGCTTCAGGAAAACCGTCAGCACGCTGGCTGACATCGAAGCGTTGCCGATCCCCGATGCGCAGCAGGACCTGGGCTACGTGATGGATGCGGTCAGCACCATTCGCCGCGAACTCAACGGTCGCGTACCGCTGATCGGTTTCGCCGGCAGCCCGTGGACGCTGGCGACCTACATGGTCGAGGGCGGTTCGTCAAAAGACTTCCGCAAATCCAAGGCCATGCTCTACGACAACCCGCAAGCGATGCACCTGCTGCTCGACAAGCTGGCGCAGTCAGTGACCTCCTACCTCAATGGCCAGATTCTGGCCGGTGCGCAAGCCGTGCAGATCTTCGACAGCTGGGGCGGCAGCCTGTCTTCGGCGGCGTATCAGGAGTTCTCGCTGGCCTACATGCGTAAGATCGTCAACGGCCTGATTCGCGAAAACGACGGGCGCAAGGTGCCAGTGATCGTGTTCACCAAAGGTGGCGGTCTGTGGCTGGAAAGCATTGCCGACATCGGTGCGGACACCCTCGGGCTGGACTGGACCTGTGACATCGGCGAAGCGCGTCAGCGTGTCGGCAGCAAGGTTTCGCTGCAAGGCAACATGGACCCGACCGTGCTGTACGCCCGCCCGGAAGCCATCCGCCAGGAAGTCGCACGCATCCTTGCCAGCTACGGCAGCGGCACCGGGCACGTCTTCAACCTCGGCCACGGCATCACCCCTGAAGTCGACCCGGCCAATGCCGGCGCGTTCATCAATGCGGTGCACGAGTTGTCGGCGCAGTATCACCAGTAATTGCCGAGCCAACGAGGCGTCGATGCCTCAAGACGCATCGATTGATTTAAGCGCCGACGACTACGTCGGCGCTTTTGCATCCGCAAAGCCCTGCCGCAGCGAACCGCTGCGTGGCAGGAATCTACCTTGGCGCTCGCCTTGCGCCTTGCCTTCTGCGTAGCTCAGGCGACCGTTGACCCAGACACCGTCGATGCCCTGCGCCGCTCGCTGAGGGTCTTTGAAATCCGCCACGTCGCGCACGGTTTGCGGGTTGAACAACACCAGATCCGCCCAGTAACCCTCGCGAATAAGGCCGCGTTCGTGCAAGGCGAAGCGCGCGGCTGACAGCCCGGTCATTTTGTGTACGGCGGTGTGCAACGCAAACAGCCCCTTGTCCCGGCTGAAATGCCCAAGCACCCTCGGGAACGCGCCCCACAGGCGCGGATGAGGAAACGGGTCTTCCGGAAGTCCATCGGAGCCGATCATCGCCAGCGGGTGAGACATGATGCGTTCGACGTCGCCCTCATCCATGCCGTAGTACACCGCACCCGCAGGCTGTAACTTGCGTGCGGCGTCCAGCAATGACAGCCCCCAGTCGGCGGCAATGTCCTGCAGATCCCTGCCGCCCTGATCCGGGTGTGGCGTAGACCAGGTGATGGTAATGCGAAATGCGTCAGTCACCTGTTTAAGGTCCAGCGTTGAAGAACTGGCCGCATAGGGATAGCAGTCGCAGCCTACCGGATGGTCCTGCGCGGCCTCTTCCAGGGCCGCCAGCAGTTGCGGGCTGCGTCCCCAGTTGCCGGCACCGGCGCATTTCATGTGCGAGATGATGACCGGTGAGCGCGCATGGCGACCTATATCGAATGCTTCTGCCATGGCCTCAAGCACCGGCTCGAATTCGCTGCGCAGGTGGGTGGTGTAAATCGCGCCGAACGCGCTGAGTTCCTCAGCCAGTTGTTTGACCTCGCTGGTTTCGGCCGAGAACGCCGAAGCGTAGGCAAGGCCGGTCGACAACCCCAGCGCGCCCGCTTCCAGGCTGTCGCGCAACTGCTCGCGCATCGCGGCGATTTCTTCCGGGCTGGCGCTGCGCAACAAGTCATCCATGTGGTTGCTGCGCAAGGCGGTATGGCCGATCAGGGCCGCCACGTTAACGGCGGGCCGGGCGTTTTCAACCGCCGCGCGGTAGTCGGTGAAACGTGGATAGACGAACACCTCGGCGTCGCCCAGCAGGTTCATCGGGTCGGGCGGATTGCCGCTCAGCGAGACCGGCGACGCGCTGATCCCGCAGTTGCCGACGATGACGGTCGTCACGCCCTGGCTGATTTTCGGCAGCATCTCGGGTTTGCGGATGACCACCGTATCGTCGTGGGTATGCACATCGATGAATCCGGGGGCCAGCACGCGACCGGCCGCATCGATTTCTTCCCGGGCACTGGAACCGGCCAGACTGCCGATGCGCTGGATGCGCCCTTCGCTGATCGCCACATCGGCGCGTACCCCCGGCGTGTCACTGCCGTCGATGACCAGTGCGTTGCGAATGATCAGGTCATAAAGCATGGTTCAGTCTCCCAGCGGCAGGCCATCTTCACCGCCACGGTATTCATCCAGCGCAAGCTTGATCCGGCGCAGCCGCTCCTGATTGTCTTCAGGGCTCGCCAGCGCCAGTTCAGTGGCCAGCACATCGATGGTCAGCAGCATGCCGTAACGCGCTGCGGTAGGTTTATAGATGAAATTGGTTTCAGCAATTTGCAGCGGCAGCACAACCTCGGCCAGTTGTGCCAACGGTGAGTCAGGCAGCGTGATGGCCAGCACGCGGGCACCGTAGCTGCGGGCCAGGGTCACGGCGTCGAGCAGTTCCGGTGTGCGCCCGCTGAGCGAGCAGACAATCAGGCTGTGTTGCGGGCCAAGCGTAGCGGCGACCATGCGCATCATCACCGGGTCGCGGCAGGCGGCCACCGGGTAACCCAGGCGCACCAGCCGGGTTTGCAGTTCTTCGCTGCACAGGCTGGAGCAACCGCCCATGCCGAATGTGTGAATCATGCGTGCGTCGGCGACACAGGCGATGGCGGCGGCAAAGCGTGTTGCATCGAAGCCCGCCAGGTGCTGGCGCAGGGTCGCTTCGATGTCGTCGACGATCCGGGTGAAAAACGCCGACTGCTCCGGCGCCGGTTCAGGATGAAGGAAGCGGCTGCCGACGCCGCTGGCCTGGGCCAGTTGCAGGCGCAAATCGCGCAGATCCCGACAACCGATGCTGCGTGCGAAGCGTGACAGCGTCGCACTGCTGACCTCGGCGCGGCTGGCCAGCTCATCCAGACTGGCACTGGCCGCGAAGGCGATATCGCTGAGCAACAGCCTGGCGATTCGTCCCTCTCCCGCGCTGAGGGAATCCTGACGGGCACGTATCTGGTACAGAATGTCCACTCAAAGCACCTGCGCCAGGCCCAGCGTCAGGGCAAAAGCGACGACAGAAATCAGCGTCTCCAAGACCGTCCAGGTCTTGAACGTTTGCGCGACGGTCATGTTGAAATACTCCTTGATAAGCCAGAAACCACCGTCGTTGACGTGGGAAAAGATCACCGAGCCTGCGCCCGTCGCCAGCACCAGCAATTCGGGGTGCGGGTAACCCAGCCCCAGCGCGACAGGCGCAACAATGCCCGACGCCGTGGTCATCGCCACCGTCGCCGAGCCCGTTGCAACGCGCATCAGTGCCGCAAACAACCAGCCCATCAGCAGGGGTGAGAGATGAAAGTCCTGCGCCAGACCAACGATCTGGTTGGTGACACCGCTGTCGACCAGAATACGGTTCAAACCGCCACCGGCACCGACCAGCAACGTGATGCTGGCGGTCGGTGCCAAGCACTCATTGGTGAATTTCAGGATCGAGTCGCGGTTGAAGCCCTGAGCGATGCCCAGCGTCCAGAAACTCAACAGGGTGGCCAGCAGCAGGGCGATCACCGAGTTGCCGATGAACAGCAAAAAGCCATTGAACGCACTGCCCGGTGTGCTGATCAGGCTGGCCCAGCCACCCAGCAGCATCAGCACCACCGGCAGCAGAATCGTGGCCATGGTCAGGCCGAAGCTGGGCAGCTTCTGGCGTGGTTCGCGGTCGAGAAACTGCTTGGCCAGCGGGTTTTCAGCTGGCAAGTGGATGCGCGGCACAATGAATTTGGCATACACCGGACCGGCGATGATCGCCGTGGGGATGCCGATCAGGATGGCGTAGAAGAGCGTTTGCCCCACCGACGCCTGATACGCCTGCACCGCGAGCATCGCAGCAGGGTGTGGCGGCACCAGCGCATGCACCACCGAGAGACCGGCGACCATCGGCAGGCCGACCATCAGAATCGACACCCCGACACGCCGGGCCACGGTAAAGGCAATCGGCACCAGCAGAACGAAGCCGACTTCGAAGAACAGTGGCAAGCCCACCAGAAACGCAATGCAGACCATGGCCCAGTGCGCGTTACGTTCGCCAAAGCGGTCGATCAGAGTGCGCGCCACCTGCTCGGCGCCGCCAGACTCGGCCATCATCTTGCCAAGCATGGTGCCCAGCGCCACGACCAGCGCGATATGCCCCAGCGTCTTGCCAACCCCCGCTTCATAGGAGGCGACCACGCCACTGGCCGGCATTCCCGCGACCAGGGCCAGACCGACCGAAACAAGCGTAATGACGATAAACGGATTGAGGCGGTAACGCGCGATCAGCACGATCAAGGCGATGATGGCGACAGCGGCGTAGACCAACAGCGAAATACCGGGAGACGGCGACATAGCGGCGGTTCCTTGCAGAATGGGTAGGCGAGAGCGCAATACCGACAGCTGAAGCCGTCAGCCTGAAGGCGACTCGGGGGTACTCGGCAGGGATGACGCAATAAGGTGGAGCAGGGGCGTTTCAGGGCGATCACAGGTATTCATTGTTTTTATCTCTGCTTTCGTGATGAAAATAAATTACACGAAAACGAAATATAAACAAATATATGAAAATAAATTTCTTGGAAGGGGTTAGGTGGCTGATGGGAGTGCCATTGCGTCCCCCCCATCCGCCTGCGTCTGCCGGGTGACTAAACCTTCGCCCCCAGCGGCTGCAACCTTGCCAGCCGCAGCGCTACCCCGAGGGCGATCAGCAGCAACACGCCGATAAACAGCCCGATGCCGTTCCATCCCGCGTAGTGCCAGAACACGCCGCCGCCGGTTCCGGCTACGCTCGAGCCTGCGTAGTAACAGAACAGGTACAGGGACGCGGCCTGGCCTCTGGCGGTGGTGGCCCTGCGTCCGACCCAGCTGCTGGCCACCGAATGTGCGCCGAAGAAGCCGAAAGTGAAGATCAGTACGCCGACGATCACCAGCGGCAGCGGGGTGAACAGGGTCAGCAGCAGGCCGGCCAGCATCATCACGATCACGGCCCAGAGCACCTGTCGGCGGCCAAGGCGGTCAGCCAGCGAGCCGATCTTTGCCGAGCTGTAGATGCCCGACAGGTACACCACGGAAAACACCCCGACCACGGCCTGGCTCAGGTTGTAGGGTGCGCTCAGAAAGCGGTAGGCGATGTAGTTGAACAGCGTGACGAATGCGCCCATCAGCAGAAAGCCGGTCAGAAACAGCAGCGGCAAGCCTGCATCGCGAAACTGCACCACAAACCCGTCGAGCAGACTGCGAGGGTGCAGCGAGCGCGGGCGGAAGTTGCGCGAGGCCGGCAGGATCCTCCAGAACACCGCTGCGGCGATCAGCGCCAGCCCGCCAACTACCAGCATTGCCGCATGCCAGCTGACATAGTCGATCATCACCCCGACGATCAGCCTTCCGCTCATACCACCGACGGCGCTGCCGCCGATATACAGCCCCATCGCCAGACCCAGATGGGTGGGGTGGATCTCCTCGCTCAGGTAGGTCATCGCCACTGCGGCCAGGCCGCTCAGTGACAGGCCTACCAGGGCGCGGGTAATCAGTACGCCCTCCCAACTGGGCATCAAGGCGCTGGCGATGGTGAACAGCGACGCACAGAACAGCGCCATGACCATCACCGGCTTGCGCCCCAGCCGATCGGATATCGGCCCGGTGATCAGCAGGCCGATGGCGAGCATTGCCGTGGCGACGGACAGGATCAGGCTGCTTTGTGCCGCCGTCAGGGAGAACTCGTTGGACAGCGTCGGCATCATCGGCTGAACGCAGTACAGCAGGGTAAAGGTCGAAAACCCGCCAGCGAACAGCGCCAGAGCAGTGCGTTTGAAAAGCGGCGTGTTCTTTTCGATGTAGGTATCGCCGGGCAGTGTCGACGACTGTACGGACGGGGTGTTCAGGTCTGGGGTGGGCGGGGCGACGGCAGGGTTCACAAAGACCTCAGGGCACGATTGAGCAGGCGATGAAAAAATCATATAGCTCGCTAATCATTCCATCCAATATATTGTTCGACCTGTTTGATAGGTAAAACGACTTAATGGAGGCCGCATGGAATTGCGTCATCTGCGTTACTTCATCGCGGTTGCCGAAGAGCTGCATTTTGGCCGCGCCGCGCAGGCGCTGGGTATTTCGCAACCGCCGCTCAGCCAGCAGATTCAGACGCTGGAGCAGGAACTGGGCACGCGCTTGTTCGAGCGCACCAACCGGCGCGTCGAGTTGAGCGAATCCGGGCGGCTGTTTCTCGACGAAGCACGGCTGGTGCTGGCGCAGGTCGACAAGGCCACTGACGTGGCGCGGCGTGCGCAATTGGGTGAGATCGGCGAGCTGAAGATCGGCTTTACCTCGTCTGCGCCGTTTACGTCGAGCATTCCGCAGGCGATTTTTGCTTTCCGCCAGGCCTACCCGGACGTGCACCTGACCCTGACCGAGATCACCAGTCAGGAAGTGGCGGCAGGTCTTGAAGACAAAACCATTCAGGTCGGCATCATGCGCCCGCTGGCATTGCCCGATTCATTGGTGGTGTTCGAATTGCTCAGTGAACCGCTGGTGGCGATCATGCGTGCCGACCATCCTCTGGCGGCAGAAAGCGAGGAGGGGATCTACATGGCAGCGTTGGCCGCCGAGCCGTTCGTGTTCTTCCCGCGCACCTACGGCAGCGGCATCTACGCGCAAGTCCTGAGCCTGGCGCGCGCCGCAGGGTTCAGCCCGCTGATCACCCAGGAAGCGGGCGAAGTGATGACCATCATCGGCCTGGTTGCAGCAGGATTGGGCGTCACCGTACTGCCTGCGTCCTACCGGCGAATGCGCATCGACGGCGTGGTCTACCGCAACGTCCTCGACCCCGGCGCAACCAGCGCGGTGTGGCTGGTGCAACGCAAGGACGAACAATCGCCCATGGCCAAGGCGTTCACCGAGCTGTTAACGCGCAATGTGGGGTGATTCAAAGGTACTGATGATAGGACGCAGAGCGTCCAGAACGGCATGCGACGCAGAGCGCCGCATGATAGTTGAGATTCTGGCCGCAGGCCGTGGGAGCGAGCTTGCTCGCGATCTGCCGGGAACCGGCAGTAAGACCGGTGAATGCGGTGGGCCGGGCCGCTGAGCGTCCAGAACGGCATACGAAGCGGAGCGCCGCACGATAGTTGAGATTTTGGCCGCAGGCCGTGGG
>Ga0182228_1000082_pt1 | contig 22008 bp, 17 predicted proteins | sample G6R1MG_19_FD_128385 | JGI IMG/M metagenome (GOLD analysis project Ga0182228, IMG submission 128385) | Miscanthus phyllosphere microbial communities from Michigan, USA - G6R3_MAIN_07NOV2016_LD1 MG | ecosystem: Host-associated > Plants > Phyllosphere > Phylloplane/Leaf | place: USA: Michigan... | reverse complement strand
GTGTGGACGAGAAAGAAGGCGAAGTCGAGAACAAGGTCTACTACTTCCACACCGACCAGATCGGTACACCGCTGGAAATGACCGACGCCGAAGGGCAGATCGTCTGGCAGGCCAAATACCGGGAGTGGGGCGCGGTGGAAAAGCTGGTGGTGAACGAGGTTGAGCAGAACCTGCGGTTTCAGGGGGCAGTATTTTGATGTCGAGACGGGACTGCACTACAACACGTTTCGGTATTATGACCCGGAGATTGGGCGGTTTATAACGCAGGATCCGATTGGGTTGGCTGGAGGGTATAACCTGTACCAGTACAATATAAATCCAATTCGCTGGATTGACGTGACGGGTCTAGCCGGATGTACCTTGATAAAAGCAGATGCCGTTGATCACGACTACCTTTTAAGGTTAAAACGCTCCGAATATCCAGAAACCTTTGGTCACATACAAGACGCAATCAATGGCGGGCAGCAGTACATAGTAACCATTCAGAGAGATGCAGCAAAATTAAATAGAAAGACAAGCATCAAAGACGTTAAAACAATGAAGTCAAAAGATCGCGACGAATGGCCTATGGCCATGTTTAAAGAGGGAGGGAACGGTGCAAGTGCTAGACACATCGGTCCTAGTGATAATCGAGGAGCAGGATCCAGTATTGGTAATGTGCTTTCAGGTCTTCCAAATGGAACTAAAATTAAAGTAGAGTTTTTCTAATGGCAAATTCTAATCAAGTAGTAGATTTACTCATATCTCATAGCCAAATTCAAATTCGGTCACGCGCCTATGACGAAGCTTCGAGCCAATGGGGCAAGCTAAATATTGATCAAGGCGCTGTAATACATAAAGACTACGTAATATTTGCCCCCCTACCAGATGACGCATTTGGTGCAAATATAAGCTTGACTCTAGACACAAAATTTAATTTGGACACACAAACTCAACGCTGCATAGTAGTCCCCTTTTTTGTTTCAAAAAAAAACGAATTAGAGGTTGCCTCAGCTGCTGAAAAAGCCAAAGTCGTTCTAGATGTCGAAGAGCGCCAATATGCTCTTTACTATGAAATTTGTGAAGGTGATGAAATTTTTTATAAGTTCACGTTTGTGCCTTCCAATGATGAGCTTGATGCAAAATATCTTATGGATGATCCATGGGGTGGGGTAAAGGGACAGTCACTGGTTAAGGGCGTTGCTTAGTCTCCAAGCTATTGGTTTTCGTTTTCTGCCATGATGCCGTCAAAATTTTCTGAACTATATAGCTCTTTAAAATCTTGATCGAAAAAAGGGGCTGTCAACTTTGTGCCAGCCCTTCTTTTTTCAATCTGCAGTCTGCTGGCAAAGCTAAACGACGACGTGCGTCAGGACTATGCATACGACAACGGTGACCGACTGCTATCGATCAAACATAAGCCTACGGACCTAGGCAGAAAACTCGGCGTCACCGCTGAGAAGACAGACTTCGCACACGACCTGTGGGCCATTATGTGAAAGACCGTGACTTGTATAGCGCAGGATGCCAGGACGATTAACTCAGCAATTTGACCTCACTGCCTCTTCGCGTAGACCAGCACCTAACCATCCGTATTACAACATCGGCAACCGTCTGAACCTCAGCACCGGCCGCTTTGACTAAGTCACACGTCAAATGCAACCATCTAAAATAGTGGGACGACTGGCCATACACTTAAATATTTGATGTATGATCTTTCAGACCAAGCCATTAACTTTTGCTATATTTCGCTTCTAAAACTTGAGTTAATCACATGATCGAACCACAACCCAACGCAATAAAAAAGGGACTTTACGGGTCTTTCTTCCTGATTGCCTTATTTGGCACAATGTCGACGTTTAAATCGGATTTTTTCTGGCTGGTATGCTTCGGTCTCTTTACCCTGCTCATGCGAACAATATATTTGATTTACCTGAGCGAAAGCTTCACTGCAATCGCAGTTCATTCTTTCACAGGCCTTTTCTCTTCATTTCTACTCATGAATACAAGCGTTATTTATTTTATAGCAAAATCTGAATACGACGCGTCAACGACAGATGCTTTATCGTGGGCGATGATTCCGGCCCTATTAATGCTTGTTTCATTTTTATTTATTTACTTCACAAAATCGAGATCAGGTCAGCTGTCTTTTGAGACCAGAGATAACAAGGTCTATATGGTGCACGGTTATGTCAGCACGAGAAACGGAAACTTACTGAGCGGCGGCGTCATTGTGGCCGGAATCGCTGCAATGATCGTGTGGCATATAGAACTGATCATTATGGTCAGTATCTGGATAGCACTGAGCAATCTTTACCTTCTTTACTGGAACAGGGACGCCATCCGAATACTGAAAAAAATCCTGGCGCTGGAAAAGAAGCACAATCGGTCTTACACGTTCGAGTACGTCGAACAGCTTCGTGAAGCACGCGGTCGCTGGTGGTTAGGTAGATTCTTGAAATGGGTAATATCGCTCAGCAAATGAAGTCAGGTAACAGACCATCAGCGAAGAAGACAACTAACCGCCACACCCAACCAGGGAAGAAAAATGGGTAAACAATCTCGCAGCAAGCGGGCCTCGCCGGAGCCTATGGTGATTTACCGCAGTCACGTTGCCGCTTTCCGCTCGCGTTATCTGCTGTCCTTTCTGACCCCGATCTTCATGGGCATATTTTCCCTCGCCATTACCGCAGGCACGGTGGTCGATGCGTACTTTCCAAATGAGCCGGAGAGAACGGGCCAGTCAATGATGCTCATGATGGGCGTATCACTGGTCTTGAGTTTCGGCGGCATCATGATGAGTCGCGGGCATGCCTGTGGAATGTGGATATTGGCGGCCATTCTGGTGAGCTGCTTTTTCGCCGTGTTGCCCACTGCCCCTGCGCACTGGCGGCGTTTCGAGTTGATGCTTTACGTGCTGGGGCTGCTTTTCCCGTTGCTGGGCCTTTTATCGCTCAACAGCGAGCGCGGCCGGGAGTTACGCATGCAATGGAGGATTATTCGATCCGAACGCAAGGAGATCCGTCAGGAGATGCGGCGGCGCAAGGATCTCGAGGTGCATCGTGAAAACCTGCGCAAGAGAAAGGCGCTACGCAAATAGCCCGGGCTCAACGAGGACTTTATTGCGCCCAACAAAAAACCCGCCGAAGCGGGTTTTTCCAAGACCATCCCGACTCCCTGTCGGCTGCCTCCGAGGCGATGGTCGATCATCCTTGATCCTGGTGAACGCCTGTTCACCACTTGATGGATCCAATACTACGGAGGAAGGACCAGATCGGAAATGGCCAAATCCCTCCACCGCGTGTAAGCGTTTGGCTATACCTTGTCGAGGCGGCATGAAGGGCTCGGGGCGCAATTGCGTAGTACGCCACCTGGAAACTTCATACAATCGCTCGCTTATTACAAAAGCAGCAATATCAGAGACACAGGATTTCCCGGAAGAAAACGTCACCCCACGGAACACAAGGAGTAGCACCATGAGCACGACAGATCAGACCCAAAGCACTGGCCAGCACAGCGCCAAGTGGCAAGAGCGCTTCAGTTTTTTCGAGACGTATGGTGCGCCGAACGATCCACGCTTCAAGCCGGCAGTGAACGCGCTGCCTGACTTCAAGAAGAAGTTGCTTGTCTGCACCAACATCATCGCGTTTTTCTTCGGTCCGATTTACTTCTTCGTGCTGGGTCTGTGGAAGAAAAATCTGGCGCTGATCGGCGTCATTATCGCGGTCAACATCGTTATAGCTCTGCTCTTCGGGATCCTCGGAATGGAGGTTCCGGCAGCATTGGGCACCGGCTTGAACGTCGTGTTTTCCCTGATGTACGCCCTGACGGCCAACTACTCCTACTACCTCAAGGAAGTGAAAGGCGAGCAAGGCTGGAACCCGTTCAAAGGCATGCGTCTCTGACCTGCAGATGTAGTCAGCTGAGCACCCGCACCGCTCAATGAGCGTGCGGGTTGGCTGTGGATAACTCCCCTCGGGCTTTATGCCTGCCCTTCCACCAACCTCAACTCCCCATCCACATACAGCACTTCACGCCCCACCCACGCCAGATCAACCTGCGGCAGCACGGCCGAGGGTTTGCGCAGTTCACGCAGCAAGGTCGAGCCGTGCGAGAGACGTCCGCCCATGCGCGCAATCACCGCGCGGGCGTTCTGGTAGTGCGCGTGGCGTCCGGGGTCGAGGGTGTCTTCCAGCAGGATGTCCTCGCCCAGAATGCCTTGCACCTGGCCAGGATAGATCATGAAACCGGTGGCCTGCTCGGTGCCTTCGCGGCCGTCCTGCCAGAAGCTGCCGGCACGGCTGCGAATGTCTGGATGCGGCGCAAACCAGTGTTCCCGGTCGGCGCTGGGCATGGCGTGATGCAGGCGGAAGAACAGGCGCATCAGGTTGTCGCGATACCACTCGCGTACTTGCAGGTAGTAGCCGCGCATGCCCGGCAGGCCTGCGCGGTGGGCGATGCGAATGAAACCCGGCCAGGTCGGGAAAGCTTGTAAAGGCAGGTCAGTGGCTGCCGGGCGTGGGGTCGCGGGGTCGGTTTCCCAGGGCAGCCGGTGCGGGCAGTGCTCCAGGTCGTCGTAAGCGGTCGGTGGACGTCCCAGCAGGTCTCCGCCGCTGCTGGCCAGCGAGGTGGCGATGCACAGGTTGCCTTGCACGACGAATACGTAGAAACGGGTGAACCAGTCAGCCAATTGCTGACCGTCAGCACCTTGGGCCGTCAGGGCATGCAGCTCTCGGTCGAAACGGTGCAGTTGCTTTTCCAGGGTCAACAAGTGGCCACGCGCGACACGTTGCATCCGCAGAAACACCGGCAATGAGCGCAGCAGACGCAGTGGTCGCCACGGTAGATGCGGTGCTGCGCCGCCGACCTCATCGGCGTAGCTGCTGGAGGCGATGCCCCAGTCAGCCAAACGTGCGAGAAACAGGTCGTTGTTGATGTAGGAAGCTGCGCCAAACAGTGCGGTGAATGGCTCGTTGTCCTGCAACACGCGCGAATCCCAACGCGCCATGATCGCCGGGATGCTGCCTGCGGCACGCCGCTGTGCGTACTCGACCAGCCTGCTGGGCTGGGGCGGCAGGATCTCCGCAATATTGGCGGCGGTCAGGTGGCGGCGCCAGCCGTAGTCACTGATCGGGCGGTACTGCAGCAGCCACAGCTGGCGGCCATCCCAGGCCCACTCGACGTCGCCCGGCACGTAGTGGAATACGCGCAGAATGCCCTGCAGGAAGTCCCAGAGCGCCTCCTCAGTCAAACCTTGGGATGGCTTGAAGTCGCCGCTGCTCCAGGCCGCGCCGAGGCGGGAAATGATTGCTCGCTCAGGACTTGCCTGACCGTCGGCCAGCGACTCCAGATGCCCTTGCACCCACTCCAGCTCGACCGACAGGTGACGCACGAAAGCGATCCCGGAAAGCACCGGCGTGATGAAGCGCTGTACCACCACCTCTTCGACGCCAGCGTTGTGCAGCTCTGCAACGCGCACGGGTACGTTGTGGCTGGGCTCGCGAAGAAAAGTGGTGCTCAGACCGGCATTGGCCGCATCGGCCTGATCCTCACCGAAGCTGGATGAGCGCACGGCCCAGATAGCGTCAGGCTGACGGGCCAGAAACCCGGGCAAGGCCGAGTCATCGCTCTGCACCAGAGACAGTGCATCGGGCACCGGTTGCCCGGCGATGGCCGCCAGACGCAGACGGCCGCCTTTGGTGTGCGCAACGAAGCCGCGCTCGCCCGACTCCAGCCACTGCGCAAACTCGGCCGGCGCGTCGATCCACGGGTAGTGACCCCAGCCCGGTTTCAGGCTGATGCTCAGGTCGGCACGCGCCAGAATGGCCGACCACGCTGCCGCCTGCTCGATACCCAGGACCTCGTCCTGATCGCCCCAGACCAGCTCTATGGGATCTTGCACCCACTCCAGCAGCGGCAGCGCGGTGTCGGCACGCAACAGATCCCAATACGGCACGAAAGCACGGCAGCGGGCGTAACCGGAGCCCATGCGCTGGTAGTGCTCGGCTGGCCAGGTCTGCCTGGAAAACTTGTGCGCAAACAGCGTGGGCTTGTTGGCCAGCAGCCAGTGAATGGTCTTGCGAATGGGCAGCGGCGACATCAGCGCAGGCAAGCGCCGCTGCCACAGAAAAGCCCCCACCGGGGCCAGCAGCACGCTTCTGCAGAAGTGTCCGGGCTGGCGCTGCAAGGCATGCATGACCAGCAAGGCATTGACACCCACAGCGACGATGGCGCTGCCCTTCACGGTCGCCGCCAACAGCGCATCGGCATAGGCGGCGAGGTCTTCGCAGGGTGGCTGAGGATTATTGCCGAAGCCTGGCAGTTCCAGCGGCACGGCTTGATGCTGCTGAAAATGCGGCAGCGCGTCGTCCCACCATTCGGCACTGCTGCCGTTGCCCGCCAGCAGATACAGCAGCGGCAAGTCAGACATGACGAGGCTCCTTCGACGCGTGAACAGCCGAAGTGCGGCGATCATGGCGATACAGCCAGATGAGCGGCGGCAACAGCGCCAGCAGCGCCGCCAGATCGAGCCATACGTGCGACCAGACGCCCCCACGCACGGAAATCAGGATGTCCTGAGGCGCCCACAGCAGTAGGCCCGCAATCAGCCAGCCCCAGGGCATGGCGCTTTTCAGGCGGTTGCCCAAGTGCACCAGCGCCAGCATGTACACGGAATACGTTTGCAAGGTTGCGCCAAACAGCGCCATCCACCAGACCTGTTGCGCGCGAGCAGCGGCGGGAACCGCATCGGTCCAGAAGGCCTGCTCAAGCGTAGTCAGGTAGCCGTCGAGCAAGCCGGAAAAGCCTGCCCAAGTGAACACCAGACTGCCCAGCACATGCGCACCTGCGACGGCATACAGCCAGATCACCAGCGTACGGCGCAGGGTGTCAGAAGGGAGCGGCATACCAGGTCCTTGAGTCGTCCTTGTGAGGTGACGAGTTTAGCGATTTATCGACGGGCTTAATACGAGCATGGCCAAACGGCTCAGATCTCCCACCGTTGAACAGCTGTTATTAATGTCAGTAGACAGCTTTTCTGTTGAGGCCTAATTTTAGGATTTCAGTAGTCAGTAAAAATCGCAAGCGAGGAGATGATGATCATGGAAGAGGTAATGACACGTGTAAAAGAATTGGTGGCCGAGCATTTGGAAGCAGCGGTAGTAGAGGTAAAACCGACATCTGACATAACCAAGGATTTCAAGGGTAGCAGTTTAGAACTTGTCGAGCTCAGCATGGCTCTACAAGAAGAATTCAACATCGATATCCCGGATGAGGAAGTTGAAAAATTCAAAACGGTACAAAACATAGTTGACTACATCTCAAAAAACAAAAAATAGACACGAGTAGGCTAAAAGCCCACAACATCTGCTGAGCCCCCAACACCAGTTGCAGGCCCTTTGCCTCCAGTCAAAACTACCAGTAGCCACCGCCCTGCTTTGCCCTTCAATGTATGGCTCCGCTCCGTAGGCCATCTGCCGGGCGAGCCCTGCGGTCTGGAGTAGCGGTGATGGATGCGCTGAATGTCATCAATATCGGCACTGACGGAATCAACTCGTTGTTCAATGTCGTTCTGCAGTACGGAACGACTGTTGTTCTGAGGCTGGTGATAGCAGCCTTGTTGTGGATAGTGGGTCGCTGGCTGATCGGCGTGCTGGTCAGGATGGCACAGCGTTCACTGACGCGGCAGCGGTTTGATCCGACGGTCCTGCGCTATGTCGGCTCGTTCATCACGGTGACGCTGAATATCATTCTGGTGATCGCCATTCTGAGCTATTGCGGCATCGAGACCACCAGCTTTGCGGCGCTGCTAGCGGCCGTGGCACTGGCGATCGGCATGGCCTGGTCGGGTTTGCTGGCCAATCTGGCCGCGGGTGGTTTCATCATCGTGCTGCGGCCCTTCAAGGTCGGCGATCTGATTTCGGCGGCGGGCGTGACCGGGACCGTGGTCGAAATCGGCTTGTTCGTCACGTCGATCAACACTCCGGAAAACGTGCTGAATCTGGTGGGCAACAACAAGATCTTCTCTGACACGATCGTCAATTTTTCCAGCAATGCTTTTCGCAGCGTCGAACTGACCGCAACATTGCCGGGCACCGCCGACGAGCAGAAGATCATCCCGCGCCTCAAGGATCAGATCGCCCGCCTGCCCAATGTACTGAGCAGCCCCGCTGTCGATGTGCACCTGTCCTCAACAACGGCCGACTCCATCACCCTGTCGGTACGGCCCTATTGCCACAATGATCATTATGATTCGGTGCATCGCCAGACGCTCGCCCTCATCAGAGCGTTGATGCTGCACCTGTCCTGAGCGGCACGCATAGGCAAAATTCATCGCCCTTCAAGCTCACCCGAACCTGTTGGCAGCCGATCAATAAGGATCGGTCCATATTCCGCGTGGCCTCTGCTTTTTATCTTTACGGGTTTAACCATGAGCCTTTTATCTCGTTTTCGGGCCGGCACATCGCGGACCGAAGGCGCCATCAGTGTCATTACGTCCGCCCGGGAATTGAACGCCAAGCTGTCTGCGCTGAGCTTCGATCCGGTCTATCTGACCGGTTTCGTTTCGCCGCACGTCGACTTCGATCAGGTGGCCAAGTCTGTCGCTACGCGCTTTCCCAACGCGAAGATCAGCCTGTGCACAACGTCAGGCGAACTGTGCTCGGGCAATGATTCGCTGTACTGCGCGGCGGATAACCAGTGGGACCGGATCGTCCTCGCGCTGTTTGACTCAAGCGTCATCAAGAGTGCGGAGGTGGTGCACATTCCGCTGCACAGCGAAGACATTCGCGGTGCGGGCAAGCGGCTGTCGATGCGTGAGCGCATTGCGCGCCTGACCGACTCGATCAAGCGCACGCAGATCAACACCCCCATCGACCACCGCGACACGCTGGCCTACGTCACGTTCGACGGGCTGTCGGCGTCGGAGTCGTTTTTCATGGAAGCGCTGTATGAGTCCGGGCGCTTTCCGTGCCTGTTCGTGGGCGGTTCTGCGGGGGGCAAAGGCGACTTCAAGAAGACCTTGATTCACGACGGCAAACGCAGCTACGAAAACCATGCTCAGGTGGTGTTTCTCAAGAGCGCGAAAAACGTGCGCTTCGGCGTCTTCAAGAGCCAGAACTTCGCGCCGACGCCACTGAGCCTGAGTGTGCTGACGGCCTCCCTGGAAGATCGTTACATCAGCCAGGTGGTCAACCCCAGAGGCGAGATCACTACGATGGTTGCGGCGCTGTGTGACGCGCTGAAGTGCGAGCGGCATGAGCTGGAAGGCAAGCTGGCGCAGTACTCGTTCGCCATCCGGGTAGGCGAAGAGCTGTTCGTGCGCTCGATTGCGCGCATCGATTATGAAAGCGAGCGGGTTCACCTGTTCTGCGACGTGGCACCCGGCGAAGAGCTGGTGATGGTCAAACGAACGTCCATGATCGACACCACGCGCAAGGACTTCGCGCGTTTTCTGCAGGGCAAGTCCGGAAAGCCGCTGCTCGGCCTGTTGAGCGACTGCATCCTGCGGCGCCTGAACAACGGCAGTGAACTGGGCCGGATGAACGATGTGTTCGGTGCGACGCCGGTGGTGGGCTTCTCGACCTTTGGCGAGATTCTCGGGTTGAACCTCAACCAGACGCTCACCGCCGTGTTCTTCTTCAAGGTGCCCGAAGGGCAGCCGTTCCGCGACGACTACATCGATAACTTCATCGCCTATTACGGCGAGTTCAAGGCGTTCTTTCTGCGTCGGCAGATCAAGAAGCTGGCCGGTCTGAGCCATGTGGTGGTCAAGCAGATCGATCAGTTCAAGCAGCGTAACTTCGTGCAAACCATTGACCCGAGCGGTCTGGACGAGCAGATCCGTCCGGTGTTCGGTGGCCTGAGCGACTTGGGCGATGTGCTGGTCAAGGCCCATCAGGATCAGGAAGAAATCGCCGCTCAATTGCGCCATTACTCTGGCGAGCTGCATGTTTCGATGGATGAGCTGTCGCAGACCATCACCCAGCAGGAAACGGTTATCGACAAAGCGGGCAACACCGTCAAAAGCCTGGTCAGTCAGGCTGACGAGGTGGTGCTCGGCTCGCGGGAGCTGGCCAAGTCCAGCCTGCGCATTCAGTCGGTGGTGCAGATGATCCAGCAGATCGCCGGGCAGACCAACCTGCTGGCGCTGAACGCTGCCATCGAGGCTGCGCGGGCGGGCGAAATGGGACGTGGCTTTGCAGTGGTGGCCGATGAGGTGCGCCAGCTTGCGCAGAAGACGTCGCAGAACGCCAACGACATCGGCACCGATATCGAGCGTCTGGCCGAGGAAATTCGCAAGGTGGCGCAGCACATCGAGGAGCAGTCCCTTGAGGTTGGAACGCTGACGGGGCTGCTGTCGGAACTGGAAGGCTCCAGCGATATGACGGCGGGCACCTCGCAGCGTACCCGGCAACTGGCGGATACCCTGCGCGGGCTGACTCAGTAGCGACGCCTGGTGTCAGGACGGCACATCGCCCGTCCTGACGGCAGACCGTGTCGCAGGCGGCTTACTGGTTACCCAGCACGCCGACCTTGCCCATGACGTTGCTCATGAACTGCTGCACGGTCATTTTCTGGCCATTGAAGTCGACCATCTGGTTGGCGTAATGCAGATCGGAGACGATGTTGTCGCCGTCGACCTTGGCCAGTTGCATCATCTCGGCCATGGCGCTGGCCATGTCGCCGGCGGCCTTGGCCTGATCAGCGATGACCTTGAGGTCGGTCTGGCCTTCACGAATGGCTTGCTGGGTCGCGAGATCGCGAATCATCGGCTTGGACAGGACGACCCTGGCGTTGACTTCGCCCAGGCTCTTCATGAGCAGCGCATCGGAAGGCTGATCGAGCGGGCCTGGATCGGCCAGGTCCACGGCGATACGCATGTGGCTTTCACCGTTGCTGGTCTTGAGCGAGAGTTTTTCCAGCTCGATGTGCGGTTTGGCCGCCAGCAGCGTTTTCATCTGGGTGTTCATCAGTTCCTGATCAGCCGTGTTCAGCTCCAGGCGGAACGGACGCTTCTCCAGCGCGGCCTGTTGCTGTTGAGGCAGGATTTTATCCTGATACAACTGATACAGCGCCTGAGTCGCCAGCACATCGAAATTGGCGATCTTGAAGCCCATGTGCGCAGAACCGACGTCCTTGCCAGCGTAGGCAATCATGCCGGCATCGTAATTGATCTGCGCTGCAAGGTTACCGGCATCTTCCTGCGCCAGGTTGGTGTTGGTGAAATCCCGGATCTGCACCTGTGGCTTGCCCACCACCTGGAAACCCGCGTTCTGGATTTTCATGTTGGTATGGCCCAGATAGAAACCGGACTTGCCTTTGGTGCCGCCCGTGTCGAAGGTCATGCCTTTGATCTCGATGCTGACCGGACCGTCAGGCGACGCGACATTGAGTTGCAGATTGTCCATGTTGCCCGCAAGGCTGAATTTTTCCGCGTCGGCCGACGACTCGGCGTTCAGGTCCAGACCTGAAAAACGGAACGTGCCGTCGACGTCGGTCATTTCCAGCGGGGCCATCTGCAGTGTGCCTTTGGTGGCGCGGTCATAGCCGATGCTGGCCTGGCCCGTGAGCGGTGGAACGTCCTTGCTCATGGCAAACCATTTTTCGGCGCTGGGGCTTTTTTCCATCTGGAAATTGCTCAGGGCCATGACCGGCAGCAGGTTCAGGGTCTTCAGATGCGACAGCGGAATGGGGCCGTGCTCAATATGGTCGACGAACAGAAACTGGCCGCCCTGGGTGCTATCGGACAGGTTCTGGATGTCGACGCGATAGTGCGCCGTGCTGCTGAAGAAGTGCTTGTCGAGCGAGAGCATTTCCAGTTTGACGCTGGTGTCCGTGCCTTTGAACGACTTCGCCAGCTCCTGATTGGCCTTGCTGATCGAGTCGTTCAGCGCGCCTTCCAGCTGATTGCCGGTGTACCAGGCACCGGCCGTAGCCAGTGCGCCCGCTACGACGATGACGCCAATCGCTATACCTGCTGATTTATTCATAGTGACGTGAAGATATCCGTTCTGATGATGGGAAAGTCGTACCGGGACCGGCAGCGCCGATTGAAAGCCGCGAGAGACTATCATCGGCAGATCCCGACAGCCCAGCCTTCATGGCCATTTCTGTGGGCGCGTAGCCGTTCTGTAAGCGCGTTGGACATGGCCTTGTGCCTTTTGTTGCGCACGCCAATCCCGCGGAAAGGTTTTGAAACAGACCCTAGCCACAGCCTTCCCGGAAACGTTAGGCTGAAACGAATTTGGGAACAGGACGTGATCACATGAGCGAGCAGCAAACACAACGAGGCCCGATCAAGGCCGTCATTTTCGACATGGATGGCCTGTTGCTGGACACCGAGGGGGTTTACACCGAAGTCACCCACTTGATTGCCAGTCGCCACGGGCGCACCTTCGACTGGTCCGTCAAGCAGCACACCATTGGCCGCGGTGCCCGGGACTTCTCGGACTACGTGATCAAGGCGCTGGAGCTGCCGATGTCGATCGACGAGTTTCTCGAAACCCGTGAACCTATGCTCGAAGAGCGTTTCCCCAAAGCGCCGGCAATGCCCGGAGCCGAGGCGCTGGTCCGGCATCTGGCAGCCCACAATATTCCCATCGCAGTGGGCACCAGCTCGTCTGTGCATTACTTCGAGGCCAAGACTACCCTGCACCGCGCATGGTTCGAGCTGTTCGACACCGTCGTCACCGCCGACGACCCGGAAGTAGGCGCCGCAAAGCCGGCCCCGGACATCTTTCTGGTCGCCGCCCGCCGTCTCGGCGTCTCGCCCGCCGACTGCCTGGTCTTCGAAGACTCGCCGTTCGGTGTGACCGCTGCCAAGGCTGCCGGGATGTACGCCGTGGCTGTGCCGGACTCGCACATGCCGGTCGAGCAATACGAGCATGCGGATCTGCTGCTGGGCTCGCTGGCCGACTTCCCGCTCAAGGCGTGGGGGTTACCTGAGCTCGCCTGAATGATATGGAGATGCTGAGCATGAATTATCGAACCCTTGGCCAGTCCGGCCTCAAGGTTTCCACACTGACACTCGGCTCGATGATGTTCGGTGAGCAGACCGGCGCCGAAGAGTCGCTGCGCATCATCGACAAGGCCAGGGATCAGGGCATCAATTTCATCGACACGGCGGATGTCTACAACGCCGGGCGTTCGGAGGAAATCGTCGGCCGGGCCATCGCGGCACAGCGCAGTGACTGGGTGCTGGCCACCAAGGTCGCCATCGGCCCGGCCGACGGCGTGCCCAACCGGGCCGGTCTGAACCGCAAGCATATTTTCAACGCCACCGAGAACAGCCTGCGGCGGCTCGATACCGACTATGTGGATATCTATTACCTGCACAAGGAAGATCACGACACGCCGCTGGAAGTGACGGTGTCGGCGATTGGCGATCTGATCCGGCAGGGCAAGATCCGTTACTGGGGCGTGTCGAACTTCCGCGGCTGGCGAATTGCCGAAATCGTCAACGTCGCGCAACGCCTGGGTGTGGACAGGCCGGTCATCAGCCAGCCGCTGTACAACATCGTCAATCGCCAGGCTGAGGTCGAGCAGATCACTGCGGCCGCGTACCACGGCTTGGGCGTCGTGCCCTACAGCCCGCTCGCACGCGGTGTGCTCAGCGGCAAATACGCTCCGGACATCGCCCCCGACAGCGAGAGCCGCGCCGGGCGCCAGGACAAGCGGCTGCTGGAAACCGAATGGCGTATGGAGTCGTTGCGTATCGCGCAGCGAGTTCAGGCGTATGTGCAGGACAAAGGGGTCGGCATTGTCGAGTTCGCCATTGCCTGGGTGCTCAACAACCAGGCCGTGACCTCAGCCATCGTCGGCCCAAGAACCGAGCAGCAGTGGGACGGTTATACCAAAGCACTCACGGTGGATATCACCGCTGAAGACGAAGCGTTCATCGATTCGCTGGTGACACCCGGCCATGCGTCGACGCCCGGCTTCAATGACGTTCAGCACTTCGTCTCCGGCCGCCTGACGCGCTGAGAGGATCACGCCTGCGGCCTTATGCCGCGAGCGAAGCCCTGATGCGCTCTGGAACGGTCGTTTCAGAGCGCACCGTCATAAAAACAACATGTGAAACTCCTGTTACCTGTGAACGCGCGCTCGGTACGCAGAGCCGATGAGCGCTAAGATAGGCGCGTACTTATCGAGTTCACCGGACTGCAGCGCGATCCGGCGTTCGCCGTTAAACAGGATGATGTTTGTATTTTCGCGACGTACCGGCAAGTCTTGGCTAGTCTGTCGGCAACAAAGCGATTAATTGGACGTTGTCCAGCCAGGGTTGATGAAGAAGTAGGCCAATGCGCAAATCAGATAGAGAAGCCTTTCTGGGCTCCGTACTGGGCAATGAGCAGCCTCCGGCGCACCTTGCCAGAACCGTGATTGAAGAAAAGCTGCGAAACGCCATTATCGATGGCAGCCTGCCAAGCGGCACGGCATTGCGCCAACAGGAACTGGCGACGCTGTTTGGCGTCAGCCGCATGCCTGTACGCGAGGCACTGCGCCAGCTCGAGGCGCAGTCGCTGTTGCGTGTCGAAACGCACAAGGGTGCGGTGGTCGCACCGTTGATCACCGAAGACGCGGTGGATGCCTATGCCTTGCGCATCCTGCTGGAATCCGAAGCGTTGCGCCTGTCTATCCCGTTGCTGGACGCCGATGATCTGGCGGCGGCGAAGGGCTATATCGAGCAGCTTGAAGTCGAGACGGATTTCGGCCAGATCGGCAGACTCAATCGGATGTTTCACCTGTCGCTGTATGCCAAGACCCACAACAAACGTCTCATGCGTCTGGTTGAAGAAGGCCTGAACGAAGAGGAACGCTTCCTGCGTTTCAATCTTTCCGACATGGGCCTGGGCAAGCTTTCTCAGGATGACCATTGGCAGCTGTTGCGGCTTGCCGAGCAGAAAGCGATCGAATCCTGTGTCGAAGCGCTGCAGTATCACCTCAACCGAGGTGTTCAGGCCGTCACTCAATACCTGAACAGCAAAAAGGCCACCAAGGCCAAGTCGACCCGCGCAATAAAGAAAAACCCCGCCTGAATTATCAAGGCGGTCTGTCCGGCAGGCGATGACACAACGTCTGCGGATTGGCCGCTTGTACCTCCCGCCCTCCTCTCCACATCTCGTCAGCGTATCGCCAGGCTCAACCCGGGCATGGCGTTTTTATCGCTATTTTCCTGATCTGCCAGATGGCCCAACGCCGGAATGAGGCAAACTCGGCCGAGGCGCTGAGGACACCAACCGGAGGGTGTTCCCTGGCTACGGCTGAACGGCTCGCGCAGGATCGGAGCGGTTCTCTGTTCATCTGAACTCAATGGATAAGGAGTTGTTGAACGGGGCAAACAGACATTGGAAGTCATTTCCAACTTCGCCCATTAAAAAATCCAGAACCCTGATTATTCAGCATATCGGCAACGCTGGGCGAGGCATTCGCTCATTATTAATAATTCTGACGTTATCCGTCGGGAGGGTTGTCTGCGCGCCTGTAAAACGTATCCAGAGCGTTTTATATGGCAACTTACATGCTAAAAAAACAGTCAGTTAAATATTATTAAAAAATGATTGCACCCCCTGATAAATTTGTTTTAAGTTTTCTTCGCCGTCGGTGCTATTGATGGCTTACCGGGGTGCGCCCTCGCTGTACAAGGGCTAGCGCTCGAAACGTGGACACTGCATTGTGCCTGGATGTGAAATAACCGTTGCATGTTTGCGGCGAATGGGCCCTCACACTTAAGGCCTGCGCTTGCCTTGCTCCCACGTATTTCATTGTGTTCCATCGCTGCACAGCCGACACTTTTATATCGCAAATAACTGCATTGCTACTTACCGTTCTCTTTCAATAGGACCGTCATCATGCCTTGTGAAAAAACACTGCTTGCACACAAGAAAGTTGAACTTGGCCGTCATCCAATCTTTGCAGAAATCACCACATTGGATGTACTCCGGCGCTTTATGGAGACCCACGTATTCGCGGTCTGGGATTTCATGTCGCTGACCAAGCGTCTGCAACAGGAGCTGACCTGCACCCAATTGCCGTGGCTGCCGCCGACAGATGCTTCCGCTGCCCGCCTGATCAACGAGATTGTCCTGGGTGAGGAATCCGATAACCGACTGGGCGCGGGTCACTACAGCCACTTCGAGCTCTATCTGGATGCGATGCGCGAGATCGGCGCAAGTACGGTGCAGATCGAGCGCTTCATCGAACTGCAGAGACAGGGCCTGCGTTACACAACTGCACTGCAGCAAGTCGACGCGGGGCAGGCAGCAACAGCATTCGTGACACACACGCTCGACATCGCCCTGCATGCGCCAGCACACAGCGTTGCGGCGGCCTTTCTGCATGGGCGCGAGAGTGTCATCCCGCAGATGTTCCAGACCATTCTCGATGACTGGGGCATCACCGCCGACCAGGCCCCTACCTTCCGCTACTACCTGGAGCGCCACATCGAAGTGGACGCCGAGGACCACGGTCCGGCTGCAGAGCAGTTACTGGCTCGTCTGGTCGCTGGCGACGCGCAGCGCGAACGAGAGGTTTATCAGACCGCCATCGCCGCTGTGGAAAGCAGGATCCGGCTATGGGACACGCTGCGCCTGAGCATGCGAACGCCGCGGGTGCAGGCCAGCGCGTAAGTCCCGCTCGCAACACCCTGAAGCCTTTACAAGGAAGCCATCATGAAAGCAGAAGACTACATGTCGTTCATCGATGCGTGGGAAGGTCGCGCCACCATTCGTACTCGTCCACGCAGGATCGTCGAGAACGATGAAAAACTGATCTACCCCCTCAGCCGTCAGCCGCTGGTGCTCAGTGACACATTCATCCGCGAGTGCGCGCATTTGCGCGATTACGCCTTGGTACAGAGCCTCTACAAGTTCATCAACGATGTGGTGATCTTCGAGACCGAGATCGTCGACAGGACCGCACGCAGCATCGCCAAGGACCACTTTACGATTCGCTTCCCGTTCGCCTGTCGCTATGACGCGATGACGGTGGTGGTCGATGAGGACTATCACGCACTGGTCGCCATGGACTTCATGCAACAGACCATCGCCCTGACGGGCATAGCGCCTATCCCGTTGCCGGACGAGATTGAACTCAGCCGGGCCATTCCCGCCGCACTGGCTCTGGCCCCGGAGCATCTGCGCAGCGCAGTGGAGCTGATCTGTGTCGCCATCGCGGAGAACACCGTGACCAATGACGTGGCGGCGTTTGCCAAGGACGAATCGGTCAAGCAATCGGTCAAGGGCCTGATGGCCGACCACCTGCTGGACGAGGGGCGTCACTCGGGCTTCTGGGCGCGGCTGGTACGCATCTACTGGCACACCGCTCCCCAACAGGACCGGGAATCCATCGCCAGCATCATGCCGGTGTTCATCGCTCAATACCTGACCAACGATCTTCAGAATGGCTTCGACTTCACCCTGATCGACCACCTGCAGGTGCCGGGCACCGTCAAGCAGGCGCTCAAGGACGAAACCAGGGCTGTGAGTTTCCCAGTCAATCGCCATCACCCACTGGTGGCCAACATCGTGCGTTTCTTCAAGAACAGCTCGATGCTGGACGATCCTTGTGTGCAGCGGGCGCTGGTGGACTATCTGCCGACTCGGGGGACACTGCAATGAAGCGCCTGGAGATTGTGCTCATGGGTCACAGCCTGACCCTGACTGAACTGAATACCGAGCTGCAGGACCACGGGCATGGCGTGCGGCATCTGTCCGATCAGCAGGCGCTGGGCGCGCTGACGATGCCTGATGGCTGCGTGCTGATCGAAGACGGCAGCCTGGGCCTGACAAAGGAACACCTGAGTGCGTTCGGCCACTTCACGCATCTGAGCCTGCGGTTCGGTATCAGCGGGGAACTGGAGTACGGGTTACCCCGGCTGGAGCTGCTGTGCTGGCATGGCGCTGCCGAAGCTCGACGCTTGATCGTTCATGAATGGCTGCCGGTCGAGGAATCAGGCAACGGGCGCGTACTGCGTGATGCCGCTGTCGCAGCCATGGTGGATCTGGCGGCGTTACAGATCAGCCGGCTATCCAGAGACGACGACTATTTCAACGGTCTGACAAGCGTCACACCCGCCCAGAGTGATCGACAGTATGGCTTGCAGGCGGTTGATCAATTGCTGTTCGAGCATCGTCTGAATCAGACAGATCAACCGCACCTGCTGAAACGGGCCGAAACACCCATCACCGAGCGGCTGGAGCAGGCGCTGCTGACGTTTGCCGAACGCCCGGCACTGTCCGTTCGCAACCAGACGCTCAGCTATCGGCAACTGCACGCGCACAGTCTCGCTATTCAGCGCTTGCTGCAGCCGTTGCTGGCGCACGCAAAAGCCGAAGCACCTCCGGTGATTGGTATCTGCCTGAGCAAGTCAGCCGAGCTGTACGCGGGCATCCTCGCGATTCTGGGTTGCGGTGCGGTGTACCTGCCGCTTGATCCCGGCCAGCCTGTGCAGCGTCAGCAGTACATTCTGGAAAACTCGGGGGCGATGCTGTTGCTGCACGATGGCTCGCATCCACTGGCCGCTGCGGAGTTTCCGGCGCTGGATATCGCGGCGGTGCCTGTCGAGGACGTAGCTTCAGCGCATACAGGCGCCGCTGCCGATCAGGATGCGCCCTGCATGGCGCTGTACACGTCGGGTACCACCGGGCAGCCGAAAGGCGTATTGCTCAGCCAGCGCAATCTCAGCCACTTCACCGCCTGGTATGCCGAGCATGTGAGCCTGAACGAACATAGCCGGGTGCTGCAGTTCTCGACGCTGAGTTTCGACTCGTCGATCATCGACATTTTCCCCACCTGGCTCAGTGGTGCCGAACTGGTGGTCCCCGATGAAGACCAGCGGCGTGATCCGTTGCAGTTGGTCCGCGTGCTGCAACAAGGCATCACCCATGCATTCCTGCCGCCGGCGCTGTTGAGCATCCTGCCGCTGGATCAGCCGCTGGGGCTTGAACATGTCATGACCGGAGGCGACGTCTGCGAGCCGCATGTAATTGTGCAACTCACCGGGCAATGTCATTTCCACAACCTGTACGGCCCCACCGAAGCCACGGTGTTGGTCACCGCCTGCGAGTTCGGGCCGTCCAGCAGCAACCGCCATCTGGGCCGACCGATCGCCAACAGCCAGGCGTGGATTCTAGACGAGCAGTTGCAGCCCGTGGCCGAGCAGACTCAGGGGGAGCTGTACATCGTCGGACCCGGTGTGTGCCTGGGCTATGTCAACAACCCCGAGCTTACCGCCGAGCGTTATGTGTGGCTGACGAAACCGGATGGGCAGCTAATGCGCGCCTATCGCACCGGCGATATCGCCAAGTGGACGGCTGACGGCATCGTCCTCAGCGGACGTCGTGATAATCAGGTAAAGATTCGCGGCTTTCGGGTCGAGCCCGAGGAGATCGAGCATTGCCTGCGCGACAGCGGACTGTATCGACAGGTTGCCGTGGTGATCGACAACCAACGGCGAATTCTGGCGTTTCTCGCTCAACCGTATATTGAGCATGACGAACAGGCGCTAAAGGCCCATGTACAACGTCTGCTGCCTGATTACATGCACCCCGCCGTCTACACGATGTTGCCCGGCATGCCATTCGCCAGCAACGGCAAGGTAGATCGTAAAGCGCTTCTGGAAATACCGCTGAGCTTTACCGGGCAGCACACTCGCCGTCTGCCCGAGACTACGCAGGAGCAGGCACTGCTCGAGCTATGGGGCGAGCTGCTGGAGCTGCCGCCAGACGACATCTCGACTGATGAAAGCTTTTTCAATCTCGGAGGCCACTCGATCCTCCTGTCGCGCCTGTTGCTGGGGGTTCGTGAACGCTTTGGGCGCAGCATTCCTATCAATCGTTTTATCGAAGCACCGACAGTACTGACGCTGGCCAGCCTGATCGACAGCGACGGCACTTCGGCGGGTGTCCTCAGCGCTCAGGCGCTGCGGGATGCCAACCCGGACTTTCAACTGGCTACATTGCCCGTCAGCAGGCTGGGTGATGTTCATAAGGTGATTGTCACGGGTGCCAATGGCTTTCTGGGTGTGCATATCGTCCAAGCGCTGCTCAGTTGGGGAGCGACAGAGATCGCCTGCCTGGTGCGGGAGACTTCTGGACAAAGCGCACAGCAGCGTTTCGAACATGCCCTGCGGGAAAACCGTCTGGATCACCTGGACCTGAGCCGCGTAAAGGTCTACCCCGCGGACCTGACGAAGCCAAGGCTGGGGCTCAGTGAAGCGGTGTATGAACGACTGGATCTCAAGTTTGGTGCGTTGGTGCACAACGCTGCCAATGTGAACCATGTCCAGGATTACGAAACCCTGGTCAAAGACAATGTGGCCCCGGTCTTTGAATGCCTGAAGCTGTGTGAGGGGCGCAGTAAAAAGATCTTCAATTTCGTTTCGACGCTGTCTGCCTGCAGTGCCATCGATGCCGCTGGCAATGTGCTTGAACGACCCGCTGCCGCGACCCCGCCGATCTACATCAAGAACGGCTACAACCTCTCCAAGTGGGTGGCTGAGCGCATCCTGCAATGTGCCCGGGACCAAGGTGCCTGGGTGAACATCTATCGCCCCGGCAACATCGCCTTCAACAGCGTGACCGGCGTGTGTCAGCCACAGAAAAACCGCCTGATGCTGATGCTCAAGGGTTCGCTGCAATTGGGTCAGGTTCCGGCGTTCGCCATCAACTTCGACCTGATGCCGGTGGACTTTCTGGCGCGCTTCATCGGCTTCCATGCCAGCCGTTATCAGCCAGAACATGCGGTATTCAATCTGCATAACCCCGAGCCCTTGAGCTGGAGCGACTACGTGCACGCCTTTCGCGAGGCCGGGCGTCAGTTCGAGCTGGTCAGCGTCGAGCAATGGCAGGCGCAACTCTGGCGCGTCGACAGCCAGAACGCGCTGTTTGGCGTGCTGGGGTTTTACCTCGATGGGTTTGAAGAAGACATCGGCGATATCTCGATGATCGAGCACCGCAACACCCTGAACGGCATTCGTCGCATGGGCGAGCAATACCCGCAAAAGACTCCGGCGTTGCTGCGCAGGGGCTGCGATTACCTGAAAGAAATCGACTTCATCTGAGCCACTACCCACTGAGATAAATGGAGAACGACATGAACACATTTCACAGCAATCTGAAACCCGACACACTCATCAAGAACCCGGTGACGTGCCGAGTGGTGTCCGCCGTGGAAGTCCCAGGTGATGCGGCCAGCGTGTGGGCTGTTGTCGGCAATTTCGGTGGCTTCCAGGCATTCATACCGGCACTGGAGAGCATTGAGGTCACCGGTGAAGGTCCGGGCTCGGTTCGCAGCAAGCTGTTCAAGGATGGCAACGTGGCCATCGAACAACTGAACTCCAGGGACGATCAAGCGCTTTATATGACCTGGTCACTGATCCACACCAGCTTGCCAGTCAGCAATCTGTGGGCAGCAATGACTGTTGACGCTATCGGCGACGGCGATACCTGCCTCGCCAGCTGGACGATTGTTGCCGACCCTGTTGAGGGAGGGCCTGAGGGGGATGCATTTGAGGCGTTTCTTCAGGGGTTTGCAGATGGCGCAATGAGTAACGTGCGCAGCCTGTTTGGCTGACTGATGCTGCACCACAACAGCCCGCTCGGAGCGAATGCCTGAGCGGGCTTTTTTATTTGATAACCCATAACGACAAAACCCCTCATCGCGTAAGCGATGAGGGGTTTCGGAATTCAATCTTGACGATGACCTACTCTCACATGGGGAAACCCCACACTACCATCGGCGATACATCGTTTCACTGCTGAGTTCGAGATGGGATCAGGTGGTTCCAATGCTCTATGGTCGTCAAGAAATTCTGTTGCCGATCCGTTAGCAGTTAACGTTCCAGCGAATTTTGGTGACTTCTACTTAAACAAAAACCCTCAACGCGTAAGCGAAGAGGGTTTCTGAAATTCAATCTTGACGATGACCTACTCTCACATGGGGAAACCCCACACTACCATCGGCGATACATCGTTTCACTACTGAGTTCGGGATGGGATCAGGTGGTTCCAATGCTCTATGGTCGTCAAG
>Ga0182228_1000075_pt1 | contig 22626 bp, 20 predicted proteins | sample G6R1MG_19_FD_128385 | JGI IMG/M metagenome (GOLD analysis project Ga0182228, IMG submission 128385) | Miscanthus phyllosphere microbial communities from Michigan, USA - G6R3_MAIN_07NOV2016_LD1 MG | ecosystem: Host-associated > Plants > Phyllosphere > Phylloplane/Leaf | place: USA: Michigan... | reverse complement strand
GGGAGGGGTGAATGGGTATGCGTATGTTGAGGGCGATCCGGTGAACAGGGTGGATCCGTCGGGGCATAGTCCTTGGGGGGCGTTGATCAGGCTTCTTACGGCGCCTCTCAGTTCGACGGCCAAGAATATCCCCAAAAGCCTCCTCAAGACCAGATACAGTGAGTCAGCCCGATTAAGTAGAGTGACGGCTAAGGATGTCGTAAATATTGACAAGCACGTGGCGAGACAGGCGGTAAAATCGGATGTCGCGTTCAAGGAACTGAAAAGTGTTCAGACGAAACTTGATCTTGCAGTTTCCAAAGGGCTTGATACTTCAAGGCTCGCCAAAGAATACAAAAAAGCACAAGCAAACTATCAACCGTTTCAGGACCTGTACGAGGCTTCAACGTTTGCCAAAACTAATGTCGGGCAACGAGCGATCACTCCATATGCAAGAGATGTGTTCAAGCGCTCGGCGAAAGAGTTTGATATTGATGAGGCTGTCGCTGCTCAACAACAAAGGATAGCGCTGGGTAACAAACGGGCGAAGCCCAGTGACATAAGACTCCCCGAGGGTGAAAGACATTACTTGGGTTCGAATCCTGATTACTAACCTGGTGCTTTAGCATAACCGGTCAACGACCTACCTCCCGTTGCCCGGTTTAAACCAGACGCTTGAAGTACGTTTGTATATCACTCCACCAAAATAACCCCCTGCCTGATCGCCATCACCAATGCCGCCTTCAATGACGTCACCCCGAACTTGCGGCGGATATTGCTGGTATGAAAGTGCACGGTCGCTTGCGAGCAGCCTTGTATTCGGGATATCTCCCAGGCGGATTTGCCGAGCGCCACCCATTCCAGGACTTGTCGTTCCTTGACAGTCAACTGGACAGTGGCGGGTGTTGCTTGGGAAGGCGGCGTGGTGCCGGGTGGTTTTCCATTGTCGCGAAGCATGGTGAAGTCCTTTCCCTGAAGATCGCCGCACCACGATACCCCTGCATCCCCTAACGCGAACCTGACATAAATGACAGCGCCGCAGGGCCGTGAAGGCCTTGCGCCGTCAAGGCTGTAGCGCTTTTTTACAGCTTCTTTACGCCCCGGCCAGCCTGTCGATCTCGCGCCTTTACACCCTGCCTGCGGACAATCACCTCACGCGGCCTGCGCCGTACCGGTGTTGCCTGATGGGGGAAATTTCAATGAGCGTTATGGATGGTATCTCTCTGCTGATGGGAGTCGGGCTGTTCATCTATCTGCTGGTGGCGCTGTTGCGCGCCGACCAGAGTCAGGAGTGATCATGCACAGTTACGATTATCTGTTGATCCTGGCCTTTCTGGTCCTGCTGCTGGCCCCCGCGCCGTGGCTGGGACGTTTCTATTACCGGGTCATGGAAGGCGAGCGCACCTGGCTGAGCCCGGTGCTGGGGCCGGTCGAGCGCGCCTGCTACCGGATTTCCGGCGTCGACCCGAAAACCGAACAGTCCTGGAAGCAATACGCCTGGGCGTTGATGGCGTTCAACCTGGCGGGCTTTGTCGTGCTGTTCGCCATCCTCATGCTGCAAGGCATGCTGCCGCTCAACCCGCAGCAATTGCCGGGCATGGAGTGGTCGCTGGCCTTCAACACGGCGATGAGCTTTATCACCAACACCAACTGGCAGGCCTACAGCGGCGAAGCGTCGCTCAGCTACCTGAGCCAGATGGTCGGCCTGACCGTGCAGAACTTCGTCAGCGCCGCGACCGGCCTGGCAGTGCTGGTCGCGCTGTGTCGCGGTATCAGCCGTCGCTCGTCGCAGAGCCTGGGTAACTTCTGGGCCGACATGACCCGCGCCACGCTCTACGGCCTGTTGCCGATCAGTATCGTGCTGGCGGTGTTTCTGGTCTGGCAGGGCGTGCCACAGAACTTTGGCCACTACATCGACGCACTGACCCTGCAAGGCGCTGACCAGAGCCTGCCGATGGGCCCTGCGGCCAGTCAGATATCGATCAAGCAACTGGGCACCAATGGCGGCGGCTTCTTCGGCGTCAACTCGGCGCATCCGTTCGAGAACCCCACTGCCTGGAGTAACCTGTTCGAGCTGGTATCGATCCTGCTGATCCCGGCTGCACTGGTGTTCACCTTTGGTCACTACGTCAAGGACATGCGCCAGAGCCGCGCGATTCTCGGCTGCATGCTGGCGCTGCTGTTGATCGGCGGCGCGGTCTCGCTGTGGGCCGAGTACCAGCCCAACCCGGCACTGAACATCGCCGGTGTCGAACAGACCGCACCGCTGGAAGGCAAGGAAACCCGATTCGGCACCACCGGTACGGTGCTGTGGTCAGTCGCTACCACTGCGGCTTCCAACGGCTCGGTCAATGGCATGCATGACAGCCTCAACCCGCTGACCGGCATGGTCGCGCTGGTCAACATGATGGTTGGCGAAGTGATCTTCGGCGGCGTCGGTGTCGGCCTCAACGGCATGCTGCTCAACGTACTGATCGCTGTGTTCCTCGCAGGTCTGATGATTGGCCGTACCCCGGAATACCTGGGCAAGAAGCTGCAAGCGCAGGAAGTCCGACTGCTGGTCGCCACCTTGCTGGTGATGCCGGTGGGCGTGCTGGTGCTGGGCGCGATTGCTGCCAGCCTGCCAGGCCCGGCCGGTGCGATCAGCAACCCTGGCGCACACGGTTTCAGTCAGTTGCTGTACGCCTATACCTCGGCCACGGCCAACAACGGCTCGGCGTTCGGCGGTTTCAGTGCCAACACCGTGTTCCACAACCTGATGCTCAGCCTGGCGATTTTCATCGGCCGCTTCGGTTACATCCTGCCGGTGCTGGCCCTGGCCGGTAGCCTGGCCATGAAGAAGACCGCGCCGCAGGGCCAGAACAGCTTCCCGACCCACGGCTTGCTGTTCGTCACCCTGCTGACCGTCACGATTCTGCTGGTGGGTGGCTTGACCTTCCTGCCTACCCTGGCACTGGGGCCGATTGCCGAACACCTGAGCCTGGGTTTCTGAGGAACCGATCATGAACTTACCTATTAATCCTGCAAAAAATGCTGCTGCGAAATCTACTGAATCGCAGGCCGCCGAATCGGCAAAAACCGGAATCGCGGCCCTGTGGCGTCCGGCGCTGGTGCAGGCGTTCGTCAAGCTCGACCCGCGTCAGCTCAAGCGTTCACCAGTCATGCTGGTGGTGGAACTGACCGCCATTCTGACCACCGTGCTGTGCGTGATCCCCAACCCGCAGGTGCCGACTTCGGTCTGCGTGCAGATCGCTCTGTGGCTGTGGTTCACCGTGTTGTTCGCCAACTTCGCCGAAGCGCTGGCCGAAGGCCGTGGCAAGGCGCGCGCCGACAGCCTCAAGGCGGGCAGCGAAGGGCTCAAGGCTCGTATCAGGGACGACAACGGCAGCCTGCGCATCATCAATGCCAGCGAGTTGCGCAAGGGCGACGTGGTGCGGGTCGAGATCGGCGAAATGATTCCCGGTGACGGCGAAGTCATCGAGGGCATCGCGGCCGTCAACGAGGCCGCGATTACCGGCGAATCTGCGCCAGTGATCCGCGAATCCGGTGGTGACCGCTCGGCCGTGACCGGCAATACCCGGCTGGTGTCCGACTGGCTGCTGATACGCATCAGCGCCAACCCCGGCGAATCGACGCTGGACCGCATGATCGCGCTGGTCGAAGGCGCCAAACGGCAGAAGACCCCCAACGAAGTCGCGTTGGATATTCTGCTGATCGGCCTGACCCTGATCTTCCTGTTGGTGGTCATCACCTTGCAGCCGTTCGCCCACTTCGCCGGTGGCAGCCTGCCGCTGGTATTTCTCGTGGCGCTGCTGGTCACGCTGATTCCCACCACCATTGGTGGTTTGCTGTCGGCCATCGGCATTGCCGGTATGGACCGCCTGGTGCGCCTCAATGTGATTGCCAAGTCCGGTCGCGCCGTGGAAGCCGCGGGCGATGTGCATGTGCTGCTGCTTGACAAGACCGGCACCGTCACCTTTGGCAACCGTCGCTGCGCTGCTGTCTACGCTGCACCGGGTGTGACGCCCAAGGAGCTGGGCGAGGGTGCTTTGCTGGCCTCGCTGGCCGACGATACGGCAGAAGGCAAATCCATCGTCGAGTTTCTGCGCAACCTGCACCCGATGAACGAGCCGACCCTGAGCTCGGTGACGGCCGTGCCGTTCAGCGCTGACACACGTCTGTCCGGCGTTGATTATCAGGGCCACGTGTATCGCAAGGGCGCGGTGGATTCGCTGCTGGCTTTCATCAACATGCAGCGCAGCGAGCTGCCGCCTGCACTGGCCCGTGAGGTCGACAAAATTGCCAAGACCGGTGGCACACCGCTGCTGGTCTGCGCCAACGGTCGGTTGTTGGGCGCGATCCATCTCAAGGATGTGGTCAAGCCAGGTATTCGCGAACGCTTCGAAGAGCTGCGCAAACTGGGTATCCGTACCGTGATGGTCACCGGCGACAACCCGCTGACTGCCGCAGCGATTGCTGCCGAGGCCGGTGTCGACGACGTGCTGGCCGAAGCCACGCCGGAGAAAAAACTGGAGCGCATTCGCCAGGAGCAGGGCGAAGGGCGTCTGGTGGCGATGTGTGGCGACGGTGCCAACGATGCACCTGCACTGGCGCAGGCCGACGTCGGCATGGCGATGAATGACGGCACCCAGGCGGCGCGCGAAGCGGCCAACATGGTTGACCTCGACAGCGACCCGACCAAGTTGCTGGACGTGGTGCAGATCGGCAAGGAGTTGCTGGTTACCCGCGGTGCGCTGACCACCTTTTCGATTGCCAACGACGTGGCCAAGTACTTCGCGGTACTGCCCGCACTGTTTGCCTCGATCTACCCGCAACTGGGCGTGCTCAACGTCATGAAGCTGGCCAGCCCGCAGAGCGCGATTGTCTCGGCCATCGTTTTCAACGCGCTGATCATCGTCGTACTGATTCCGCTGGCCCTGCGTGGCGTGCGTGTGCAGGCGGCCAGCGCCGCTCACTTGCTGCGTCGCAACCTGCTGATCTATGGCCTAGGCGGCATCGTTGTGCCGTTTCTCGGCATCAAGCTGATCGACATGCTGCTGGTCGCACTCGGCCTTGTTTGAAGCCTGTGCTGCATGCCGGTCGGCGTGCAGCCTCACCTGATTGAGGATGTGCAGATGTCCAATGTATTGCGTCCGGCCTTGAGCCTGATCGTGTTGATGAGCCTGATCACCGGCGTGGCCTATCCACTGGTGGTCACCGGGGTTGCGCAAGTGGCGTTTCCGGCGCAGGCCAACGGCAGCCTGGTGTATGACGCGTCGGGCAAGGTGCGCGGCTCGACGCTGATCGCCCAGTCGTTCACCGGCGATGAGTGGTTCCAGTCGCGTCCTTCGGCGGGCGCATTCGCGACCGTGGCCAGCGGCGCGAGTAACTTTGCCCCGAGCAATCCGGCGCTGGCGACTCGCGTGAAAGAGGACGCTGCGAAACTGGCCAACGCTTCTCAGGAACCGATACCAATGGCCTTGCTGACCACCTCCGGCAGCGGACTGGACCCGCACCTCTCGCCTGAAGCGGTTGCCTGGCAGGCCGGTCGTGTTGCAGCGGCGCGCCAGTTGCCGTTGGACAAGGTTCAGGCGCTGATCGACGCCAATACTCAGCGTCCGCTGATCGGCCCACCCGTGGTCAACGTATTGGCCTTGAATATGAGCCTGAATCAGTTACCGTCTGCACCGCGCAACGCGCAGTTGTAACAAAGTACGCCTTGTACGCAGCAGATTCACTAAGCTGTAGCTGATCAGAAAGAGGGTGGTAACCAACGTGAGTGATTCCGGTCGAGCTGACGCACTGCTGGCCCAGTTGCCCCGCGAGGGGCGCGGGCGGCTGAAGGTGTTTCTGGGTGCCGCGCCAGGCGTCGGCAAGACCTACGCCATGCTCCAGGCGGCTCACGCGCAGCTGCGCCAAGGCGTGAAGGTGCTGGCGGGTGTGGTCGAAACCCACGGCCGCGCAGAAACCGAGGCGCTGCTCAACGGTCTGCCGCAACAGCCCTTGCTGCGCACTGAGTATCGCGGCATGACCCTCGAAGAAATGGACCTCGACGCGCTGCTCAAGGCTGCGCCGAGCCTGGTACTGGTCGACGAACTGGCGCACACCAACGCGCCCGGCAGTCGCCACGCGAAACGCTGGCAGGATATTCAGGAATTGCTGGCGGCCGGCATCGATGTGTACACCACCGTCAACGTCCAGCACCTGGAAAGCCTGAATGACCAGGTGCGCGGCATCACCGGCGTGCAGGTGCGCGAAACGCTGCCGGACTGGGTGTTGCAGGAAGCCTTTGATCTGGTGCTGATCGACCTGCCGCCCCGCGAACTGCTGGAGCGCCTGCGCGACGGCAAGGTCTACGTGCCTGAGCAGGCACGCGCGGCCATCGACGCATTCTTCACCCAGACCAACCTCACTGCACTGCGTGAAATGGCCATGCAGACGGCGGCTGCCCAGGTCGATAACGATCTGGCGCAGGGCTACCGGCAATTGGGCCAGTCGGCCCCGGCAGTTCGTGGGCGGATGCTGGTGGGCATCGACGGTGATATCCATGCAGAGCGTCTGGTGCGTCACGCCAGTCGGGTTGCCCAGCGTCGCCATCTGCCGTGGAGCGCCGTGCATGTGGACGACGGGCAAACCCTCGACGAGCAGTCTCGCGCGCGTCTGCAAAGCGCCCAACAACTGGCCGAGCGGCTCGGTGGCGAGGCGGTTTCCCTGCGCGCCGGGGAGGTCGCCCGAACGCTGGTGCAGCATGCCATCGAACGGCGCGCCAGCGTGGTGCTGGTCGGCCAGTCGCGACGGCATTGGCGGCGTCGCGTGTTTGGTGGCGGCGTCGCGGCACGCTTATTGCGCGAAGGGCACGGGCTGGAAATCTCGGTGCTCGACGACAGCGAGGAACTGCCTGATCAGCCGCCGCGTGCCCGTCCGGCTCACGAAGTGGTGTGGTTCGATTACGGTCTGGCCTTCGTCGCCACGCTGATCGCCAGTCTGGTCGCCTGGGGCGTTGCAGGCGTGCTGGCGCTGCCCAACATATCCCTGATCTTTCTTGCTGCGGTATTGCTGGTCGCCGTGCGCAGCAGCATGGGCCCAGCGCTCGCCTGTGCCGGGTTATCGTTCCTGGCCTATGACTTTCTGTTCATTCCGCCGAGTTTTTCCCTGAACATCCAGCGCGAAGAAGACGTGCTGACGCTGTTGTTCTTCCTGTTGATGTCGGCCTTGACCGGCAAGCTCGCGGCGCGCCAGCGCAGGCAGTTGCAGGCGTTGCGCGATACCCAGGAACAGACCAGCGAGCTGCTCGACCTGTCGCGCAAGATGACCGCCGCCACGGATCGCAAGGCGGTGCTCGCCGCCGCCGAACAGCATTTTTCCGGCTGGAAGGAACTGCATCTGTGCCTGGTCGATCGCGACGGGCAGGGCGGTTGGGTGGTCGAAACCGGTGGGCCACTGACGTTTTCGGAGCCCGAGCGCGCTGCTGCCGATTGGGCCTGGCAGCACGATCAACCCGCGGGTAGCGGCACCGGCACCTTGCCATCCGGGCGCTGGTGGTGGTGGCCGATCACCGCAGAAGAAGGGCCGTTGGCTCTATTGGGAGTCTGCGCGCGAGAAGGCCAGTCGTTTACCGCGCAGCATCGACGTCTGCTGGCCGCGCTTACCCAGCCACTGGCGCAGGCACTGGCCCGTGCGCAATTGGCTCAGGAACTCGAGGCGGCGCGTCTGCACGGCGAAACCGAGCAATTGCGCAGCGCCTTGCTGGCTTCGGTGTCCCACGACCTGCGTACCCCGCTGACCTCGATGCGCGGCAGCATCGACAGCCTGCTGGCTCTGGGCGAAGCCATTCCACTGGAGGATCGCCGCGAGCTGCTGGAGGGTACCCGTGACGAAGCCGAGCGCCTGGACCGCTATATCCAGAACCTGCTCGACATGACGCGTCTGGGGCATGGCGCTCTCAAGCTCGCCCGCGACTGGGTGTCGCCCGCCGATATCGTCGGCAGCGCGCTCAACCGGCTGCGTGCCGTACTGGCGCCCTTGCAGGTCAGCACCCAGGTGACCGGCGAGCTGCCGCTGCTGTATGTGCACGCGGCGCTGATCGAGCAGGCGCTGGTCAATGTGCTTGAGAACGCTGCGCGCTTTTCACCCGTCGACGGGCGCTTGCAGGTAGCAGCCGGTGTGGTCGACAGTGAACTGTTTTTCTCGGTCAGTGACGAAGGCCCGGGCATTCCCGAGGATGAGCGAGCGAAGATTTTCGACATGTTCTACACCGCCGCGCGCGGCGATCGGGGCGGGCAGGGCACAGGGTTGGGACTGGCGATTTGTCAGGGCATGATCGGCGCACACGGTGGACGGCTCACGGTCGAGGACGGCATTGACGGGCTGGGCACGCGCATCACGCTGTTTCTGCCGCTGCAGGCGCAGCCGGACGTAGAACTGGAGGAATCCGCTTGAGCCAGGCGACCACCATTCTGGTCATCGATGATGAGCCGCAGATTCGCAAGTTCCTGCGCATCAGTCTGGTTTCGCAGGGCTACAAGGTGCTGGAAGCCGCCACTGGCGCTGAGGGCCTGACTCAAGCTGCCCTGAACAAACCGGATTTGCTGGTGCTCGACCTTGGGTTGCCGGATATGGACGGCCAGCAGGTGCTGAGTGAGTTTCGCGAGTGGTCGGGAGTGCCGGTGCTGGTGCTCTCGGTGCGCGCCAGCGAGGCTCAGAAAGTTCAGGCGCTGGACGCCGGCGCCAACGATTACGTGACCAAGCCGTTTGGCATTCAGGAGTTTCTGGCCCGAATCAGGGCGCTGCTCAGGCAGGCGTCGGGCAGCGAAAAGCCCGAGTCTGCGCTTGAGTTCGGGCCGCTTACCGTGGACCTGGCCTATCGGCGTGTGCTGCTCGACGGCCAGGAAGTGGCGCTGACCCGCAAGGAATACGCGGTGCTGGCGCAGTTGGCGCGGCATCCCGGGCGGGTCATTACCCAGCAGCAGTTGCTCAAGGATATCTGGGGCCCCACGCACACCGAAGACAGTCACTATCTGCGTATCGTGGTGGGGCATTTGCGGCAGAAGCTGGCGGACGATCCGACCGCTCCGCGGTTCATCCTCACCGAGCCTGGAATAGGGTATCGTCTGCTGGCTGATCACTAGATGAAAAAAGCGAGCATAGCCCCGTGCTGCGGCACTTTTACTGCCCCGCACCGTCAAAGCCGCACACTCCCTGTTCACTCTGAGGTAACACCCGCATGAAAGCCCTTATCTGTCTGCCATTGCTTGTTTTGGTTCTTGCAGGTTGTGCTGGCAAGACTGGATATCGCGACAGCTGTGCCACTCAGCTCGACGCTGCCTGGCATGAGCTTGATCTGGCCAAGGCTGAAGGCTTCGCCGGAACGGTCAGTTACTCCAAGGCCTTGTCGCTGCTGACGGGTGCCAAGACTCAGCAGCAGTTCGAGGCGTTTGAAGGCTGCACCGAGAAGTCCGAGAAAGCCCGCTTCTACATCCGCGAGTCCCGCGCTGGCCGTTGATACCTGACGATACACAGGTCTGCTCTTGATTCTGGCCGAAGGCCGTGGGAGCGAGCTTGCTCGCGAAGAGGCTATTAAAGCCCCTGAAAATGGGGCGTCTGGACAATGACTATCGTGCCAATGCGTTGGCATGCAGTTCGTGACGCTCTGCGTCACGCAGCTGTTCTGTGGTTTCAGTGACTTCTCCATCTGGCTCAAGTCGCCTTTTCGCCCCTCGGCGACTCACTTAGTAAGCAAACCCCCAAGCTCCGTTTCCGGTCCGACTTCGTCGGGTTCCTTTGCCCTGTCACTGACGTCGTACTCTGCGTCGTCTGTGCCATCGCGCTCGAAAAGCATTTTAGGCCATTTGGCTAAAGGCACGGCCCGGGAGCTGATGGCTATCGTTCCTCACGCTCCGCGTGGAATGCCGTTGGTGACGCTCTGCGTCACAAATCTTTCAGTCTGGCGAGACGGTAAGCCTAACCAACTCTGGCGAAACGGCCTACGCTCACTTTAAAGTGTTCGGACACTGGCATCGCTTGCAGTCCCACAGTCATGAAGCAGTTGCCGGAAGGGGCTTTCGATGGGTAGAAAACTCGATGCGTGCCTGAGCGCGATCAATGAGGTGGTGCTGGGCAAGGAGGCGCAGGTACGGTTGGCGATGACGTGTCTGGTCGGCGGCGGGCATTTGTTGATCGAGGACTTGCCGGGGATGGGCAAGACGACCCTCAGTCATGCGCTGGCGAAAATTCTCGGCCTGAGTTATCAGCGTATTCAGTTCACTTCTGACCTGCTGCCAGGTGACATCCTGGGGACTTCGATATTTGATCGGGACAGTGGGCAGTTCACCTTTCATCCCGGTCCGATTTTCGCCGAGCTGGTGCTTGCCGACGAGATCAACCGCGCCACGCCCAAGAGCCAGAGCGCGTTGCTGGAAGCGATGGAAGAAGGGCAGGTGTCCATCGAAGGCGCGACGCGTCTGTTGCCCGATCCGTTCTTTGTGATCGCGACCCAGAACCCGTTCAGTTCCGGCGGCACTTTTGCGTTGCCCGAGTCGCAACTGGACAGGTTCATGATGCGCATTTCCATGGGCTACCCGGCCAGAGCCGCAGAGAAAGCCCTGCTGCTGGGCGAGTCGCGCCGCGAGCTGTTGCCGCGTCTGCAACCGATTCTGGATCACGCCCTGCTTGGCCAGCTCCAGGCGCAGGCGCGGCAGGTGCGTGCTAGTGACGCGCTGGTTGATTATGTCCTGCGACTGGTCGAGGCGACGCGCAGTCAGCCGCAGTTCGCTTACGGACTTTCACCCAGGGCGAGCCTGGCGATTCTGGCCGCAGCACGGGCCTGGGCGATGTTGCTGGGGCGGGAGTACGTGATTCCCGAAGACGTGCAGGCGGTGCTGCCATCGGTTATCGGACACCGTTTGCGTGAACGCAGCGATCCGACCGGGCATGGCGGCGGTGCGCTGGTGCAATGGCTGTTGCGCGAGGTGCCCGTGCTTTGATCGAACCGCTCAAACCGCTCTGGCAACGCTGGCTGTCGAGGCGAATTCCTCCAGCGTCACGCATTACCCTCGACCACCGGCGCATTTTCATCATGCCGACACGCACCGGCATGATTTACGCGCTAGTGCTGTTGCTTATGCTGCTGGTGGCGATCAATTATCAGAACAGCCTGGCCTACGGGTTGACCTTTCTATTGCTGTCGATAGGCGTGCTGGCCATCCTGCACACCTACCGCAACATCAGCGGTCTGGTTCTGAGTGCGGGCGTGGCGCGTTCGGTATTCGTCGGCGAGCCGGTGCAATTGCGCCTGCGCCTGGAAAGTGCCGGGCAGGCCCACCAGGCATTGGGATTGGGCTGGAGTGCGACAGCATTGCAGTCCGGCGACGTGCAGCCCCGTGGGCTGACCGACCTGGAACTGACTCTGCCCGCCGAAAAGCGCGGCTGGCTGCGTGCGCCAAGGCTGCGCATCGAGAGTGTGTTTCCGCTGGGTATCTTTCGCGCCTGGAGCTGGCTAGACCTGGAGCAGAGCGCCTTGATCTACCCTCGACCCTTGTCCGGGACCATGCCGCTGCTCAAGGGCGTGCAGCCGCATGCCGAGGACGATGGCCATGCCACCCAAGGGGCCGGTGTCGATGATTATCAGGGCTTGCGCAGTTACCAGCCGGGTGACAATCGCAGTCGCTTGCACTGGAAAGCCTATTCCCGCGGGCAGGGGCTGCTGATCAAGGATTTCACCGACCTCAGTGGCCATGACCTGTGCCTGGACTTCATGGCGCTGGGCGGCGATATCGAAGAGCGCCTGTCGCGCCTGTGTTACTGGGTGCTGGAGCTGTCGCAGCGGCAGCAGCCGTTTGCCCTGCGGTTACCGGGCTTTTTGTCGGCGGTGGACAGCGGCGATGCACACCGCGAAGTCTGTCTGCGCGCCCTTGCGCTGTACGGCCATCGATCATGAACGACAAGGTCAAGACAGTTCAATCCGCGCCCATTCCGCGTGTCAGCCTTACCTGGCTCTTGGTGGCGCAGGCACTGGTGGTGTTGCCGTTCGCGCTGCATGTGCCGGTGTCAATCACGATCCTCTGGCTCGGCTGTACGGTGTGGCGCGTGCAAGCGTTCCGGATGCGCGTGCGCTTGCCTGGCACCTGGGTCAAGTCCGGGCTGTTGGTGGGCACCGCAGGTGGCGTTTATCTGGCGCGCGGCAGCCTGGTCGGGCTGGATGCCGGGGCTGCGTTACTGGTGGCTGCATTCGTTCTGAAAATGCTGGAAATGAACAGTCGCCGTGACGCGCGCGTGCTGATTTTCCTCGGTTTCTTCTGCGTGGCGGTTGGCTATCTGTTCGAAGACAACCTGCTGTGGGCGCTCTTCAGTCTGCTGCCGGTCAGCGCGCTGCTGGCTGCGTTGATCGGCCTGCAACACACAGACCTGGCCGGCAGGTCGGCGGACACGCTCAAGCTGGCGTTCAAGCTGATGGCGCAGGCACTGCCATTGATGCTCCTGCTGTTTCTATTCTTTCCGCGCCTGGACCCGCTCTGGTCGCTGCCGCAGCCGAGTAACAAAGGCGTCACCGGCCTGTCGGACAACATGGCACCCGGCGACATGGCGGAACTGAGCAAATCGCCTGCACTGGTGTTTCGCGCCAGTTTTGAAGGGCCGATCCCGGCGCGCAATCAGCTTTACTGGCGCGGTTTGACCCTTGAGCAGTTCGATGGACGTCGCTGGTCGCAGTCGGCACGTGCCCAGACCGTGCAGATTGCGCAGTGGGAGAAACGCGGTGAGCCGCTGGCCTACAGCGTTGTCATGGAAGCCAGCGGCCGGCCCTGGTTGCCGAGCCTCGACGTGGCAGAAACCACGTTGCCGGACGTGCGGCAGATGAGCGACTTCCGCCTGCAGCGCAGACGCCCCATCGAGCAGTCGTTGTTGTACGCCGTCAACTCATGGCCGCAGAGCGTCCGTGATCCGCTGTCCAGCGAGCAGATCCAGCGTCAGGACCTGCAACTGCCTGCCAAGGGCAATGATCAGGCGCGGCAATGGGCCGATGAACTGCGCCGGCGCTACACCACACCAGACGCTATGGTCGCCGCGCTGCTCGGCTACTTCAGCGATCAGCCGTTTCACTACACCCTCAAACCGGTGCCATTGGGCAATGACAGCATCGATGAATTCCTGTTTGCCAGTCGTCAGGGTTTTTGCGCCCACTACGCCGGAGCCATGACCTTTGTCCTGCGCGCGGCAGGCATTCCTGCGCGGGTGGTGGCCGGGTATCAGGGCGGTGAGCTGAACCCCGACGGGCAGTACCTGACTGTTCGCCAGTTCGATGCGCATGCCTGGGTGGAATACTGGCAGCCAGGCGTGGGCTGGCGCAGCGTCGACCCGACTGCCGCCGTGGCGCCGCAACGTATCGAGCAAGGTCTGGAGCAGGCGCTGGCGGCGGACGAAGCATTTCTGCAGGACTCTCCCTATTCAGCGTTGCGCTATCGTAACGTGGCTTGGGTCAACGCCCTGCGCCTCAGTTGGGATAACCTCAATTACGGCTGGCAGCGCTGGGTACTGGGCTATCAGGGACAACAGCAGTTACAAATTCTCGGTCGCTGGTTTTCAGGCTTCCAGGCGCCGGTTTTCGTCCTGGGAACCCTGTTTTCACTGGGGCTGGTGGCGTTATGGCTGTTCAAACCCTGGCAACGCGAAAGCGACTCGCAGCTGCGCGTGTTCAACGCATTTGAACGCTTGCTCGCCCGTCATGGTCTGCGTCGTATGCCGGGTGAAGGCGCTGACGCATTCTGCCGCAGGGCGGTACTCTACTTTCCGCAGCATGCCGAGGCCATTGAAGGTTTCATCCGCGAATTTCAGGCGCAGCGCTACGCTGGGCGGCTGGCTTCGGCGAGCCGCTTGAGGCAGGCGCTGAGCACGTTGCGTCGGGGTTTGCCATGGAGGTTGTCAGCCGTCAGGGACAGGCATTCATGAATCAGTTTGTCGAAGGGGAATTGCATGTCTTCAATGGTGGATCATCTGGTCGCCGAAGTGCTGGCGCTGGATGTCAAATTACTCGCGTGTCAGGCACGCCTTGCCGTTTCGACTGACAGCGAAGCGCTGCACGATTTACGTACCACGGTGCGCCGTCTGCGCAGCGTATTGCGGCCCCTGCGGGAAAACCCGAGTGCGGCAGAGCTGGAAGAGGCGGCCAAGGCGGTCGGCCAATTGACCACGCCGCTGCGTGACATGCAGGTGCTCGCCGGGTTTCTTGAAGAGCAGGGTTTGAACGAGGCCGCGTTCACACGCAACCGCTACCTGGAAACCGCCTGCCCCAAGGTCGCCAGCTCCTCCGAGCTGACCCGTCTGCTCAAGCTGATTGACCGGTTCCCGGAAATGCTGCGTCTGCAACAGCGCCAGGGCATGTTGCGGGGTCTGCGCAAGACCATTGAAAAACGCATGGACAAGCAATGGCACAAGCTGCGTGTGGCCATCGCTGAACCTGGGCACGATCGGCATGACCTGCGTTTGCTGATCAAGCGCGTGCGCTACGCTGCCGAAGCCTATCCGCAACTCAGTCATCAGCGGAAAAACACGCAAGCCCGGCTCAAATCCGCACAAGGCGAACTGGGCGACTGGCATGATCATCTGCAATGGCTGGCGCAGGCTGCGGAACAACCTGATCTGGCCCCCTGCGTGCCGGGCTGGCAAATCGGCATAGTAGGTGCCGAACGCAAGGCCGAAGCGTCGCTCAAACGCCTGGCCAAGGCCTGTTTCTGATCCGGTAATTTATCGTGAGGCATGTCATTCAGGCCGCAAAAATGGCCATTATGCGGCCTGTCGATAACTAAGAGGATGGTTATCATCCATCCACTTGTGTGTTGACGTGTGGAGTGAACATGACCTTTTCTGAACTGATCGATGCGCTGCGTCGTGATCCTCGCGCTGTCACGATCCCTGCCGAATGGTCGCAGGGGCGTGCCTGCTTTGGCGGGCTGATGGCTGCGCTGACCTACGAAGCGATGCGTGCACAGGTGCCGGAAGGGCGGCCGGTTCGTTCGCTGGCGATCACCTTTGTCGGGCCGGCGGCGCCCGGGGTGCCGATTGCTTTCGAGGTCGACATCCTGCGCCATGGCAAGGCAGTCAGTCAGGTGCTGGGGCGCGCAGTGCAGAATGGTCAGGTAATGACCCTGATACAAGGGAGCTTCGGTGCCCCTCGAGAATCAATGATCACCTTTGCCGCAGAGGCCGCGCCGGTCCTCAAACCGGTCGAACAATGCCCGGAGCTACCGTTCGCCAGCGGCGTGATGCCTGATTACCTGCGTTTCATGGACATCCGCTGGGCGTTGGGCGGCATGCCTTTCAGTAACACCCAATCGCCGGCGATAGGCGGCTACGTGCGCTTTCGCGATGAGCCGCACGCCACGCCCATGAGCGAAGCGCATATTCTGGCCCTGGTGGACACCTGGCCGCCTGCGGTGTTGCCGCACCTGGACAAGCCGGCACCCGGCAGTTCACTGACCTGGACCATTGAGTTCGTCCAGCCCCAGCCGTCGCTGGATACCCTGCAGTGGTGCAGCTATCGCGCAGTCATCGAGCATGCCCGCGATGGCTATGGTCACACCGCCGCGGCATTGTGGAGCCCCGACGGCGAGCTGATCGCGATCAGTCGCCAGACGGTCACCGTGTTTGGCTGACCGGCAACCGGATCAAGGTTTGCGAGCGGCCCGAGCGGCGTCCTGGCGCTGAAAACCCAGCGCCGCCACCAGGCCGATCACGCCGATGGCAACCGATGAAAGGCTTTCGGAAAACAGACCGTTGAGGATCAGCAGGGCCGCCAGAATGAACAGCGGTACGGCGATCAGGTACAGGGCCAGACTGGTCGAGTGCTCCTGACTGTCGTTGCTGTCACGCCATTGATTCAACTGCAGATCGGAAAGTGGCTTGTTCATGATGCGGTCCTCTTCAGGTAACGCGTAAAGCGTCGTTCAATGCCTGAAGGATAGGCCCGCGCGCCGATGGCTGACGAGTCAAGCCTGTCTATCGTGGCGATAGCCTGTTACAGCTTGAGCTGGCCAATGGCGGCATTCAGTTCGCCTGCCAGCGTGGCCAGTTCGTCACTGGTGCTGGCCGAGTCAACCGTCTGGATCACCGTGCGTTCGGTGACATCGCGGATACTCACCACCGCACGGTTCATCTCCTCGGCGACCTGACTTTGTTGCTGAGCCGCGACGGCGATCTGCGTGTTGCTTTCGCGCATCTGTGCCACGGCACCGGCAATCGCCGCCAGCGCATCACCGGCTTCCCGCGCCTGCTGCACGCATTCGTCGGCCTTGTACGAGCTTTCCTGCATGAAATCCACCGCATCGCGGGTGCCGCTTTGCAGGGTCGAGACCATCGTGGTGATTTCATCAGTGGAGGTTTGCACCCGCTTGGCCAGATTGCGTACCTCGTCGGCGACCACGGCAAAACCCCGACCCATTTCCCCGGCGCGTGCGGCTTCGATGGCTGCGTTGAGGGCGAGCAGGTTGGTCTGCTCGGCGATGCTGTGGATCACGTTGACCACACCGTTGATCTTCTGGCTGTCTTCGGCCATGCGCTGGATCATTTCCGCCGTCTGCTGCACGCCGCTGGACAGCCCTGCGATGGACACCTGCACGCGGTCGACCACCACTTTGCCACTGCCCGCCAGCGCGTCGGCGGTCTGCGACTGATCACGGGTAGCCGTGGCGTGCTGGGCAATGTGATGAACCGTAGCGGTCATCTCGTTGATGGCCGTGGCCACCTGGTCGGTTTCGCTTTGCTGGCCGAGCATGCCCTGGCGCACTTCCTTCATGCCCGCCGCCAGGTGCGCGGCACCCTGATCAAGGCGGCCAGCGGTTTGTGAAACGGTATTGACCACTCGCTGATAACCGGCCTGCATGGCATTAAAGGCCTTGGCCATCTGTCCGACCTCATCGTCACTGCGATTGGGAACACGGGCCGCCAGGTCGCCGCTTTTTTCCACATGCAGCATCACATCCTTGAGCGCGTTGAGCTGGCTGAGTAGAAAGCGGATCAGCAGTTGCGAAGCGCAGAGCATCAATAACATCAGCACGAAAACCGCAATCGCGTAGTGAGTGAAGCGATCCAGCATGACGTGCATGAAGGTCGGGGTGAATGCCAGTAGCGCAATCCTTTGCTCGGCGCCCCGGGTGATGATCTGCGCACCGCTCAGCCATCGATCGCCAGCGGGCTTGTTCAGCGCAACCCAGTCGCTGGCGTCAGCCAGTTCCGGCAGCGCAAGGCCATCGACGACCGGTGTCTGACCCTGGCGGTAAGTCAGCAATGTATCGTTGGAGGGCAGCGCTGCGTCGACGGGCCATGCGGCCAGCAGGCGCGCCTGCGCTTGTGCTGCCTGACGCGACGCATCCGTGCGCGCGTGTTGTTCAGTTTGCATGGCGTACAGCACCAGCAACAGGGTGGTGACGAAAGCGACCGCGTTGACGGCCCAGAACTTATATTTCAGTGACAGGTTGCCAAGCCATGAGCCCATGAGTGGTCTTCTTCGGTGATCGGTTGAGATAGCAGCAAGATGCCATCACTGTGCCTCAGCCAACGAAGAGACTCTTGATGCGGGTCAAGAAAGCTGCAGATTTTCATCCTCCGGGTTTGTTTTCAGCACTGGCAAGGCAAAAAACTGCCGTGCGCAATCTGTGCTGTGGCGTGCGAGGTCTTCCTGCGTTTCGCCCCGGTGCAAGGCGACTTCGCGCAAGACTTCCGGCAGGTAAGCCGGCTCGTTGCGACCGTTTTTCGGCTTGGGACGCAGGCTGCGTGGCAGCAGGTAGGGCGCATCGCTTTCCAGCATCAGCCGGCCGCGAGGGATGTTGCCCACCAGTGCGTGCAGGTGGGTGCCGCGTCGCTCGTCGCAGATCCAGCCGGTGATGCCGATATGCAGATCAAGGTCCAGGTAACTGAACAGCGCGGCGCGCTCACCGGTGAAACAATGCACGACTGCCGCGGGCAGGCGGTCGCGGTAGTCGCGCAGAATCTCCAGCAACCGCTGGTTGGCGTCGCGTTCGTGGAGAAACACCGGTAATTGCAGTTCCACGGCCATGGCCAGATGCGCCTCGAGGACCTTTTCCTGCTGAGGGCGAGGCGAGAAATCGCGATTGTAATCCAGGCCGCATTCACCCACGGCGCGAACGCGATTTTCCTTGAGCAGGGCATGCAACTGTTTCTCGGTGTCGCCGGTCCAATCGCTCGCCGAATGCGGGTGGATACCCGCCGTGCAGAACAGGCGTTGCGCGCTCTCATCCAGCTCGTGACACAACTGCAGGGCCTGTTCGCTGCCTTCGACACTGGTGCCGGTCACCACCAGTTGCTGGACGCCTGCGGCATAGGCGCGGTCGAGTACCGCCTGTCGCTGCGAGGCGAAGCTTGCGTTGGTCAGATTGACGCCGATGTCGATGAGTTGCATGGTGCTACCTCCAGCTGAAGGCTGTCGAGCATACCAGAGCTCTGGCCACAACAAGAAAACGCTGGGTATTCAAGCGATTGAACCTGTGGGTTCAACGATTTCCTTCGCTGTTCGATGCTGCTGCGTGACCTCAAGATTTCCTTTTTCCTGATTTTTTCCGGCATTGCCCTGGGGAAGTGAATGATCCGATCCGCGCTTGTGTCTTTGATGTGCCTGTTACCGCTGCTGCCCCTGCAGGTTTCTGCTCGTCAGACCGGTCCCGAGGTGGTGCAGCACACTGTGCAGGTGCGCGATTTGCCGGCGATTCGCAGCAGCAAGGTGCTACGCGTGCTGGTCAATCAGAGCCGTAACAGCTCCGGTGACGTCAAGGGCCAGGAAATCGGCATCGAATACCATCGCCTGCAAGCCTTTGAGCAGTACCTCAACAGCCATGCCCGAGCGGGGCAGAGGGTCACGATCAAGGTCGTCCCCAAGGCCAAGAACCAGTTGCTCACCGCCTTGCAGCGCGGAGAAGGCGACATGATCGCGCCGGGGGAACTGCTCGATGTCAGCGACGCCAAGGGTATTCAGGCCAGCGCACCGATCGTGCATGACGTGCCTCTGGTGCTGGTCGGCGTTAGTGGTCAGCGCAGTGTGCGCCGTGTGGAGCAATTGTCCGGAAAGACCCTGAGCCTGCCCACCGGCAGTGCGGCCGACGAAGCCCTGCATCAGGTCAATCGACAACTGGAGCTGCGCAAGCTGCCCCTGGCAAAAATCGAATGGGTCGACCCCAGTCTGGCCGTCGAGGATGTGCTGGAAATGGTCCAGGCCGGGATTTACCCGATGACGCTGGTCGAGCAGCCGATCGCCGAGCGCTGGGCGAAGATCATGCCCAAACTGCGCATCGACCGCGGCCTTACCTTGCAGACCCACGGGGATATCAGCTGGTTCGTGCGTGACAATGCCACCCAGCTGCGGGCCAGTGTCGATGATTTCCTCAAAGGCTATAAGCCCTCGGCCCAGCAGGATCAGGTGTTGGCCAAGGCGTACAAGAACACCTACAAGGTCAACAACCCGCTGGTGCGCAACAACCTGCAGCGCCTGGAACAACTGCGTCCGATGCTGCAGCGCCATGCCGATGCGCAGGGCATGGACTGGCTGGACCTGGCCGCCCTCGCGTTCAAGGAATCCAGACTCGACCCGACTGCCAAGGGCAGCGGCGGCGCGACAGGGCTGTTGCAGATCACTCCGTCGGCGGCAAAAAGCGTTGGCGTACCGAGTATCCAGAGCGCTGACGACAATATCCGTGCCGGCTCGCGCTATATGGCGCTGATCCAGCGCAAGTATTTCTCCAGTAACCGGGTCAACGAACGCGAGCGCATGGCATTCGTGATGGCCGCCTATAACCTGGGGCCCGAGCGCGTGCAGGGCATGCGCGAGGAAGCGCGGCGTCGCGGGCTGAACCCCAACCAGTGGTTCTTCCAGACCGAACGTGTGGCAATGGAGCAGGGCGGTGCCAATGTCGTTGCGTTCGTGAACAGCGTGAACAAGTACTACCTGGCTTTCGACCGCGAGCGTGACTCGCTGGAAAAGAGCAGCACGAAACCTGCGGTAAAACGCTAAAGATCGATTTATTCGATTTGTATGCGCCGTTATTTGCGGTTTTTACATGAGTGAATTTGATTATCATGGCGCCACTCGTTGTTAATCACTCACCACTCACGGAAAGTCGCCCATGAACACATTGATCAAGTCGGTCCTCACCACTCGCGCCGGTTACGGCCTGACTGTCCTGCGCGTCATCGTCGGTATCGCGTTCATCGCGCACGGCAGCCAGAAATTGTTCGGCGCCTTCGGCGGTTATGGCCTGGAAGGCACTGCGCAGTACATGGAAAGCCTGGGCTTGACGCCGGGTTACCTGATGGCGCTGATGTCAGGCAGCGCCGAATTCTTTGGCGGTCTGGGTCTGTTGTTGGGGCTGCTGGCTCGTCCGGCTGCGGTCGTGGTGATCCTGCTGTTGCTGGTGGCGATCTTCACCGTTCACATCCACAACGGTTTCTTCATGGCCAAAAACGGCTACGAGTACGCGCTGGCACTGCTCGGCGGTGCCGTGGCGGTACTCATCGAAGGTGCAGGCAAGTTGTCGCTGGACCGTATCATCGCCCGATAACCGGCTACGCTTGCTCTGCAAGGCCCGCTCTTGTGGCGGGCCTTGCGCGTTTGCAGGCACCCGCCATGAATGGCAATTGACAATGAATGAGACGTTTCTCTAGGATGCGTGCTCAAGCGCCGATTTAACAACTACTTGCGGGGCGCCTGGCAAGGCTGAGGCCTTGTCGAAATACCGCTAAAACGTTGGTTCGGTGTTGCCTCTCACCGCTGCCCAGCGGATCTTGCGAGGCAGAGAAACAACCATGAACAACCTGCGCCCCCTCATTCGTCTTTCCCCGATCAGCACGGTCTTGTCACGCAAGAACCCGAAAATCCTTCTCAGCGGCTCCCATCAGCCCACGCTGTTGCGCTATCTCGACGGCTGGCCCCGTCGGCGTGGCGGTTCCTGTGCGTTTCTGATTCAGTTCGTCGAGACCCACCAGTCTCTGAGCCATTTTGCCGACGATCAATTCGACCTCGCCGTGGTGCAATCGCCGCAGGCAGATGATGTCGGGCAGGTGATTAGTGACCTGACCCGCATTGCCCGGCAGGGCTTGATTACGCTGGGTTGAATGGCCTGAGTCAGCCAATTGGCATAGAAGGCATATTGCTGGCCCCCGACGTGTGAACGGACAGGCAAAATCGCCGCCTTATCAAAGGATTAGGTGGTTTTCGCATGCGTTTGGTCTATTGTGCTCTGGCGTGCCTGACGCTTTCCGGGCTGGCTTTCTCCGTACAGGCCAGAAACGCGACGGAAAACGAGCGTTATCTGTGTCGTTGGGGCTCGGCCATTGCGGGCGGTGCGCAGGCCTCCAAGTTGTCTGGCGTTACCCGCTATGGGGCGCGGCAGAAGCTGCAGGCGCGCAAGTTTGCCAAACAATGGATGCGGCCCATGGCATTGCGCATCACGGAACAGACCTACGACAGCGAGTCGCGGCTCAAGCCTGATGCGGTGACCAAGGTCTATTACGACGGCTGCATCCAGCACGAGGTGGCGCGACGTTGAGTCTTTGTCGCCTGTCGAACTGATTTTCGCAGGGCCGGAGAAACCGCTTGAGTACAAAGATCATCACCCGTGACGGGCATGAAGCCCTGAAGAAAGAGCTCGACTACCTGTGGCGAGAGCACCGGCCTGACATTACGCAAAAGGTCGCCTGGGCGGCATCGCTCGGGGATCGCAGCGAAAACGCCGATTATCAGTACAACAAGAAGCTGCTGCGCGAGATCGACCGACGCGTGCGCTACCTGCGCAAGCGCCTCGAAGACATGCGTGTCGTGCAGTATTCGCCGGAGCAGGAAGGGCGGGTGTTCTTCGGTGCCTGGGTCGAGATCGAAAACGAAGCGGGCGATCTCAAGAAATTCCGCATTGTCGGCTATGACGAAATCTATGGGCGCAACGACTACATCTCCATCGACTCGCCCATGGCGCGCGCCTTGCTGAAGAAGGAAGTCGGCGACGAGGTGCTGGTCAATACGCCCGAAGGCGAGAAGCTGTGGTTCGTGAACTCGATTGATTACGAGAAGTGAGGCCGGACGCAGAGCGCCCGGACCTCCATTCTCATGCGCTCATCGCTATACACAACTCCTGATGAGCCCGGAGAGTGGTGCTAAAACCGTAGCGTCAGGCAGGGTGCAGATCTCTGTGCGAGTGACCGGGGCGGCGATCCGCATTGCTCACGAAGACGTTGGTCCAAACGCCCTATTTCCGAAGGCTGTACCGGCCTCTTCGCGAGCAAGCTCGCTCCCACTGGATTGGTGAGTAGCCTCAACCCTCGCGTAGCACGGTCAGCGGACTGACGTTCAATGCGCGGCGGGTGCCGAATACACCGGCACCGCCGACCAGCAGGGCACCGATCACCGGGAGCAGCAATAGCCACGGATGCGGTTGCCATTCCAGCGAAAAGGCGTAGCGGTACAGTACAAAGCTCACCAGCTCACAACCGAGTGCCGCCAATACACCGCTCGCGGCGCCCAGCAAACCGAATTCGATGCGTCGCGACTTGATCAGCAGTGCTCGCTCTGCGCCCAGTGCCCGCAGCAGTGCGCCTTGCCGAATGCGTTCATCCAGCGTGGCCTGCAATCCGGAAAACAGCACGGCGATACCCGCGGCC
>Ga0182228_1000074_pt1 | contig 22949 bp, 32 predicted proteins | sample G6R1MG_19_FD_128385 | JGI IMG/M metagenome (GOLD analysis project Ga0182228, IMG submission 128385) | Miscanthus phyllosphere microbial communities from Michigan, USA - G6R3_MAIN_07NOV2016_LD1 MG | ecosystem: Host-associated > Plants > Phyllosphere > Phylloplane/Leaf | place: USA: Michigan... | reverse complement strand
CGACCACGCCCGGCGGGCGACCACCCCGGCCTGCATCGCGGACTCCAGGGGGCCCTTGCCCTCCTTCAGCACCGTGGACTTGCGGGTGCCCGACTCCGCGATCCCGATGAACTGGAAGACCAGCGCGACGTGGTTGGCCGACCAGTCCTCGGAGTAGAGCGGGGCCAGGAACGCGCCCTGGGTCGCCCCGCTCATCGCGGCCAGCAGCACCGGGAAGATCATCGCCAGGTCGGTGGAGTTGGTCTCCGCGAACAGCCGGGCGTGGTTCTCCACGGTGCGGTGCGAGCCGTAGCCCTCGACCAGGTGGCCCTCCAGCGGGTCCACCCCGTCCTTGATCATGTGCACGATCCGGCTGGTCGCCTTGTCCCATGCCTCGGTTGACAGCACGCCTTCAGGCCTTGGCCAGCTCGGGCAGCTGCTTCTTCAGGGCTGACAGCCCCGACCGCAACCCGCTGGCCACGGTGTCGCGCACCCCGTGCGTCCCGGCCTGCTCGCCCAGCGCCATCAGGTAGCCGTGCACCTGCGGGTAGGGGTGGCCCGCTGCCACGGCCGTGGAGCCGCAGTAGTAGGCCAGCACGTTCAGCGCCGAGTTGCGCCCGGACCCCGGCGGCATGGCCAGCAGCCGCGCAGCCCGGCGCTCCAGCTCGGACCAGGTCTGCTCCAGCTCGCTGGCCGACCCGTCGAAGATCAGGTTCTCGACCTCGATCTCCCCGCCCACGGTGTTGTCGGAGATGAACTGGGCGACCGTGGTGCCCTCGGACGTGTCAACCGCCCACGGGCCCTTGGTGTCGCTGGGCGCCATGCGGTCGGCTGGCATCCCGATCAGCTGCTCGCGCATCAGCGCGGCGAAGGAAGACGGCGCCATCCACTGCCGGTCCGGGTGCTGGCCAGGCCACACGACGTACCGGTTGTCGCCGGTCCGGACGTCGAAGGCGAACCCGCGCCGTCCGACCGCAGCGGCGTTGGTCGGGTCCCACCGCCCCAGCCACTGGGCCATCCAGAGGTTCAGCGGGCGCTGGTCCCACCCCGGGCACGCCAGCCAGACGTGATGACCGCGCGGCGACGTGGACACGCCCATGATCGTCTCGCGCGGCACCGTGAACCAGCACCGGGCGAAGTCCCGCAACGCGCGGGGGTTGTCCAGGTCGACCACGATCAGGTCCCGCAGGGTGACGCCCAGCTGCCGGGCGCCACCGGGCGTCCCGTGCTGGTCGACCAGCTCGGCGTACTCCAGGGCGTCGGACGCCCCGTGCACGAAGCCGGTCAGCTCGCCCTGGCTGCGCACGATCCACGGGTGCTTGCCCGGGGCCGTGCACGCCCCGACGTGCGCTGTGCCGTCCTCGGAGTTGCGCACGGTCCCTCGGGGACAGCAGCACTCCCCCAGCGGGTCCTTGGCCCACAGCAGCATCCACCTGGCACCGGCCAGACGTGGGTCCTCGGGGTCGACCACCAGGCCGACCGGGAGGGCTGAAGCGGGGCGCCGTGATGTGCTCGGCCATGCAGTTTCGGGCATAACAAGATCAACTCCTGGCTGCTGCTGCTGCGACCCGCGAGCGTCTGTGCGGCGCTCCAGCGGGGACCTGTGACCCTACCTTCGACGGTGACCAGAGGTACACCGCCGCGTTCGGCGTGTTGCGCCACGCCGTCAGCTGACCTACCTCGGGATGCTCTCGCCCTTCAGGGCCGCGCCACGCCAGCCGATCAGCAGGGCCGCAGTGGTCGCGTCAGCGGGCAGGAGAGGGGTCGTGGGCTTGGTGTCGTCCACGCGCCGGTGGGTGTGCCGGTACCCGGTGAGCACCCACGCGCTGAAGTGGCAGCCGGTCGGGTTCGGGCAGTCGGGGTTGCCGCACGTGCGCTCCCAGACCTCCTCCAGGTCCATGCTGGCCAGCACCGCCCGGTAGTCCCGGAAGGCCGCCGTCCGGGCCGCCTGCTCCGGGGTCGCCCCCATCGCCGCCGCGTCGCCCCCGGAGTGCTGGGCCTCGGGCTCGCTGGTCTTGGTCAGGTGGCCGCGCCGCTCACCCTGGGCTGCGCCCATCAGGACTTCTCCCCAGCAGCCAGGCCCACGAAGAACATCCCGTCGATCGCGTCGTTCAGCGGGCCGTAGGTCAGCTCGGCCGCCCGGAAGCGCCAGGCCTCGTTCTCGCCGCCCTCGAACAGCGCCAGCGCGTCCTCGGCAGGCATCTCGTTGTGCGCCTCCACGCACAGCACCTTGGCCAGCTCCTCGATGAAGTACCGGTTCGCCGCGTGCAGACTGGCTCGCCGCTGGTCGCGCTCCATGATCGCGGCGGTCACGTAGACCAGCCCGTCGCGCAGCTCGTCCGCGAGGTCGCGCAGCTGGTCCCGGCCGTTGCCCGGGAAGACCCCGGCCGAACCGTACTTGGCCAGGCCCACCGCCTTGGACCGCTCCATCTCCTCGATGACGATGTCCTGGGCGCAGCGGGCCGCCGTGTCAACCGGTGCCACCGGCAGCTGCTGGTCGTGCTCGGGGTCTCGGGTGTCGCTCATGCTGCTGTCCACTCCTCGTAGTCGCTCTCGATGATCTTGGTGTTCCAGCCACGCGCGTCGTTGTCCGACGACGGGGCGCCGCGCTTGCGCCGCTCCCGGTTCTCCTCCAGCGCCGTCGCCCAGTCCCGCATGACGATGGCGTGCGGGACGTGGCGCGGGTCGTCAATCAGGTCGTCGTCCCACTCCATCGGCACCAGCCAGCCCTTGGCCAGCGCTCGGCGCCGCGTGGTGGCGCTGGGCCCCTGGGTCATGGACAGCCGGTCGTAGACCGCAGCCACGCGCTCGGCTGTGCCCACGGTGACCCGCTTGGCCTTGGCCACCCGGCTCACCGTCCGGTACTCGATCTTCAGCAGCGGCTCCAGGTCGACCCCGCGCCAGCCCAGCGCGCTCAACGCCTGGAGGCGGCGCCGCGTGCCGCAGGCGTCGATGACCAGGTTGCCCCGGTCGCCGCGCCGCAGCTTGTACCAGTTGACACGACGGGCGTGCTCATCCCGGCAGGGCTGGCAGCTGACCGTGCCGTCCCGGTAGTGCCTCTCGATGCCGGTCCGTCCCCGCTTGCCGCAGGTCGGGTAGAGCGAGGGGCCGGGCGGGATGCGCTGACCTCGGGGCATCAGGCCGCCCAGCCGCGCCACTGGACCAGCAGGGACCCCACGCGCCGGTCGTAGAGCACGACCCCGCACGCCAGCCGCGCCTTCTGCCACCGCGTCTCGGCCTCCTTCAGCAGCACGTGCCGCCCACCCTTGTGCGCCAGCATCAGCGTGAAGGGCGGGATGGTGGCCGTGGGCGAGGGCTTCCCGACCTGGATGACCCGGCGCTTGCCGACCCACAGCGTGGCGCTGCCCTTGTTCTTCTCGACCTCGATGAACCTCATGGGAAACCTCATGCCGGTGACACTACGGGGTATGGTCACCCGACCTCAACACAGTCAACCAAGATCGGATGGACCGTCACGTGAGTGCACTCGTCATCCCCGGCAACACCGTCGCCAGCTACTCCGACCTCGGCAAGCACAGCCAGTGCAAGCGGGCCTGGTACTGGGGCACGTACCTGAAGCTGAAGTCCGTCACCGAGCCGCAGCAGGGCGCGCTGCCGTTCGGCTCCCGCATCCACCAGGCCCTGGAGGCCTACTACGACGGCACGGTGGAGACCCCGGTGGAGGCCTGGGGTCCGCTCATGGAGCACGCCTACGCCATCGCCGCAGCTCAGGGCACGTTCACCGACGGGCTGGACAAGGAGAACAAACTCGGCCACACCATGCTCGACGGCTACCTGGAGTGGTCCGAGGCTGAGGGCACCGAGTCCCGGTACAAGACCATCTCGGTGGAGACCGCGCTGACCCACCTGCTGGAGCTGGTGGTTGACACGGGCGGCGGGGACCTGGAGCCGGTGACCGTGCTGGTCCGGGGCAAGATCGACCGCCGCAAGCTGGACACGTTCACCGGCGCCGTCTACGTGGACGACTTCAAGACCACGGCCAGCGGGCTGGAGACGGCGCTGGCCGACCTTGTCCGGTCCCCGCAGCCCCGGCTCTACCTCATGCTGGAGAAGCAGTCGGCCCCGGAGGACCAGTGGTCGGCCGGGTTCATCGTCACGCTGCTGCGCAAGGTGCTGCGCTCGGCGCGGGCGACCCCGCCGTTCTACTACCGGCACATCCAGTCGGTGAGCCCCGTGGAGCTGGACATGTACCAGCGCCGCCTGGAGGGCTCGATCGCTGACCTGGTCACCACCCAGCGCCGCCTGGACCGTGGCGAGGACCCCGAGCGCGCTGCGCACTTCAGCCCCGGCTGGTGGTGCAAGACGTGCCCGTTCAAGGACCCGTGCCTGATCCGGCAGGACAACCCCAAGGGCTCGGACGCGATGCTCGCGGACCTCTACGAGCAGGGCGACCCGTGGGCCCGGTACATGGGCGACCCGACGCCGGACACCGACGCGGTGTCCCAGTCGTGAAGCTGGAGACCGAGCGGGCCCGCGAGCTGCACGCGAAGTTCCACAGCGACCGAGGCGGTGTCAACTGCGAGGACTGCCGGGTGGCGGGCCGCGCGCTGGTGCACGGCCGCCAGCGACCGGCGCGGCCCCGGCGCACCCTGGAGCGCGCGACGGACCTGCTGGCCGCTGATCTGAGCACCGCCCGGCACCGGGGACAGATCGTCTTCACCCCGGGCAACCGGGGCTACCTGCTGGCCGCCCACCCCGAGGGGAAGGGCACCTACGTCTGCACGTCGACCGGCGTGGCCGTCTACCCGGACGACGCCCGGTTCCGGGTCTGGGGTCCGTAGGTAGTTGACACGGTTGACACTGCTACCCATACTCACCGGCAACACCCACTCGACACCGGAGACACCATGAAGCGCATGACCGGCCTGCTGGCCGCTGCGACGCTGGCGCTCGCGCCCGCCGTCGTCCTCACCACCGCTGCCCCGGCCCTGGCCAACGGGTGCGGCACCACTGTCGTCACCGACCAGAACAAGGCGGGCTGGACCATCCCGGGCCCGAACACCACCGCTGGCTCCACCGCCACGTTCGTCGGGGACAACCTGGAGCTGGCCGTGCCCGACGGCGGCCGGGCGACCGCCACCTACGCCATCGGCGTGGAGGGCGTGCCCCTGGCCGAGCAGACCGCGCAGTCCAACTACACGGTCACCCCGGCGCTGACCACGCAGGGCTCCAGCTACCAGCTGGTGCTCGACCTCAACCGCGCGGCGAGCGACCCGGACTTCGCCCGGGGCGACTTCGCCACGCTGGTCTACGAGGAGGTCTACCCCGACGGCACGTGGTGGAGCACCCGGCCGCTGACCAACACCCCGAACCGGGGCGGCCACGGCTCGGCGTTCAACGGCACCCTGGCCGAGATCAGCGCCGCGTACCCCAACGCGGTGATCCAGTCCTTCGGGCTCCAGCAGGGCTCCGGCCTCCCGGCCGCCACCACGCGCGTCGACCGGGTCGCCTTCGGCTGCAACGTCTTCGACTTCCAGCAGTACGTCGCGCCCAACGTCGCGCCGACCGCTGACTTCACCGGCACGCAGTCGGGCCTGACCGCCAGCTTCACCGACCAGTCCACCGACACCGACGGCACGATCGTCACCCGGGCCTGGGACTTCGGGGACGGCACGACCTCGGCCGAGACCAACCCGACCCACACCTACGTCCGGGCGGGCACCTACACGGTCACCCTGACCGTCACCGACGACGACGGGGCCACCGCCTCCACCACCCGCGTCGTCACCGTCCAGGTCACCGTCAACCCCGACACCGTGACCGACGACGAGCTGCCCAACACCGGCGCCGACGTGCTCGGCATCGGCGCCCTGGCCCTCGGCGCTCTGGGCGTTGGTGGCATCGCCCTGCTGGCCGCGCGGAAGCGTCGCACGCAGGCCTGATCCACCCCGCACGACACGCCCCGGTGAGCTTCGGCTCGCCGGGGCGTTGTGCTGTGCAGGGGGCCCCGAGTGCGGTAGGCTCTGTCAACACGCACCACCAACACGCGACCTGAGCATCTGAGCATCTGAGCATCCGGAAAGCCCGAGGGCATCCGTCTCCTCACGTCTCCCCTGCCCGGGTCGCAGACGAGGAGAACGCATGGTCACCCGTGCCCTGTCGATGCTGGTCCACGGCGAGTCCAAGGTCGGGAAGTCCCTGCTCGGGGCCTCGACGCCGCCGCCCCGGGTCATCTTCGACGTGGAGTCGGCCGCCCGGTTCCTGCCGCTGACGGCGGTCACCTGGGAGTCCACCGACCCGCCGCCGGTCTACGACGGCACCTGGGACACCGCCGTGGTCCCGATCCGCACCTGGCCCGACGCGGTCCGCGTGCTGGACCACCTGAAGACGGGGAAGCACCCGTTCAAGTCCGCGACCGTGGACTCCATCTCCGAGCTCCAGTACCGGTACGTGGAGCACGCCAGCGGGCGCGACCAGATGAAGATCCAGGACTGGGGCGCCGCGCTGCGTGAGGTCGGCGGGTTCGTGCGCGACCTGCGCGACCTGACGATGCACCCCACGACCCCGCTGGAGGCCGTGGTCCTCACGGCCATGAGCAAGGAGGACCAGAAGGGCGTCATGCGCCCGGCCCTCCAGGGCCAGCTGGGGACCCAGATCCCCTACCTGCCCGACGTCTGCGCCTACCTCTACACCGAGCGGGACGCAGCGGGCATCGAGACCCGGTTCCTCCAGACCCGGCGCTTCAACAACAAGGAGGCCGGGGAGCGGGTCGGCGGCCGGATCCCGGCTGTCCTCCAGCTTCCGCAGGTCACCGGCACCACGCTGGGCGAGATCAAGGCGAAGAACACCACCTTCGGCAAGATCATCAACATGGTCTTCAAGGAGCTGGCGCCGCTGATCGCTGCGCCCGCCCAGACCGCCGTCCCTGCCACCACCGGGCCCGACGGCACTCCCGTCGCGCCCACCGGTCCGGCCCCCGTGTCAACCGACGCACCGGACGCCAGCACGACCACCAGCAAGACCACCAACAAGGAGATCTCCCAGTGAGCGACGACAGCTTCAGCTTGGCCGACGAGTTCGAGTCCTTCGGGGACGAGCTGATGGGCAAGTCCTACGAGGGCCGCGACATCCAGATGGTCGTGGTCAAGTGCGAGACCGGGACCAGCGCCAAGGGCAAGCACTTCATCCGGCCGACCCTCCAGTTCGACGGCGGGCCGAACTCCGGCAAGCAGGTCGTGGACTCCCTCTACTGGTCGCCCCAGAGCGAGACCGCCGTCCGGATCTTCAGCCAGTCGCTGAACGTCCTCGGCGCCTCCCCGGAGTGGGTCAAGTCCGAGAAGCCCTCGATGCAGCAGATCGCGGAGAAGATCAAGGGCGCCACGGTCATCGTCAACCTGACCAAGGACGAGTTCAACGGCCAGCCGCAGACCCGTGTCAACTACCGCAAGGCCGTCTCGGCCGGTGGCGCCGGTGGCAGCACCGGTGGCGGTGGTGGCGCTGCGTCGGCCAGCGCGGCGGCTGCGGTGTCCCTGGACGACGACGAGCCCGCTGCGGGCGTGGGCACCCCGGTGGCTGCGGTCGTGCCGGAGTCCTCGGTCCCCGCGCCGACCCCGGCGACCACGGTGGCCGAGGTCGCTCCCGAGGCGCCCAGCACGGATGCCTCGCCGTGGGACTGATCCTCACCACGACCCCCACGGGGGACGCTCGGTTCCTGACGCTGGACGAGGTCAGGGCGTTCTTCACCGAGGTCACGGCGAAGCTGTCCGCTGACCTGGAGCTGAAGGACGTGGACTACTCCGTGCAGGTCACCTTCGGCGGCAAGCCCAAGATCAAGAAGCTGGAGGCGAAGCTGCCGTGAGTCTGGTCCCCGACCTGAAGATCAACGTCCTGACGAACCCGGACCGCGTGAGCGAGTTCTGGGCGTGGCTGACCAAGCCGGGCCGGTCCTACGTCGCGTGCGACACGGAGACCACCGGCCTGGACTGGCCGAGCGCGTCGTTCAGGGTGCGGCTGATCCAGTTCGGGGACACCGGAGGGGGCTGGGCCATCCCGTTCGAGGGGTGGCCCAGCCTGGTCCGGGAGGCGCTGGCCTGGTGCTCCAAGGCCCGCGTGAAGCTGATCTTCCACAACTCCGGCTACGACGCGATGGCGCTGCGCAAGCTGGGCATCGACATCGACTGGTCGATCGTGGAGGACACGTTCGTCTGGGCCGGGATCACCGGCTACGCCGAGCAGGCCCGCACGCTGAAGGGCTGCGCCCAGCGCGAGTTCGGCGGCTGGGCGGGCCAGGGCGAGCGGATCCTGAAGGGCGGGATGTCGAACGCGGGCTGGACCTGGGCCGACGTCCCGATCGGCTGGAAGCCCTACCCGCTCTACGGCGTGGTTGACACGTGCATCACCGCCGGGCTGTGGGAGCGCTGGGCGGCCAAGCGCAAGGGCAAGGAGAACGACCACGCCCTGGAGATCGCGGCCATCCGGCTGACCAACGACATGAGCTGGCGCGGTCTGCCGACCGACGGGACCTACCTGTCGGAGCAGATCGACGCGCACACGGTGCAGATCGAGGACCTGAAGGCCCAGCTGGCGACGTTCGGCGTGACCAACCCCGCCCAGAACGCCCAGCTGGAGAAGGTGCTGAAGGCCGACGGGGTCAAGCTCGGGGAGCTGACGGCCAACGGCAGCGCGAAGCTGGACAAGGACGTGCTGAAGGCCATCGACCACCCGGTGGCCCGGCTGGTGGAGCAGTACCGCTGGACCTACCGGGTGCGCGGCACGTACCTCCAGCCGCTGTTCCAGGGCGGTGGCGGTGCCCTGGGTCGCGGCGGCCGGGTGCACCCGGGGATCAAGTCGATGGAGGCCAAGACCGGCCGCATGGCGATCGAGAACCCGCCGATGCAGCAGTTGCCCGCCAACGACCCGGTCGTGCGCCGGGGCATCGTGGCGCGCTCGGAGGACGAGGTCGTCATCTCCAGCGACTACGGGCAGATCGAGCTGCGCATGTGGGGCTCGCTCAACGACGACCAGCCGCTGCTGGACACCATCCGGCTGGCCGACGCGACCGGCGGTGACTTCTTCGTGGAGGTCGGCAAGCGGGTCTACGGCGAGCCCGACTTCGTGAAGAAGGACAAGCGCCGGACCCTGCTGAAGTCGACCATCTACGCCAAGCTGTTCGGCGGTGGGATGGACGTCGCGGCTGCCACGGCGGGCGTCCCGTTCTACTCGATGACGTCGACCTGGAAGATGCTGGAGGAGACGTTCCCCAGCCTGAAGAACCCCGGCATGAGCCTGATCCACACGGCCAAGAACTCCGAGGGCCACCTGGAGCACTCGGCCACGTCGCCCTACGGCCGCCGGTTCCAGGTGCTGGACCAGCAGGAGCGCCGGAAGGTCCCCAACTACGTCACCCAGGGCACCGCTGCCATCGCGCTGAAGAAGGCGCTGGTGGCGCTGGACGCGGCCGGGTTCGGGGAGGCGATGATGCTGCCGGTGCACGACGAGGTCGTGTTCAGCGTGCCGCGCGCCGAGGCGGCCGACGCGATGGTCGAGATCGCTGAGGCGATGGACTCGGTGTTCGAGGGCCGGTTCGACATCCCGATCCACGCCGAGCCCAGCATGGGCGAGAACTGGGCGGAGGCGAAGGGCTGATGGCCAACCGACGATGGGTCGAGCGATGCCGCAACCGCCCGCTGCCGCCCGGACCGCGCCACGGCGTGATCCTCAACATCGGCGGGGTGAAGGCGTGGGTGCCCGCACGGCTGATGGACCTGGTCATGCGCCCCGAGACCAACCGTGCGCTGCGCGAAGCCGCCGCCCGGTTCAAGGCGGTGAACCGGCTGTGAGGCAGATCCTGACGCGCGGCCACAAGCTGGTGATGGCCGTGGACCCGGGCAACGTGACCGGCTGGGTGCTGTTCCACCCGGTGGTTGACACGGACCAGCTGACCGGCCTGGGCATCGTGCCGGTGGCCTGGGGCGAGGACACCCAGCAGGACTTCTGCGACCTGCTGTGGCGCCGCAAGACCGCGCGGCTGGCCGCCGAGCGCCCCGACCTGGTCGTGATCGAGGACTTCACGCCCCGGCACAACACGACGTGGCAGCCTGCTGCTGTCGAGGTCACCGGCGTATGCCGGTGGCTGATGGACGGGGACCCGCACCGGTTCTTCACCCAGCGGGTCAGCGACGCGACCGCCTACGGCACCCCCGCCAAGATCAACCCCTACCGCCAGGCACCGCACGACGTGGGCCGTGGCGGGGCTGGGCACGCCGTGATGGCGCTGCGCCACGCCGTGTTCTGGACCAACACCCGCTGGGCCCCCGAGGAGATGCGATGACGATGACCGCTCAGACGCCCGTGAAGCCCGCGATCAAGCTGGCCAAGGCCGACCCCGGGATCTACCCGTGGGAGATCACCGAGGGCCGCTACGCGGGCCGCATCGGGGTCTTCGTGCCCAGCACGTACATGGGCCGCGTCGAGGAGATCCCCGGCGCCCGGTACTCCAAGGCCGACGAGGTCTGGACCCTGCCCAAGGCGATGCCCGCCGTGCTGAGCCTGGGCGAGATGAAGCGGGCCATGAAGCTGCCGCTGGTGCCCGAGCCCAAGCTGATGGAGTGGGTGCGCGAGCAGACCACGCAGTGGGGCGAGCTGCGGGACCTGGCGCTCACCATCCGGACGACGGCGACCAAGGGGCCCGACGACGTCTTCTACCCCCACCAGGACGACGACGCGGCGTGGCTGGCCTACGGCGGGGGCCGGTTCCCGATCGCCGGTCGCCTGCTGCTGAGCGAGACCGGCATCGGCAAGACCGCCGGGGTGATCGCCGGGATGCTGAAGCTGGGCCTGCCCGACGACAAGCCGATCCTGATCGCCGCCCCGCGCCGCACGCTGCGCAAGGCCTGGGCCGACGACCTGGAGAAGTTCTTGCCCGGCGTCGAGGTCGAGGTCATCCGGGGCACGGTGACCCAGCGGCGCAAGTCCCTGGACCGGATCAAGGCCGGGGAGGTCAAGATCGGCGTGATCGGCTGGGAGTCGCTGAAGGCGCACACCCGGTTCGCGCCCAACCCCGGCCACGCGCTGAAGCGGTGCCCGGACTGCGGCGGCCCGAAGCTGGCGGTTGACACGATGACCGAGGCCGAGATCAAGGCGCTGCCCGAGGACCAGCAGCCGATCGCGCCGTCGAAGTGCCAGGCCCACGCCAAGGAGCTGAACGAGATCGACTGGGGGCTCATCGTCGCGGACGAGGTCCACCGGGCGATGAACTCCACCAGCCAGCTCACGCAGGCGCTGTGGGGCCTGGTGAAGTCCGCCCCCGACGCGATGCGCTGGGGCTTGACCGGCACGCCGGTGAGCAAGAAGGTCGAGCAGAGCTGGACCCTGCTGCACTACGCCGACGCCGAGGCCTGGCCGGTCAAGTCGGTGTGGATCGACTACTACGCCCGCCAGGGCTACAACATGGCGGGCTACTACGAGACCGACGGCCTGCGCCCCGAGCGCGAGGCCGAGTTCCAGCAGACGTTCCAGGGCGTCACCCGGCGCGTGCTGAAGGCCCAGGTGCTGGACCTGCCGCCGCTGCTGATGGGCGGTGGGCTGATCCGCGAGGTCGAGATGCCCACCGAGCAGGCCAAGGCCTACCGGCAGATGCGCGACGAGATGGTCGCCTTCGTCAAGGAGGGCAAGATCACCGCCCAGAACGTGCTGGTCGCGGCCGGGCGCCTGACGCTGATGGCCCAGGCCACCGGGTACCCCGAGGAGGGCCCGACGCCCACCGAGGCCCAGGACGACATCCCGGTGAAGATGCTGCTGCGGATGCCCAGCGGCAAGGTCTCCGAGGTCGTGGCCGACATGGTCAGCGGGGAGTTCGACGGCCACCAGGTGGCCGTGAGCATGGAGAGCCGCCGCCTGCTGCGCCTGCTGGAGGGCGAGATGCACCGCGCCGGGATCAGCCAGGACGACATCGGGATCATCGCCGGGGACGTCAACGACGCCGCCAGCGAGTACGACATCGACCAGTTCCAGGCGGGCAAGAAGAAGTGGATGCTCTACACCTACGCGGCGGGCGGCACCGGCCTGACGCTGACGGCGGCCAGCTACCTGCTGCGGGTCCAGCGCAGCTGGTCCCCGATCCTGTCCAAGCAGGGCCTGGACCGGGTGCACCGCATCGGGTCGGAGAAGCACGCGGCCATCTCGGTGATCGACTACGTGTCAACCGGCACGATCGAGGAGCGGCAGATGAAGGTCGCGCTGAAGGACGCCGACCTGCTGGAGCAGATCGTCCAGGACAAGGCGAAGCTGGCCGACCTGTTCGCTGGAAGTTGACACTGTTGAGTCACGGGTCTACTCTCTGGGCATGACTGAAGCCGTGATGACCAGCCCTGGGCCCGAGCGGACCCGCTCCCGTGTCCTGTTCGAGGACGCCGAGGTCATCGCGTCCAAGGTGCGGGCCAAGCCCGGCGAGTGGTTCATGGTCGGGGGCGGCGAGAAGTCCCGCCGGGGCGTGCTGTCCCAGACCGCCTACCGGATCCGGCACGGGCTGATCGCCGCCTTCGCCGCACCGGAGGGCGGGGCCTGGGAGGTCCGGGTCTCCACCGACCGCAACGTCGACCGGAAGTACCCCGTCGAGGTCTACCTGCGCTTCCTGCTGGACTGATCGACCGCAGACCGCGACCCCGTTCCTGCCACCTTCCCCCGGCAGGAGCGGGGTCGCTCTGCGTTGCGCCTCCAGTACGGTGAGTCCCGCACGACCGACTCCCCTACCACACTGAGGTGCAGCATGTCCGAGGCAGACACCACCGAGACCGCCGAGACCCCGGAGGAGACGGCCGAGGCCGTCGAGGCCCAGAACGACCACGGCGTGAACACCACCGGCGCCAGCGAGATCCAGCAGGTCACCGCGTCGCAGACGCTGGCCGGGGATCCCCGGGTCGCGCAGGACGCCGCCGAGCAGAACATGGGCGAGGGCAAGTACGACGGCCTGGACCTGGTGGAGCTGCGTCAGGAGCTGACCGAGCGCGGTCTGCCCAAGACCGGCAACAAGGCCGACCTGATCGCCCGGCTGAAGGCCGCCGACGTCCAGGGCCAGCCCGACCAGTCGTCCGTGGTCACCCCCGGCGCCGAGGCCCAGCGCGCCGTGGAGACCAACGGCCAGCCCACGGTCGGCGCCGACCCTGGCGGCTCCGAGGGTGGTGCGCCGGTCGTCTCCGAGCTGGAGGGCGGCGTCCGCGAGAAGACCGCCGAGAAGGCCGTCGCCGCGCTGACCGCCGTGGAGAACGGCGGCCTGGTCCGGACCGACGCGGGTGAGGTCCACACCGACCTGCTCCAGCAGATGTCGGCCGACCGCCGCGCCGCCCAGCTCGCCGCCACCAAGAAGTCCTGATGGGTGACCACCGTGCGCCGGAGGAGTCTGCCGGGTCGGAGGCCTCTCCGGCGCCGGTGGTTGACACACCCGTCGAGGCCGCCGTACTCGAAGCCGACCAGACCCCCGTTCCCGCCGACGAGGCGCCCAGCGACGGTCCCCGACCCGAGCCGGTGATGGACGCGGCCAAGCTGGCAGGCGCGATCAGCGCCGCCATCCTGGCCCTGGGCGGGCTGCTGAAGTTCCTGGGCATCCTGGTCCCGCCCGACTACGACCTGGACTCCCTGGCCAGCCAGGCGGGCAACGCCGTGCTGGTGCTGGGCGGAGGCTGGTCGCTGATCGGACCGGCCGTCGTGGCCCGCTTCAGGGCCCGCGACAAGGTCACCCCGCTGTCTGACCCCCGTGCCGCAGACGGCACCCCGCTCACCCCCGAGGGGACCTGAGTCGCGTGATCGCGCAGACCTGGCAGAGGCTCGCCGCCTGGGAGATCCGGGGGCCGTGGCGCCCGGGGACTCACAACATCGTCCTGCTGATCGTGCAGGTGGTCGTGCTGTGGACCGCCGCCCAGCGCGGGATGGACTACTACAAGACCCCCACGCTGGCCGAGCGCGTAGGCCCGCAGGCCCGCGCCGCCTTCATCGGGATCGAGGCCCAGGTCAGCCCGACCATCCTGGGCATGGCCTTCCTGCTGCCAGCCGGGGTCGCGTTCACCGCGCTGGCCTTCGGCTGGGCCAAGCCCCTGAGCCTGGGGCACCTGTTCGTCGGCGCCAGCTACCTGGTGCTGGGCTCCACCTTCCTGCGGAACTCCCCGGTTGACAGCTGGGTGACGTCCGGACTGGGCGCAGGCCTGCTGCTGGTGGCGACCGCGCTGCTGGTGGTCGAGCACGACCGCATCCCCGACGTCGTCGCACTCGTTCTGGGGGTGGGCTGTCTGATCCTGGGCGGGCTGATCGCGGCCGACGGGCTGGGCAGCGGGTACCGCACGGGCAACGGACTGATCGGGGCAGCAGTGATCCACTTCGTGATCGGGTTCGGCACGCAGGTGCTCTCGCGCCGCGATGAGCGACTGCGCCGCGAGGAGGCCGAGGACCGCGCGCTCCACGGGGAGATCTGATGGACCAGATCCCCGCCGAGATCTGGTCGGCCGTCAAGGACAACGTCGTCGTCCAGTGGTTCCTGGTCGTCGTGTTCATCCTGCTGCTGGGCACGAACACCGCCGAGAAGCTGAAGGGCCCCATCGGCGGCCTGATCCGGTCCATCCGTGGGTTCGGCACCCAGCGCGACGAGCGCGAGAGCAAGGAGCGTGCGATCAAGCGCGCCCGCGCCCGGGACGAGTGGGCCGGGGAGCGCGAGGACTGGGAGCGCCGCCTGGTCACGGTAGAGAACCGGCTGCGCGAGGAGATCGCGCTGCGCACCGCCGAGCAGGAGGCGCGCAGCGAGACCCGCAGGCTGATCGAGCAGCACCTGGTCTGGGACTACGACCGGGTCGAGGAGCTGATCAGCATGGGCCAGGAGAACATCCCGCCCGCCCCGCCGCTGCGGGTCATCCAGGTCGACGGCGGCCTGCGCGCCGAGCCCTCGACCAACCCCGGACTGCGCCGCCTTGGGCCGGGAGACCCGCCCAAGCCTGCCCTGAGTTGACACTGTTGACATAGTCATGCCATACTTCCTGCATGACGCAGAACCCCGCAGTAACCCCCCTGGCGCCGGTCCAGCTCCCGCCGTCGTTCCACCGCGAGATGGCCGCCCTGGTCCGCGAGCTGGAGAGCATGGGCTGGGTCGGCCGCATGAGCAAGCCGGGCCACGCCATCATGCGAGCCCCCGACGGGCAGACCACCTGCTCCATCACCCCGAAGCTGGGCAGCCCCCGGCATCTGGCCAACAACCGGGCCAAGATCGACCGCTGGAAGCGCGCGCAGGCTGAGCAGGTTGTCGCGGTAACCGACGAGCTGCCTGCCCAGGAGCCTGTCAACCAGCCGCTGGCGTACTGCCCGGACTGCGGCAAGCCCTTCGTCAGCGAGGGCCGGGTCCGCATCCACCAGGCCCACCAGCACAGCGAGCGGGTCGCGTGCCCCGAGTGCGGGCGGCTCACCAGCGCGGCGCAGGCGGCCAAGCACCAGGCCAGCCACCACCGCGAGCCCCGCAGCGTGGGCCAGCTCTACCGGGACATGGCCATCCTGCGCGAGCAGCTGGCCGAGGCCCGCGACGAGGCGCAGACCTGGGAGGCCGTGGCCACCGAGGCGACCGAGGAGCTGGCCGCCGCTCGCGCCGTCATCCGGGCGGCGAACCTCTCGATCTGACGGGCTGTTGACAAGCCCGCGCTATTCTCTCAACCGGCAGCAGTACCGACAGACAGGACTCTCACCATGTGGATCGTCACCGAGCACGGCTTCTTCTCCTTCGTCGTGGACCGCAAGGACCCGACGCAGGTCCACCTGCGGGCCCGCATCCGCGAGGACCTGGAGCGCAACTTCCCCGACGCCGAGGTCTACGAGAAGCCCGGCGCCGACTACCTGTTCCGCGCCAAGGTCTCCAAGGCCGACGTCGCAGAGCGGATGGCCGAGCTGATCCTGACCGCCGACATCACCGGGCACTTCAAGGACGAGGTCAACCGGCGCGCGGCGCGGCCCGAGCACGGTTCCCGGTCGTCCGCGATGTACGCCTTCTGGAACGGCATGGCCGCCTGCCAGCCCTACGCGCCCTACTCCAAGGTCCCGCGCCCCAAGCCGCTCCCGGCCAAGCCCAAGCTGTCCCGGCCCGGCGACCACGGCATCCCCGCCAAGGGCTCCAGCGCCCCGCAGGGGCTCTACGGCGGCCCGACGGCTGGGTACGGGCGGGACTTCGACTGGGACGCCTCCACGACCAGTTCAGGCACCAACGTCTCCAGCGTGTGGGACGACGACCTCACCGACGACTTCCTGACGTCGCAGGACTACACCGAGGCCGAGTGGGCCGCGATGAGCCCCGAGGCCCGGGACGCGATCCTGGACGAGGAGGAGCTGCGCACCGAGCAGGCCGAGGCCCGGCTGGCTGCGCTGCGGCAGCTGGACCAGGGCGTCCCCGCGCTGGACGAGCCGCTGTTCGTCCAGCCCGCCGACAGCTACCCGGCTCCGCGCAGCACCCGGCGACAGCGCCGGGCCGCCCGCAAGAACAAGGGCCGTCGGGACCACAACCAGCGCGGCTGACACGCCCCATGAGCCCCCGTGTTGACATTGTTGACACGGGGGCTCATACTTGTGCCATGACGCAGACAGCAACCCTCCCCGCCCCCCAGGTAGCGATGGCCGTGGGCCACCGCGACAGCAACATCGTCCCGCTGCGGGTGCACCTGTACCCCGCCGAGACCGTCGCGCAGATGCGCGCCGACTACCCCGACGCCGCCGCGTTCGTGGCCGACACGACCTGCCTGGGCTGCGGGGTCGACGCCGCCAGCGCGCGAGCCAACCGCTGCGACAGCTGCCAGGTGTCGGGCTGCGACTGCGAGCTGACCGAGGACCCGCACGGCGCAGGCATCTACTGCACCGACTGCGACCGCTACTGCGGCTGCCGGACCTGCGAGGGCTGACCGATGACCGACATCGCCACCATCACCACCGCCACCACCGAGGTTGTTCCCGCCACGGCCGCCCAGGTCGGCTACCTGGCCGAGCTGGTCAAGGTCCGCGAGGGCGAGTACGTCCAGAAGTACCTGGACCGCGCGCGGTTCGGCCTGAACCTGGGCCTGAGCAAGGCCGACGCCAGCGCGATCATCGACCAGCTGATCAACTGCCCGAAGGCCAACAAGACCGGCTACGCCAAGAAGCTGGTCGCGGACGACGGGACCGTCAGCTACCAGGCCGTCAACTGGGACGGCAGCCCGTTCGAGTCCATCACCGGTGCTCTGGTCGAGTTCAGCGTCAAGGCCGGGGCGGTCACTGCCGCCATCGACAAGCTGGCCGCAGCGGTTGACAAGGTGCAGCTCACCGCACCGGCGTTCGGCTACTACGAGATCGACGGCCAGCTGTACCACTGGGACGTCACTGGCAAGGACCTGTCGCCCCGGCTGCGGGTCCTGAAGATGAACCCCTACGCCACCGGCGGCCAGAAGAAGGCCACCTGGCGCAAGGTGAGCTGGGCCAACTTCCAGGGCGCCATGCAGCTGACCGCGACGTTCACGCCCTACGGCGGCTTGAACACGCACTTCCCCGAGAAGACCGCCAAGGTCAGCGTGCCCAAGATCTTGCTGGACGGCGGCGCCAAGCTGCTGAGCAAGGCCGACGTGGCGGCCAAGGGCAAGGAGCTGTCGTTCTGCGTCCGGTGCGGCGCCGAGCTGTCCGACCCGATCTCCGTGGCCAACGGGATCGGCCCCATCTGCGCCTCGTACTGGAGCTGACCATGCCCAAGCCGTTCCACGTCCAGCACCACCTGCCCGAGCCCCCGCGCGACGGCGCCTACTGGGTCTACCCGGCCGTGTGGGTGGCCGGGCAGGCGCCGCCCCGCGAGACCCGCCGCGAGCGCCTGGCGCTGGTCTGGTGGTCCTACAAGACCTGGGCGGTGAAGGTCTACAAGGAGTGCCGGGGCATCCGGTACGGGAAGACCAAGGACATCGACGTCAAGCTGTAGTTGACACGGTGCTACTATTGTTATGAGTCAACAGGGAGAGGAGGACCACGATGGGCTACGAGATCTACACCGAGCACCCGGAGAGCAAGTCCCGCCGCGAGACCGACTTCGACGGCTGGACGTTCTGGGCCGCCGAGCACGCCCCGTGGTCCGGGGTCGGGGTCGACGCGGTTGCCGCGCTGCTCCAGCTGGCCTGCCAGTCGGCCAGCCTCACCAACGCCTGCACCGTGCTCAACGACGGCGGGGTGCTCACGTTCGCTGAGGCCCGCGTCCTGCTGCGCAGCGCCCAGCACGTGATGACCCCGCCGATGGTGGCGGTGTTCGGGGCCGCCGTCCACGGCGGCTACGGCGTGCGGGTGGTGTTCTCGGCCAGCCCGTTCGGTCCGGCGATGACCGCCGCTGCGTACTTGGCCAGCTCGGGGTCGGCTTCCGAGGCCTGACGCAGGACGTCCCGGATCAGCCGGGGCAGCTCGCCCCCTTCGCGGTCGTTCGTCAGCAGACGGACGGCCGCGTCGGCGTTCTCCCCCAGCAGGGCCGAGTACCGGGTGGTCTCCAGGATCGTGTCCGGGTCCATGTCCTCGACCCGGCCGACCTCGGGGCGGCACTCCACGCAAGGCGTGCGCCACACGCGCGCCTCGTCCCGTGCCTCGCGCAGCGCGACCATCCGGCGCCGGTTGACACGGGTGCAGCTGGGCCGGTGCGCGATCGTGGATCGGCCGACCTTCGAGATCAGGTACGTCCCGTCGGTGACGCGGTAGACGACGATCTCCGACCAGCGTGGTGCGGCCGGGCGCTGGGACGTCACCGAGCCCAGCACGGCGCCGTTGAAGCGCAGCTCCCGCGAGCCGTCGCGCACCAGGCGAGGGCCCACGGCGCTCACGGCTGGTCCGTCTCGCGCCTGACGCGGTACAGCGACGTGCCGGGGCCGTTGGCCGGGCCGCCCTCGGGCCGGATGCGGGTGACCATCCCGCGCGTCGTGAGCGCCTTCAGGCGGCTCACGACGCGCTGGGTGGTGATAGGCGACCACTTGTCCGGGTTGGTGGCCTTCAGGGCGTCAGCGATGCTCACAGGCCGCAGAGCGCGGTCCTTGGCGACGTCCATGATGGCCTGGTCCAGCGCAAGGATCGGCCGCTGACCGCCTGCCGCCCCACGGGGCGGGGGCTGACGCAGTTCGATCTCAGGCATGACGTCGAGAATAGACGATCAACGTCAACTGGAACGGATCATGCACCCGTCAGGGGGTGCCCGGGGTGACGCTGGGGGCAGCACCGACGCGCACCATCGCGCACGGCGGGGTCTCCACGCGCGCCAGGCGGGTCACCTGGAGCATGTGCTGGTTGGTCCGGTTGCGCGCTTCCCAGGTGGTGTCCTCCTGGTTGACGGCGCTCATGGTGATCGTGATCGGCGCGGTGAAGAAGACCGGCGGCACGTTGCTCAGGCCGTCGACGTCGTAGTAGCCCTCGCTGATGACGACCGGGTCGCCCCAGATCGAGTAGGCCTCGCCGGACTTGGGGTCGACGTCGATGACCCCGGCCGACTTCAGGCGCGTCGCAGCGCCGGGCGCCACGTGCATGAGCGGCGGGGGCACGGCGCGCTGGAAGTAGAGCTTCCGGGCGGCGTTCACGGCGTCCCCGAACGCGACCGGGTCGCCCAGCCCGGGGTTGGCCACCGAGCCGACGTCCTCGTGCCCCAGCCAGACGTCGGAGGCGCCCTGGCGGACCAGCAGCGAGCGCGCGACGGCAATCTCGCTGTTCTCCTTCAGCACGCGCTCCAGCCAGCTGGCGTCGTCCTCGTTCATCATCCGGCTGTTGCGGGTGATCGAGGCCGAGATGCCGAACGTCTCGGCGTAGTACGGGCAGACCTCCTGGGCGAGGTCGTCCCGGTCACCGATGACGTTGCCACCGGCGGCCGGATCGCAGTGCTCCAGCCAGATCGTGGTGCCGCACTCGCGCGCGTCCACGTCCTCACCCCGCTCCCAGTTGCCCGGGGCGCGGGTGTTGACCTCGGCGGCGTCGAGCAGCTTCACGGGGTGTCTCCTTGGTAGTCAGGCAGTGCAGAGGGTATCGGCGTGCTCACAGCGTGGTGAACCTCAGCGTCCCACTGGCTGTGCTCAGCGTGGCGTCGAAGGTGCGCGAGCGGGCGGTGATGCCTCGGGCGTCACCGTCGATCAGGGCTCGGGCCCAGCCCAGGGGCAGCTGGACCCACGTGCCCTCCAGCGGCAGGCGCAGGGGCCGGGACTGGGTGTCGTCGGGCTGGAAGACGCCGGTGGGAGCCAGCGTGCTGTGCAGCGTGAGCGCCACGTAGTCCCCGCCGGTGCGCTCCAGGTAGATCTCCAGCGAGGACAGCGCGTCGGGGTCCTTCCCCGACAGGCTGGCCACCGGGTAGAACCACACGCCGGACACCGCGAAGTCCTGGGACTGGACCAGCTGGGCCGGTGCGGTGTTCCAGGTCCCGGCCAGCGCGGTGAAGTTCGCCAGCGTGCTGGGGTCCACGGTTGACACGGTCTGGGCGGGCAGGCCGGGGTTTGCCGGACGCGGCGCCAGGGACATGAGCACGACCAGCCCGAAGTCCTGCTGGCTCGCCAGCACGACCTCGTCGTTCACGGCCGGGGGCCGGTCCTTCTCGTAGGCGACCTTCTCCACCGTCTGGGTCGCCAGCGCCACGGTGCACGTGCCGGTCTGGATCGACACCACGCGCCCGCGCAGCAGCGACGCGCTCGCGCCGCCGAGCGCCTTGGCCAGCGCACCTGCCAGGTCCGCCATCTCAGGCCGCCTCCTGCTCGGGATCGACCTGGGTCAGCATCTCGCCGCCCCAGGTGCCGTTGCCCAGGGGCAGGTCGGTCTTCTGGAGGAGGTAGGTCTGGTCGGGCTGGTCCAGCAGGCGGTTCATCACCGGGTCTCCGGCCTCCAGCAGCGGGATCGGTCCGCTGGTCACCGAGACCTTGTTGTTGGGCGCCAGGGACTCTGCCAGCAGCCGGTTGGCGTAGACCTGGCACTGGACCTCGTTGGTGAAGAACTGCGAGCTGTAGAAGCGCGGGACCTTGCCGTAGGTGCCGTAGTAGTACGTCTTGGAGTTCGGGTCGTTGTCGATCGCCCGTGCGCTGACGGCCGGGACCGACGAGTCCGAGGACTGGCCGGACACGATCGCGGCGTTGTAGACGCCCTCGCGGGAGCGGCTGACCTGCTGCTCCACCACGACGCCGGTCTCCCCGACGTCGAACAGGAAGATCGGCACCAGGTTGTAGAGGTCGGGTGCGTCCACGATGTACCAGCGGCCGTCGTGCCCGCAGAAGACCTCGGCGTTGATCGAGGTCGCCAGCTGGTTGACAGCGCTCTGTCGCTCGCGCTCCCACGGGGCGGTCGCGGTGACCCGCTTGTCGTAGCTGTTCAGCGCCACGACCTCGGCCAGCGGGTCGACCTCCACGATCAGCTGCGTGATCGCCAGGACGGTGGAGATGCCGTAGGCCGGGGTGCGTGGGTACTCGAAGCGCCCCTCGATCAGGACGTTCTCCAGCCCCTTGCAGGTCACGCCGATGACGCCCCGGTTGGTCCGCTTGAAGTCGTAGATCTGGTAGGTCCCCACGGCCACGGCCTCGCGCACGCCGATGGACTCCACGCCGCGCCGGATGCGCAGCCGGGTCCCGTCGGCGTCGAAGGGCAGCGTGCGCCAGGTGGGCAGTGGGATGTCCACGCTGGCGCTGTACCGGGTGTTGGAGCCCCGGTCGGTGGTGACCTTCCCGTCGTTGATCGGGATGTCGTTCTCCAGCGTGATGCCGTTCCGCACGATGTCCACCTCGGTGAACATCGTGCGGGAGTAGCGCATCGACTCCTGGAACAGGCGCGAGGTCTGGATCATGGCACCGGCGTCGTGATCGCCACGTCCAGCCAGTCCGAGCGCCGCAGGTCGCCCCAGGTGACCCCGGAGTCCTTAACCCGCCCCCAGCTGATGGCCGTGGACGCCGCGATCAGGCCGACCGGGCGCTCCACGCGGACGAAGGGCACAGTCCAGGCGCGCTCGGGACGGCGCTGGTCGGCGCCCAGCCGGTCGCTGCTGGTCGTGCCGATGTGCAGGTACCAGTCGGTCTCGGGGTACCGGGGGTCGGGGTTGCGCAGGAACAGGATCCGGCCGCTCTCGAACAGCCGCTCCGCGATCGAGGCCTCGGCCAAAGTGTTCGTGAGCAGCGTCAGCTCGCCTTCAGCCCACCCGCGCCGCTGGCTGACAGCGATCTGAGACCCGCGCCCCAGCGTGGCGTACAGCTCGCCCCGGGAGGCGAAGGACAGCGGCCCGATCTTCAGCAGGCCGAACCACAGACCGAGCTGGGGGACGACCGGGTCGCTGAGCAGGATCGGCTCGCACGCGGTGACCTGCCCGTCGGCCGGGATGCCCAGGGTGATCGTGTCAACCGCCGTGATCACCGACGGGCCGGTGAAGGTCGAGACGCTGTTGTTCGCCGTCCCGTTCCACGTCATCGAGGCGTCGCCGCTGGCGTCCTCCCAGTTGAACCCGGGCACCAGGTACTGCGCCGAGTTGAAGGGCACCGGGGAGTCGCCGTCGAAGTAGTAGACCCCGCCGTCGTCGTACTCGGCTGCCGGGGTCACCAGCAGCGTGGAGAGCCACCAGGTGGCCGCGAACTCGCGCTGCACCTGCCCGTGGCTCAGGACCAGCTGGGAGCCGCTGGGGGCGTTCTGGGGCAGCGTGACGCGGAAGCTGAAGTCCAGCCAGGTGCTGCCCTTGGCCACGGTGGCGCCCAGCACCTGGAACGGCGCGACGATCTCGGTCCCGGTGGGCCCGATGACCGAGGCCCAGACCGACGTGAAGGCCTGGTTCGCCGCTTCCGAGCTGGAGGACTTGACCTGCTGCCAGGTGCCCTTGCCCTTGATCGTGCCCCAGGTGCCCGCGTCCTTGACGTCCTGCCACAGCCACAGGTCCGGGCTGTCGTACATGACCTGGCCCGAGACGAACCACGTCCCAGCACCGAAGCCCGAGGGCGACGTGCGCAGCAGCTGGCGGCTCTCGGGGGTCTAGGCCAGCTCGCCCGGGAAGATCTGGGTGCCCGGGT
>Ga0182228_1000072_pt1 | contig 23276 bp, 22 predicted proteins | sample G6R1MG_19_FD_128385 | JGI IMG/M metagenome (GOLD analysis project Ga0182228, IMG submission 128385) | Miscanthus phyllosphere microbial communities from Michigan, USA - G6R3_MAIN_07NOV2016_LD1 MG | ecosystem: Host-associated > Plants > Phyllosphere > Phylloplane/Leaf | place: USA: Michigan... | reverse complement strand
TCCGAGCCGCGGCTTGGGGCACAGCCTGAAAGAGTGGTATCGCTCGCGGGGAACACCGCGTAGCTGTCCAGGCTGCCGTCGGCCAGACGCGTGCGGCAGGCCGAGCGTTGCAATTTGCCGCTGGAGGTCTTGGGCAGCGCGCCCGGATTGAGCAGCACAACGACACTCGGCGCTTCCTGAAACGCCTCGGCCACGGTCTGCCGGATGATTTTAATCAACGCTTCGGGCGTGAGGATCTTCTGCACGCTGCGACTGATTTCAGCAGCAATGCCGATGCCTTCGTTACCGTCCTGAGTGACGGCAAACGCCGCCACACGGCCTTTGCGCACGACATCCACCTCACTCTCGATGAGCTTTTCGATGTCCTGCGGGTACAGGTTATGGCCACGAACAATCAGCATGTCCTTCAAGCGACCGGTGATGTACAGCTCGCCGTGACGCTGAAAACCCAGGTCGCCGGTGCGCAGCCAGGTCTGCCCGGCATGCTGCACGAATGCCTTGGCGGTGGCCTCAGGGTTGCGCCAATAGCCGTGGGCGATGCTCGGCCCGCTGGCCCAGACTTCGCCAACCTGATTTTCGTCGAGCACCTGCAGGCTGGCCGGGTCGGCAATCAGTACGCCATGCCCTGGCTGGCCTGTGCCGCAGCTCATGACCGGCTGACCGTCGCCCGGTTCTACGACGTTGCGCGCCAGCGCCTGCGCATTCAGGCGCAACGATGGAATACCCTTGCCGCGCTTGCCACCGGCCACATACAGCGTCGCTTCGGCCAGGCCGTAGGACGCCATGAAGCTGTCAGGCGTGAAGCCGCAACTGGCGAATTTCTCGGCAAATGCCCTCAGGCTGTCTTCGCGAATCGGCTCGGAGCCCGAATACGCCACGCGCCAGCGACTCAGGTCCAGACGCTCCAGCGCCGACTCGCTGACCCGTGCGCTGCACAGCTGGTAGGCAAAGTCAGGCCCGCCGCTGATGGTGCCGCCGTATTCACTGATCGCTTCCAGCCAGCGCAATGGCCGGGCAAGAAAGTACGCGGGGGCCATCAGGATGCACGGGACACCACTGAAAATCGGCTGCAACAAGCCGCCGATCAGGCCCATGTCGTGGTACAGCGGCAGCCAGCTGACAATCACGTCGTCCGGGTTGAGGTCGATGCCGAAGCCGTGGCGGATCAGTAACTCGTTGGCGACCAGATTGCCATGCGTGACCTGCACGCCCTTGGGCAGCGCGGTCGAGCCCGAGGTGTATTGCAGGAATGCGATGTCGTCGGCCTGCAACTGCGGGCCCTGCCAGTCTCGTGCCGGGGCAGCAGGCAACGTGTCGACACAGAGCAGTGGCGGCGCATCGGCGGCGGTCAACTCATCCATCTGCAGCAAGGCCGGCTGCAAATCGGAACCGGTCAGCAGCAGACGCGGCTCGGCATCGGCGATGATCGACAGCAGGCGCTCCTGGTGATGGCGACGGTTGGATTCCGGCGGATAAGCCGGCACGGCAATGACCCCGGCATACAGGCAGCCGAAGAACGCCGCGACATAGTCCGGCCCGCTATGGAACAGCAGAATCGCCCGATCCCCCGGCACGGCCTGACGTTGCAGCTCAGCAGCGATGGTCCGCGCGCGCAGGTCCAGATCACGGTAGGTCAACACCAGGCCCTGGTCTTTCTCATCGGTGAGAAAACGCAGCGCCAGCCGATCCGGCGTGTGCAAGGCGCGACGCTGAAGAGCCTGAGCCAGAGTGTCGGGGAGTTCAAACGCATCCATGATGGGGTTCCTGCTAGATTCGGCGTGCCAGATAAAATCTGAATTTCAAAAAAGACGCGCGCCCTGCAAAGAGGCCGCGCGCGAGGCAAACAGGGTCAACCGGCGGCCCGGTTCATTTGCCGTGAGGTGCTGTTGCGCCAGCGGGCCAGGTGCTGTTCGCAATAGCGCCGCAGCAGACGGAGCAGCTGTGTTTGCTCGTCGACCAGATAAAAGTGATGGCCCTCGAACATGTCCAGAGAGAATCCGGTGCGGGTCTCTTCCTGCCAGTCGAGCAGTTCCTCGACGCTGATGCTGTCCTGTTTGCCGCCAAATACATGGATCGGCACGCTGAGCGGCTCGCGCCTGCCGTACACAAAGCTGCCGCAGAGCAGAAAATCGGCGCGCAGGATCGGCAGCATCAACTGCATGAGTTCCTGATTGGCGATGACGTTTTCGCTGGTGCCCTTGAGCGTGCGCAGCCGGTCGATCAGTTGCGCATCGGTCTTGGCGGCGACGTATTCGCTGACATCGCGGCGCACCGGACCGGCAGTCGCTGATGCGAACAGCGCCAGCGGTGCGGGCAGACCGCGCTCGCGCAAGGCGTGCGCCAGCTCAAAGGCCAGCAGCCCGCCCAGACTGTGGCCAAACAACGCATAGGGCTTGTCCAGCTCGGCGCTGATTTCGTCGGCCAGATGATTGGCCAGTTGCACGATGTCGATCTGCAAGGGCTCGTCCATGCGCATGCCACGACCGGGAAGCTCCAGCGGGCGCACGTTCAGCCACTCCGGCAATTTGCGCCGCCAAGGGCTGTAGAACATCGCGCTGGCCCCGGAATAAGGCAGACAGAACAGCGTCAGGCTCACCGGCGTGCTCATATCGAAACCGCCTGTCTGTGGGCGCGGATGTAAAGGCGGCGATGCGCGTGATCGGAACGCATGGGGTTCTCCTGAGGTATTCCCTGGCCGCAACCGTGGTCGGGCCTGTCACCAATGAGAACGGATGGCGTCTGCAAATAATTAGGCGGATGCACGCAGCGAGAACAGGCACGATGAAAGCGCCCTTTTAAAGTGCACTGATTGGATTTCGCATTTGACAATAATTATCATTAAGGCTAATTTGTCGCCCCATGTGACGGTGCTGCCCCTCCATGCGGCCCTCCCCTCCATTGTTGAAGCAGCAAGGTGAATTCCATGACGGAACACGTAATCACAAGTAAGTGCGACTCACCCTTACTCCAGGCCTTCGTCGATAACTACTTGCTGCTGGTCAAGATTGCGGCCCGCATCGTGGGTTGTCGCTCGCGCGCCGAAGACGTCGTGCAGGATGCCTTTTTCAGACTGCGCTCGGCACCTCAGGCCACGCTGACCTTCAAGGCCCAGCTCAGTTACCTGTTTCAGATCGTGCGCAACCTGGCCATCGATCATTACCGCAAACAGGCGCTCGAACAGAAATACACCGGCCCGGAGGCCGAGGGGCTGAACGTGGTGATTCAAGGTGCCTCGCCGGAAATCTCGCACATCAACTTCTCCAGCCTGGAGAAAATTGCCGATGCCCTGACCGAGCTGCCGCCCCGCACTCGCTATGCATTCGAGATGTACCGCCTGCACGGCGTGCCGCAAAAGGACATTGCCAAGGAACTGGGTGTGTCGCCGACGCTGGTCAACTTCATGATTCGCGATGCGCTGATTCATTGCCGCAAGGTCAATGGCGCACAGGCCGAAGCCTGACAGCGAGCGGTTCAGACAGGCAAAAAAAATCCGGAGCACTGGCTCCGGATTTTTTGTTTTCCGCCTGGCGGATGACAGATCAGCGGCTGACCTGATACTCGGGCTGTACTTCCGGCATCGCCGAGGAGTGGTGGTTGAGAATCTTCCACTCGTTGCCGACGCGGTGGTACAGAAAGGTATAGCGCGCCTGGACTGTGCTCTTCTTGCCGTCAGCGGCGGTCAGGGTGAACGTGTAGACACCACTGTCCACCGCTGCATCCGGACCCAGGCGGCGGATTTCCCGGTAGTTGATCTCACCGGCCGGCTTGAGCGCCAGGAAGTGATCGAAGTAGTCCTTGATCTCCGCAGGCGTTGCCCGGACCTTGTTCGAAACGGTCGGCTGCAGAACTGCGTCCGGTGCATAGAGCGACACTACAGTCTGCGAGCTACCGGTCTTCAGGGCCTTGTTCCAGCGGTCGAACAGACTGGCGATCTCCTTGTCGTTCACGTTGCTTGGGGTCTCGGCCACCATGCGATAGGTGTAGCCGGAAGGCTCGGCGGCGGCGTGGACCATCGGCGCACTCACAGCCAGCAACAGGGCCAGGGCGGTCAATTTCATTTTCATCGCTACTCTCCTACGGGGATCTGTTCAGGGATTCAGTGAGTGCCACTTTGCCCTCCCCGCCACGGCTCGCCATCGGCCAACCGGGGTTAACTGTGTATGCCGATCGGCAGATAGGCTTCACCTCCTGATACAGTTCTAATAGCCTTACTTCTGTTATGCCCGCGCGGGCATCAACCCTCGCTGGAGCATTGCATGCAAAGTCCCCCCCATGATCCGGCAAGCGCACTGGCCATTCGTAACCAGTATCGCCAGTCGCAAAGCCGTGCCGCACGGCTTCGCCTGCTGGTGGATACCGGCCAGGAGCTGACCCATCTGCCACCTCAGGCCATGCGTCAGCGCGTGCTGCAACGCGCGTGCGCATTCGTGGCGATGGACCATGGCCTGCTGCTGGAATGGAGCGCCGACACCGGTGTGCAGACCACCGCCCGTCATGGCAGTGCAGAACGCCTGGCGACACTTGAGACCGCTGCCGACCCGCTGGCCATCGGCCCGCAGTGGCTGGAGCGGCCCGATGCCGACCTGCCGTGCATGCTGCGGTTACCGTTGCGCGGCGCCGACGAAGGCTCTTTTGGCACCCTGCTGCTGGCCAACAGCGTGGGCATCAATACGCCGGACAATGAGGACATCGAGTCGCTGCAATTGCTGGCGACGTTGCTGGCGGCACACCTGGAGAACAATCGGCTGCTTGATGCGCTGGTGGTCAGAGAACAGACCATGTCCGAGCTGGTCCGCCAGTTGTTCACCGCTCAGGAAGACGAACGCAAACGCGTGGCCTACGACCTGCATGATGGGCTGGCCCAGACCCTGGCCGGGCTGCACCAGCGGCTGCAGGGTTTTGCCGGTCGCTGTCCTGATCTGCCTGAGCCGCTGGACGCCGATCTGCAGGCCATTCTCAAGCTGGCGCAGCACTGCGTGGGCGAAGGTCGCCAACTGATCAGTGGCTTGCGGCCAAGCGTGCTGGACGATTTCGGCCTGCTGCAGGCGGTCGACAAGGAAGCTGACCGGTTGCGCGAAGCCGGAATCGCGGTGCACTGGCAGTCGCGCTCCCTGACCCGCCTGCCCAGCCACCTGGAAATCGCCCTGTTCCGTATTGCCCAGGAAGGCATCAACAATGTGCTCAAACACGCCGCTGCGAGCAACGTAGAATTGGCTCTGGAACTGAGTGAAGAGCACATTTCACTGCTGCTCGAAGACAACGGCAGTGGTTTCGTCACCCAAAAACCGTTCAATGACAAAGGCGTGCAGAAATTGGGCCTGGTGGCCATGCAAGAGCGCGCCAGCCTGCTCGGCGGCCGTCTGACCTGCGTCAGTCGGCCCGGGCACGGCACCCGACTGCGCGCCATCGTTCCTTTTACCGCAGACAAGGCAATGACATGACTGACACTGTACGACTGGTTTTGGCGGACGATCATGAAGTGACGCGTACCGGGTTCGTCTCACTGCTGGCGGGGCATCCGGAGTTCGAAGTGGTCGGTCAGGCGGCCGACGGCCAGCAAGCCATCGATCTGTGCCAGGAGCTGCAACCGGACATCGCCATCCTCGACATCCGTATGCCGGTGCTTAACGGGCTGGGCGCTGCGCGGATTCTCCAGCAGCGCATGCCGGATCTGAAAGTGGTGATTTTCACCATGGACGACAGCACCGATCACCTGGAAGCCGCCATCAGCGCGGGCGCGGTGGGCTATCTGCTCAAGGATGCCAGCCGCGACGAAGTGATCGACGGCCTGCAACGCGTGGCGCGTGGTGAAGAAGCACTGAACAGCGCCGTCAGCGCGCGCCTGCTGCGGCGCATGACCGAACGCAATACCAGTGGCGCAGCCCTGCCGGAAACCCTCACCCCGCGTGAACGCCAGGTGCTCGGGCTGGTGGCGGGCGGCTTCAGCAATCGGGAAATCGGCGAAAAACTTGGCATCACCACCGGCACGGCCAAGGCCCACGTGGAAAAGGTCATCGGCAAACTCGGCGCCTCGGACCGCACTCAGGCGGCGGTACGCGGTGTGGCGCTGGGGCTGGTGAGCCAATCAACGAGCGACTGGCAATGACCGCAAACGCCAGCAGTCGCTGGGAAGACCTTCCGCTACGCGGCAAGGCGCTGGTGGCCATTTCGCTGCCACTGGCGATTCTCATGTTCTCGCTGGTGCTGATCTATATCGCCGAGCGCCAGACCGCTCAGGCAGAGGAGGACGTAAGGCGCGTGCTGCTTGTGCAAGGCGACATTCAGACCCTTCATACGCAGATCGCAGAAGGTGCGGCCAGCGTACGTGGCTACCTGCTGACTCACCGGGAAGACTTCCTGCCCGGCTACCTCAACGCGCAACCGCTGATCGAGGCGGCGCTGACCCGGCTCAACACCAATGTGCGTGACGAGCAGATGCGCGAACACCTGAAAGCCATCGAGCCGCTGATCAACACCAAGGTCGAAGGCCTGGAAAAACTGCGCTCGATGGATAGGCAAGATCAAGAAACCGTCGCCCGCATCCTGATCGAAAACAAGTACGTGCTTGACCAGTTGCGCGAACGCATCGGCATCATGCGCGAGCGTGAAGACGCGCTGCTCGCCGAACGTACCGAGGCTGCGGCAGCCACTCGCGAGCGCCTGCTGCTATCGACTCTGCTGGCCGCAGCATGCGGCATCTTCGGTGCCATTCTTGCCGTGTTGATGCTGTCCAAAGGCATCGTCGCCAGGGTGCATCAGGTGCAGCGCAACGCCCAGCGTCTGGCGCTCGGGCATCCGCTGCTGCCCCAACCGCCTGAAAAGGACGAGATCGGCCAGCTCGGCACCCGTCTGGTCGAGGCCGGCCAGCTGCTGGCCGAACGTGAACGCGCACTGCGCGACAACGAGGAGCGTTTGCGGCTGATCATCGAAGGGGTCAAGGACTACGGCATCTTCGCGCTGGACCGCAATGGCTACATCACCACTTGGAACGCAGGAGCCGAGCGTATCAAGGGCTACACGGAACAAGAGATCATCGGCCAGCACTTTTCTGTGTTCTATCTGCAGCAGGAATGTCCGCAACACCCCGACATGGCATTGCATGAGGCCACCGTCAACGGCCGGTATACCGAGGAAGGCTGGCGCCAACGCAAGGACGGCAGCCGTTTCTGGGCCAGTGTGGTGATCACCGCGCAATACGACAGCAATGACGAGCTGCGCGGTTTTTCCAAGATCACCCGTGACATCAGTGATCGTCGCGTTGCCGAAATTGCTCTGGGTACTGCGCGTGAGGAAGCCGAACGCGCCAGCCGGGCCAAAAGTGAATTCCTGTCGCGCATGAGTCATGAACTGCGCACACCGCTGAACTCGATTCTGGGCTTTGCCCAGTTGCTGGACATGGACTCGCCCGCCAGCCAGCGCCCGCAAATCGGTCATATTCTGCGAGCGGGCCAGCATTTGCTGAAGCTGATCAATGAAGTACTCGATATCGCCAGAATCGAAGCCGGGCATGTTTCCCTGGTCCTCGAGCCCGTATCTCTGTCGAGCGTGCTTGAAGAAGCCCTGGTGCTGGTCTCGCCGATGGCTGCCGACGCCAATATCGAGTTGAAGCCCTTGCCGAATCTGCCTGACGAGATCGGCGTGGTCGCTGATCGCCAGCGCTTGATTCAGGTGTTGTTGAACCTGCTGTCCAACGCGATCAAATACAATCGGCCCGCTGGCCAGGTGCGGATTGAAATCGAGCAGACTACCGAGCAGGTGACGGTCAGCGTAGTGGACACCGGCTACGGGATTGCGCCGGAGCGTATCGGACAGCTGTTCAAGCCGTTCGAGCGGCTGGACGCCAACCCGAGCGTCGAAGGCACCGGGCTGGGACTGGCGCTGAGCAAAAGCATGCTGGAGATGATGCACGGCACGCTGTCCGTACAGAACACACCGGACGTGGGCTGCCGGTTCATACTCGCGCTGCCGCTTGTGCGGGTGCAGCCGCCCGCCGCCAAACTGCCGCGTCAAGCTGACACTGCTCTCGAGATAACGCCGGATGTCCGCTCGCCTGCCCGCCCGGCCTATCATGGCAAGCTGCTGTGCATCGAAGACAATCTGTCGAGCATGGCCTTGATTGAAACGCTGCTGCAACGCAGACCGGGTATCCAGTTGCTGTCGAGCATGCAGGGCCAGCTGGGGCTTGATCTGGCGCGCCAGCATGCGCCACAGCTGATTCTTCTCGACCTCAGCCTGCCGGACATCAAGGGGCTTGAGGTGCTGCAACGTCTGCGACGCCTGCCGGCTACTGCTCACACACCGGTGCTGATGATCACTGCCGACACCAGTGATAAAGCCCATCGCGAACTGAAACAGGCCGGAGCCACGGCCATTGTGATCAAACCCATCCAGGTGCCGGTGTTTCTTGCCCTCCTGGACCAGTATTTACCGGAGCCCACATGACCGGCGACTTTCGCATTCTGATCATTGATGACCAACGGCCCAACCTCGATCTGATGGAGCAACTGCTTGCCCGCGAGGGGCTGACCAACGTCCTGAGCAGCACCGAGCCGTTGCGCACGCTGGATCTGTTCAACAGCTTCGAGCCCGACCTGGTTGTGCTCGATCTGCACATGCCCGAATTCGATGGCTTTGCGGTGCTGGAGCAGCTCAACCGGCGCATACCGGCCAATGACTACCTGCCGATCATGGTGCTGACCGCCGACGCGACACGCGATACCCGCCTGCGCGCTCTGGCGCTGGGCGCGCGGGATTTCATCAGCAAGCCGCTGGATGCCCTGGAAACCATGCTGCGCATCTGGAACCTGCTGGAGACCCGAGCGCTGTACAAATCGCTGCGCGAGCTGGTGCCTGCGGAAAATATCGAACTGCTGCGCCAGCCGCGAACGCTGGCGCAGCAGTGATTATTTGATCAGCGTCACCGGCACCGATGCTTCGTGGATCACCCGCGTGGCCACGGAGCCCAGCAGCAGGCCGCCAAAGTTACCGAGCCCGCGGGTGCCCATGACCACGGCGTCGCAGCCGAGCCGCTGAACCTCAGCCTCGACCTGTTCTGCCACGTTGCCCAGATCGACGTGGGCCTGAAACGGCACACCAGCAGCAGTCAACAATGCAACCGCATCAGCCAGCACCCGCTTGCCTTCATTGGTCAAGCCGGCCTTGACGCCATCAATCATGTCGGGAGCCAGATAAAGGCTGTAATCGATGGGGCTGGCCTGCACATTCAGGATATGTACCTCGAGCGACTTGGTGAGCTCGCCAGACAACTCGATGACATAGCCCAAGGCACGCATGGCGTGCTCGGAGCCGTCGAAAGGAACCAGAACTTTGTGCATGGGCGTTTTCCTTGTTGGGTTATGCGCTCAACATAACCGCAGCCCGATAACGCCGCTACTGGAATAAGCGTTTCCTTTGATTCGGCTCAACTCAGATCAATTCACGGCACATGCGATCAATGCCCCTGCAGAAACGCCGCGGCCTGATCCAGCAACAGCATCGGGTTTTCGGCCTTGTGTATGTCAACCGACAGCAACTGCCGGAAGCGTCGCGCACCAGGGAAACCCAGGCCCAGACCGAGCATATGCCGGGTGACGTGGTGCATATTGCCGCCGCTGGCAATGTGCTCCGCAATGTACGGCCGCATCGACTCCAACGCGTCGTAACGACTGATGACCGGCGCCGTGCTGCCGAACAACTGCTGATCGACATGCGCCAACAGATACGGGTTGTGATAAGCCTCACGCCCCAGCATGACGCCATCGAACGACTGCAAATGCTCACTGCACTGCTCCAGCGTCTTGATGCCGCCGTTGAGCACAATCTCCAGGTCAGGAAAGTCAGACTTCAACTGCGCGACCACGTCGTAACGCAGTGGCGGAATATCGCGGTTTTCCTTGGGAGACAGTCCTTCGAGAATTGCGATACGCGCGTGAACCGTGAAACTCTGGCAACCCGCCTCCTGAACCTTGCCGACGAAATCACACAACTCGGCGTAGCTGTCACGGCCATTGATACCGATCCGGTGCTTGACCGTAACCGGAATACCAACCGCATCGCGCATCGCCTTGACGCAATCCGCCACCAGCGCAGGATGCGCCATCAGGCACGCACCGATCATGTTGTTCTGCACCCGGTCACTCGGGCAACCGACGTTCAGATTGACCTCGTCATACCCCGCCTCTTCCGCCAGACGCGAACACGCAGCCAGATCCGCCGCCGTACTGCCACCCAACTGCAATGCCAACGGATGCTCGCTTTCATCATGCCGCAGGAACCGCTCACGGTCGCCATGCAGCAAGGCGCCGGTGGTGACCATCTCGGTGTAGAGCACGGCATGCTTTGAGAGCTTGCGCATGAAGTAGCGGCAGTGGTGGTCGGTCCAGTCCATCATCGGTGCAACGGAAAAACGGCGGGATAGCGAAAACGCTGAATTTCCAATGTTTGCTGGGGTATCTCGGTTTACGCTGGTCATAATTACTGGTCTTTTATACAGCTATTTTTACCCGTTCTTGCTTGTTTTTCATGAGCTTTTGCTACAATGTAGCAAATCGATTCTGAAATGTAGCAAATGAAATGGGCACGATCACAGCACGGAAACGCAAAGACAAAACCACTGGCTTCACGGCTCAGATTCGGATCAATAGGGTCGGCTTGCCAGTTTATCAGGAAACCCAAACCTTCGACCGCAAGCAGGTAGCTCAAGCGTGGATGAAGCGACGTGAGGCCGAGCTGGCCGTGCCAGGTGCGATTGAGCGCTTGAACCGCAAGACCGTCAGCATCAAGCAGATGATCAACCGATACCTTGATGAGTACGAGAAGGTTCGCGCGCTGGGCAAGACCAAGCGGGCAACGCTTACGGCCATAAGCGAGAGCTGGCTGGGAGAGGTAGCCGATTCAGATTTGACCAGTCAGAAACTGGTTGAGTACGCGCAGTGGCGAATGGGCAAGGAAGGCGGCGGAGTCCAAGCGCAAACTGTAGGCAATGATCTGTCGCATCTGGGAGCGGTGTTGTCCGTAGCAAAGCCTGCATGGGGATATGACGTCGCCCCTCACGCAATGTCGGATGCGCGAATCGTCCTACGTAAACTGGGAATGGTCAGCAAGAGCAAAGAGCGTACTCGGAGACCTACGAAAGACGAGCTCGACGCTCTGCTTACTCATTTTTTTGAGATGCAGATACGTAAGCCGTCTTCGATCAATATGCCCAAAGTATTTGGATTCGCGATATTTTCCACGCGTAGACAGGAAGAAATCACTCGGATTCGCTGGGACGATCTGGATGAAAAACGCCAAGCTGTTCTGGTCAGAGACATGAAAAATCCCGGACAGAAGATCGGAAACGACGTCTGGTGCCACCTTCCTGACGAAGCATGGGCGATCCTGCAGAGCATGCCTAAAGGATGCGCAGAGATTTTTCCTTATAACTCAGATTCGATCTCTGCCGCATTCACACGAGCTTGTAAGTATCTTGAGCTGAAAGATCTTCGCTTTCACGATATGCGACACGACGGCATCAGCAGGCTTTTCGAAATGGACTGGGACATCCCTAGAGTATCGAGCGTCTCAGGCCATCGTGATTGGAACTCATTGCGACGGTACACACACCTTAAGGGGCGCGGAGACCCTTACCAAGACTGGGAGTGGCTGGAGCGGATTATTGATGCGAAAGTTGACCTTGGCGCACGCATAAGCACGAAATAGTACCGCCTTTTGGTACGCCCTTCTGGGACCACAAACTTAACGGGGGATGTAGAAAACCATGGTCTTTCGGTACGTGGTTCGTCCACCCGCCCTGTACGATGTTATTGCACTCGCGGTCAGCAGCTGTTTAGAAGTATCAGAGCTATAACGAAAACACGCCTACCACGCCTTCTTTACTCCAATTTACTCGCATCGACGTCACCTAACTGAACTACCCTGATGCCTGGCGCAATCACGCCGCCACAACACGACAAGGATCAGTTATGAAAAAAGGTGTCATTGAAAGCCGTATGAGGGTGGACAGCCTGTTGAACGAGCAACAAGCCATTTGGGCTGGTCGATGGTGCCTGATGGCAGACTTTGTTGTATGCAGTCACTGCCTCATAGCCCAGCCTATAGACATGGCGGGTCAGTCATTTGAGCACTCACCTGACTGCGATGCCAATTCACCAGGACTTCATCCATGGCATGAGTTGAGAGTAGTTTTAAACCAGATCCAAGGCCCTAAACTCGCTGTTTAAGCTCAGGATCTGTTCAGTGCGCCAGGCGTGCAATCGGCGTGCTACTTCTTAATCACACCGTACCGTCCATAGCTGTTGAATATTCGTCGTATAGCTCTGGCTCATCATGTCGCGGCGCATCGCCCAATCGGGGTCCACGGGCACACTTCCAGCTCTCAGTGTCCCTCTGCCCCATCGGGCATTGATCTCGTCCAGCACGCCCATAACCTTCTCGGCCGCGACCGGCTGCGAGGCCGCGAAAAGATCATCCGTAAACTCACCTGGCTGACGAAGGTCCAGTAGCAGCACCTCCGCCTTGCTGTACTTGAAGCCCGGCCGAAACAGGCGATTCACAGCCTCGGTCGCAGCTTTCGTCATCAAGCGCACGTCATTTGTGGGATACGGCAGTTCGACCAGCGCGCCATTGGCGTACTTGGCTTCTTCAGGGTTGAACATGCCAGTGCGGATGCTGACCCGGATCTTCTTGCATAGGGAATTCTGGGAGCGAAGCTTCTCCGCAGCACGTTGCATGTAGGTGGCCACCGCTTCCTTGATTGGCTCAATCGTAGCCAGCCGCTGACCGAACATCCGGCTGCAGCAGATCTCCTGCTTGGGAGGCGCGGCCTCGCCCAGCTCCAAGCATGGAGTGCCGGCCAACTCACGAGCCGTCTTTTCAATGACAACACTGAACCGGTCGCGCAAGGTGCGGGGATCGGCGCTGGCCAGGTCCATTGCGGTGAGAATGTTCATCGCTTCCAAGTGTGCTTTCATCTTCCGGCCTACACCCCAGACCTCGGAGACCGCCGTGTTGCGCAGCACCCAGTTGCGTTTGTGCAGATCGCAGATATCGACGACACCACCTGTTTGAGCCAGCAACCGCTTCGCGGTGTGATTCGCAAGCTTCGCTAGGGTTTTAGTCGGAGCGACCCCGACCCCGACAGGTATGCCCGTGCATTTGAGGACGGAAGCCCGTATGCGACGACCGAATGCTGTGAGGTCCCCAGGGATGCCGGTCAAGTCCGCGAACGCTTCGTCGATACTGTAAACCTCAGTGGCGGGCACCATGGACTCGATGATCGACATCACGCGCTCGCTCATGTCGCCATAAAGCGCGTAGTTGCTGCTGAACACCTTGATGCCATTGCGGCGCAGCACCTCTTTGATCTGGAAATACGGAGCCCCCATTTTCACAAATGGTTTGGCGTCATAGCTGCGGGCGATGACGCATCCGTCGTTATTGCTGAGGACCACTATAGGAGTCTTTTCCAAGTCAGGACGGAAGACGCGCTCGCAGCTCGCATAAAAGCAGTTGCAGTCAATCAGCGCGAAAACCGGCTCATGCCTTTCCATGACGACGCATGCTGTAATTCACCACGCCCCAAATGACCAGGTTGTCACCTTCCAAAATATGCCGAGCTGGATACGCGGCGTTTTCAGATTGGAGTTTGACGACTCCATCCATCATGAAGAGCCGCTTGCAGATCGGCTCAGAGTTATTCAGCGCCGCAACGACAATCTCCCCATGCTCCGCGTTGCGGCTGCGGTCGACGACGATCAGATCCCTATCGAAAATGCCCGCGCCTATCATGCTGTCACCGAGGATCTTCGCAAGGTACACATGAGGCGCACGGACCTCTGCCATTTCATCCAGTGAGACATGCTTCTCAATGTAATCGACAGCGGGCGAAGCAAACCCTGCAGGCACCTGGAACGAGTAAAGCGGGAGCTTGATGCCCCCTTCAGACAATGGGCCGAGAATGACTACGCTCATGGGGAAACCTTTCGATTGAGATTACTGTATACATATACAGTTAACTCTTCAGCCCGCGTGCGGTCAATCGTATAGGCAGGCATTTTCGACGAGTGACATTACGGGTGACATCATGTGCGGACGCTACTCGATCTACGAATCCATGGACCATTACCTCAAAGAGCTTGCGCCAGAGCAGCTGGTGATCAATGGCTATGACCTTTGGCCGATAGAGCGATACAACGTCGCGCCGACGACCCGCGTAGAGATCATTCGACCGACGGAGGCTGGGCTCAGTGTCGACAAGGTTCGCTGGGGATGGGCTCCTTTCTGGGCACAGGGTAAACGTCCCGCACCAATCAATGCACGAGTCGAAACCGTGATGACAGGCAAGTTTTTCAAGGAGCTTTGGCCGAACGGGCGAGCGCTAGCGCCAGCAAACGGCTGGTTCGAATGGGTGAAAGATCCGGATGACCCGAAGAAGAAGCAGCCGTACTTCATTCGCTTGAAAAACCAGAAGCCAATGTTTTTTGCAGCGCTCGCGCAAGTTCATACTGGGCTGCAGCCTAATGAGGGCGATGGCTTCGTGATCATTACTGCGGCCAGCGATCATGGCATGGTGGATATCCACGACCGAAGGCCATTGGTGCTCAGCCCCAGTCTGGCCCGCGAGTGGGCAGACTCATCCACCAAACCGGCGCGCGCCGCTGAGATTGCCCAGAAATGCTGTGCGCCGGTTGAGGAGTTCGAGTGGTTTAAGGTTGGCAAAGACGTCGGAAACGTTCGAAATCAAGGCCCTGCTCTGATCCAGCCCCTAACATAATCCTGCATTTTTATTTTGCATCACCGCGCACCCGACTATGGTTTTTCTCATAAGCAGCCTTACCGGCTGCGGCTGCCGTAGCAATTTCATTATCGTGGAGGCTCTCAATGATAGGTTCTGACTGGATCAGCTTTTCCCCTCCATGAAAGACAAGATCATGTCCTTCGATTTCCATTCGCCGAAATCCAGAGAAATCACATAAACAGTCATAAAATCCTCTCACAAACCTTATGGAAGCTAAGATTTCCGCTGTTGTGCACCCTATAGTTGCGTATCCTTCAATACGATTACCATTGACAACACTATTTTTGCCTGAGTACACAAATACGCCTTTATTTCTCAAACCAATATAAATCTTTCTAACCCCCAACCAAGTTGAAACTTGAATTATATCCGTGCACGCCTGCAGGTATCTATTTAGAGCCACCTCTCTATCTTGACTTGTGAAAACAAACATTAATGCAGAGGCTGCGGAGAGTATCCTTCGCTCAACAGACTCGAAAGATTCAACAATAATTTCCGGAGTTCCTTCCGTCGGCACACCATCGAAGAATCGCTTGTGCAAAACAGGATGAATTGGATATTTAAACTTTACCACATCTAAATAAACAACACTTTTCATGCAATCGAAATATGCAATCAACTCTTTTCGATGACTATAATACGCATCAAGATTATTTTTTAAACTCACAACCTCGATCTGAGTTGCGGCCTGTTTAGTTGAGTGAAACCTCGAAACAAGGCCTGCTACCGGTAATGCCAAAGACATAACAGCAAGTGGAACTATACTGATCTCTACGAATGTTTTAAACCCAGATGAGCTTAGATTTACTGTATACCCCCACCACGCCCACATCCCCAAACAGAAGCCTAAACTGATAGGGACCGCTATAGACAGCCATAGCAAACCTTGATGAGCTAGCCCAAGACGTTCGTCTAATATGAATATGGACTTAAACCTCTGATCAAACTCACCCCCCTTACCAAAGATCAAAAAAATAAAAATAACCGCAATAGCGAAAGCCATTAAAACTGTAGCTACAAGCAATAAAGTTTCCAGCATAACTCTTTCTTCCATTAGTTTTTTAGGCAGCCCAACATTTTTACCAGCCAGAGAGTACCTTTTAAAAAACCCACCAACTGTAGCTCTTTGTTAAAACAAGCCGCCCAAATCAGAATGTTCCCAATTCATGACTACAAGCTCTCCGCTCACTGACGCTCTGCCTTGACGTTGATTAGCCGCAGTATAGCGGATGTCTATCATCTCAAGATTAAACCCCTCGAATACACACCGGATGTCAGGATGATCGTTGATGCTTACCATCACTTTACCTTTGCACCTGCGCATGAAATCAGCCATCCGCTCATAATTCTCAAACGGAAAATCCACACCATACCCAGCCGTCTGCCAGTACGGCGGATCCATGTAGTGGAATGTGTGGGGCCGGTCATAACGCTCAGCGCATTCAAGCCACGGTAGGTTCTCCACATACGTACCGGACAAACGCTGCCAGGCTGCAGACAGATTTTCCTCGATCCGCAGCAAGTTGATGGCCGGTCCCGTCGTTGCGGTACCGAAAGTCTGCCCGCTGACCTTCCCTGCAAAGGCGTGGTGCTGCAGGTAGAAGAACCGGGCGGCGCGCTGGATGTCTGTGAGTGTTTCGGGACGGGTCATCTTCTGCCACTCAAATACCTGGCGCGAGCTGAGTGCCCATTTGAATTGGCGGACGAATTCTTCAAGGTGGTTTTGGACGACGCGATACAGCGTCACCAAGTCTCCATTGATGTCGTTCAAGACTTCAACGGGGGCGCCCTGGGGGCGCATGAAGTAGAGGGCCGCACCGCCAGCGAACACTTCGACGTAGCATTCGTGGGGTGGGAACAGCGGGATGAGGCGGTCGGCCAGGCGGCGTTTACCGCCCATCCAAGGGATGATGGGTGTGGACATAGAAAGCAAGACCTTTACTGTATATATGAACAGGTGCTAGGCTCGCTCCGCTTTGTGCACGAAGCGAGAGCCTTGGCTGGACTTGCAGGGGTAATCTGCGGGAACGGTGACCAGCCGCGATGTTGGCGCATCTCGACTGGTCGCTCTTTTTCACTTTGCTGCTGGGAGTCTTTCGGCTCAGGACAAAACCTTCAAGGCACGCTCGTAGAGCATTTGCCGATCTGCCTGGCCATTGGTGCCACCGTTGATGCGCTTGGTGATCGCCAGGAAGTCGCCTTTATCCGCTAAGGTATTGAGTCCAGCTCGGTGCCAGAACCAACCTGCCGACATGGCTGCATGCTCTGGGCGCTCCAGGAGTTCGGGATGCTCGAGCAGATCCAGCCCTAACGCCTCTGCGCAAGCGGCGTAGTTGTCTCGCCCGGTGACCTGTATAAGTCCCCTGCCCCGATACAGCTGACCATCGTCATCGTCCTCTGGCGTGTTGCCAAGGCGCTCAGCCAGCCGCCCGGTATCGTACTTGTCGAGATATTGATCGCTGCCCAACTCGCGCACGTAGCGGAGCTGGCCGGACTCGTGCCCTACCTGCGCCAGAAACGCGGCCATGCGCAATTTGGTGACAATGGCGTATTTGCTCATCGCAACGTTTAGGACAGGAACAAAAACGCCAGCTCGGGAGCTGGCGTTGGGAAGGATCTGCAGCAATTGCTGCGTGGTTATTGGCATCGTACGTCTCCTGAAATTTACTTTTTTACTTCAATGGGTTGAGCTGGTGTAAATTTGCGTCGCACCTATAATTTGCAAAGCGGCAAACGCGATCTATATACCCCTTTCAACCTCTGGACTTGAACACCATGAACGATAGCAAGCTATGGATAACCTATGCATGGGCCAACAACCAAAATGGCGATTTCGATTACTTGGCACAAGAATTAGAGGCCGCTGGTATAAAAACACACTACGACAAAGTAGCTCTTACGACAGGCAGAAGACTGTGGGACCAAATCGCAGAAAAAATAAACAGCCCAGAAACGAAAGCATGGGCTTACTTAGTTACAGCAGAAAGCCTTGCGAGCGCGCCATGTCGGGAAGAATTGGCGTACGCTATCGATAGAGCTCTGCGAGAGAAAGGGGACGAATTCCCGTTGATAGGCATTCTACATGGCGTTCCTTTCAGCGAGGTACCGCCCGTGCTAAAAGTCAGACTTTGCGTCAATTTAGAATCGCCCGACTGGAAAGAAGAAATACGATCTGGGCTAACCGGAAAACCTCCTGAAAGAGCAAAGAAGGAAATTCCCCAGTATGTATGGAAGATGCATATAAGTGAAAGCCCGACGCAGGGGACCTTAGAGATACGCCCGAGATTCGGAAGCGTTTCTCCATGGGTGATTGCAATTCCGAAAGACGGCCCCCAACCGCTTCGTTGGGGCACAGGTCCTGCAGGTAGCCAGCACATAAGCTCAGTTCAATATGGAGTGAGAACAGGGGAGATTGACTGTGAGGGAGACATTTTGAATTTTTTCAGTAGTGAAAGCGCCGTCACACCCTCAAATTCTGCCTATATGGTATTTGATAGAATAGTCCCCGTATCGGTGCGTTTCGGCATATTCAAAGATACAGGCTACAAATTTGACTTTACACTGAGCCATCCAGGCTCGTTATAAAAATATTATTTCGCACTAAACTCATTAACTTCCTTAGCTCAATCAGAGCTAAGGAAAGGATCGATATTACTAACTACAGCCCCCTGACAACAGGAGATTTACAGAAGAAAACCAAGCATGATAAAACTTATTACACCCTAAAAATTTCGCAACTAACACCGGGCCAACCAAACTTCATGTGCAGTCAAAGCTGTACGACCTTGACCGGTTTCTTCTCTTTCTTTTTCTTGCCTTTCGCTTTGGCCTTGCCGGATTTCCCGCCGTTGCACTCCACCGTGGTTGTCCAGCCGGACTGGGTAAATACCTGTTCAACCGAGTCGACCAGGTACTCACCGTCCAGACCGACCTTGAAGCCCTGAGCGTCGACCATACGCTCGGCGAACAGGTCGATACGCCCGGCCATTTCCAGCCGGACGCCTGCGGTGCTGCGGTTGAATGCGGCAAGGCGCGCCTTGGCGGCCTGCTCAGCAGCAGATTTGTTCGGGTAGATGTGGCGGTCGGTGTGAACGGGTGGCAGGCCGTCAGGTGACTGATCGTTGGTCAGCTCAACCACCTTCAGCTTTCCCGTTTTCTTGTCCTGATGCTTGGTCTGTACGGCTTTTTGCGTGGTCTTGTCACTCAGGCGAAACTGCCAGCGCGCCACGTCATGCCTTTGAATCGTCACAACGCCCAATGCCTTACCACTTGCGCTCTCACCGCCTTGGCGTGGCAGCACCAACAACTTGCCGTCTGCGACTTTCGCGGTGCAGTCGTGCTTCTTGGCCAGCCGGGTAATGAAGTTGTAGTCAGACTCGTCAAGCTGATCAGCGCGGGGCACCTTCGTTGCGACGTTACAGACAGGCTTCCAGCTATTTCGTGTCGCAACGTCATTCACGATCTGCTGCAGCGAGACTTCCTCCCAACTACCGGAACGAGTGGTTCTGCCGCTGCCACGCATATCGCTGGCCTTGCCGCGAATGACCAAGGTATCGGGAGGCCCGGACAACTCAATGTCATCCACGGTGTAAAGCCCCAGCCGCGTCAGTGGCTGCCCTTCGTAACCCAGGTAAATCTCGATGTCTGCACCGCGTGAAGGCAGAGAGACCGCGCCGTCACGGTCGTCGATGCGCAGCTCAAACTCATCCGACTCCATGCCTGGCTTGTCACTTGTCCGGAGCAGCAACAAACGATCATTGATCAGGGCCGTGATATCGGTGCGGTCTGCGACGATTCGGAATACAGGCTTCATGAGACCTTCTTATAACCATGACAAGGCATGGCGGATTCACTAGAATCCGCCGCCGAATATTAATAAGGATTGAACGTTGAAAAGGACTATCGGAATTATCTTGCTCGTGCTGGCCGCAGGCTCAGTGCAAGCAGAAAAGAAGGTTGAAGTCATTGATCTCGCCCCGGAAAACGTCAGCGCAGAAGACAAAGCTGCAGGCCAGCGCTATCAGGCGGCGCAAGACGCAGCTGCGAAGATCACGCCAGCAGAAGCCATGGACTTCATCGCACGCCTTAACAGCACGGTCGACGACGGTCACGCGTTAGCCAAATCGGGAACCATGAACGGTACCCAAAGCCGTAACCAGGCCATCGCACTGAACAAGCTTCAAGACGAAGGCGCAAAGTTTGGAACGCTCCTTACCCCGTTCGCCAAATGCAACAACGCGGCGATTGATGCAGCCACGTCTTGGCAAGGGTTGATCGGGAATAACGAAAAACTGTTCGTCGAGTATCACCAGTCCTACCTGCAAGCCTCCTTGGAATGCATAAAGGCGGCGAGCTAACCCCAGAGCTGAATCACTTCCTCTGTCTGGGTAAGCAGATCCGGCAACAGGATCTGCACACCCGCTCGATACGGCTGGGGCTCGTCGGCCAGACCTTGATTGGCATCCAGCACGGCCTCAACGCTACCGCTCAGATGCCCGTAATACTGTTGGCAGATAGTGTCCAGCAGATCCCCATCAGACGTTCTGCAGATCGTCGCCATAGCTCACAAACTCCAGTGAAAAGCCCTGCTTGCGAGGAATACCCCCGGCCAGCAGGTTGCTCTGTTCTTCATCCACGCTAAGCAGACACCAGTTGCCCAGCACCTCGCCGTAACCGGTGGTAAGGCTCAGCGGCTGCAAGTTGCGCCCCATGCTGCGCAAGGTATCCAGTTGCTTGAGGCCGCCCTTGAAGCCGGGAAAAATGGCCCCCTTCAAACTCAGCTTGTCGTCTCCGAGGCCAACCGCCTGTTGCGCAATGCTGCGCGTCAAGCGCTCTTGCCCGGCCCAGCGGAACGCGGTCTGTCTGCGAAGCTCATCGAAGGCAGCCGTATCCAGGTTGAAGTAGTACGGCTGCGCCTCAGGCTTTAGCGGCTGAATAATCAGCAGATGCGGAAACGGTTTCACCGCCTCGGGAGCCGGTGTCATCTGCGTTGCGAAGCTGCCCGTCGGCACAATGTTGCCCAGCGCCGGACTGACGCTTCCCGCCACCCGATTGATCGCAGCTCCGGCTTTGGACGCCTGCTCTTGCAGTGCCCCCATACGCTCCTGCACTTGCGATGCTGCACTGGTTGCCTGTCCGTACATCGCCGCCACCTGCCCCACCTTTGTCTGCGCGACACTGATGCCCCGCATGGTGCGTTGCAGTTTTTCACCAATGGCCGGGCCAATGAACGGAATGTTCTCCAGCTCCGACGCGGCCCCTGTCATATCGCCAATGGCCCCGTTCAAGGGGCCGAGCATGTCATCCAGGCTACGGCGTCCCACCTCTCCCGCTGCAATCAGGTATTTCAACGATGACTGCAGCTGTTCTGCATAAGCCATAACCTTTCCTCACCCTACGTGCGGGGCATCAAACAATTGGCGGGCAGCCGCCTGCCGACTGAACTCTTCAAATTGGCGCTGCAGAAACGGTGCGATGTCCCTTGCCAGCTGTGCCGGGTCCTTTACATCGCCCTGTACGTTGACGGGCATATTCGGCGAGAAGGTGAATTGCTGGTCGACCTTGGTGGGTTCAGGCTTGCTCTGCTCGGCAGCCTTGACGACTGCGGGCAATGCCAGAGGGGCGGGTGCGACTGCCGCCATCGCTTTGACCACATCGCCAGGTGCGGCAGAAGGTTTGGCATCACCGCCCTTGTCAGCGACGGCCTCGGTTTTTTCATCTGAGCCAAACAGCGCTTTGCCCAGAAAGCCACCGATATCCTGGCCGCCCATGCCGCCAAGAAACGCACCGACCGCGCCACCAATGGCCGTTCCGATCACTGGCACGATAGAGCCAATCGCGGCACCCGCCGCACCGCCTGCCAATGCACCGGCCAGCCCACCCGCAGCGCCGCCGTAGCCTTCGGCTTTCTCGTCCTGGGTCTCGGCGTTTTGGTAGGTGTCCAGAGCAAGCATGCCCGCATCCAGAAACTTCGCGCCGGGAACCACCTTGGCAACACTGCCCAGCTTTCCTGCGGCACCCGCCAACCGCGCCAGTCGGCCTGCTGGTACAGGAGGAGCTGGCGGCATCGGAGGGCGCGGAGGTCCTGCGCGTCGACCACCGGCACCGCCAGCAGCGCCACGCCGACGGCTGCGTCGTGAGCGACGTTGATCGCCTGGTGCATCCGAACCGCCACCGAACGCATTGGCGTTGACCACAAAGACCTTCTGCGGCTCAGAGCTACTGCCGCCCTTCGCGCCATCAGAGTCGTTGCCACCCTCACCAAACAGATCGAGGATCTTCAGGCCGGTATCGACCGGGTCAAAGCCGGTCTTGCCGCTTTCCTCTGCGTCGTCATCAGCATCGTCATCGCCACCCTTGCCGTCAGCATCAGCTTTGTCCTTACCCTTAACTTTTGCTTTGTCCTTGCCTTTAAAAGCTTTGAGACCGGTTTCCAGCAAGCCTTTGACTGCGCCGACCTTCCCTTCGGACTTATCGTCTTTGTCGCCAGAGTTGGTGACGTAGACTTTCTGTACCTTGTTCGGATTGCCGCCCAGCGCGCCACGTCCGAGATTGAGCAACCCCTTGCCAATTTTGAAAGCACTGGCCGCAGACTTCAGCGCGACCAGCCCTCCGCCGAGTAGCGCAATGGCAAGAACAACAGGCTTGGCATTATCAGAAAGCGTTGTAAATTCCTTGGCGGTTGCCGTTATACCCTTCGCAACCGCATCAGTGACCGGGCGTATCGCGTCACCAATGCTGCGCATGGAATCGTTGACGGCCTGGAACGTCTCGGCCCAGATCTGCGAAGATGCACCGCGGCGCTCGGCAAGGTTCTTGTCGAGGATCCCAGAAGCATTCTGTGAGTCCTTTTTCAGTTGCTCATACAGCCCGCGATTCTGCGTGTAAGCGGTCAGTGCAGCCTTGACCTGCATGTCGGCAAACAGATCGCCAGTGCGCAGCGCCTGCTCCAGCGAGTCCAGCATCTCTTTGGCTTTGGCCGGATCAGTCTCCTTACTGATCTTGGCCGTTGCCTCCTTCATTTTTTTCGCTTTTTCAGGGTCTGTCTTTTCGATGTACCGCTGGGCCAGTGCAAAGCTGGACTCCAGGGTCGACATGCCCTTTTGGATACCGGTGTTCAGCGATCCCTGATAATCGATACCGACGTCCTTGTATGACTTCACCACATCGGTGGAGCCGATCTTCTCCATCCAGTTCTTCAGGTTGTTGGCGGCCTCATCCGAACCACCGGCCGTTTTCATCTGGACCTGCAGCATTGCGCCGAGCTGGCTCACCGAATCCATGCCGGTGACACCCAACTTGCCCATGCCCGCCAGCAACTGCGGAAACCAACGCGCCATGTCACTGGCCTCAAAGCTGCCCGCCTGGCCCTGCATGGCAATTGCCTCAAGGGCTTTTTCCATGACCTTGGGGTCGGTGATCTTGGCGTTCTGCTGCAGCGCCTGAATCATGTTGGCCGTATCGTTGCCGCTGGCCCCCT
>Ga0182228_1000065_pt1 | contig 24033 bp, 23 predicted proteins | sample G6R1MG_19_FD_128385 | JGI IMG/M metagenome (GOLD analysis project Ga0182228, IMG submission 128385) | Miscanthus phyllosphere microbial communities from Michigan, USA - G6R3_MAIN_07NOV2016_LD1 MG | ecosystem: Host-associated > Plants > Phyllosphere > Phylloplane/Leaf | place: USA: Michigan... | reverse complement strand
ATGTCGTGCAGGACGAGCGGCTTCATGGCCTCGTCGCCGTACTCGAGGAAACCGCGCTGGTGTTCGACGATCTGCGTGGCGACCTTCATCAGTGTTTCGTTGCGGCTTTGCAGGCTTTTAATGAACCAGCGCGCTTCCTGCAACTGATTGCGCATGAAGGTGTTGTCTGCGCTGGTGTCAGCGCGCCGCACGAAGCCCGCGTATTGCGGATTGACCCGCAGGCGTGGCACCGACTCCTGATTGAGTTCGACCAGCCAGCGTTCGTTGTCCTTGCGCACGATCACGTCCGGAATGACGTATTCGGCTTCGGTGGATTCGATCTGCGAGCCTGGACGCGGGTTGAGGCTTTGCACCAGCTCGATGACCTGGCGCAGCTCGTCTTCCTTGAGCTTCATGCGCCGCATCAGCTGGCCGTAGTCGCGGCTTCCGAGCAGATCGATGTAGTCGCTGACCAGGCGCTGTGCTTCTGTCAGCCACGGCGTTTTCGCTGGCAGCTGGCGCAGTTGCAGCAGCAGGCATTCGCTCAGATTGCGAGCACCGATGCCGGCAGGTTCGAACTGCTGGATGCGATGCAGTACGGCTTCGATCTCGTCGAGCTCGATGTCCAGCTCAGGGTCGAACGACTCGAGAATCTCATCGAGCGTCTCGTCGAGGTAGCCCTGATTGTTGATGCAGTCGATCAGCGTGACCGCTACCAAACGGTCCTTGTCGGACATCGGCGCAACATTCAGTTGCCACAGCAGGTGGCTTTGCAGGCTTTCACCGGCGGAGGTGCGTGTGGTGAAGTCCCACTCGTCGTCATCGTTGCTTGGCAGGCTGCTGGCGCTGGTCTGGTAGATGTCTTCCCATGCGGTATCGACGGGCAGCTCGTTGGGAATGCGCTCGTTCCATTCACCGTCTTCAAGATTGTCCACGGTAGGCGCGGATTCCTGATAGGTCGGTTCCTGAACGTCGGGGTTGGGCTTTTGTTCGATGTTGTCGGCAAGCGGGTCGGAGTTGTCGAAGTCGTCGCCTTCTTCCTGCCGCTCCAGCATAGGATTTGACTCCAGCGCTTCCTGGATCTCCTGCTGAAGATCCAGAGTTGAAAGCTGAAGTAAGCGGATTGCCTGTTGCAGCTGCGGTGTCATCGTCAGCTGCTGGCCCATTCTCAAGACTAGCGATGGTTTCATGGCAGGGGCTAAACACCTTATTCGCCGGCGCGCATGCGCCATCTACTACAGGCGCCGTGGCGCCAAATTAAGCAAATTATATGCCTGAAACCTGTGCATTTGCCTAGAGTGATATGACAAATAAAATGTTGTCAATACACTGCGTAGGCATCAATCGGCTGCGAAGCGCAAAGGGGCAGACGATTAAAGGCGGAACTCGTGGCCGAGGTAGACCTCTTTCACCAGCTGGTTCGCCAGAATGGTCTCGGAGTCGCCTTCCGCAATCAGCTGTCCATCGTTAACGATGTAGGCCGTTTCGCAGATATCCAGTGTTTCCCGGACGTTGTGGTCGGTGATCAGCACACCGATACCCTTGGCCTTGAGATGGTGAATGATCTGCTTGATGTCGCCTACCGAAATAGGGTCGACACCTGCGAATGGTTCATCCAGCAGGATGAATTTCGGCGCGGTGGCCAGGGCTCGGGCGATTTCCACACGGCGACGTTCACCACCCGACAGGCTCATGCCCAGGTTGTCGCGGATATGGGTGATGTGGAACTCCTGCAGAAGGCTTTCCAGTTCCTTGCGACGTGCACCGGCGTCGAGCTCCTTGCGGGTCTCGAGAATCGCCATGATGTTGTCGGACACCGAGAGCTTGCGGAAGATCGAGGCTTCCTGTGGCAGGTAGCCGATACCCGCGCGGGCGCGACCGTGCATGGGTTGATGGCTGACATCCAGATCGTCAATCAGCACACGACCCTGATCAGCCTGGACCAGACCCACGATCATGTAGAAGCAGGTGGTCTTGCCGGCGCCGTTCGGGCCCAGCAGGCCGACGATCTGGCCGCTGTCGATGGAGATGCTCACATCGCGCACGACCTGCCGGCTTTTGTAGCTTTTAGCCAGATGCTGGGCTTTGAGCGTCGCCATTTACTGGGCCTTCTGAGGTTGATCGGTTTTCTTTTTCGGCTGGATGACCATGTCGATACGCGGACGTGGTGTGGTCACCTTGGCGCCGCCATTGGCCCGACCGGCGCTGACGACCTGTCTGACCGTGTCGTAGACGATTTTCTCGCCTTCCGAGGTGTTGCCATCATTGATGACCTTGGCCTTGTCGATCAGGACGATACGGTCCTGGCCGGCGTAATACTGAATGGTGACGGCATAGGCCTGCACGATCGGCTTGTCCACGGCAGGCTTCTGCTCGTAGTAGGCCAGATTGCCGACCGAGGTGAATACGTCGACTTCGCCCTGGGCATTACGCGTGATCGTCACGGTGTTGCCCGTGATTTTCATCGAGCCCTGAGTGATGATGACATTGCCCTTGTAAGTCGCCACGCCTTTCTTGTCATCGAGCTGAGCATCGTCAGACTGGATGTGGATAGGCTGATCTCGGTCGGTTGGCAGGGACCAGGCGCTCGCGCTTCCCAGTGCTGCGCCCAGGCCGAGCAATAAAGGAAGAGTTTTAACGAGCCTCATACTGTCCTCTTACGTTGGACAGCAGGTCCATCCTGCTGTCTTTCAAATACGCTTTCATTCCCTTGGCCGTAGTGACACCGCCCGCGCCGTCGATTCTAACGTCTTGGTCGGTCTCCGCATATTCCTTCTGAGGAAATACGGTCATGCGACTGCTGGTAATAATGGTCGTACGCTGTTTTTCATCGGTGCGCTCAACACGAACGGAATCCATCAGCTCGACCTGATCGCCCCCGGACGAAACTTCACCTCGTTTGCTTTGCACGTGCCACGGAAATGCTCCGCCGCGGTACATGTTCAGATTGGGTGTCGTCAGCAGGCTCACATCTGTGGCCTTCACATGCTCGACCTTGTCGGATGTCATGTCGTACTGAAGTGTGCCATCTGGCAGATACTGCACGCTGCGAGTATTGACCGCATAGTAGTCGATCGCCGTGTCGTCAATCGACGCATCAGGCTGGTCCATGAAGCTTTCCGGGCTGATGTTCCAGTAGCCGACCGCTGCCAGTAGCAGCGCCAGTACCCCGAGAAGCAGGAACTTGCGAATTTTTTTAGTGAACATAATGGCTTCTATAAATAGGCGGAGTGAGCCGCTTCAAGGTTGCCTTGCGCACTCAGAATCAGTTCGCAGAATTCGCGCGCTGCGCCTTCGCCGCCTCGCGCCCTGGTTATCCCGTGTGCATGCTCGCGTACAAAGCTGGCAGCATTGGCCACTGCCATGCCCAGACCGACGCGTCTGATGACGGGCAAGTCTGGCAGATCATCACCCAGATAGGCGACCTGTTCGTAACTCAAATTGAGTTCTGCCAGCAACTTGTCCAGCACTACCAGTTTGTCTTCACGCCCCTGGAACAGGTGTTCAATGCCCAGGCTCTTTGCCCGGCGCTCGACTATCGCGGTCTTGCGGCCACTGATGATCGCCGTGGTGACGCCCGAAGCTATCAGCATTTTAATGCCTTGGCCGTCGAGGGTATTGAATGTCTTGATCTCGCTGCCGTCTTCCATGAAGTAAAGGCGGCCATCGGTCAGCACGCCATCGACGTCGAAGACTGCCAGCTTGATGGCCTTGCCGCGTTGCATGAGATCCTGGGTCATTATTTCGGTTTCCATTACATGACGCCTGCGCGCAGGAGATCCTGCAGGTTGAATGCGCCAACCGGCCGGTCGTTCTGGTCTACGACAACAAGCGCACTGATTTTGTTGTCCTCCATGATTTTCAGCGCCTCGGCGGCGAGCATCTCGGCATGGGCGGTCTTGCCATGAAGCGTCATGACCTCATCGATGATGGTCTGGCGGATATCGACAGGGCGGTCCAGCGTCCGGCGCAAGTCACCGTCCGTGAAGATGCCGGCCAGGGTGCCATCGGCTTCGACGATGGCGGTCATGCCCAGACCTTTACGAGTCATTTCAAGCAGTGCGTCGCGCAGCAGGGTACCGCGTTGCACGCTGGGCAGTGATTCGCCGGAGTGCATCACATTCTCGACCTTGAGCAGCAGGCGACGACCCAATGCGCCGCCCGGATGGGAGAATGCGAAATCTTCGGCGGTGAAACCGCGGGCGTCGAGCAGCGCTACGGCGAGGGCGTCGCCCATGACCAGTGCGGCGGTTGTCGAGGACGTCGGTGCCAGGTTGAGCGGGCAGGCCTCATGCACGACATGCGCGTTGAGGTTGATGTCGGCAGCCTTGGCCAGAATGGACTCGGGGTCGCCGGTCAGGCTGATCATCTTTATGCCCAGGCGCTTGATCAGTGGCAGCAGGGTGACGATTTCGTTGGTGCTGCCAGAGTTCGACAAGGCCAGGATGATGTCGTCACGGGTGATCATGCCCATGTCGCCATGGCTGGCTTCGGCCGGATGCACGAAAAAAGAGGTGGTGCCCGTGCTCGCCAGCGTGGCAGCGATCTTGTTGCCGATATGTCCGGACTTGCCCATGCCGACCACGACCACGCGCCCTTTGCTGGCAAGGATCATTTCGCACGCGCGCACGAAATCGCCGTCAAGACGTTCAAGCAAGCCTTGCATGGCTTCTATCTCAAGGCGAATGGTGCGTTGCGCCGATTGGATCAGGTCACTGGATTGGTTCATGTCTGGAAAGGGTCAGCCTGCTGAAAGGCGGCGATTATAGCGGTAATGAACGATTCCCTCACGTCTGATCGTCGTTGTGTTGTTTTTAAACGAATTTCCTACGTACCTGCGGGTCTGTATTCAAGCCTGTGGCCATAACATTGTGGTACAGAATAATTCAGCGAATACCTGAACCGCTCGGTTCTCTTCTTGGGGGCGGGTGGCTGCGGTGATATAGTTCGCGGCCTGTTCGGCACGCCTGGACAGCCTGTCGGTGTTCAAAAACCGACGGCTCAAGGCGGAAGCTGTATCGCAAGGAGTTTAGATGAGTCCTGATGACGCCTATGCGGTCGAGTTGAAAGGTGTGTCTTTCAAACGCGGTGCGCGCAGCATTTTCAATAACGTTGATATTCGTATTCCGCGCGGCAAGGTTACCGGGATCATGGGGCCGTCAGGTTGCGGCAAGACCACCCTGTTGCGCCTGATGGGTGCCCAGTTGCGCCCGAGCGAGGGGCAGGTGTGGGTCAATGGCCAGAATCTGCCGGAGCTGTCGCGCAGTGATCTGTTCGATGCCCGCAAGCAGATGGGCGTTTTGTTTCAGAGCGGTGCACTGTTTACCGATCTGGATGTTTTCGAAAACGTCGCCTTTCCCCTGCGCGTGCACACCGAGCTGCCGGAAGAAATGATCCGCGACATCGTTCTGCTCAAGCTTCAGGCCGTGGGCCTGCGCGGCGCGGTGGAACTGATGCCGGACGAATTATCGGGCGGCATGAAGCGTCGTGTCGCGCTGGCGCGCGCAATCGCTCTCGATCCGCAGATTCTCATGTATGACGAGCCCTTTGTCGGGCAGGACCCTATTGCGATGGGGGTGCTGGTGCGTCTGATCCGGCTGCTTAACGACGCACTGGGTATCACCAGCATCGTGGTGTCCCATGACCTCAGCGAGACTGCGAGCATTGCCGACTATCTATATGTCGTCGGCGACGGGCAGGTGCTGGGGCAGGGTACGCCGCAGGAACTGATGTCCTCGGACAATCCACGTATTCGTCAATTCATGACCGGCGAGCCGGACGGCCCTGTACCGTTCCACTATCCGGCGCCGGATTTTCGCGAAGATCTATTGGGGAAGCGCTGATGCGCAATAAGTCACTGATGGACCGGGTCAGCCTGCTGGGGCGTTCGGCCATTGATATTGTTACTGTTCTGGGGCGTTCCGGTCTGTTTCTGGTGCACGCCCTGCTCGGTCGCGGCGGTGCGGGCAGCAGTTTTCAATTGCTGGTCAGGCAGCTGTATTCGGTGGGGGTCATGTCGCTGGTCATCATTGTGGTGTCCGGCATGTTCATCGGCATGGTACTGGCGTTGCAGGGCTTCAGCATCCTGACCAAATACGGTTCGGAGCAGGCGGTCGGCCAGATGGTTGCCCTGACCCTGCTGCGTGAACTCGGTCCTGTGGTGACGGCCTTGCTGTTCGCCGGTCGTGCCGGGTCTGCATTGACCGCCGAGATCGGCAACATGAAATCCACCGAGCAGCTGTCGAGCCTTGAAATGATCGGTGTCGATCCACTCAAGTACATCGTTGCGCCTCGTCTGTGGGCCGGCTTCATCTCGTTGCCGATTCTGGCGATGATTTTCAGCGTGGTCGGTATCTGGGGGGCTTCCTGGGTGGCGATCGATTGGCTCGGAGTCTATGACGGTTCTTTTTGGTCGAACATGCAGAACAGCGTTTCTTTCACGAACGATGTGCTCAATGGGGTGATCAAAAGCGTCGTATTTGCCTTCGTGGTGACATGGATTGCCGTTTTCCAGGGTTACGATTGCGAGCCTACTTCCGAGGGGATCAGTCGCGCGACGACCAGAACCGTCGTATACGCCTCTTTGGCCGTGCTGGGACTGGACTTTATTTTGACCGCTTTGATGTTTGGAGATTTCTGATGCAAAACCGTGCCATCGAAACCGGAGTCGGTCTGTTCCTGCTGGCGGGGATACTGGCTCTGCTCCTGCTGGCCCTGCGAGTCAGTGGTCTGAGCACGAGCGCGAGCACCGACACTTATAAACTTTATGCCTACTTCGACAATATTGCCGGTTTGACTGTCAGAGCCAAGGTAAGCATGGCTGGCGTCACGATCGGCAAGGTGACGGCGATCGATCTGGATCGCGATACCTTTACCGGTCGCGTCACGCTGGAGATTCAGAAGAAGGTCGATAACCTGCCTTCGGACTCGACTGCGTCGATTCTGACTGCCGGTTTGCTGGGTGAAAAATACATCGGTCTGAGCGTCGGTGGCGATGACAAGCTGCTCAAGGATGGCGGGACTATCCATGACACGCAGTCGTCGCTGGTGCTGGAAGACCTGATCGGAAAATTCCTGCTCAATACTGTTAGTAAAGACGCCAAGTGAGGAGCTTCAAATGATCTCTATTCTGCGCCGTGGCCTGCTGGTATTGCTGGCCACTCTGCCAATGCTGGCGAATGCCGCGGCGACTCCGTCGGCTCATGACCTGGTGGAGCGCACCACCAAGGAACTGTTGAGTGACCTGGCGACCAATCGCGAGCAGTACAAAGCCAACCCAAGCGCGTTCTATGATGCACTGAACCGCATTGTCGGTCCTGTCGTGGATGCCGATGGCATTTCCAAAAGCATCATGACCGTGAAGTACTCCCGCAAGGCGAGCCCTGAACAGGTGAAGCGTTTCGAGGAAAACTTCAAGCGCAGCCTGATGCAGTTCTACGGCAATGCCTTGCTTGAATTCAACAACCAGGGCATTACCGTCGCACCTGCCAAGGACGAAGGCGATGACCGCACCAGCGTTGACATGCAGGTCAAGGGCAATAACGGCGCGATCTATCCGGTTTCCTACACGCTGGTCAAGCTGAACGGCGAGTGGAAAGTGCGTAACGTTGTCATCAACGGTATCAATATCGGCAAGCTGTTCCGTGATCAGTTCGCCGATGCCATGCAGCGCAACGGCAACAACCTGGATACAACCATCAACAACTGGGCTGGCGAAGTGGCCAAGACCAAATCTACCGTTGATGCCACGCAGAAGCCGGTGCAATGACCGAATCTGCCGTCCGCCTCGTCGGGCCGGGTGAGCTCAGGCTGATCGGTGTGCTGGATTACCGTACAGGGCCGCAACTGCGCAAGCAGGGTGCGGCGCTGATCAAGTCCGGTGATCTGGCAGACCTCACGCTTGACTGCTCGGGTGTCGAGAAGTCCAGCAGCGTCGGCCTGGCCTTGTTGCTGGCGTTCATGCGCGACGCCCGGGATGCGGGCAAGTCGATGACCATCCGCGCACTCCCCGAAGACATGCGCCAGATAGCTCGCGTATCAGGTTTGACCGAGCTGCTGGACGCCCACTGAAAGGCATCATCGAAAAAGCCCTTTATCCGGGACCTGCTTGTCGGGCTTCGCATAACATGGGCTTTTTTTGTATGATGCCAGACCCGCGCGCGTACAGCGCCGATCGAGGTTAAGCATGCAGGCCGTAGAAGTTAAAAGCTTCCTTGAAGGAAAGCTGCCGGAAATCAAAGTGGAAGTCGAAGGCGAAGGCTGCAACTTCCAGTTGAACATCATCAGCGACGAGTTGGCCGGCCTGAGCCCGGTCAAACGTCAGCAACAGATTTATACCCATCTGAACCCCTGGATTGCCGATGGCAGCATCCACGCGGTGACCATGAAATTTTTCAGCCGCGCTGCATGGGCCGAGCGTTCCTGAGCCAATTGGTGTCGAGACTCTAATGGATAAATTGATTATTACCGGCGGCGTTCGTCTTGATGGCGAAATTCGCATTTCCGGGGCAAAGAACTCTGCCCTGCCGATCCTTGCCGCCACGTTGCTGGCGGACGGACCCGTCACCGTTCAGAACCTGCCGCACCTGCACGACATCACGACCATGATCGAGCTGTTCGGTCGCATGGGCATCGAGCCTGTCATCGATGAAAAGCTCAGTGTCGAAATCGATCCGCGCACCATCAAGACCCTGGTCGCCCCGTACGAACTGGTGAAAACCATGCGTGCGTCGATTCTGGTGCTGGGCCCGATGGTCGCTCGATTCGGTGAGGCCGAAGTGGCTCTGCCAGGCGGCTGTGCCATCGGTTCGCGTCCGGTCGACCTGCACATCCGTGGTCTTGAAGCCATGGGCGCGATCATCGACGTCGAAGGTGGCTACATCAAGGCCAAGGCACCCGAGGGTGGCTTGCGCGGTGCCAACTTCTTCTTCGATACCGTGAGCGTGACCGGTACTGAGAACATCATGATGGCAGCCAGCCTCGCCAACGGTCGCAGCGTGCTGCAGAACGCCGCACGCGAGCCCGAGGTTGTCGATCTGGCCAACTTCCTGATCGCAATGGGCGCCAAGATTCACGGTGCAGGTACCGACACCATCACCATCGATGGCGTCAAGCGTCTGGGCCCGGCCACTTACAAGGTCATGCCTGACCGTATCGAGACCGGCACCTACCTGGTGGCCGCTGCTGTTACCGGCGGTCGCGTCAAGGTCAAGGACACCGATCCGACCATCCTCGAAGCTGTGCTGCTCAAACTTCAGGAAGCAGGTGCTGAAGTCACGACCGGTGAAGACTGGATCGAGCTGAACATGCACGGCAAGCGTCCAAAGGCGGTCAATGTGCGTACCGCGCCTTACCCGGCGTTCCCGACCGACATGCAGGCGCAGTTCATTTCGCTCAACGCGATTGCCGAGGGCACGGGGGCGGTCATCGAGACCATCTTCGAAAACCGCTTCATGCACGTGTATGAAATGCACCGCATGGGTGCTCAGATTCAGGTTGAAGGCAACACCGCCATTGTCACCGGCACCGAAGTACTCAAGGGCGCGCCAGTCATGGCGACCGACCTGCGTGCATCGGCCAGTCTGGTGATTTCGGCGCTGGTCGCTCAGGGCGACACGCTGATCGACCGCATCTACCACATAGACCGTGGTTACGAGTGCATCGAAGAGAAGCTGCAAATGCTGGGTGCCAAGATCCGCCGCGTTCCGGGCTAGCAGCACGCGGCCCTGATGCCGCTGGCATCGGGGCCGCCTGCTCTGTCGCGGGTGTGATTTCTGATTCGTTTCACTTCAGGTCAACAGGCCTGAGGGTTGTCATGCGCCGCTTGCGTCGTGACAAAAGTTTCCTGATAAGGACTTACGTTTCCCATGTTGACCATCGCACTGTCCAAGGGCCGCATTCTTGATGACACCCTGCCGCTTCTCGCTGAAGCGGGCATCGTGCCGACCGAGAATCCGGACAAGAGCCGCAAGCTCATCATCCCCACGACTCAGGCCGATGTGCGCCTGCTGATCGTGCGCGCCACCGACGTGCCGACCTATGTCGAGCATGGTGCCGCCGATCTGGGTGTCGCGGGCAAGGATGTGTTGATGGAATACACCGGTCAGGGCCTCTATGAGCCGCTGGACCTGCAGATTGCCAAGTGCAAGCTGATGACCGCTGGCGCCATCGGTGCGGTCGAGCCCAAGGGCCGTCTGCGCGTGGCTACCAAGTTCGTCAACGTTGCCAAGCGTTACTACGCCGAGCAGGGCCGTCAGGTCGATATCATCAAGTTGTACGGCTCCATGGAGCTGGCACCGCTGATTGGCCTGGCAGACAAGATCATCGATGTGGTCGACACCGGTAACACCTTGCGCGCCAACGGCCTCGAGCCTCAGGAATTGATCGCGACCATCAGTTCGCGTCTGGTGGTCAACAAGGCCTCCATGAAGATGCAGCACGCACGCATCCAGGCCCTCATCGACACCCTGCGCAAGGCAGTGGAGTCGCGACACCGTAGCTGATCCCTTCACGCAACGTTGAGTTGCGTCCAGCTATCCGTGTCATAGCCAAATTTCTCAGGTGCCTGCGCGGATAGCTTGGTAGCTTTAGGCTCCTGAGCATCCGCCAATTATTGAGGCCCCGCTATGACCACTCCCACTGCAATTCGCCGACTCGACGCTGCTGACCCTGATTTCGCACGACATCTGGATCATCTGCTGAGCTGGGAAAGTGTGTCTGACGATTCGGTCAACCAGCGCGTGCTCGACATCATCAAGGCGGTGCGTGAGCGGGGCGACGCGGCGCTGGTCGAGTTCACCCAGAAGTTCGACGGGCTACAGGTTGCGTCGATGGCCGACCTGATCCTGCCTCGCCAGCGCCTGGAGCTGGCGTTGACGCGCATTACCCCGGTTCAGCGCGAAGCCCTGGAAAAGGCCGCCGAGCGTGTACGCAGCTACCACGAAAAGCAGAAGCAGGATTCCTGGAGCTACACCGAGGCCGACGGCACGGTGCTGGGCCAGAAGGTCACGCCGCTGGACCGTGCAGGCCTGTACGTGCCGGGTGGCAAGGCTTCCTACCCGTCTTCGGTATTGATGAACGCCATACCGGCCAAGGTGGCAGGCGTGACCGAAGTGGTCATGGTCGTGCCGACGCCGCGTGGTGAAATCAACGAGCTGGTGCTGGCCGCTGCCTGTATTGCAGGGGTTGACCGGGTGTTCACCATCGGCGGGGCGCAAGCTGTTGCCGCGCTGGCGTACGGCACTGAAAGCGTGCCGAAAGTCGACAAGGTGGTCGGTCCTGGCAATATTTACGTGGCGACCGCCAAGCGTCATGTGTTCGGTCAGGTGGGGATCGACATGATCGCCGGTCCTTCCGAAATTCTGGTGGTGTGTGACGGCCAGACCGATCCTGACTGGATTGCCATGGACCTGTTCTCCCAGGCCGAGCACGACGAAGACGCCCAGGCCATTCTGGTCAGTCCGGATGCCGAATTTCTCGACAAGGTCGCCGCCAGCATCACCCGTCTGCTACCGACCATGGAGCGGGCGGCCATCGTCGAAACGTCGATCAATGGCCGCGGTGCGCTGATAAAGGTGGCTGACATGACCCAGGCCATCGAAGTCGCCAATCGCATTGCGCCCGAGCACCTTGAACTGTCGGTCGCCGATCCGGAAGCCTGGCTGCCGCAGATCCGCCATGCGGGTGCGATCTTCATGGGGCGCCACACCTCCGAAGCACTGGGCGACTACTGCGCAGGTCCCAACCATGTGTTGCCGACCTCTGGTACGGCGCGTTTCTCTTCGCCGCTGGGCGTCTACGATTTCCAGAAGCGCTCGTCGATCATCTATTGCTCGCCGCAAGGTGCGTCCGAGCTGGGCAAGACAGCGTCCGTGCTGGCTCGTGGCGAATCCCTGAGCGGCCACGCGCGCAGTGCCGAATATCGAATTACTGACCCTGACTGGAAAGCAGGCAACACAGAGGACGGCAAATAATGAGCAAATTCTGGAGCCCTTTTGTCAGCGATCTGGTGCCTTATGTGCCGGGCGAACAGCCGAAGCTGACCCGACTGGTCAAGCTTAATACCAATGAAAACCCGTATGGCCCTTCGCCAAAGGCCATCGACGCCATGCGCGCTGCGCTGACCGACGACTTGCGTCTGTACCCGGACCCCAACAGTGATCTGCTCAAGCACGCTGTCGCCGATTACTACAAGGTGCAGCCCAATCAGGTGTTCCTGGGCAATGGCTCGGATGAAGTGCTGGCGCACATTTTCCACGCTTTGTTTCAGCACGATGCTCCGCTGCTGTTCCCGGATATCAGCTACAGCTTCTATCCGGTGTATTGCGGCCTGTATGGCATCGACTATGAAACGGTCCCGCTGGACGCGCAGTTCCAGATCCGTGCTGCGGACTATGCCAAGCCGAATGCCGGGATCATCTTCCCCAACCCGAATGCGCCGACGGGTTGCCTGCTCGGTCTGGACAAGGTCGAGCAGATCATCAAGGCCAGCCCGGATTCGGTGGTGGTCGTCGATGAAGCGTATATCGACTTTGGTGGCGAGACAGCCATTACACTGATCGACCGTTACCCGAACCTGCTGGTCACTCAGACCCTGTCCAAGTCGCGCTCGCTGGCCGGTCTGCGCGTCGGCCTGGCGGTGGGGCATCCTGACCTGATCGAGGCGCTGGAGCGAGTCAAGAACAGCTTCAACTCCTACCCGCTGGATCGCATGGCCAACGTGGGAGGGGCAGCGGCTTTCGAGGATCGCGAGCACTTCGAGACGACCTGCAACAAGGTCATCGAAAGCCGCGAGGCGCTGGTCGAGCAGTTGCAGGGCAAGGGCTTTGAAGTGCTGCCATCGGCAGCCAACTTCATCTTCGCTCGCCACCCGCAGCACGATGCCGCAGCACTGGCCGCCAAACTGCGCGAGCAGGGCGTCATCGTCCGCCACTTCAAACAGCAGCGAATCGCCCAGTTCCTGCGTATCAGCATCGGCACGCCAGAGCAGCATCAGGCGTTGCTGGAAGGTCTGGGCGACATCTGAGACGCGGATCGGTCAGCCCGAAAACGGGCTGACCTTGCGCTGCCACAGCATCATCGATGCCGCAGAGCATCCGCATGGCCTGGAAACACCGCCGACCTATGTGAGTAATCCAAACGGCTCGAAAACACCCCGGACCTGTGTGGGAGCGAGCTTGCTCGCGAAGAGGCCCGTTCAGCCTCTGAAACTCCATTGATCAGGTAATCCGCCTTCGCGAGCAAGCTCGCTCCCACAAGATCATCGCTGCCGCAGAGCATCTACATTGCTTGAAACACTTCGGACCTGTGTGAGTGTCTCGCATGGCTTGAAAACACTCCGGATCTGTGTGGGAGCGAGCTTGCTCGCGAAGAGGCCCGTTCAGCCTCTGAAACTCCATTGATCAGGTAATCCGCCTTCGCGAGCAAGCTCGCTCCCACAAGATCTCGCTGCCGCAGAGCATCCACATGGCTTGAAACACTTCGGACCTGTGTGAGTGTCTCGCATGGCTTGAAAACACTCCGGACCTGTGGGAGCGAGCTTGCTCGCGAAAAGGCCTGCACAAGCGCCGAAAATGCATCGATTGAAACACTTTCTTCGCGAGCAAGCTCGCCCCTCACGCCCTTCGGGCAGAAGCCCGGACGCCCTTTATTCCCGGCGTCACAGATCTGTGCTGTACCGCACTTTCAGGTAATGGCGCATCACTCCGGCGCTGCGGCGGGTGTCGGGGCGGGTGGTGGGCGTAGGCCGACTTCGGCGCTCAGGCGCATTTCCTTGCCGTTGCGCATCACGTCGATAGCAATCTTGTCCTTGGGTTTGGTGCGCGCCACTTGGTTCATCGAGCGACGACCATCGCCGGCAGGTTCGCCATTGATGCTCAGGATCACGTCGCCCAGTTGCAGGCCGGCTTTCTGCGCCGGTCCGTCGCGGAAGATGCCGGCCACAACGATACCTGGACGATCCTTCAGCCCGAAGGATTCGGCCAGTTCCTGGGTCAGGGGTTGAACTTCGATGCCCAGCCAGCCACGAATGACCTGACCGTGCTCGATGATCGACTTCATGACATCCATTGCCAATTTGGTCGGAATAGCGAAGCCGATGCCCTGGGAGCCGCCGGACTTGGAAAAAATCGCGGTATTGATACCGATCAGATTGCCGCTGGCGTCTACCAGCGCACCGCCCGAGTTACCCGGGTTGATGGCCGCATCGGTCTGAATGAAGTCTTCATAAGTATTGAGGCCCAATTGATTGCGCCCGGTGGCACTGATGATCCCCATGGTCACGGTCTGGCCGACCCCGAACGGGTTGCCGATCGCCAGCGCAACATCGCCGATGCGGATGCTGTCAGAGCGCGCGATGGTAATCGCGGGCAGGTTTTTCAAATCGATCTTGAGCACCGCCAGGTCGGTTTCCGGGTCATTGCCGATGACCCGGGCAATGGTTTCGCGGCCGTCTTTTAGCGCTACCACGATCTGGTCAGCGCCAGTGGTGACGTGGTTGTTGGTCAGTATGTAGCCTTCAGGGCTCATCATCACGCCAGAACCCAGGCTCGATTCCATACGCTTCTGCTTGGGCGTGTTGTCGCCGAAGAAGCGGCGGAACTGCGGGTCTTCGAAAAGCGGATTGTTGCCCTTGTTGACCATCTTGGTGGTATAGAGGTTGACCACCGCGGGCGCTGCGGCAATGACCGCGTCGGCATAGGAAGACGGACCTTGCATGACGTTGGTGGTCTGTGGGGCCTGTTGCAGATTGACATCCAGGCTCGGCAGACCGACCCACTGCGGATAGCGCTGAATAATCAGCATGGCGATAAGCACGCCAGCCAGCAATGGCCAGCCGAAAAAACGCAGTGCCTTGAACATTTAACAAGTCCTGATGGTTGCGGGCGCAGAAAGTTTTGCCACGGGTGCGCCATAATGGCGGGCATTATACGAGTACAACGCAGCTCTGAACTGCATATTTAGGAGTCTTTTATGGCTGTTGCCCTGAGCACCCTGGTCGAAGAAGCCGACCGCTATCTGAACAGTGCCCGGATTCAGGATTACTGCCCCAATGGCCTGCAGGTCGAAGGGCGGCCGCAAGTCATGCGCATCGTCAGCGGCGTGACGGCCAGTCAGGCCCTGCTGGATGCGGCAGTCGATGCCCAGGCTGATCTGGTTCTGGTTCACCACGGTTATTTCTGGAAGGGCGAAAACCCGTGTGTCGTCGGCATGAAGCAGCGTCGCCTGAAGACCTTGCTCAAACACGACATCAGCCTGCTGGCCTATCACCTGCCGCTGGATGTGCATCCCGAGGTGGGCAACAACGTGCAACTGGCGCGTCAACTGGACATCACGGTCGAAGGCCCTCTGGACCCTGAAAACCCGCGTGTGGTCGGGTTGATCGGCTCGTTGTCCGAGCCCATGACTGCGCGGGATTTTGCCCGTCGCGTGCAGGATGCGCTGGGGCGTGAGCCATTGCTCATCGAAGGCAGTCAGATGATTCGCCGTGTCGGCTGGTGCACGGGCGGTGGTCAGAACTACATTGATCAGGCAGTGCTGGAAGGCGTCGATCTGTTCCTCAGTGGCGAAGCGTCAGAGCAGACGTTTCATAGCGCACGCGAGAATGACATCAGCTTCATTGCGGCCGGTCATCATGCCACCGAGCGCTATGGCGTGCAGGCGCTGGGCGATTATCTGGCGCGACGGTTTGCGCTCGAGCATATCTTCATCGACTGCCCGAACCCGATTTGAACGATCAAACAGCAGGGCATATGCATAGATCGTTTCGATCTAGCTGCGTCGCTGATTAGCGATATCACGCATGTTAAAGTGCCCGGCTCGAATACGGCCCGCTGGCCGCCCCGGGGTTTCCCGGTCCATAACGAACGCAATCCGTGAGTAGCCATGGTTGACAAACTGACGCATCTGAAACAGCTGGAGGCGGAAAGCATCCACATCATCCGCGAGGTCGCCGCCGAGTTCGATAACCCGGTGATGCTGTACTCGATCGGCAAGGATTCGGCCGTGATGCTGCACCTGGCGCGCAAGGCATTCTTCCCCGGTAAACTGCCATTCCCGGTCATGCACGTCGATACGCGCTGGAAATTTCAGGAGATGTATCGCTTCCGCGACCAGATGGTCGAGGAAATGGGGCTGGACCTGATCACCCACATCAACCCCGATGGCGTGGCACAGGGCATCAACCCGTTCACCCACGGCAGCGCCAAACACACCGACATCATGAAGACCGAGGGCCTGAAGCAGGCGCTCGACAAGCATGGTTTCGACGCCGCCTTTGGCGGTGCCCGACGCGATGAAGAAAAGTCCCGGGCCAAGGAACGCGTCTACTCGTTCCGCGACAGCAAGCACCGCTGGGACCCGAAAAACCAGCGTCCCGAGCTGTGGAATGTCTACAACGGCAACGTCAACAAAGGCGAGTCGATCCGTGTGTTCCCGCTCTCCAACTGGACCGAGCTGGACATCTGGCAGTACATCTACCTCGAAGGCATCCCGATCGTGCCGCTGTATTTCGCCGCCGAGCGCGACGTCATCGAGAAGAACGGCACGCTGATCATGATCGACGACGAGCGCATCCTCGAGCATCTCACCGATGAAGAGAAGTCGCGCATCGTCAAGAAAAAGGTCCGTTTCCGCACCCTCGGCTGCTACCCGCTGACCGGTGCTGTCGAGTCCGAAGCGACCAGCCTGACCGACATCATTCAGGAAATGTTGCTGACGCGAACTTCCGAGCGCCAGGGCCGGGTCATTGACCATGACGGCGCTGGCTCGATGGAAGAAAAGAAACGTCAGGGTTATTTCTAAGGGGTGTCACATGTCGCATCAATCTGATTTGATCAGCGAGGACATCCTCGCCTACCTGGGCCAGCACGAACGCAAGGAAATGCTGCGCTTTCTTACCTGTGGCAACGTCGATGACGGCAAGAGCACGCTGATCGGGCGTCTGCTGCACGACTCCAAGATGATCTACGAAGATCACCTGGAAGCCATCACCCGTGACTCGAAGAAGTCCGGCACCACTGGCGATGACGTCGATCTGGCGTTGCTGGTGGATGGTCTGCAGGCCGAGCGGGAGCAGGGCATCACTATCGATGTCGCCTATCGCTATTTCTCCACGGCCAAGCGCAAGTTCATCATTGCCGACACCCCGGGCCACGAGCAGTACACCCGCAACATGGCCACCGGCGCGTCGACCTGTGACCTGGCGATCATTCTGGTGGACGCGCGCTATGGCGTGCAGACCCAGACCCGTCGTCACAGCTACATCGCTTCGCTGCTGGGCATCAAGCACATCGTCGTCGCCATCAACAAGATGGACCTCAACGGCTTCGATGAAAGCGTTTTCGAGTCGATCAAGGCCGATTACCTGAAGTTTGCCGAGGGCATAGCGTTCAAGCCGACCACCATGGCTTTTGTGCCGATGTCGGCGCTCAAGGGCGACAACGTGGTGAACAAGAGCGAGCGTTCGCCGTGGTACACCGGCCAGTCGTTGATGGAAATTCTCGAAACGGTCGAAATCGCCAGCGACCGCAACTATGCGGACCTGCGTTTCCCGGTGCAGTACGTCAACCGTCCGAACCTGAACTTCCGTGGCTTCGCCGGTACGCTGGCCAGCGGCATCGTGCACAAGGGCGACGAGATCATCGTGCTGCCATCGGGCAAGAGCAGCCGTGTGAAGTCCATCGTCACCTTTGAAGGTGAGCTGGAGCAGGCCGGGCCGGGCCAGGCAGTGACGCTGACCATGGAAGACGAGATCGACATTTCCCGTGGTGACCTGCTGGTGCATGCCGACAACGTTCCGCAGGTCAGCGATGCGTTCGAGGCCATGCTGGTGTGGATGGCCGAAGAGCCGATGCTGCCGGGCAAGAAGTACGACATCAAGCGCGCCACCAGTTATGTGCCGGGCTCTATTGCCAGCATCACCCACCGGGTCGATGTGAATACGCTGGAGGAGGGCCCTGCCAGCTCGTTGCAACTGAACGAGATCGGCCGGGTCAAGGTCAGCCTCGATGCGCCCATCGCGCTGGACGGCTACAGCAGCAACCGCACCACGGGTTCGTTCATCGTCATCGATCGTTTGACCAATGGCACCGTTGCGGCAGGCATGATCATTGCCAAGCCGGTTTCAGGTGGTGGCTCGCAGCACCATGGCGAACTGGCCCACGTCTCCACAGAGGAGCGCGCGCAGCGCTTCGGTCAGCAACCGGCCACCGTGTTGTTCAGCGGCCTGTCCGGCGCGGGCAAAAGCACGCTGGCCTATGCGGTCGAGCGCAAGCTGTTCGACATGGGCCGTGCGGTCTATGTACTGGACGGTCAGAACCTGCGTCATGACCTGAACAAGGGCTTGCCACAGGATCGTGCCGGTCGTACCGAGAACTGGAGCCGTGCTGCTCATGTGGCGCGTCAGTTCAACGAAGCCGGCCTGCTGACTCTGGCCGCATTCGTTGCGCCGGACGCCGAAGGGCGTGAGCGCGCCAAGGCGCTGATCGGCAAGGATCGTCTGCTCACGGTCTATGTGCAGGCATCGCCAGCGGTCTGCCGCGAGCGTGATCCACAGGGCCTGTATGCCGCTGATGGCGACAATATCCCTGGCGAGTCCTTCCCGTATGACGTGCCGCTGAATGCCGATCTGGTGATCGACACGCAGACACTCAACGTTGAAGAAAGCGTCAGGCAGGTGCTGGATCTGCTGCGCAGCCGCGGCGCGATCTGATTCATAGCCTCTAGCAAGGGGCTTACATCTGCAGGGGATTGCAGTGTCGATCCCACAAAAAAGCCCGCCGCAGACAATCTCTGCGGCGGGCTTTTTGTGTGGCTGTGAAAGCTTACTTCTTCAAGCCGTAATGCTCGTCCAGCATGCCCGGGGTGTTGGGCGACTTGGGGGCGTAATCCTTGGGCGTTTCAGTGTCGCGTGGCGGGGTCAGGCGGTCGCGATGATCGCGGTGCGCATGATTGGCCTCAGGGTGCAGGGCGGCCAGCAGGCGTTGGCGGGTCAGCTCGTCGAGAGCCAGGCGGTTGGCGCCCTCGGCAAGGTGTTCCTGAACATCCTGATAGCTCTGTGAAAGCTTTTGTACCAGATTGGCCGTGCTGTTGAAGTGCGTGACTACCTCGTTCTGATAGGTGTCGAAACGCTCCTGAATGTCATCCAGCTGGCGCTGGGTGCTGTTCGGAACGGTGTTGGGCAGCAGGCGTGCCACCAGAAAACCAATGACGACACCGGCCACCAGGGCGAGCGTCGGCAACAACCAGACTAAGAGCGAGTGTTCCACGAGTCCTTCCTCTATAAACGGCTTTGCTTTACGTTAACGGCTCGAACCTGCGCTGTATACCCGCGACGTATCGTTGATATGCATGCCGCAGACAATCAGCTAGACGAGTCGACCCATTTCGAGGTCACGGAGTTCTGTTTTGCTCATGCGTGAAACCCCATTATTTATCGATGGCCCTGAGGGCCAGCTCGAAGCGCTGTATCAGGACGTCCCCGACGCCCGAGGTGTTGCACTGATCTGCCATCCTAACCCGATACAGGGCGGAACGATGCTCAATAAAGTCGTTTCGACGTTGCAGCGCACCGCTCGCGATCAGGGTTTGATCACATTGCGCTTCAATTATCGCGGCGTCGGCGCCAGTGCCGGTACGTCGGTTGCCGGGCCGGGCGAGATTGATGATGCCCAGGCAGCCGCCCGATGGCTGCGGGCGCAACATCCGGATCTGCCGATGACCCTGTTCGGATTTTCCTTTGGCGGCTACGTTGCTGCAAACCTGGGTGGCAGGCTGGAAGCGCAGGGTGAAAAGCTCACGCACGTGTTTCTGGTTGCTGCTGCGGCTTCGCGGCTCGAGGATCAGAGCGTGCTGCCCCAGGCTTGCCCGCTGACGATCATTCAGCCCGAGAACGACGAAGTGATCGAGCCCGAGACCGTCTATGCATGGTCCGCCGCGTTGCAACGTCCCCATGAGCTGCTGAAAGTGGCAGAATGCGGACACTTTTTTCACGGCAAGCTGACTGATCTGAAAGATCTGCTCCTGCCGCGACTTTCCAGCTGATTGCAGCCGTATTGCATCCTATTGATAAGCGACCTGCCATGACCACTCGTATCCTGACCGGTATCACGACCACCGGCACTCCCCATCTGGGCAACTACGCGGGCGCCATTCGCCCGGCCATTGTCGCCAGCCGTCAGAGCGATTTCGACTCGTTCTACTTTCTGGCCGACTACCACGCGCTGATCAAATGCGATGACCCGCTGCGCATTCAGCGCTCGCGTCTGGAAATCGCCGCGACCTGGCTGGCAGCGGGGCTGGACGTTGATCGTGTGACCTTCTATCGCCAGTCGGACATTCCTGAAATCCCGGAACTGACCTGGCTGCTCACCTGCGTCGCAGCCAAGGGCCTGCTCAATCGCGCCCACGCCTACAAGGCGTCGGTGGACAAGAACGCGGAAGGTGGCGAAGACCCGGATGCAGGCATCACCATGGGGCTGTACAGCTACCCGGTGCTGATGGCTGCCGACATCCTGATGTTCAATGCGCATCAGGTTCCGGTAGGGCGTGATCAGATTCAGCACGTTGAAATGGCCCGCGATATAGGCCAGCGTTTCAATCACCTGTTCGGCAATGGCAAGGAGTTCTTCGTCATGCCCGAGGCATTGATCGAAGAGAGCGTAGCCACGCTGCCAGGCCTGGACGGTCGCAAGATGTCCAAGAGCTACGACAACACCATCCCGTTGTTCAGCGGTGCCAAGGACATGAAAAGCGCGATATCGCGCATCGTCACCGACTCGCGTGCGCCGGGCGAAGCGAAAGACCCGGACACCTCCCACCTGTTTACTCTGTACCAGGCGTTCTCGACGGCCGAGCAGTGCGCTGAATTCCGCTCTGACCTGTTGCAGGGCCTGGGCTGGGGCGAAGCCAAGAATCGTCTGTTCACGTTGCTGGATGCACAACTGAGCGAACCCCGTGAAAAGTATCTGGGGCTGATCGAGCGTCCTGCCGATCTCGAAGACATCCTGCTCGCTGGCGCGCAGAAAGCCCGTCGCGTCGCCACTCCGTTCCTCGAGCAATTGCGCGAGGCGGTGGGCCTGCGGTCGTTCCGTACCGTGGTGCAGAACGCCGACACCGGCAAGAAAAAGGCCAGCAAGGGCGCTCGTTTCGTCAGCTTCCGTGAAGACGACGGCAGCTTCCGTTTCCGCCTGCTGGCAGCCGATGGCGAGCAGTTGCTGTTGTCGCGCAACTTTGCCGATGGCAAGGCTGCAGGCGTGGTCAGCAAGCAGTTGCAGCAGGGCGGCGAACTGGACCTGCGCAGCGAAGACGATCGCTTCACGCTGTGGCTGGACGGCGCCTGTGTGGCGGACAGTCCGGTATTCGCCGACGCTGCCGCGCGCGACAGTGCCATCGAAACTCTCAAGCTGGCGCTCGCTCCTCAACAGGACTGATTGCCAATCCCCGGGGTCGTCGCTACAGTGACGACCCGTTTTTGTTGCCTTGCTAACGAATTATGACGCCCCTAGAACGATATCAAGCTGATCTGAAACGCCCGGACTTCTTTCACGATGCCGCGCAGGAAACCGCTGTGCGTCATCTGCAGCGCCTGTACGACGATCTGATCGCCGCTCACGACAGCAAGCCTGGCCTGTTCGGCAAACTGTTCGGCAAGAAAGAGCAGACGCTGGTCAAGGGGCTGTACTTCTGGGGGGGCGTAGGCCGCGGCAAGACGTATCTGGTCGATACGTTCTTCGACGCACTGCCGTTCCAGGACAAGGTCCGTACGCACTTCCACCGCTTCATGAAGCGCGTGCACGAAGAGATGAAGACCCTCAAGGGCGAGAAAAACCCGCTGACGATCATCGCCAGGCGGTTTTCCGACGAGGCGCGGGTCATCTGCTTCGACGAGTTTTTCGTCTCCGATATCACCGATGCCATGATCCTCGGCACGCTGATGGAAGAGCTGTTCAAGAACGGCGTGACGCTGGTGGCTACGTCCAACATCGTCCCGGACGGCCTGTACAAGGACGGCCTGCAGCGGGCGCGTTTCCTGCCGGCCATCGCGCTGATCAAGCAGAACACCGACATCGTCAACGTCGACAGTGGCGTCGATTACCGTCTGCGCCACCTGGAGCAGGCCGAACTGTTCCACTTTCCTCTTAACGAAGTTGCACAGGAAAGCCTGCGTAAAAGCTTCAAGGCCCTGACGCCGGATTGCGCAGAAACCATCGAAAACGATGTGTTGATGATCGAAAACCGCGAGATCCGCGCGCTGCGCACCTGTGATGATGTGGCCTGGTTCGACTTCCGCGAGTTGTGCGACGGCCCGCGCAGTCAGAACGATTACATCGAGCTGGGCAAGATCTTCCATGCCGTGCTGATCAGCGGCGTCGAGCAGATGGACGTTGCTACTGACGACATCGCCCGGCGCTTTATCAACATGGTCGACGAGTTCTACGATCGCAACGTCAAGCTGATCATCTCGGCCGAGGTTGAATTGAAGGACCTGTACACCGGCGGCCGGTTGATGTTCGAGTTCCAGCGTACCCTCAGCCGCCTGCTGGAAATGCAATCCCACGAATTCCTCTCGCGGGCGCACAAGCCTTAGCAGTTGCGGCGAGCTTCAGGCGACAGGCCTGAAGCTCGATCACGCTGCGCCTTGTACCTCAAAGCCGCTCTTTATGGCCTTCGAACTGTTGCCGGTACTGATTGGGTGACAGCTCGGTGTGCTGGCGGAACAGTCGGGCAAAGAAGCTGGCGTCGTCGTAGCCCACTTCATAGCTGATGGTCTTGATGCTCTTGCGCGTCCCAGAGAGCAATCCCTTCGCCGTTTCGATCCGCAGTCGTTGCAGGTAATGCAGTGGCTTGTCGCCCGTGGCGGTCTGAAAGCGGCGCATGAAATTGCGAATGCTCATGCCGTGCTCGCGGGCTACGTCTTCAAAGCGGAACTTGTCGGCAAAGTGCTCTTCCAGCCAGTGCTGAATCTGCAGGATGACCACGTCCTGATGAAGCTTCTGACCGCCAAAACCGATTCGCCCCGGCGAGTAGGTGCGACGCACTTCATAGAGGATGTCGCGGGCGACGGCCTGGGCGACATTGGCGCCGCAGAAGCGCTCGATCAGATAAATATACAGATCGCAGGCTGAGGTCGTGCCGCCCGCGCAATACACGTTGTCGGCGTCGGTAAGGTGCTTCTCCTGATTGAGCAGGACCTTGGGATAGCGCTCGGCAAATGCGCTGAAAAAACGCCAGTAGGTCGTCGCTTCCTTGCCGTCCAGCAAACCGGCTTCGGCAAGCCAGTAGACGCCGGTGGCTTCGGCGCAGAGTACGGCGCCGTTGGCGTGCTGTTCGCGCAACCACGGCAGGATCTGTGGATAGCGCTGACAGAGGGTTTCAAAATCGTCCCAGAAGGCCGGGATGACGATAATGTCGCTCTGGCACAGCGCGCCGTCGACCGGCAGGGTGACATCGCTGAAGCTGCTGACAGGCAGCCCGTCGGGGCTGACCAGGCGCGTTTCGAAGGCGGGCACCAGGCCGTGGCCCAGTTGCTTGCTGTAGCGCAGGCTCGCCAGGTGGAAGAAGTCCTTGGCCTGCATGACAGTGGAGGCAAACATCTTGTCCGTGGTCAGAATGCTTACGCGGCGCAGAAGAGTGGCGTGTCGGATCGGCATAATCGTTATTCTTATATGGGTAAATGGTCAAGCTACGGCTGGATCGTCTTATTTTTTGCCAAAACTGTCCAGTCTCGTTACGTGGAGCCCCTTGGCAGGGCACCCATGATGGCTTTGTGCTAAGAGGATCAATATCCGCCAATCCACGCCTCGCAGGCAATAAACAGAATGTGAACAAAAAATCCGGTTGAGGTTATTTTTACAGTCTGTATAATCCGCCAGCTCTTTGCAGTGGAAGTGATGCGCCGTCTGCCGAAGAATCTTGCCGTATAACGGACGCGCTGACCCGAGCCCCCGATAGCGTCTGTTTCCGGCTGCCTTTGACTTGTCAAAGTACGCACTATTCAGTAAGATCCGCCGTCTAATTTTCAGGGCGGCCCCTGAGGCTATAAAGAATGAAAACTTT